>Ga0302314_10006149_pt1 | contig 21791 bp, 18 predicted proteins | sample III_Palsa_N2_3_FD_200533 | JGI IMG/M metagenome (GOLD analysis project Ga0302314, IMG submission 200533) | Peat permafrost microbial communities from Stordalen Mire near Abisko, Sweden - III_Palsa_N2_3 | ecosystem: Environmental > Terrestrial > Soil > Palsa > Peat permafrost | place: Sweden...
GGCCGGGACGGCACCTACCTCGACCTGCTCAACCGGTCGCACATGGCGCACGAGGAGGCCGTGATCTCGGACGTGGGCTTCAGCGTGGCCTTGGCCGCAGGCGTCACGGCGACCCTCCTCTATTTGACGCGTACGCGCCATGCGGCCAGTCCCACCTCCACGGCGGCGCGTTCGTCGCCGACCATCTCGGCGGCGCCGCTGACGGGCGGCGCCGGGTTCTTCGTGCAAGGATCTCTCTAGGATGGGCGACAGGGGCGGGCCTCCTCGTGCGATCGCGTGGGCGACCGTCGCGATCCTGGGCCTCGCGGCCGCCACCGGCGGCGGGTGCGAGCTCGCCGTGGGCGACGGGGTTCCGTCGTTTCACTGCGTGGGCGTCGACAACACGTGTCCCTCCGACGAGATCTGTTCCCCCGCGACACTGACGTGCGTCCCGCTGTCCTCGACGTGCATCGGCGCCGCGTGCGCCGAGGGCTTCTTCTGCGATCGAACGGCGCTCGAGTGCGTCCCCATCGACGCCTCGGGGCTCGTCGATTCGGCCACCGCCCCGTCCGACTCCGACGACGGCTCCGATGCGGCGCTCGATTCCGCAAGCGCGGAGGACGCCAACGCCCTCGACGCGGCGCCCAGGCTGGACGCCGGGGGGTCGGACGCCGAGACGAGCGACGCCGATGGCGGGGTTTCCGGCGACGACGACGAAGCCTCCACCCTCGATGCGGCGACCGACGCCGACGCCACGATCGGCCCCGCGGAGGATGCTTCCATCGACTCGGGACTCGACGCCACGACGCACGACGATGGCTCGCCGGGCCAGGCCGACGCCGAAGGCGGGCCGAGCGAAGACGGCCCGTACTGTGAGGGGCCGCTCTGCCAGTGCAGCGCGGCCGCCAACTGCGCCGGCGGCGTCTGCGCGGACCAATCCACCGTCACCTCGGCGCTCTATGCGCAGGCCGGCAACGCCAACTTCTGCACCCAGCCTTGCTGCTCGTCGGCCGACTGCGATCCCTCGACCGTGTGCTTCGGGACGGGTGCCGGCGGCAACTATTGCGTCGATCCCGCGTGGCTCTCGCGGTCGACCGCGCTGGGGACGCTGCTGGGCGGGGCGACGTGCAGCACGAACTCCCAGTGCCGCTCGGGGCTCTGCGCCGCAGGCACGTGCGCCGACACGTGCTGCTCGTCCGCGCAAGCGAGCACCGCGTGCGCGTCCGGAGTCGCGTGCAACCTCGGCACCTTCCCGGGTCAGTCGTTCGACACGCATCGCACGGGGTTCTGCGGCGCGAGCTCGTCGGCGTGCGGCTTCGCGCCGTGCATCGCCTGCCGCACCTCTTCCGATTGCTCCGACTTCGTCGAGGTCTGCTCCTATGGAGCGGCGGCGGTGGGGAGCTCGGACATCGTCGCCACCTGCGCGCCGGGCCAGGCGGGATCGGGCGCCCAAGGGGACGCGTGCGGGACCAACTCCGCGTGCGCGAGCGGCTACTGCGATAGCCTCTCGCAAGAGTGTTCCGATGTTTGCTTCACCGACGACGACTGCAACGACGGCTGGCACTGCCGAGTCGAAGACCTTCCCATCGTCAACGGCGGCGGAAACTACTCGCTTCTGCGATGCGGTAACTGAGCCGAGCGTGCGGACTCGGCACCGCCGGCTACTCTGTCGACCCTGATGGTCCGTTACCGTTCCGCGTTTCGGTGCTTTGCCGGTTGTGAAGGCGAGTACCCCATCACCCAGCCGATCTACCGCTGCCCCAAGTGCGACGGCTTGCTCGAGGTCTTCCACGACATGGACGCGCTCCGGGACCGCAGCGCGACATCGTGGATGAAGCTCTTCGAAGACCGCTGGATGCGGACCCAGTGGCCCTACGGCTCCGGCGTCTGGGGCAAAGTGGAGTGGGTCGCGCCCAACATCCCCCACGACTGCATCGTCTCGACGGGCGAGGGCGGGACGAACGTGTTCTGGGCCGACCGGTTCGGCCGCGAGATCGGCGTGCCTGACCTGTGGATCAAGCTCTGCGGCAACTCGCATACGGGGAGCTTCAAAGACCTGGGGATGACGGTCCTGGTCAGCGTCGTCCGCCAGGCGATCCGCGAGGGGTCGCTGGCGACGCGCGTGCTCTGTTGCGCGAGCACGGGGGATACCAGCGCCTCGCTCGCGGCGTACGGGGCCGCCGCGGGGCTGCCGGTGGCCGTGCTGCTGCCGCGCGGGCGGGTCTCGACGGCGCAGCTCGTCCAGCCCCTCGCCCATGGCGCGCGGGTCTTCGCCCTGGAGACGGACTTCGATGGGTGCATGGCCGTCGTCAAGGAGCTCGCTCGGCGCCGCCTCGTCTACCTGGCAAACTCGATGAACCCCCTGCGCATCGAAGGCCAGAAGACGGTCTCGTTCGAGATCGTGCAGCAGTTCGACTGGGAGGCCCCGGACTGGATCATCCTGCCGAGCGGCAACCTCGGCAACGCCGCCGCGCTCTACGCGGGTTTCAAGATGATGCTGGAGCTGGGCCTGGTCGCGCGCATCCCGCGCCTCTGCGTTGCGCAGGCGGAGCGGGCCAACCCGATGTATCGCGCTTTCGTCGCGGGCCAGGATGTCGTGACGCCCATGCACGCGGGCGAGACGATGGCGAGCGCGATCCAGATTGGCAACCCGGTGAGCGCGCCCCGCGCGATGGCGGCCCTCCGCGCGATGAACGGCGTCGTCGAGCAGGCGACGGAGGGAGAGCTGGCCGAGGCCTGCGCGCGCGCCGATCGCACGGGCCTCTACACGTGCCCGCACACCGGCGTGGCGCTCGCGTGCCTCCTCAAGCTCCGGGAGCGCGGGATCATCGAGCCGCGCCACCGTGTGATCGTGATCTCCACCGCCAACGGGTTGAAGTTCACGGAGTTCAAGCTCGCGTACCACGAGCGAAGGATCGCCGGGGTCGAGTCGCGTCTCGCCAACGATCCGGTCATCATGGAGCCGGACGTCGAGCGCGTGGCGAGCGCCATCGAAGAGATGGGCCGCGCAGCGTCCTAGATCAACCTCCACACGGCAAGTCGCTTCACTCCACCGACGTGGCTCCACAGTCTGAGGGGCCTCCTGCCGGGAGGTTGTCGGGGGAGTGCTTTGTCTACGACGTAAGACGAGACCCTTCGCGAGACCGCTCCTCGCTCGAGCGACAAGGACCCATCCCTGCCGCGGACTCCTGCTGCCCTTTGGCGCAGTGCCTCGCGCGTCCTCACCTCGGCCGCTTCCCTCACGCCGACCGTGCCTTCCCTCGACACGAAAGGCGCGCCCCCGAGCGACAGCGTCCATCCATTGAGCCTCGGCGGCCCCTCCCTTTCACCAAGGCGCCCGCGATCGCGAGGGAGGCGTGCATCTCTTTCGCTCGCCCGCGCATCTCTCGAGCAAAGAGGGGCGCGAGCATCGCAGAGAGATGCAATCTCTCTCGCTGACTCGCGTGCGTTCCAAGTTGGTTTGCGTGCGAGCAAGCTAGAGAGATGCACCTCTCTCGCTGACTCGCGTGTGTTCCAAGTTGGTTTGCGTGCGAGCAAGCTAGAGAGATGCGTCTTTCTGTCTCGCTCGCGCGTCTTCCGATCCGTTCTGCACGCGTTTCAGGCCGCCGCGGGCATCTTTCTGTCTCGTTCGTGCCCGAGAACACCCGGAATGGGGTTCTTCCGGACGAGCCGGGGCCTCTCTCGACGCGGGACGTGCATCTCTCAACGTCGCACGGGCATCTCTCAACGAAGAAGACACGAGAGGGACGGCTCTCTAGTCGCTCGCGTCGGGCGCCGCGTCAGCGGGGCCGTCCGTGGCGGCGCCCGCGTCGGCCGGGCCGGCCTCGGCTTGCGTGCTGGCTTCCTGTCCCGCTTCGGGAGTGACTTCCATCCCCGCGTCGTCGGCTCCCGTGTCCACCTCGGTCGGGGCGTCCGTCGTCGCGCCGCCCTCGGGCGTGGACGTCCCCGTTCCGACGTCCGCGCCGGCGTCGGCGATGGCGGCGTCGCTCGCGCCGTCCGAGGCAGGCGGTGTCGCGTCGCTCGCCGAGTCTCCGCCCGTCGTGGCGTCATTGCCCGCGGTGGAGGTGGAGTCGGGCGTCTCCGCGTCCGACGCGTCTTCTCCGCCATCGGAGATGGTGACGTCGTCCTCGAAGCCCGCGTCGCTCGGAATCTTGCTCCGGTCGAAATCGACGATCAGCTCGCACCCTTGCAGGGCCCAAAGAACCCCGCACCCCGCGGCAACACCGACCAAGGTCCACTTCAACGATCGCGTCGTCATCATCCCAATCGTCTCCCTGATCGCCCTCTAGAAACGCACCACGAAGCCTGCGCCGCCGGTGTGCGGGCCGACAATCGGCGTCGCCGCCACCGTAACCGCCGGCGGGTCCTTGGGGGCGGGCGGCGGCTTGGCCGCGGTGTTGGTGGCCGTGGCACTCGCCGGCGCATCGTCGCCGGTGAGAAAGAGGACCAAGCTCGTCACCCCGAACGTGATGGCAACCCCGAACGCCATGTCGCAGATGAGGGCGTGCGTGTCGCCGCTGTCCGCCGTGGACGTCGTCGGATTCTTGTTGAAGTTGCTCTGGTCGTTGAGCGCCAGCGCACCGAACACCGTACCGACGCCGGCGGCCGCGATCGCGAGCCCCCCGGTGATGATCGCGGGCACCTTGCTGTGGGGCTCGGGAGGGGGCGGCGGCGGCCCGGGAGGAGGGACCGGGGCAGGAGTCGGCGGAGCGGCCGCGACGGGCGCGGGAGGAGGAGGGGCCTCGACGGGGAGGTCTGCCGTCACGGTCTGCGCGGACGCGAACATCACGTCGACCGTCTTCGTCGTCGCGGCGTGCCCGGGGGCGGTGAACTTGAGGACGTGCGAGCCAGGCGGCACGTCGAGATCGGCCGGCGTGGGCGCCCCGGCGGGCTTGTCGTCGATCGCGACCATGGCACCAGGCGGGGTGGACTCGACGTGCACCTTGCCGGGCAACGCCTTGATCTCGGCGACGCGCTTCTTCAGTTCGTCGCCCTGCGACGCGAGCTTCTCGGGGACGTGGTCGAGGAACTTCGCGTACCAGTCGAGAGCGGCGTGATAGTGGCCGAGGTTATCCTCGCACATGCCGATGAAGCGCTCGACCTGAGGCGTGGCCTTGATGTCGTTGGCCGCCTGGAACTCGGGAAGCGCGCCTGCGAAGTCGCCCGCCTTGAACAGCTTGTCGCCCTGCGAGTAGTGCTTCTTCGCAGCGGTCAGGTCCGGCTTGGCATCCGGCGTCGCGTGGCCCGCCTTCGGCGCGGCCGCTTGTGCCCACGCCGCCGACGCGGAGGACATGGCGAGCGAACCGGTCAATACCCCCGCGACGACTCTGCTACTCCACCCCTTCGGACGCATCTTCAAGACCCGGCCTCCCTGCCGGCAGACGACCTCCCCGGTAGTCCACCGCCAAGATGCGAGCCTACTGCCGTGGTGAGCTCGCCACAAGCTTTCGACCTCGCGGCCCCGGCGCGGGCGCGCTGGCGGGGGCGTTCTCGGATATAGTCGCAGGCCTCGTAAGAGCCGCGCGCACGATGAACGACCGGCCCCTTGCGTCGTACGAACCAAACGCCTTGCTCGCCTGGGTTTACCGGCGCTTCTTCGACAGCATCGAGGTCGACGAGGCGTGGACCAAGGCGGTGCGGGAGGCCGACTCGCGCGGAACGGTGGTGTACGTCCTTCGCAACGTCTCGTTCGTCGACTTCTTCGCCCTCGACTACCTGACGAAGCGCTACGAGCTGCCGCGGATCAAGTTCGCGAGCGAGATGGGGCTCTGGGTGCTCGAGCCTCTGGGGCGCGGGTGGCTCAACGCCCTGCGGCCGCGCCTCCCGCACTCGGACGCGCGCGACCTGGAGCGCGCGGTCTCGAGCGGCGACAGCGCGGCGCTCTTCCTCAAACGCCCGGCGCACCTGCTCGAGGGGAGCGCGGGGCGCAAGGGCAAGATCGAGGGCGATCAACTGATCCGCGCCCTCTTCGACGTGCAGCGCCGCACCCCCGGGAAACGCATCCTGCTCGTCCCGCAGGTCTTCGTCTGGTCCCGCAGCGCGGAGCGCCGGGGAAATAACCTCGCCGACTCCATCTTCGGGCCGCGCGAGTGGCCGGGCAACTTGCGATCGACCGCGCAGTTTCTCGTCAACTGGCGGCACGCCACACTGCGCGCGGGCGAACCGGTGGATCTCACCGAGTTCCTCGAGCGCGAGGGTCGAGAGGCCTCGGACGAGGTGCTGGTGCGCCGGCTCACGTATGTCCTGCTGCGGCGCCTCGAGCGCGAGCGCAGGGCCATCGTGGGGCCCGCGCTCAAGCCGTCGGATCGCCTGCGCGAGGAGGTCATCCGGAGCCCCAAGCTGCAGAAGGTCATCGCCGACATGGCCGGCGAAGGCCTGGCCGAGCGGCAGGTCATGACCGCGCGCGCGGTGGCGATCCTGCGCGGCATGGAAGCCGCCCTCGACATGACGGCGATCGCGGCGCTCGACCAGCTCGTCGCCCAGGCGGCGTCGCGAATGTTCTCCGCGGTCGAGGTCGACCTCGCGGGCATCGAGCGGCTGCGCGAGTTGGCCAAGGAGGGGACGCTCGTCTTCCTTCCGTCGCACAAGTCGCACATGGACTACGTGGTCTTCGCGTGGATCCTCTACCGCAACAAGCTGCCGATGCCGGTCATCGCGGCGGGCGACAACCTCAACTTCTTGCCGCTCGGCCCCGTCCTGCGGCGCGCGGGCGCGTTCTTCATCCGACGGAGCTTCTCGGGCGATCGCCTCTACGCCGCCGTCGTCGACGCGTACGTCCGGCGCCTGCTGAAGGACGGGTCGTCGCTCGAGTTCTTCGTCGAAGGCGGGCGCTCGCGCACGGGCAAGCTCCTGCCGCCCAAGCTCGGCCTGCTCTCGCTCGTCGTCGACGCCGCGCTCAACGTGCCGACGCGCACGACCTGGTTCTGCCCGGTGAGCATCGGCTACGAGCGCTTCGTCGAAGAGAAGGCGTTCGTGAGAGAGCTCTCCGGAGGCGAAAAGCAGGCGGAGAACGTGCGCGGCCTGGTGAAATCGTTCGATTTGATGGTGGGCCGCTACGGCCGGCTGAGCGTGCAGTTCGGCAAGCCCTTGAGCCTCGGTGACGTGCTGAAGGATCTGGACGCGAACGCCCGCCACGAGGACCTCGCCGCCATGACACCTCCGCGGAGGCGGGCCGTCATCACGCGCCTCGCGTACCGGGTGATGCACGAGATCAACGCGGTCGCGGCGGTGACGCCGGGGTCGCTCGTCGCCACGTCGCTGCTGACGCACGACCGACGCGGCCTGCCCCATGCGAACCTGCTCCTGTCGTGCGAACGGATCGCGCGTACGCTGAGCCGCTTCGACGCGCGCTTCAGCCCGTCGCTCGCGGCCCCCGAGGGCGGAGGAGCCATCCGCGCATCGGCCCTCAACGAGGCCGTCGACATGTTCATCCGCGCCGGCCACGTCGAGGCGCATCGGGTGGGAGAAGACATCATCTACGTCGTCCCGCCCGAGGCTCGCCTGTCGCTCGACCTGGCGAAGAACACCATCATCCACTTTCTCGTCGCGCGCGCGCTCATCGCGACGGCCATGCGCGCCGCGCCCGGCCCTCCCCTGTCGGTGGCCGCCGTGCGCGACCGCGTCCTGTGGCTCTCGCGCCTCTTCAAGTTCGAGTTCACCTTCCGGGCGGACGCGCCCTTCGAGCGCATCTTCGACGACGAGCTACGCGCCCTGGAAGACAGCGGGGAGATCGTTCGCGTCGCGCTCAAGGCGGGCGAGACGGGCATCGTGCCCAACGGGGACGAGGGGCGCGAGCAATTCACCCTTTACGGCAACCTGGTGGAGAACAGCGTCGAGGGCTACCGCGTCGCGGCGCGCGGGCTGACGGTCCTGCTGCGCGGCCCGCTGCCGACCAAGGACGTCGTCAAGCGCGCGATCACCGGCGGCGAACGGATGTTTCTCGCCGGCGAGATCCGTCGCCGGGAGGCCGTGACGCGTGCGCTGGTCGAGAACGCGTTCGCGAGCTTCGTGGATCAGGGCTACGTCGAGCGAAGCGACGGAAAGTTCAGCCTGACGGCGTCGTACGCGACGCCCACGGCGGTGGCCACGATCGAGTCGCGCATCGCCGCCATGGCGCCCGTACCGCGGTAGACGGCGAGCACCCCTGGGGCTGCCTCGTCAGCGCCCCCGGAAGACGTAGCGGGGCGACGACGCCGTCGTCTCGGCGGCGAGGCGCGCGGCGCGGACGATGGCGTGGTCGGGCGAGAGCGGACAGGCCGGATCGGTCGCGCGTACGTCGCCCGTGAGGGCGAAGGCCTGGCAGCGGCAGCCGCCGAAGTCGATGCCCTTTCGGTCGCAGCTCGCGCAGGGTTCGGGCATCCACGCGTCGCCGCGGAAGGCGCGAAGCGCGGCGCCGTCTTCCCAGATGGCGCGCAAGGGCCGCGTTCGTACGCCTTCGAAGTGGAGGGGGAGCGCGCGGGCGGCGTGGCACGGCAGCACGGCGCCGTCGGGGGCGACGATGACGAAGCGCCGCGCCCACCCGTCCATGCACGCGCGCGGCCGATCGGCGTGCCAATCGGGCAGAACGAAGACGATCTGCATCGTGCCCTCGAGGCGACGTCGAGCCTCCGCGGCGATGGCGCGAGCCCCCTCGATGGAAGCCGCCGACGGCAGCAGACTTGCGCGGTTCTCGAGGGCCCATGACACGAACTGCACATTGGCCAGCTCGAGGCGATCCGCGCCCAGCCGCTCCGCCATCGCGACGACCTCGCCGACGCGATCGACGTTGTCGCGATGAAGGACGACGTTGACGGTCAAGGGCAGGCCGAGATCTTTGACCCACCGGGCGACGCGCATCTTCTGTGCCCAGCCGGCGAAATCGGCGATGCGGTCGCTCGATATTTCGTCGGCGGCCTGGACGCTGAGCTGCACGTGGTCGAGGCTCGGCGCGAGCGCTTCGAGGCGAGCGCGGTCGAGCGGCACGCCGCTCGTCACGAGGCTGACGTAGAGGTCCCGCGCGCGCCCCCGCGCGGCGAGCGCCTCGAGGTCCGCGCGCGCGAGCGGCTCGCCGCCCGTCAGGTGCATCTGCATCACGCCGAGCGCCGCGGCGTCGTCGATCACGTGGAGCCAGGCCTCCGTCGTGAGCTCGTCCGCCCCTCGGACGAGCTCACGCGGGTTGGAGCAGTACGGGCACGCGAGCGCGCAGCGGTGCGTCAGCTCCGCGACGAGGGTGTATGGCGCGCCGCCGGCGGCGTCGCCCACGGCGGCTTCCGCGGCACCGTCTTCGCGGACGGCGCGGGGAGCCGCCCGATCGAATCCGACCATCAGGCCCCGGGCACCCAAGTCGCGGAGCATCGCGCGGACGTCGGCGTCGACCCGCGCGCGATCGGCCGTCGCGAAGCGCGCGAGGAGCGCGTCCACGACGGCGTCGACCTCGCGCGTGCCATCGCAAAGGGCGATCGTCGCCGCCGCCGTCGGGCTCAGGCGCAGGCCCCTCTCCGGCGATAGCAGCACCGAGGCGCCGTCGCGCGGATCCGGGCGCACGCGCACCCCGTGGGCCAGCCTCGGCCTCATGCCGTGGCCTCCGCGACGGCGTCGAGCATGCCCCAGAGAATCTTGCACTTGTCGATCAAGGCCCGGACGCACGCCTCTTGCTGGGCGCGCGTCGTCGCCGAGGCCACGACGAACGCGAGCGCCTCCTCGGCGTCCCGCGCGGCGCGCGGAACGCGCGATCGGAAGTACGCAAGCGCCTCGGGCGCGACCCACGGATAGTGCTGCTGCCACGCCGCGACGCGCGTGCGCATGATGTCCGGCGCGAAGTGCTCCGTCAGCGAGGACGCCACGGCCTCGACGAGCGACCGTGTTCGCACGAGGTCCACGTACGAGTCGCAGACGCTGCGCACGGCCGGCAGCACGCGAGCGCACGACCGCACCTCGGCCTCGTCGAGCCCGAGGCCGCGAGCGAGCACGAGCCACTCGAAGAGCCCTCCCTCGCGGCCATCGACGCCGTCGTGGTCTCCGACGCGCCGGATCCACGCGCGCCGGAACGCCGGGTCCTCGCTCTTCGAGACGATGAGCGCGTCTTTGATGGGGATGCGCGTCTGGTAATAATAGCGGTTCACGACCCACCGGCGGAGCTCGGCCTGAGAGAGGCCACCGGCGTGCATGCGGACGTTGAACGGGTGCCGGTCGTGGTAACGCGACGCCCCCTCGGAGCGAAGGCGTTCGACGAACGCGTCCGGGGGCAAGGGGGCGTCGGTCAAAGGGTGAAGTCCATTCCGTCGAAAGCGATCTCCCAACCGGCGCGCTCGACTTCGGTGCGCTCGCGCGACCCGGCGCGCAGCATGGGGTTGGTGTTGTTGATGTGCGTGTAGATGCGCCGGCCGCCGCCGGGGAGCGCCGGGCCAAGGCGCGCGAGGCTGCCGTCCGCGCCGCCAACCGGGACGTGGGCCATGTCGCGAGCATGCGCCTTGCCGAGGCCGAGCGCCACGAGCTCGTCCTCGCTCCAGAATGTCCCGTCGAGCAGGAGGGCGTCGGCGTGCTCCGAGAGCGGCCCGGCGGCCTCCAAGGAGCCCATGGCCGTCGCGATGACCACCGTGCGCCCGCTGCCGAGATCGCGGACGCGAAGCGCGACGTTGTCTTCGGGCGAGGGATCGCCGAGCCCGACCAGGTGCACCGGGAGCTTCCCTGCGACCGGCACGGCGGTCACGCCGAGACCCAGGTCCTCCAGCCGCACCTCGCGGCCGAGGTCGAGCGTGATCCAAGTCACCTGATCCGCCGAGCGCGCGAGCGTCCGGAGCACCGCGTTGCGATCGACGAGCCCCGAGCGCACCTGCGGCGTGGCGAGAATGCGCAGCGGCTGCGATTCTCGGAGCGACAAGAGGCCGACCACGTGATCGAGATCGCCGTTCGTCAGCGCGATGGCGCCGATCGGCGTGTGACGCGCCGCGCGCGGCCAGAGGGAGGCAAAGCCTTCGATCTGGCGGAGCACGTCGGGTGAGGCGTTGACGACGAGCCAGCGCTCGTCGTCCGAAGATCCGCGCGAGACGGCGATCGAGTCCTGCGTGCGCGGGGCGATGCTCGGATCGCCTGCCCGTACGAGCGAGCAGTTGTCGCACGCGCAGTTCCACTGAGGGAGGCCGCCGCCCGCGCCGGAGCCAAGGATGTGGACGCGCATCGCCACGGCTGGCCGTAGCGCTCTCCTCGACGCACGGCAAGCAGCGATGTGCTCACCGGAGTGGGTTGCGATCAGCGGGAGCTCGCCCCGCCCGAACTGGAGCTCGAGGTCGTCGCCCTCAGGGTGGTTCGTCCCCTCCGGCGTCGGTGGACGTTGCCCCGCCCTCCCCTTCGTCCGGTGCAGCGTCGCGCGCCGCAGAGGCGTCCGAGCCGGCGTCGGTCATGGGCGCGGAGTCGGCGCCAGCATCGTACGGGGCGAGCGCGTCGGCGCCTTCGATCCAGGCCGCGTCGCTCGGTGCGATGGCGTCGCCGCCGTCAGGTCCGGCTTCGACGGTGGGCCCAGCATCCCCTTCTGCGACCGTGGCGTCCGACCCGGCGTCGCTCGAGGAGGGCGCGCTGTCCGAGCCGCCGTCCTCGGGCTCCGCATCGGCGGCTCCACCCTCGCTTGCCGCGATGGGGGTGCACTCGGTCCCGCACGTCGTGCAGTCCAGCGCCGCGGTGGCGATCTGCAGCAGGCAGCTCGCCGAGGGCGTGCACGTGGAAACGCTGGCCCCGGGGGGACACGCGCACGTAAGGAAGCTCGTGCAGGCGCTGTTGATCGAGTCCAGCTCCGATCCGCACGACGCCTGGAGACACGAGACGCAACCGGGAGCCACGCCGGCGGCAGGGCAGTCCGTCAACGTGTACGGGCCGGCGTCGGCCGTGGGAGCGCCGCATGCGGTGCACGAGGTGCAGTCGTCGGCGATGGCCGTCAGCGCGGAGGAGCAGGTGGCGGACGGCACGCACGCGGTGGCGTTCGCGTCGAGCGGACAACCGCAGGCAAAGTAGTCCGCGCAGGTGCTGTCGACCGCGCTCAGGTCCGCGGCGCAAGACGTCTGAAGGCACGAGGTGCATGCCGAGGACGCGACGCCCTCGCTGGGGCAGTTCGTCAGCGTGTAGCCGCCGCCGCCTTCGACCACGCCGCCCTCGACGACCACGCCGCCTTCCGCGGAGCCTGAGATCGGCGCGCCATTGTTGTTGGACCCGCAGGCCCCGAGAACGCCGAGACCGAGCGTGGCGACGCACGGCCAGACAAAAAAGGAGCCGTTCGATCCGCGAGCCATGTCCTGACCGCCCACAATCGCACTCGGGCTCTTCGGTCGTCAACGACCGCGCGCCGGACGTCCCGCCAACGCGCGTTTAGCGGGAAGTCCTCGCCGTCGAAGGCGTATTGAGCTTGAGAGCCACCCTCGAGAATCGAACTCGAGACCTACGGTTTACGAAACCGTTGCTCTACCCCTGAGCTAGGGTGGCCAAGCGAGCGCGCGGAAAATACGCGCCCCGAGCGCTACGTCAAGCCGCCACGTTCGCGCGCGTGTCGCCGGCGGCGATGCGGGTCGCGGCGAGACGGCTCATCGCCATGATGGAGTGCTGCGGGTTCACGCCGAGGTTCGTAGGAAAGACGCTCGAATCGACGACATACAAGCCACGCACCTCGTGGGTCTGGAAATCGGGTCCGACGACGCTCGCCCGCGGGTCGACGCCCATGCGCGCGGTGCCAAAAAGGTGCGTCGAGATGAAGCTGAAGTGCCGCGGGTCGGGCGGCACCGCGTCGATGGCCCGCACGTCGTCGATCGACCGGAGCGTCGCGGGGACGCCGTAGAGACCCGGCCACACCTCGCGCGCGCCTGCCTCGAACATCATGCGCGCGAGCAGCGCGACGCCCCGGACGGCGCGCTCCATGTCGGATCGCGACGGACTGAAGCGAACCCGATCCCGTCCGCCCCAGGCCGCATCGACCGTCCCCTCGGCGCCAGCGCGGAGCACCATCGCCCACGTCGTCAGGTGCGAATACACGCCGAAGCGATGCATCAGGGCTCGGCCCACGCCCGGAATCCGCACGGCGGCGAGCTCGGGCTGCAAGGCGATCGTCTCGAACTTGACGCCCAAGGTGCGGCGAAGGGACACCGACTCGGCGCCCTGCGTGGCGCCAACGTGGTCGACGAGCGGCGCATCGAAGACGCCCCCGATGGCGCTGCCGGGGTGGCACTGGAAATGATGGCCGATGCCGCCCGCGCGCAGTCCGCTGCGACGGAGCAGGTTCGGGGTCTGCACCGCGCTCGCGGCGACAAGGACCCCGCGGCGGGCGTGCAGCATCAAGCGCCTCTGCGCGTGTCCGTCGTCTCCGGCCGATCGGGCGGCCACCGCCACGGCCCGGCCACCTTCGACGATCACGCGCTCGACCCGCCACGAGGGGTAAATCCGCGCGCCCAGAGCGAGCGCCCAGGGCACATACGAGACGTTCATCCCCTTCTTGGCCGCCGTCGGGCACCCCGTGAAGCAGCGACCGGAGCCCTCGCAACCTTGCTCGTAGCGGTGCGTTCGGCGCGCCGAGAGCCCGTGGGCCTTGGCCCCTCCGAGGAACGCGCGGTCCTTGTCTCCGAGCGCAACGTCGGTCACGGGCCCCGCATGCAGATCGCTCTCCAGGGCGGCGAAGTGATCCTCGAGCACCCTGGCGTCGATGGCGCCGCCCAGGCCGAAGCGCCGGGCCCAGTCGCCAAGCACGTCCTCCGGAGTCCGGTGCGCGATGGCAGAGTTGACGACCGTGCTGCCCCCGACGCAGCGTCCCTGGATGAGCGGGATGTACGCTCGCCCCTGCATCACCTGGGTCCCGGCGTCGCGGAACAGGCTGCCGAACGCCTCGCCGACGCTCTCGCCGAAGTCGCGTGTCTTGATCCACGGCCCTTCTTCGACGATGGCGACGGTCGCGCCGCTCTCGGCAAGAACGTGCGCGGCCACGGCGCCGGCCGCGCCCGACCCGATGACGACATAGTCGAAGGCGCCTTCGATGTTCGAGGCGGCGCGCGCGCCGTCGACCACGGACCCCTCGGGGAGCAACTCGTCGGGAAAGGAGCCCAGGGCCGTCATGATCGGCCCGCCTTGCGAAGCCGGAGGGGCACGAGGGCCGGGCGCACCGATGGCGCCGTCAGACGCGCGCGCACTGCCTGATCGCCCGCGTAGAGGAGGGCTCCGAACGTCTTCAGCATCATGATGAGCGAGCGCACGACGTACAGGCGGCTCTTGACGAGCCGCATCACGAGCCTCTCGCGGTCGGAGGGCCTCAGCCCCCGGATCGTCGTCAGGCGTCCGAGCTCGAAGAGGGGGGCCAGTGCAGCGACCCAGACGGCGGCGCGCAGCCCGAGCGCTGCCTGAAGGGGAAGCCGGCGCATCGTCGACCGGAGGAAGCCCGCGACGTCCATCGCGGCGATCCCACCGAGCCCGACGTCGCTCGCGCCGGGGAACATCGCGCCGAGGGCGGCGCCCGCCCACGCATTTTCGAACTGCATCAACCTCATCGCTTCTTGCCCTTCTTGGAACGCAAAATTTCTGCTTCGGGAACCACTGGCGCCGGCGGCGGATGCCGGCGCGACCACGCTTCGTCCTGCTGCTCGAGCGCCTGCCTCGCGAGCTGGCGCGCCAGCTCCCCGTTGCGTTGCTCGATGATCGCGAGGATGGCCGGCGAGAAATCCGCCGTGGAAGCGCAGTCGTCGTAGAGCATCGCCACGAGCTGCGGGTGCTCGTCGGGCCATCGCGCAAACGTGTTGAGAAAGAGCTCGAGCCCGACGTTGTGCGCGGCCTTGCACACGGCACGCATGAAGGCGAGGTCGTCGCGCGCGAAGGCGACCGGGTCGTCGACGTGCTCGCGCAAGACCTCCGCGCACGCCGCCATGGCCGCAAGGTCCTCGGCGGTGTGGCGCTCGGCGGCGAGCGCCACGGCCTCCGCGGCGAGGATGCGGCGGATCTCCAGGGCGCTGCGCACCAGGTCGTGCCACGTCGGATCCGCGAGCTTGAGGCCGCGCACCAGCGTCCCGAGCATCTCGAGGCCAGCGCGCTCCCGCCACGACGCGACGACGGTGCCGGCGCCATGGCGCGTGGTGATGAGGCCCAGCGCCTCGAGCCGCGCCAACGACGCGCGCAGGGTCAGGCGGTTGACGCCGAGGGCGAGCGAGAGCTCCCGCTCCGAGGGCAGGCGCGTGCCAGGACGCAGGCGCCCGGCGAGGATGTCCCCCCGGAGCCGATCGGCCACGGCGTCGACGACGCTCTGGCGCGCCACCGGGGCGATCGTCGCCAGCGTGTTGGCCGCGTCGGACCCGGTGGGAGGGAACGACGGCGGCAGCGAATCGTCGTCGGACATCCGTTGCTCCTCAGGTCGTCTGGTGGTTGAACCAGTTTACTGTACTGCCCTCCCCTCGCTGCGCAAGGCGGGCAGCTTGCCTCGCGGTCGGGCGCGGTAAGGTCTCCGTGATGCTCGACTTACGGAGTGACACCGTCACGCGTCCGACGCCCGGAATGCGCGCGGCCATGGCGGCGGCCGATGTCGGCGACGATGTATTTGGCGAAGATCCGACGGTCTGCAAGCTCGAGCGGCGCATGGCCGAGGTGACGGGGAAGGAGGCCGCTCTCTTCGTTTCGAGCGGCACCATGGGCAACCAGCTCGCCATCGCCACGCAGACGCGGCCGGGCGACGACGTCGTCGTGGGCGAAGGAGCCCACCCCGTATTTTACGAAGGCGGGGCCGGCGCGGCCCTCAGCGGGGTGCAGTTCAACGTCGTGGGCCGCGGCGGGTTCTATACGCCGGAGGAGCTCGAGGCCGCCATGCACCCGCCCGTGTACTTCGCGCCGCGAACGTCGCTCGTGATGATCGAGAACACGCACAACCGCGCCGGGGGCCGAGTCTGGTCGGCCGCCGCGGCGCTCGCCGTCGCCGACGGTGCTCATCGGCTCGGTCTCTCGGCGCACCTCGATGGGGCGCGGATCTGGAACGCGTCCGTAGCGCTGGGAGTCGAGGTCGGCGTGCTCTGCGCTCCGTTCGATACGGTGAGCGCTTGCTTCTCCAAGGGCCTCGGGGCCCCCGTGGGCAGCGCGCTCTGCGGTCCGCGCGCGCTCGTCGAGGATGCGCGGCGCGTGCGCAAGCGCTGGGGCGGCGGGATGCGCCAGGTGGGCATCCTCGCGGCTGGCGCCCTGTACGCGCTCGATCACCACCGCAACCGACTCGCCGAGGACCACGTCAACGCCCGCAGGCTGGCCGAGCGGATGGCCCGCGTCGACGGCGTGCACGTCGACGTGTCCGCCGTCGAGACGAACATCGTCAACATGGACCTCGACGTTCCGGCCGCCGACGTCGCGGTCGCCGCGCGTCACCTCGGCGTGCTCATCGGGCCATCGGCACCGCGACGTCTGCGCGCCGTGCTTCACCTCGACGTGCCTTCGTCGAGCGTCGACGGCGTCGCCGACGCGCTCGAGCGCGCGATCGGCGTCGTCGCGAGGAGCCCGCGATGAGGGCGCGGGCGCCGATCGTCGTGGCGCTCGTCGGTGTGGCCTTACCCTGCGCCAGCGGCTGCGAACCAGCCTACGGACAGGCCTTTACGCAGGCCTTTGCCGCCGCCGCGCGCGCCGAGGGGGCGGGTCGCCTCGCGGAGGCCGTCCGACGCTACGACGAGGCGGCCGACGGCGCACGCCGCGCGCGCGACCGCGACGAAGCTCGGTGGGACGCGGCGGAGGTGGTCGCGCGCGAGGGCCACGTCGAGGACGCGCTTCGTCGCTTCGGGGCGATCGCCGGAGATCCGACGAGCGAGCACGAGGCGGAGGCCGCGTACCGCATCGCTCTCCTGCAGATCGAGTCGGGAGACGCGGAGCCGGGATGGAGCGGCATGGAGGAAGTCGCGCGCCGCTACCCCTCGCACGGGGTCGCGCACGTCGCCATGCGCAAGCTCGCCCAGCATGCCGACGAACGCGGCCCCCGCGCGGGCCTCGACGTGCTCCGTTCCCTCGAGCGCGAGTTCGACACGACGGAGCTCGCCCCCTTGGTGGCGTTCCTGACGGCGCAGCACCTCGAGGCCGTGGGCGACGACGTCGAGGCGCGCGCGGCGTATGGGCGCATCGCGGACCGATGGCCGTATCCTTTCGGTGCGTTCTTCGATGACTCGCTGTGGTACGCGAGCCTACTCGACGAGAAGGCCGGACATCCCGAGGCCGCCATCGACGACCTCGAACGACTGCTCCGCGAGCGCGAGACGACGTTCATCGTCGGAAGCTACGAGCGCGCCCGCTACGTGCCCGCGCTGATGCGCGTCGGCGAGCTTTACCGGGACAGGCTCCACGACCGCGCGAAGGCCCGCGCCGCCTTCCACCGCCTCTACGCCGAGTTCCAGCACTCGACGATGCGCGACGACGCCCTCTGGCAGGAGGCCGCCCTCTGGCGACTGGACGGTGACGCTCGAACGGCCTGCGATCGCCTCGCGACGCTGGTGAAAGCCTTCCCCGACAGCCGCTACGTCCCTTGCGTCGTCGAACAGTGCAGCGAGGTGCGGCGGCCGCCGGGCAGCGTGGCGCCGACGGAGTGCCGCGGATACCTCACCCGGACAGGTCACTCGACGTCCTTGTCGGGCTCTTCCTCCTCGACTTCGTCCTCGTCTTCGTCTTCGTCTTCTTCGTCGAACTCCTCGTCCTCTTCGTAGTCCGCTGGCGCTTCTTCCTCTTCTTCGGAGGCGGCGCCGCGCTTCTCGAACTTCAGGTCCACGCCGACATCGCCGAGCAGCGTGTCGATGAGCTCGAGGAGCTCGTCGGCGTCGTCGCCCGACCATTCGTCGAGGAGGTCTGTCAGGAACTCGAAGAAGTCGCCGGTATCCAGGCGGCGCTCGATCTCCTCGACCTGCTCCTCGGTGAAGGCCTCGAGGATGTCTTCGCGCAACGTCTCGATATCGCCCTCCTCGATCGCGTCCTGGGCGGACAATCGGATCTGGCGAACAGCACGCTTGTCGAGGAGGATCTCCATCGGTCTACTCGGCCGAGTATGCGAACCAGCCTAGGCCTGTCAACGTCCCCGTGGGCGAGGCCGCTCACAGAGGCCATCGCGCCGGGGGGGTGTATGCTCGCCGCGTGGGCGACATCGGCTCGACGTTGTCGTTGGTGGGGCCGTACGCCGCCGCTGCGCTCGTCGTGTGCTCCGCGGCGCCGGCGCGGGCCGATCCGGCGGCTCCAGCGACCGACAGCGAGTCCGTCGCGCGGCCCCCGCGGCCGCCCGCCAGGCGCGCGGCGATTCAGTACGGGGTCGCCATTACCGTCGAGGACGTGGCGTCCCCGGGCCCCATCTGCGGCGATACTGCGAACCCGTGCATCCTGGGCTCGGGAGGCGGCATCGCCATCCGCGTGGGGTGGCGGCCGACCGAGGACTTCTACCTCGGAGGCACCTACGAGCTCTCCAAGCAAGACCCCGACAAGCTCTATTTGCTTGGTACGCTGCAACAGGCTCGTGTCGAAGTGCGCCACTATTTCCCGACGGGCCGGTCGATCGAGCCGTTCGTCTTGGGTGGGGCCGGGATCGCCGGGTACGGTAACGAGTGGTCGGTGGATACTTGGGGCCCGAGCGCGACGCTGGGCGTCGGGGTCGAACTCGAACTCCCTGGCGGACCGCTCCTCGAGACCGCAATCGTGTACCGCCCCATCTATTTGCGCTCCTTCGGCGACTCGAGCGCACTTGCGCACCCGGCCGGCGTGGCCCAGTTCGTGAGCCTCGAGGTGGCGTTCGAAGCGCAGGAACCCCTCTGAACGGGGGCTCGCCGTCCTTGACGGTCGACCTCGCTGCGTTGTCCCATCCGGTGGCGTGAACTGCACTACGTGCGGCAGAGAGAACCCGGCGCATCTCATGTACTGCCAGGAGTGCGGACAGCGACTCGCTCCACGGGCCGTGGCGCCGACGATCCCGCCGATCGGGATCCCCATTGGCGTCACGCCAGTTTCGTCGCGGCCTCCTCCTCCCAAGAGGCGAGAAGTGCGAAGCCTGCCGGCCCCGAGGCAGGCGGAGGGCAGCCCGCAGAGCGTCGAGCGAAGAGACCAGGCCGACCCGGCCGCCGCGGCCGACGACAAGATAAGCTGCCCTCTTTGCGCGAGCCCCAACCCGAGGCACCTGCGCTTCTGCACCACCTGCGGGAACCTCCTGGCTGCGCCAAGCACACGGCCCGTGTCGCCGCAGCGGCCCGCCAGTCGGCCCGCGCCCACCGAGGTGCAGCCGTCAACCATCCGTCCCCCTCCGATCGGGGACCGCCAAAGCTCGGTGCCGCCCATACCCTCGTCGCGAGTGGTCGAACTCGGGGCCGGCGCGCCCGAGGCGATGCTCCTCCTTTGCGCCCGCTGCCGGGGAGGATCCGATCCGAATTCACAGTTTTGCCGGTTCTGCGGCGCCTCTCTCGCCGATGGGTCCTCGGTGTCCCTCGCGCCCCGCACGCCGCCGCCACCGTCCGTCGACGCGTCGCCGCGGTCGGCGGGCGTCGCGGGCGCAAGCCCCGTCCCCGCCCGGCCCTCGCCGCTGCCGATGCGCTCCACGATTTCGATGGCCTCTCCCCAGGCCGCGCCCGAGCGGGCCCGCCTGGTCCTCATCGCGCAAGGCGGAGGGGAGGGCCCGAGCCACGCGATCGGCGACGCGGCCGACATCGGCCGCTCCGAGGGAAGCATCGTCGTGACGGGCGACAAGTACGTATCGCCGCGTCATGCCCGCGTCGCCGCGCGAGGTGGGGCCTACTACCTGCGAGACCTCGGCAGCACGAACGGTATCTTCTTTCGGATCCCCTTCGAGCGGGGAGGTCCGCGGGAGCGCGAGGCTACCGTAGACGGGCGTATGGCAAGCCAGAACGACCGAGAGCGAGAGCGAGGCCGAGAGCGAGAGCGAGACCAAGGCGACCAAGAGAGCCAAGGCCAAGGCCAAGAGAGAGTGGGTGGCGGGGCGCAGTCGATCTTGGATCAAGACTTGTTCTTGGTGGGACAACAGGTGCTAAAGTTTGAGGTCGTGAAGAACGCGGAGGAGGGGTTCGGCGTGGCCTCGGAGGGGGGCACCCTCGTCTTCGGTACGCCCACGGCTCCACGCTACGCGCGCCTGACGCAGCGGACGGTCGAAGGCGTGAACCGCGACATCTTTCACGTCCAGCGGCTCGAGACGATCATCGGTCGCGAGATCGGCGATATCGTCTTCACGGACGACCCGTTTCTCTCCCGCCGCCACGCCGCCATCCGCGTCCTTGGCGTCGGCCCCAACACGCGCGGCCAACCGCGCCGATTCGAGCTCGCCGATCTCGGTTCGTCCAACGGTACATTCGTACAACTTCGTGAGGAAATCCGGCTCCGCGACGGGGATCAGTTTCGCATCGGGCAGCAGCTGTTCCGGTTCGACCTCGATCGCACAGACGCATGACGACAAGGACACCTGCCCCGTGATGCAGCCTGGGTCGAGCGCCGCTGTCGGCGAGATCCGCGTGAAGCTCTGCGCGCGGACGGACGTCGGTCAGATCCGCGAGCACAACGAGGACAACTTCCTCGTCGCGGACCTGACAAGCCGGGCAAAGGGCTCCGTCGACAGCAGCCGCTTCGCGGCGGTCGGGCACCAGGGCTCGGTCTTCGCCGTCTGCGACGGCATGGGCGGCGCCGCGGCAGGCGAGATCGCCAGCCAGCTCGCGGTCGACATTCTCTACGAACGGATGGTCGACGGACTGGACAACGCCCACGTCCTCTCGCGCGACGAGCTCGCGCGGCGCCTGGTCCGCGCGATCGAGGCCGCCGGACTGCGCATCTTCCAGGAGGCCAAGGCCGACCGCACACGCCGGGGCATGGGAACGACCGTGACGGCGGCGGCCCTCGTCGACGGCCATCTCTTCTTCGCGCAGGTCGGCGACTCGCGCGGCTACGTGCTTCGTCAGGGCCAGCTCGTGCAATTGACGCGCGACCAATCCCTCGTAAACCAGCTCATCGAGGCCGGCCAGCTCACCGAAGAAGAGGCCGAGACGTTCGAGCACAACAACATCATTCTCCAAGCTCTCGGGACGGCCGACACCGTGCAGGTCGACCTCACGTACTGCGAGCTGCGGCGCGGCGATATCGTCCTCCTCTGCTCGGACGGCCTGAGCGGCATGGTCCGCTTCGACGACATCCGCGAGGTGCTGAAGACGACGCCCGACCCGTCCGAGGCGTGTCGCGTCCTCATCGAGCGCGCCAACCAGGCGGGCGGTCACGACAACGTGACGGTCATCGTCGGCCAGTTCGACGGCACGAGCCTCCCCCCCCCGGACAGCGAGGTCGAGCCGCTGAAGTACCGGAAATACGCCCTGCCAGAAGAGGGCACCGACACGGAACGGCATCGCAGAATGATCGCCGAGACGGCGCCTCTCACGCCGATCGTGAGCGGGCGCCCTCCGAGCGCCAGCAGCCCGCCTCAGGGCCTCGGGTCGACTGCGGTGCTCTCGAATCAGCCCGACATCTCGGCCGCACTCGCCGCCGGCACGGCCCTTCGGTCGAGCCGCCCGCCAGCTCGCTACGAAGAAGAGCAGATCGAGATCCCCGGGACGCACGTGCCCGCGTGGGTCGTCGGACTCATCGTGGTGGGCGTGCTCGGCGCGGTGACGGGCCTCGCGTTCCTATTCCTGCGCTGAGGATCCCCTCGCCCTCTCGTGGCGTCACGGGACGCGCTGATGCGCGAGCACGTACGCGGCCACCGGGTCGTCGCGGTCGACCGCCTGGGCCTCTCGTGCGGCGCGAAGGGCACCCGCTACATCGCCGAGCCCGACGCGCGCAACGGCGATCCACGCCCAGGCGGCCCCCGCGCGAGGGCGATCGCCACCGCCGACGACGGGGGC
>Ga0302314_10006152_pt1 | contig 21786 bp, 19 predicted proteins | sample III_Palsa_N2_3_FD_200533 | JGI IMG/M metagenome (GOLD analysis project Ga0302314, IMG submission 200533) | Peat permafrost microbial communities from Stordalen Mire near Abisko, Sweden - III_Palsa_N2_3 | ecosystem: Environmental > Terrestrial > Soil > Palsa > Peat permafrost | place: Sweden...
CGGGGTCGGCCGGTATCTGGTGCAAGGGGCGCTGAATCGCGACTACACGCTGGTGCTCGGCATGGTCATTCTCTATTCGAGCGTCCTCATCGGCATGGGTCTCGTCGTCGATCTGCTGCACGCCTGGCTCGACCCGCGGGTCAGATTCGCACGATGAGCGCCACCCTGTGGCGCGGGGCCGCCGAGCGACTGCGCGCCAATTCGGCCGCTGTGGCTGCGATCTGGTTGCTCGCAATCCTCGTGCTGCTGGCGCTCGCGGCGCCGGCGCTCAATCCGAACTCGGTCGAAACGCTGGACTGGTCCCGGGTCGCGTACGCGCCGGGCATGGCGCACGCGCACTGGTTCGGCACGGACCGTCTGGGGCGCGACCTGTTCGTGCGCACGTTCGAGGGTGCGCGCACCTCCATGGCCGTGGGTCTGGTGGCGGGCGCGGTGAGCTTGAGTCTCGGATTGGGCTTCGGCGCCATCGCGGGTTACGTCGGCGGACGTACGGATTATTTGATGATGCGCATCATCGAAATCTTGAGCGGGCTGCCGCTCGTGTTTTTCGTGATTTTTCTGACCGTGGTCATCGGGCGGAACAGCTACGTGCTGTACGCATCCGTCGTCGCGGTCGGCTGGCTCACCATGGCGCGCATCGTGCGCGGCCAGACGCTCAGCATTCGGCGGCGGGAGTTCATCGAGGCGGCGGTGGCCGGGGGTGCGGGCCCCGTGCGCGTCATCTGGAAGCACGTCGTGCCCAACGTGCTGGGCCCTGTGGCGGTGTATGCGACGCTGATGGTGCCGCAGATCATTCTGTTCGAGAGTTTCTTGAGTTTCCTCGGGCTCGGAACCCAGGAACCGCACGCGAGCTTGGGTACGCTCATCGCCGAGGGTGCCGGGGAGATGGAAGCTGCGCCCTGGATCCTGCTCGCGCCCGGCATTTTTCTCGCCCTGCTGCTCGTCTCCTTGAACGTGCTCGGCGACGGGCTGCGCGATGCCTTCGACGTCCGGGAAACCGCATGAGCGCGGCGCCCACGGTGGCGGCGACCGAGCGCGCGCCGCCGATCTTGCGCGTCGATGCGCTCAAGGTGCGCTACGCGCTCGACGGCGCCGAGATCGCGGCGGTTCGCGAGGTGTCGCTGGATGTGGCCGTGGGCGAGTGCCTCGGCATCGTGGGCGAGTCGGGCTCCGGCAAATCTCAGATGGTCCTCGCCGCTCTGGGACTTCTCGCGAGCAATGCGCGGACCCTTGGCAGCGCGCGTTTCGAGGGGAAGGAGCTGCTCGGCCTGCCGCTGGCGGCGCTCAACCGGATTCGCGGCTCGAAGCTCTCGATGGTGTTTCAGGACCCGATGACCTCACTCACCCCGCACCTGCGCATCGGCGTACAGCTCGCCGAAGTGCTGGTGCATCACGCCGGAGCCACGTGGAGCCACGCGCAGCGCGCGGCCCTCGACATGCTCGAGCGCGTGCGGGTGCCGGATGCGCGGCGCCGCCTGCGCCAGTACCCGCACGAGCTGTCCGGAGGGATGCGCCAGCGCGTGATGATCGGCATGAGCCTCATGTGCGAGCCGAAGCTCGTGATCGCCGACGAGCCCACCAGCGCGCTCGACGCGACCGTGCAGGCGCAGATCCTCGCGCTGCTGCGCGAGGTGCGCGCGCAATCCGGATTGTCCATCGTGCTCATCAGCCACGATCTCGGCGCCGTGGCCTCGCTTGCCGAGCGCATCGTGGTCATGTACGCCGGCCGCGTGGTGGAGAGCGCACCCACAATGGAGCTCTTGCGTGCGCCGCGCCATCCGTACACCTCGCTGCTGATCGAATGCGCGCCGAGCCTGCATCGCCCGCGTCTCGATCGCATGCCGTCTCTTCTCGGACTGCCGCCGAGCCCCAGGGATGCGGAGATCGGCTGCGCCTTCGCGCCGCGTTGTCCGCGCGTTACCGATCGCTGCCGCGTGCAGCGCCCGCCCTTGAGGCGCATCGACGAAGTCGCGGAGGTCGCCTGTCACCATCCGCTGGCCCCATGATTGAGCCCCGCGAGAGCTTGCTCGAGGTGAGGGGATTGCGCGTGGAATTCGAGGGCCGCGCGGCGGTGGACGACGTCAGCTTCGAGATCGCGCCCGCAGAAGTGTTGGGACTCGTCGGGGAATCCGGGTCCGGCAAGTCGACGTTGGCGCGCGCGCTGTTGCGTCTCGTGCCCGCGGCGCAAGGCACGGTACGCTTTCGCGGCACGGACCTCCTCCGGTGTACGGGGAGAGCCTTGCGTCGGCACCGGCGAGATCTGCAGATCGTTTTCCAGGATCCACTGGCGAGCTTGGATCCGCGCATGACCGTGGGCGAGACCCTGGCGGAACCCCTCGAGATTTTCGAGCCGACTATCGGTACTCGGGAACGGCGGACGCGCGTCGCCGAGATGCTGGAACGGGTGGGTCTGGCGCCCCAGGTAGCCGGGCGCTATCCGCACGAGTTCAGCGGCGGACAGTGCCAGCGGATCGGCATCGCCCGCGCGATGATGCAAAGGCCGGAGCTCCTGGTGTGCGATGAGCCCGTGAGCTCGCTGGACATGTCCATTCAGGGACAGATCGTCAATCTCTTGAGCGATCTGCAGCGGGACCTCGGCACCGCGATGCTCTTCATCAGCCACAACCTCGCGGTCGTGAGACATCTGAGCCAGCGCGTCATGGTCATGTATGCCGGGCGCATCGTCGAGATCGCCGGCGCTTCGGAGCTGTTCGCCGCACCCGTGCATCCCTACACCCGCGCGTTGCTCGCGGCCGTGCCCGATCCGGCTGCGGCACTTTGCCCTCCGGGCGAGCCCCTCGTGTATTCTTACGAACGTTGACATCCTCCCCGCCCTAGAGAAAGGGCGGGGATTCCCTCAGCTGGCGTTCGATGTGCCGAACGGAAGAGGATATTTTGAGCCGAGTTGATGTCCCGATCATGCGCAACACCACACTCAGCACAACGCGATGAACCTCCCAACACAGCCCGCCCGCCCACGGGCCGGGCGCGCGCGGGCCGATCGATGAGCCAGCGGCGCCCGCTGAAGGCGAGCGAGGGCCTTGCCCACGTTCGCTATGAAATTCGCGGCAAGCTCGCGCGCCGCGCGCTCGACATGGAGCGCCTGGGATATGACGTCGTGTCCCTCAATATCGGCAATTCCTACGCCTTCGGGTTTCGCACACCCGAGACCATGCGTCTCGCGATGATCGAGAATCTGCGCATGAGCGAGGGATACGTGCATCAGAAGGGGATATTCCCGGCCCGCGAGGCCGTGGTCATGCAGCAACAGGAGCGAGGCGTCAAAGGGGTTACCGCCGAGGAGGTGTTCATCGGCAACGGCGTGAGCGAGCTCATCGACCTGGCGCTGCGGGCGCTTTTGAACGCCGGCGACGAGGTGCTGGTGCCCAGCCCGGACTACCCTTTGTGGACCGCGGCGGTCAACTTGAACGCCGGCCGCGCCGTGCATTATCCCTGCCGGGCCGAGCGGCATTTCAATCCCGACCCGGACGAGATCGAATCGCTGATCACCCCGCGCACCCGCGCGATCGTCGTGGTGAATCCGAACAATCCCACCGGCGCGGTGTACCCCAAGAAGGTGCTCGAGGCGATCGCGCGCATCGCCGAGAGAGAGCGCCTGGTGGTGCTGTCCGACGAGATCTACGATCAGATTCTCTATGACGGCGCCGAGTTCGTGCCCATGGCGACGCTCGTGCAGGGGACGCTTTGCTGCACGATGAGCGGCCTGTCCAAGGTGTACCGCGCGTGCGGCTATCGGGTCGGCTGGGCAGTGTTCTCCGGGGACACGGAGAATGCTGCGGATTATCTGCACGGCCTCGAATTGCTGAGCTCGTTGCGACTCTGCAGCAATGTCCCAGGGCAATGGGCCGTGCAGACGGCGCTCGGCGGCCACCAGAGTATTCGCGAGCTGACCCGTCCGGGTGGGCGCCTGTACGAGTCGCGGCAGACCATCCTCGACGCAGCGGCGCGCAGCAAGTATCTGCGGCTCGCTCGTCCCATGGGCGCGCTCTATGCCTTCGTCGAGGTGAGGAGCGACCTGCTGCCGGAATTCGACGATCAAACTTTCGCCCTCGATCTCTTGGAGACCAAGCACGTCCTGGTGGCCCCGGGGGTGAGCTTCAACGTGCCGTACCGCAATTGCTTCCGCATCACCAACCTCCCCGAGCCGCAAGTGCTTGGCACCGTGTTCTCACGCATAGAGGAGCTGCTCGACGCCCAGGCCTCGGGCGCACCCACCCTGTCTTTGGTCCGTGGCGCGGGCAAGCCTTAACGCGCAGCGCATGCCTTCTCGATTGATCGAGGCCGCCGATGCGGGACGCATCGTGCTCAGCCCAAGCACGGAGCTCGCCGCGGCGTTGTTCGACGCCGTCGAGCGCGCGCACCGGGAGGCGGGACGCGACCTATGGACGACTCCCAAGATCCTCGATTTCGGCACGTGGCTGAAAGCGCAGCATCTGGAGCGACAGCTCATGGACTCGTCCCTGCCGCGGTGTCTATCCGACGCCGAGGAGCGCGAGCTCTGGCGCCGCGTGGTGCTCGAGAGCGCGGCGAGTGCGCAGTTCCTCGAGCCCTCTGGAGCGGCGCGTGCCGCGCAGCGAGCGCGGCGCGCGACATTCGAGTACGGCATCTCCCGCGGCGCCATTCGCGCTTACGGCACCGAGGAGACTGAAGCGTTCGAGACTTGGGCGTCGGCATTCGAGTCGAGATGTCGGGAGCTCTGGGTCATGGGCGCCGATGAATTGCTCGGCGGCCTCGATCGCCTCTCGAGCGGCGGAGGCTGCGCGGCCGCGGTGACCTGGATCGAAAGTCCACTCTGGCGGCCGGTTGCGAGGCGCTGGCTCGAGCGCAATGCCGGTGTGCCGCTCATACCGGAAGCTGCGTCCACGAGCAGTCGGCGGCGCGCCCCGCGGACGGTGCAAACGGCCTCGTCGGACACAGAGCTCGCGGCGCTCGCCGAATGGCTGCGCGCGCGATTGGCAGCGCAGCCCTCGTTTCGCGCCTGGGTGAGCCTTCGCGATCTCGCCGCGCGCCGCGAGGAGGTGGTGGACGCGCTCGATGCGGCTCTCGCTCCACAGCGCTTTTCCCTCGATGAGTCGCAGGGGGCGGCGCCGTACGCGGTGGCGGGCGGCACGCCGCTCAGCGACCACGCACCGGTACGCGCGGCGCTCGACCTGCTCACGGCGGCCAGCGGCAGAGTGCCGTTCGAACGCTTCAGCGCGCTGCTGCGCGCGCCGCAGTTGCAGGCTTCGCGGGCCGAGGCGAGCGCCGCGGCGCGGCTGGACACCATGCTCCGCAGCCGCGCGCCGAGCGAGGCGACGCTGCGCGACTGGCTGATTCTCGCGGACGCCATTGCCCGTGGCAAGGCGCTCGAGCCGCCGGCCGCCCTGGCGCGTCTGAGCGGCGCGTTGCGGGTGCTCGAACGGCTGCAGGGACACCACCGGATGAGCCGTTGGCTCTCGCTCTGGATCGACGCCTTCGAGGAGGGGCCGTGGTCGTTGCGGGCGCGCTGGTCGAGCGCCGAGTTTCAATCCGCCGTTCGGTTTCGTGAGCTGCTCGAGACCCTGGCCCTCGGGGATCGAACTTTCGAGTCCCTCTCGCGCCGCGCCGCCGAAAGCGTTCTGGAGCGGGCGGCGCGCGATACGCCCTTCCAGATACAGACCGGCATCCCGCCAATCTGGGTGAGCAGCCGGCTGAGCGATCCCTGGCTGGCCTATGACGGGATTTGGGTCACCGGCTGCGATGAAAGCCGGTGGCCGCCACCCGTGGATCCGATCGCGCTCATTCCTCCGGTATTGCAGCGACAGCACGGCGTGATTGCGGCGAGCCCCGAGGCGCAGCTGGCCTTCGCCGCGGACTTGCAATCGCGCTGGGTGGCGCGCGCCCAGGCTTGCGTTTTCAGCTGTTCCGATCCGGGAGAAGGGCGCCATGTGCCGGCGAGTCCGCTGCTCATCGAGCTCGCCGAGCGCGCGCCGCCGCCGCCGGCCCATAGGCCTGCGCCTGCGGGCGCCGCGTCGGCCGCGTCCGCATCCGCGTCTGCGCCGCCGCTCTGGTTGGCGCAGCAGGTCGAGGCCCCCGCGCTCGAGCAGTTACTCGACGAGCGCGCGCCGGCGGTGGGGACGGAGGAACGAACGCATGGGGTCGCGACGCTCAGGGCTCAGTCGCAATGTCCGTTTCGCGGCTTCGCCGAGACGCGGCTCGACGCGTTCGCCCTCGAGCAGCCCACACCCGGCTTCGACGAGCGGGAGCGCGGACAGATTCTGCACGATGCGCTACAAGGCATATTCACCGAGGTACCCGATTCTCAAAGTCTCAAGGATCTCATCGCGCGGCCCGAGGCGAGCGCGACGCAGATCGCCGAGCAAGTCCGCCGCGCGGTAGAGAAGCAGTGCGCCAGGCGCAACCCGGGCGGGCGCTGGGCGGAGCGCGAGCGCAGGCGCCTGCAGGGACTCCTCGAGCGTTGGCTCGAGCTGGAATCGCTGCGCGCGCCCTTCCAAGTGGAGCACATCGAGAGAAGCGGCGAGAGCGCTTTGCACGGCGGGCTGGCGTACAGCGTGCGCATCGATCGCCTCGATCGCCTCGAGGACGGCTCGCGCGTCTTGATCGATTACAAGACCGGCTGGGTGACACCGGACTGGCGGGGCGAACGGCCGGACAACCCGCAGCTTCCCGTGTATGCGCTCAAGCACCGTGAGAATCTGGTCGCCGTCGCCTATGGCCGCGTGAGCGCGGCCGAGTGTCGTTTCGTGGTGGAGTCCGCGCGTGGCGACATTTTCCCGAACGTCAGAGCGAGCCGGCTCGAGGGCATGGCAAGCTTTGCCGAGCTCGTCGCCGCGTGGGAAAGGCGCGTCGAGAGCCTCGCGGAAGAGTTCGCGCGCGGCGCCGCGGAAGTCGCACCCAAAGACACAGCTTGCCGGTATTGCCGTCTCCAGGGGCTGTGCCGGGTGCCTTCGACTCTCGATGCCCTGGAGCCCTTCGCGGCCGTCGTGGCGACTGCATGAGCCCGGGCGCCGTCCCCATCGCCGATGCCGGCGCCCGCGCGAGCGCGGTAGAGACCACCGCCTCGGTTCTGGTGCAAGCGCCCGCAGGCAGCGGCAAGACGACGTTGCTGGCGCAGCGCTACCTGCGCCTGCTCGCGGCGGTCGACGCACCGGAGCGCATTCTTGCGCTCACCTTCACGCGGCGTGCGGCCGAGGAGATGCGCGCTCGCGTGATCGACGCCCTCGAGGCCGGCGGCCTATCCGAGTGCCCCGTGCTCCTCAATCGGCAGACCTGGGAGCTCGCCGTTACCGCGCGCCGCCATTTGCGCGGCCTCGGCATCGACCTCGAGCGCCATCCCTCGCGGCTGCGCATCGAGACCATCGATTCGTTCAACGCCTGGCTCGCCACGCAATTGCCCATCGTCTCCGGCGCGGGGGGACGGCTCACGCTCATCGACAATGCGAGGCCGCTATACGAGGAAGCCGCGCGCCGCGCGCTCTCGCACGATCGAGGCGACAATTTCGGGAAGGCCGTCGAGCGCGTGCTCGCCGTTGGCGATCAGCGCTGGGGCCAACTCGTCGATTTGATTGTCGGGATGCTGCCGCAGCGCGACCGGTGGCTGCCGCTTCTGGTCGGGCACCTGCATGCTGCCGTCGAGATGGACGAGGATCAGCTCGCACACGTGCGGGCGCGTTTCGATGATGATCTGGGACTTCTCGTGAGGCGCGAGCTCAACGTGGCCCATGGGATTCTCGGCGGCGAGCTCTTGGGGGCGCTCCGGCCGTGTCTGCACGCGGCCGCCAGAAATCTCGGTGGGATACGCGCGGACTTTGTTCCCTGGCAGGCCGATGCGTCTCCGCTCGGTGCCGATCTTCACGACCTCGGTCGCTGGCGGGCTTTAGCGACCGTGCTTCTCACGGGCGGCAACAAGATTCGCAAGCGGGTCGACAAGAAGCTCGGCTTCCCGCCCAGCTGCGCGGAGAAGGGACTCATTCAGGCGCTGCTCGAGGAGCTCGAGCTGAGAGACTCCACAGGGGATGTCGTCGCTGCCCTCTGCACTGTTCGCGATCTTCCGGAACCGCGCTATGACGATTCGGACTGGGAGCGAGTGCGCGATGTGGCCCAGGTACTGGTGCTTGCGGCGGCCGAACTGGACGGCGTCTTTCGGGAGAAAGGGACGGTGGATTTCCCGGCCGTCTCGATGACGGCGCTGCGCGCGCTCGGAACTGCGGACGCGCCCACCGACCTCCGCTTGCGACTCGATTACCGGCTGCAGCATCTCTTGCTCGACGAATTCCAGGACACCTCGGCGACGCAGCTCGATCTGGTGCAGCAACTCACGGCGGGCTGGCAGCGAGACGACGGGCGCAGCGTCTTCTGCGTCGGCGATCCGATGCAGTCGATTTATGGCTTCCGTCAAGCGGAGGTGCGGGCCTTTCTCGATCTGGCCGAGAACGGACTCGGCGCGGTGCAATTCGATGTCGAGCGTCTCTGCAGCAATTTTCGATCGGATTCGTCGGTCGTGACCTGGGTCAACCATTGCTTCGAGCAAATCCTGCCGCAACGCGACGATCGAGAGCGCGGCGCAATCGCGTTCCGGCCCAGCACGCCGGCCATTCCACCGAGCGGGGAGGGCGACGCTCGCGTGAGCTTGCGAGGTTTCGGGAGCGTCGCCGACGAGGCCAACGCCGTTGCGCAGACGGTCGCGGAGTGCCGCGAGCGGCATCCGGAATGGCGTATCGCCATTTTGGTGCGGGCGCGCACGCATGCGCGCGAAATTGCGCATGCGCTGCGCGCCCGAGGTACGCCTTTCCGCGCCGTGGAGATCGAGCCGTTGCAGGACCGGCCGGCGGTACGCGACGCCGTGATGCTCGCATGCGCGCTTTTGCACCTGGGCGATCGGGTGGCGTGGCTTGCCATCCTGCGGGCGCCTTGGTGCGGCCTCACGTTGCGCGACATGTTGACCGTCGGCCGTTCGCATCCGCTCATCTGGGATGCGCTCCGCGACCCGGCAGTGCTCGAACGCTTGAGCGATGATGGGCGGTCACGGTGCGCTCGGTTGCGCGATGTGCTCGATGCGGCGCTCGGGGTGCAGACGCATACCCGCATGGCGCGCTGGATCGAGCGCACGTGGCTCGCGTTGGGCGGACCGAGTTGCGCCAAGGATGCGCGCGAGCTCGATCAGGTACGCGCCGTGTTTGCGCGCTTGCGCGAGCTCGAACGCCAGGGCCTGCCGGACTCCGCGGCCTTGGCGCACAGCTTCGCTGATCTGTACGCCGACGATGGCGCCGCATGCGGCGTGGAGATCATGACCATACACAAGGCCAAGGGACTCGAGTTCGACTGCGTCATCGTGCCCGCGCTGCATCGGCATAACCGGGTTGCGGGCGGCCCCATGCTGCTGATGCATCCCTTCGCGCGCAGCGAGCGAGACGGATTGATCATGGCGGCCCGGCCGCCTATCGCAGACCGCAACAATCGGCGCGAGTTGTTCGCTTTCCTGCGCCGGCAAGCTTTAGAGGCCGCTCACCTCGAGGCCGAGCGTCTGTTATACGTGGCGTGCACCCGTGCGAAGCACCAGCTGCATCTGACCGCGACGGTCGGTTTACGCGTGGACCCCGACTGGCTCGGTGAGCCCATCGAGGGCGCGGAGGATGCCGAAGAGCCGGCGAGTAATGGGGACGCGCAGCCGTCGGACGGCGCAAAGCCCTGGTTGCCGTTCAAAGGAAGCCTGCTCCGGGTGCTGTGGCCGACGCAGCGCGCGAGCTTTGCGGTCCGCGAGCCGGCCGGGGGAGGGGAGATGGATGAGGATCTCGCGGGGTTGCGCGGCGGTCCGTTGCGCCGGGTCCCACGTGGGTGGGCACCGCGCCGGCACGAGCCGCTGCAGGCCGACCTGCCGCTGGCATCCCTGGCGCGCGAGGAGCCGGTGGTATTCGACTGGGCCGGGGAGACCGCCCGCCGCGTCGGCATTCTCGTGCACGCCGAGCTCCAGGGGCTTGATCTCGCTCGCAGCGATGAGACCGCCATTCGCGCGCGCGAGGGGCATTTCAGGCGCTGGCTCGCGCTGCACGGCGTGCCCGATGAGCATATTCATGCAGCGGTCGGGCGGGTCACGGCCGCGCTCGTCGGCGTGCATCGCGACGCGCGCGCGCGCTGGATCTTCGACACGGGCTACCGCGATGACCTGCGCGAGCATGCTCTCTCGGGTCTTTGCCGCGGCGAGGTGGTGCGCGCGGTGTTCGACCGCAGCTTCATCGACGAACTAGGCACCCGCTGGGTGATCGACTACAAGACCAGCGAGCATTCCGGCGGTGGGCGCGAGGAATTTCTTGATCGCGAGGTCGAGCGCTATCGTCCGCAGCTCGAGCGTTATGCCGTCCTGGCAGGGCGGCTCGGCCCGGAACCGGTGCGCGTCGGGCTGTACTTTCCGCTGATGCGCGCGTGGCGGGAATGGGCGCCGCCGGTTTGATGCGGAGGGTCCGCTATGACTAGCGCTCGTGTTCGGCGGATTGTTCCTGGTGTACGCGCTCTCGGGTGGCTGGAGTTCGACCTCGTAGCGTCATGAGGCTACATTGTGGTTCATGAGGACGGTAGACGTGCGCACCTGACGTCGGCGGCATCTCACTGGCAGATCCTGCGCGTCGCGCCGGAGATTGTGGAGCGCGCCCGGCAACCGTTTCCTGGCGAACCGATTCGAACGCCGGATGCGATCCATCTCGCGTCGGCGCTGGTGGCGCGGACCGCGATCGTCGGATTGGCGCTCCTCAGCCTCGATGATCGGGTACGCAAGGCGGGGAAGAAACTCGGGCTGGACATTATTCCCGACTAGAGCGGGCCGGTGCGCCGCCGACGGGTTCACATACCCGTTACGGTCGGTGGCGTCGCCTCTGCCCAGCAGGCGACTCTGCCAACCACCCGCGCGCGCCTCAGTGCGGCGCGGGTCCGCGCACCACCTGGACCCAGCCGTGCGGCCGGATTGCCCGCTCGAAAGCCGCTCTGACCTCTCGCGCGGTGAGTGCGTAGAATTTGCGCGAGGCGATCAGCGGCTCATCCAACGGTAGACCCAGCTCGGCACGTGCCAGCAGCCCATGGGCGACGGCTTCCTCGCTCGACTCGTTCAACACGATCTCGCGCAACAAGAGTGCCTTGGCCTGATGCAGCTCGCCCTCGGAGACCTCCTGGCTGCGCATCTGATCGAGATCGCGCTCGATGAGTGCTCGCGCCTTCGAGACGTTATGGGGATCGCAGCCGTAAGTCACCGCGTAAGCGGCGCGGGTCTTTGCGGCATCGAGGTGTACATCCACCGTATAGACGTAGCCGGCGATCTGACGCAGATCGTGATAGAGCCGGGTCGCGTAAAATCCACCGCCCAGCACGTGGGTGCCGAGCTCGAGCGGATAGAAATCCGGATCGAAGCGGTTCAGCGTCAATTGCTCGGCGAGGTACACCGTGTCCTGCACCGCTTCGGCATCGACCACGGCCACAGCGGCCGGCGCGTTGGGAGGGACGGGCGCGGGCGTGGTATCCGGCCTTATGCCGGTCGCGCGCCACCCCCCGAACCAGCGCCCGATCACGGCGCGTGCCTCCTCCGCGGTGGTGTCGCCGATCACCACGATGGTGGTGAGATCGGGCCGGATGGTCGCGTCGTGAAATGCCTTCACGTCCGCAAGCGTGACGCGCGCGATGGTCTCCGGTGTGGCTTGCCGGAGCGCCGGATCCGAAGGCGGCAGCAGCGCGACATCGAGCGCGCGATGCGTGCGGTACTCGGGGCTCTGCAGATTGCCCGCGACGAACGCTGCGGTTTGCTGCTTCACCACGGCGAACGCCGCCTCTGGCAGCGCGGGTCGCAGCTCATTGTCGGCGAGCAACTCGACCCCGCGCGAAAAATCGTCCTTGAGGACGGTGAGGGAAAAGCTGTAGCCCGCGGTCTCGCTGGCGGCAATGTCGTCGAGCGCCTTGCTGAAAGCGAGCCGGTCGAGGGTCCGGGTGCCGTAGGAGTAAAGTGAGCTCAAGAGATCCGAGACGCCCTCTTTGCCCGGCGGCGTCTGTAGACCGAAGTCGTGCTTCACCGAGCCGCTCACCGATAGGGTGGGACTCGTCCGATCGGTCCGCACGATGAGACGCAAACCGTTCGGCAGCGTCGTATCCGAAACCTCCATCGGCTCGCTCGGCACCTCGAGCCGAGCCAGGTCGTCGCTCGCCCAGGGCGGCAGCTGCACCGGCGCCGTCGGCGCCCCGGTCACCTGCTCGGCCCCGCCGAAGCCCTTGGTAGCGACCGGCTGACCCGACGGCACGGGCCTCAAGGTGGCGGTGATCGAGCTCGCCGCGGCGAGATAGCGCCGCGCGACGCGGTTCACCTCGGCCGCGCTCACGTGCTGCATGGCCTCGACGTCCTCGTCGGGCGAGGCACGGCCTTCGGCGGCGATCGCGTTCGACCAGACGTTGGCGAGGCCCGGAATGGAGTTGCGCTCGAACTCCGCATCGGCGACCTCGCGCCGCTTGGCGGCCGTGACCAGCTCCTCAGGCACCCCGCGCTCCGCGTACCTCTCGAGAATCTTGCGCATCTCGGCGAGCGCCGCTTTCGCATCGCCCGCCGCGGGAAGCGCGGTCACGGCATAGCCCACGCTCGCCTTCTCATAGGGCTCGGCGAGCCCGAATTCCGCGGCGAGGGCGTGGCCCGCGGGCACCATGCCGTAGAGGTCCGCCCGTTGGCTCGAGAGAACGTCCGCGAGCACCTCGGCGGCCGCAAAGTCGGGAGAGCTCGTTCCCGGAAAGCGATAGGCGATGAATGCGAGCGTGTAGGGAAGGTTGCTGTCCAGCGTGAAGCTCTCCGACTTCACGGGTTGCAGCTCGACCCGGGGCCGTGGCGGAGTCGGATGGTTCGGAATGGTGCCGAACAGCCGGCGCACTTTCTCGAGCGTGACGGCCGGATCGACGTCGCCGACGATGACCAAGATGGCCGCGCCGGGCGCATACCAGGCGCGGTAGAACGACTCGAGCATCTCGCCCGTGGTCGCGTCGAAGGAAGCCTTCGTGCCGAGCGGGTCGTGCGCGTACGGCGTCCCGGCGAACATGTCCCGGTTCAGGCGATCGATGAATTTGTACGTCGGATTCGACAGGTCGCGCGCCACCTCCTGCTCGATGGCGCCGCGCTCCTGCGCCCACTCGCTGTTCGAGTCCAGGACGCCTTCGAGACAGGCGGCCTGCGCCTTGAGCGCCACTTCGAGATCCGCCGCCGGAACGGTGGCATAGTATTGCGTGATGTTCTGCTGCGTATCGGCGTTGTTCTGGCCGCCGAGCTCGGCATAGATGGCGGCGGTCTGGTCCGCGCTCATGTCGCTGCAGCCGCGGAAAGCCATGTGCTCCTGCGCGTGCGCCATGCCCGGAAACCCCGGCGGAGTCTCGTTGCCGCCCACCAGAAAATTCATCTCCACCGTCACTACCGGAGCCAAGGTGTTGCGCAAGATGATGACGCGCATCCCGTTCGCGAGCGTCTCCTGGGTGCGATCGGCAGTCCCGACCGCCGCCGCGGCATGTGCGCCCTGCGCGGCCGCGAGTCCCGCGGCACCTGACAAGAGCAGCACGCGCACGAAGGCGATCGGGATCTTCCTCGGCATCGGCCGGTCAGTCCCCGCTCAGCGCCCCGAACCGCCGCTGCCGGCCGGCGAAATCCCGCAGCGCCTGGTGGAATCGGACCTCGTCGAAATCGGGCCACAGGCAATCGGCGAAGTGCAGCTCCGCGTAAGCGCATTCCCAGAGCAAAAAATCGCTCAAGCGGCGCTCACTCCCGGTACGGATGAGCAGATCCACCTCGCCGGCAACATGCGGACAATGATCCACCTCGTTCAGCAAGCGCCGAAATCCCTCCGCATCGAGGTGCGCATCGCCGGCGGCGCGGCGGGCCGCTTGCATGATGCTGTACTGGGAAGAGTAGTCCACCGCGATGCGCAGGTGCATCCCTACGCAGGCGGCGCTCATGCGTTCGCACTGCTCGATGGAACGCAGCAGGCCCTCGCTCAACCGATCGCGGCGGCCGATGACGTTCAGCCGGATGGACTGTTCCACGCAGCGGCGAGTCTCGGTGAACAGGTACTGCCCGAACAGCCGCATCAGGGCCGCGACTTCCGCCGCGGGACGTGCCCAGTTGGCGGCGGAGAAGGCGTACATGGTCAAGGTGTCGACGCCCGCGCGGGCGGCCGTCTCGACGGCGGCGCGCACCGCCTTGGCGCCCTCGATGTGGCCGGCGGTGCGCGGTAGGCCGCGCTGCGTCGCCCAGCGTCCGTTGCCGTCCATGATGATCGCGACGTGCATGCGGTTCTCGCGAGCGCTCAAGCGAGCCGCGTCGCCTTGATCACGGCCTCGATGTGCTCGAGGTATCGCAGCAGCGCTTTGCGCCCGACGCCGGTGATCCGATAGATGGTCTTGGGCCGACGCGCCTCGAAGGATTTCGTGCATTCGACGTAGCCGGCTTCCTCGAGCTTGCGCGCGTGCGCACCGAGGTTCCCGTCGCTCGCGTTGAAGAGCGCCTTGAGCTCGTTGAAAGTCAGCTCGTCGTTCATCGCGAGTGCGCTCATGATGCCGAGCCGAACTCGCTCGTAGATCAAGCGGTCGAAACCGCCGTCGGCATTCATGCCCGCGGCATTCGGGACCGCGACGGGCCGCGAATGCGCTTTGCCCGAACCTGGCGGGGGCCGCGCCGACCCCGGCGCGTGCGCCTCTTGGCGCTTTGCGACGGGCGACTTATGCGGCATGGTCGGATCTGCCCACCAGGTAGCCGAACACGACGTGCAGAACCCCGAACCCCAAACCGAGCATCGCGATATGGCTGCTCGCGGGCAGCACGAAGGCGAACGAACCGAGGGTAAAGAACAGCGCGCCCATGATGCACAGGAGCCGCATGGTGCGGGCGATGGTGACGGTGCTCGCCGAGAGCACGGCGCAGCCGTAAAGCAGCAGCCAGGTCCCGGGAAGCAGTCCCTCGAGGTGCGCGTGCCAGAGCACGGCGGTGAGCACCCCACCGGCAAGCAGGGCAGGGCACAGACACAGCATGAACTTGCGCACCGGACCCAAATACCGTGCATGTCCCGATTGGGCGGCCTCGCGCGCCATGAGGGCGCCGCCCACGAGCGCGGCGATGCCTCCCGCGCACATCCAGATGCGTAGCGAGTACGTGCCCCAGTGCGGCAGCGAGGAGAGAACCGCCGCCGCCAAGCCGATGAGCCCCATCACGACGCCCGCCGTGCCCGGAACCGCCATCGAAGTGGAGGCGTCTATGGAGCGGCGGATGTAGGCAAGCGTGCCGAGCGCACGGGTCTCGATCGGGATAGGAAAGTCGGGTTGCATGATCGGCCGTACGCTGCCTTGGGGACGGAAACGAATTTAAGGGGTTCTATGCTGTAACGTCAAGTACTCTGCACTGCAGAGGCTGCAGGCGAAATGACTCCCGCAAGCAGAGCGATGACGGACCGAGTAGCAGGAGCGGTCGTGGGCTCGCGGCACCGATCAGGTCTGCCACATCACCACGAGCACGTACACGAGGGCGATGACGGTGAGACCGAGATGCCCCATCGCCGGGTACCAGGGTAAGGTTCCTTGATTCGGTTGCTCCGCGGGGCAGGGCATCAAGCGGGCGATGAGGGCGAGCAGCAGCATCTATGGGCCTCGTGGCAGTCGTTGCGATCTACGATAGACGGACCGTATGTTAAAGCAGTGACGCGCATCACAATCGTCAAAATGTAAATTCGAGATCGATCGGGATTCTTCCTTGCGCGTCGCGGGCGCGCAACTGCGCCACGTTATCCAGTTCTCTGCGCAGGGCCGGCGGCGCGTCGTCGCGCTCCTTCGCGGTCCCGGAGAGCATTCCGGTGCGCGTCTTCGGCGTGAGCGTGAGGGAGGCATCGAGGCTCAACGGGCCGCCTTTGTCGACGAGCGCGGCGCGAGCGTCGCCATCGGCGGATAGCGCCGCATCGTCGAAGCTGAGCGCGTAGCTGCCGAGGTTGGATCCGCCCGCCACCTGCGGCGCGCTCACATCCGACACGTCGATTTCGCCCGCGGCCGAACGCAGCGAGGGGGTCGGACCTGAAAGGTCGGCGGCGATCTCGCGGATGCGAACCCGCGCGATGCCGCGCCATCCGGATGCCACACCGAACGTCGACAGATCGGCGATCGGACCGCCGCCACGCAGGCCCGATGCCTGAAAGTCGTTGCGGCCGATGCCCGCGGTGCCGTCGATTACGAAGCCGCCTTTCACCCAGTGTAGATCCGCATCGAGGCGCAGTTTGAATAAGGCGAGAGGATGCAATCGCCACTCGAGCGCGCCGGCATCGCGCCCGTCGACGGTGATACGGCCCGCGGAGCCGTGCCAGAGCGTCCCGGAAAAATCCTCTGCCCGCACCGCTGCGGGCAGGAATCGGTTGGCGAGGGAGGCGGGCAGAACGGCGATGACGATCGCGAGAACCGTGAAGAGCGCAATGAGCGCGACGCGCGGCCAGAGCGGACGCGCGCGGGCGATGGGGGCGCGGGCACCGGCCGGGGCGAGCTTACTGACGCGTCGTGGAGAAGGTGACGTTGGCATTGACTACTCCCGGGCGGGCGGCGCGATCGACGGTGATTGAATCGATCGCAAGACCGTAACGCTGATCGAGCGTAGCAAGCCAGGTAACCAAGGTATCGAAGGGGGCGGATTCGAGCTGCACGCGCACGCCTTTGCCGCTGGGTTGCGTTCCCTTCAGCGCGCTGCCGAGGCCGGCCTCCCGGCCGACACGATCCACCACCACCATGGGGGGCTCGCCGGTGTCGTTGTAGAGCGTGGCGCCGCCCGATTGCACTTCCGCGGCATTCACCTGCATCCAGGCGAGATCCTCGCGCCGGGAATCGGCGCGCTTGACCGCATCCGTGACTGCCGACTGCAGCGGAAACAGCACTCCCAGCAAAAGAATCAGAATCGCGAGCGCCACGGCGCCGACGGCCACCACCAGCTGTTCGCGTCGCTGCAAGCCGCCGTACCAGGCCCTGAGCTTGGCGAGAAGCGCGTTCATCGGTGCCCTTTTGCCTCCGCCGTGCGCACTTGCAGATGCGCATCGACGCCGCCCTCGACGGGCTGGGAGGACTGAATGTCGGCCGTCAAGCCTTGCTTGCTCACCTGCTGGGAGAGCTGAGAGAGGGCCGCGAGGCTGGGGGCGGTCACGCGCAGGTCGAGTGCTTGTTCACGATAGCTGAGCGAGTCGATGCGCGTCTTGGTCGCCGTCGACATGGCGCCGCTCAGCACCTCCAGAGCGTGCAGAAAGTACTCGGGTCCGGCGCCCGAATGCCGGATCCGATCGAGACGCGACTGCATCTGGCGACGCGGGTCCAGCATCTTCTCGGAGGGCATGACTTGCTGAAAGATTTGAGAGATCTGGGTGTCGAGCGCCTTCGTCTCGTGATTGGCTTGATGGATACGGATCGCAGCGGCCGCAATGTGCGCGATCAGGAGGCCCCCGGCGAGCATCGCAGCGGTTCGCCAGCGCAGCCAGCGGGCGTTGTACTCGGTGGTGCGAACGAACTCGCCTTGCAGCAGGTTCACCGCCTCGGTGCTGTGGAGATTCCGCGCAAGCCACGGCAGCGGGCCGTCCGCGAGGATCTGCACCTTGAGCGATGCGAACATTCCCGCAAGTTCCTGGAACTCGCCCTGCACCCGCGTCCAGTCCTCGCGGGTGGTGTACAGCACCGCGCTTTCCAGGACGGCCGGCGGCTGACCCTCACCCGCCGGCTCGGCCAGCGGATCGGGAATCACACCGGCCACCACCAATGCCTCGGCGATCGGGGTGAGCTCTACCGCGAACGGCAGCGCGCCGGGGCGGCGCACCGCGAGGCGTGGGCCCTCGAGCCAGAGCACCGTGTGTGCGGGATTCTCCGGCGCCAGCGAGATATCGGCATAGATCGCGACAGGCTCGATGCCGGCCGACGCGAGCCGGGCGATCCAGCCCTGAAGCGTCGCGCGCGCGACCACGGCGACGGGCGTGCGGCCGTTGGGCAGACGCCGGCCGAGCGCGAAACACAGCTGATCGACATCCTCGGTGAGCTGCTCCTCGAGCGCGAACGGCACGACTCGGGCGAGCTTCGCACCGCTCCCCGGCGGCAGATCGGGCTCCGCGAGCAGCATGTGCGAAGCGGGTGCCAGCGCGACGACGCGCGCCGAGCGCGCCACGGCGGCGGCGAGGCTCAAGGGACCGCGCTGGCGCGCGCTGCTCGGCGCTCCCGAGTCCTCGATGCTGAGCCACTCGGTTTCCTCTTCGCCGGGTGCGGGAAGGCGCAGCAACAGTGTGTGAGGCATGATTTCTAGAGTGTTCCGAAAGTGCGCAGCAGCGGCGTGACCTTGCCGCCGGGCGTTCGATACAAAAGACTGTACAAGGTGAATTCGGTAGTGCCAAGCGTGACGCGGGTCGTGAGGCGAAAATACAGGCTCGTGTCTGAATACTGCGACGCCATTGCCGCCGCCACGGTGGGCCCGAGCACATTGGCAAACGTCTGCTTGTCGGGGAAACAGCCGCTCTTGCGCTCGCTCGCAAGAAGCTCGGGCGTGTAGTCGCTGCTCAGGTTCTCCGCGAAACTCTGCAGCACCTGTGCCGGGGCGGTGCAGATATTGATCTTGGCCGTGGCGGTCGGCAGGGCCGTTACGTAGGGGGCGATCTTGCGATAGCGGTCGGCGCCGAACCCAGGCATGTTCATGAGCTCGCTCGGACTCATCATCGGCCAGTTGCCGGTACGGTAGGGTGGAGTCTGCGAAGTATAGACCGAGTCCTCCGCTCCGTCGGGCTCGCCCGGCTGATCGTCGGCGTCGATCCAGTCGCGCGCGATTCCCGCCCATTTGGGCTCGAGCCCCACCGAGACCAGCAGGCGCTGGAACTGCTGCAGCGGTTGCGGATCCTGAATGGCCTGGCCGTTTTGCATGATCATGTGCGCGAGATTGTTGAGATTGAAGCGACCTTGCATGTCCTCGATCGCACCCTGCAAGACGCCGATCGGCTCGCCCTCGGGATTGTCATCGGGCGTGATGGGCATGGGCTGCGTGGGTTGCGCCCAGGCTTGCGCCAGGGTGACCTGGTTGGGACTGCCCGACTGGGTAGTGGCCGTGCCGCCGGTCGTGCCGTTCGTGCTCGCTTGCCCGTTGGCGCCGACTTGCACGCCTTGCATCGATTGGTTGAGCACGTCGGCGGCCAGCGCTTCGGCGCCCATGCCGAAGTGAAATGCCTGCTCCGTTGCCATGATGCCGATGGTGCGGCGCCGCTCGATCCAGCCGTCGAAGGTGAGCTTGGTGGCGAGAATCGCGGCGAGCGCGACCAGGATGAGCGCGATGATGAGGGCGACCCCGCGCTCGCGGCGCCGACCCGGGACTCTCTCGAACGCCCCAGCCGCGCTCATCCGGCCACCTCGATCAGCCGCTGCACGCGCCCCCAGTCCTTGAACTCGATGGTGATCTCGACCGCCACCGGGCGCACCCACAGCCCCTCGTTCTGAGGCAAATTGGGGGGCGGCCACTGGGTCTGCCAGGTTTGGTTGCCGTCGAGGTAGCGCAACTGCACCGTCTTCACGCCGCTCAACAAGTCCTGAATCTGCGGTTGGGTGGCGAGCACCGTGTCGAGCGAAGTCGTGTAGCTGCGCTTCAGCACATCGTCGACCAGCGTGTAGGACACCCGCTGCAGCGTGCTGCGCTGCTGGCCGGCAGTGTTCGACCAGCCGCCGCGCGTGAGCTCCGCGAGGGGTAGGGTGGTGGTGCTCGAGCTGCCGCTGAACGTCGACTGGAATCCCGGGTCGGAGCTGAAGTGCTGCGAGTTGAATTGCTGAGTGAAGTCCGACCCGAGCGCGCCGCCGCTGCCGAGCGTGGTGTTGCCGACGCCCGCGCTGGTGCCGTTGCCGGCGAAGCCGTGCAGGGCGGGTATGCGCGACTGGCCGAGCGGATCGCGCACGGGACGCGGCACCATCTGCGCGAAATCCATGACCATCATGCGCATGCCGAATTCGACTTCGCGCGAGCGCTTCATGGACTCCTCGCTGCGCTCGGCCGAGATTCGCGCGCTTCGATAGGTCTCGTAGCCCAGCGCCGACATGATGCCGAGAATGAGCAGCGCGACGAGGATCTCGACCAGCGTGAAGCCGCCGCCGCGCGCGCGCGGGATCGATCGAGCGGGAAGGATGGTCATGGCGTGGTCTGACCCTGCGGGGTCGTTACGGGGACGGTCGTCGTAGCGCCGGGGGTCACGTTAGCGCTGGGGGTCGCGCCGGCGCCCGAGGTGGGGGTGCAGTTAATGCTCTGGGAAGTGCCGAGCTGCTGGTTCACGCCCGATACCACGTTGCCGCTCAACGTGCTGCCGCCGGCCGGGGCGGGCGTGCTCACGCAGGGTACCCCCGACAAGGTCGAGCCCACGGTCCAATCGACGTTCGACCCGCCCGGGAGCCCCAAGGAGCTGCCGAGGAATCCCGTCGACTCGGCGATCGGGTTGCCTTTGGTCTTGGTATCGCCCGGATACACCCGAACCACCACGCGCTTCATGCTCTGGAACTGCGTATCGAAGTAGCGGGTGTCGTAGTGCCACTTTTGGCCCGCGAAGTCGATTTGCCCCGTATCCTGGGTGTCGCCGAGCTTGTTCACCTGGAGGCGCACTTGGGTGAGGCGATTGAGGGCGATCCACTGGGCGATCGTCTTGTCGCGCAGATAGCCGCTGGTCCGGGCCGTGCCGCTCACCGCCACCATGAGCGCGGTGAGACCGAGCGCCACCACCGCGAGCGCGACGAGTACCTCGACCAGCGTGAATCCGCGGCTCGATGCGCGCGTCGAGACAGCGCACGAGCTCATGAGCTCGAACTCATGAGCGCTTTTCCGGTGGGTGATCCGAGCTTTCCTGGCTGGTCTTGCCGAAGGCATCGCCGTTCACGGCGGCGCGCGCCTGGGTCGCATCCCGCAGCAAGGTGAGATGAAACGGCGTTCCCTCGCCGCTCGCGGCGATGGCCACCTGCGGAGGAGGCGGGGGATCGTCGGCCGATAGAGTTTGCTCGACGGGCTTCAGCACGACGTTCACGGAATCGAGCTCGAGCCGAAAGGTCACGCCCTTGGGCAGGTCGCGGTGGCGGAACTCGTGCTCGTCGCTCAGCGGCAGCCAGCGGTCGCGGTCGGCCGAGTAGACGACGAATCCGTAGCCGGTAGGCTCTATGCGCAGCCCGAAATCCCGTCCCTCGAGCAAAGCGCGCTCGTGCAGCATGTCGACCAGGCCTTCGATGCGTCGGCTCTCCTCATCGAGCTGGGCATCGCGCCCGGTGGTGCCGATCGAGAGGACGGCGAGCGAGATGATCACGGCCATGATCACCAGCACCACCAGGATCTCGATGAGCGTGAAGCCCTTGCTGCGCATCGCGCGGCACCCCGAGCCCACTAGCGCTGGTTGAGCGTCGAGGCGCTGATGTCCGCGTCGTAGCCCTCGCCGCCGGGCTTGCCGTCGCGTCCGTAGCTGATGATGTCGTAATCCATTCCGTTGGGGCCCGGATTCACGTACACATACAGATTGTTCCACGGATCCTTGGGCAGCGAAGGCAGGTATCCGCCGCTCCTGTAGTTCGTGATGGTCGGGTCCGAAGGTTGGGTCACGAGCGCCTGCAAGCCTTGTTCGCCCGTCGGGTATTTGAAATTATCCAGGCGGTACAGGTCGAGCGCCGTCTGGATGGCGCGAATGTCGCTCTGCGCGCGCGTGACGCGCGCTTTGTCGACGTTCTCCAGGATTTTTGGAACGACGAGCGCTCCCAAGACTGCCAGAATGACCACCACCACCATGATCT
>Ga0302314_10006153_pt1 | contig 21784 bp, 19 predicted proteins | sample III_Palsa_N2_3_FD_200533 | JGI IMG/M metagenome (GOLD analysis project Ga0302314, IMG submission 200533) | Peat permafrost microbial communities from Stordalen Mire near Abisko, Sweden - III_Palsa_N2_3 | ecosystem: Environmental > Terrestrial > Soil > Palsa > Peat permafrost | place: Sweden...
GATGCGGCCGGCCTCAAGCACACGCTGAAGCTGCAGCATTTCCACATGGGTTCGCAGATCTCCAACGTGCGCGACATCGCCAACGGCATGCGCGAGGCCACCCGCTATTTCGTCGAACTGAAACGGATGGGCGTGCCGCTGGAGATCGTCGACGTCGGCGGCGGCCTTGGCGTGGACTACGAAGGAACCCGTTCGCGCAGCCACAACTCGATCAACTATTCGATCGAGCAGTACGCCGCCACCATCGTGCAGTCGCTGGCCGAGGCGGTCGAAGCCGAGGGTCTGCCGGCGCCGCATATCCTCACCGAAGCCGGTCGCGCGATGACCGCGCATCACGCGGTGATGGTGGTCAACGTGACCGAGGTGGAGGAAGTGCCGGCCGGCGCGATTCCCCCACCGTGCGCAGACGAGCCGGCCGTATTGCGCCGGTTGCGCGAGACGCATGAGGAACTGGATCGGCGCCCCGCGCTGGAGTTGTTCCACGAAGCGCAGCACCACCTGCAGGAAGGCCAGACGCTCTACGCGCTGGGCCAGCTCGCGCTGGCCGATCGCGCGCGATTGGACGAGATGTATTACGCGATCGCCAATGCCGTGCGTGCGCGCCTGCTGCCGGCTGAGCGCTCGCACCGACCGGCGCTGGACGATCTGGACGAGAAGCTGGTCGACAAGTATTTCGTCAACTTCTCGGTGTTCGAGTCGGTGCCGGACATCTGGGCGATCAAGCAGATCTTCCCGATCACGCCGATCGCGCGGCTGGACGAGGAGCCGACCCGCCGCGGCGTGATCGTCGACCTCACCTGCGATTCGGATGGCCGTATCGACCACTACGTTGACGCCGATGGCGTCGACGTGAGCCTGCCGCTGCATGCGTTGAAGGAAGGCGAGAGCTACCGGCTCGGCATCTTCATGGTCGGCGCCTATCAGGAGACTCTGGGCGACATCCACAACCTGTTTGGCGACACCGACGCAGTGAACGTCCGCGTCGATGGCGATGGTTATGTGTTCGCGCACAAACGCCGTGGCGACACCACGGATCTCATGCTCGACTACGTTGGCTACGACCTCGAAGTGCTGCGCCAGAGTTATCGCGAGCGCATTGCCAGTGCGGGGCTGAGCGGGGCCGAGGCCGAACGGCTGTATGACACGCTCGACGGCGGGCTGACCGCCTACACCTATCTGGCGGAAGAAACACACTGATCCGCAAGCCGATCTTCCCTTCCTGACCCGGTCGGGGTTCAATGGTGCGCTGCAAAAAATCCCCCCACATCGATCAAGGAGCAACTCATGGCAAGTCTTGATGGCAAGGTGGCATTGATCACTGGCGCGGCCAGTGGTATCGGCAAGGCGATCGCCGAGCTGTATGCAAAAAGCGGCGCGGCGGTGGGCATTGCCGACATCAACCAGCAGGCCGCCGATGCGGCGGCGGCCGAGATCATTGCGGCCGGTGGCAAGGCGATCGGCGTGGCGATGGACGTTACCGACGAGGCCGCGGTCAACGCGGGTACCGAGAAGGTGGTGGCCGCGTTTGGCCGTCTGGACATTCTGATCTCCAATGCCGGCGTGCAGATCATCAACCCGATCGACCAGTTCGCGTTCGCCGACTGGAAGAAGATGCTGGCGATCCATCTCGATGGTGGTTTCCTCACCACCAAGGCCGCCCTGCAGCACATGTACAAGGGTGACCAGGGCGGCATCGTGATCTACATGGGCTCGGTGCATTCGCACGAGGCATCCAAGCTGAAGTCGGCCTATGTCACCGCCAAGCACGGCTTGCTCGGCCTGGCGCGCACGCTGGCGAAGGAAGGCGCGGCACACAATGTGCGCTCGCACGTGATCTGCCCGGGTTTCGTACGCACGCCGCTGGTGGAGAAGCAGATTCCCGAGCAGGCCAAGGAGCTGGGCATCAGCGAAGCGGACGTCATCAAGAACGTGATGCTGAAAGACACCGTCGACGGCGTGTTCACCACCGTCGAGGACATCGCGCAGACCGCGCTGTATCTGGCGACCTTCCCGAGCGCCGCGCTGACCGGCCAGTCGTTCGTGGTCAGCCACGGCTGGTACATGCAGTAACGACGTTGCAGCTGGATTCGTGGCGGCGTGGTCGCAGCGATCGCGCCGTCTCCATTGTCATGCCGTGCCAGGACATGTCCCCATGAAGATTGCCGACGTGAAGGCGAATGCGTTCGCCATGCCGCTGACCAGCCCGGCGTTTCCGCCCGGGCCCTACCGCTTCATCAACCGTGAATTCCTGGTAATCACCTACCGCACCGACATCGATGCGCTGCGTGCGGTGGTACCCGAACCGCTGGAAATCACCGAGCCGCTGGTCAAGTACGAATTCATCCGGATGCCGGATTCCACCGGCTTCGGCGACTACACCGAGTCGGGCCAGGTGATCCCGGTGAGTTTCCGAGGGCAACGTGGCGGCTACGTGCATTCCATGTACTTGAACGACCACCCGCCGATTGCCGGTGGCCGCGAACTCTGGGGTTTCCCCAAGAAGCTGGCCAGCCCGGTACTGGAGACCGAGATCGACACCCTGGTCGGCACCCTCGACTACGGCAAGGTGCGGGTCGCCAAGGCCACGATGGGTTTCAAGCATCGCGAGGCCGACCATGCCGCGGTGCTGTCCGGACTCGCGGCACCGGGTTTCCTGCTGAAGATCATTCCGCACGTGGACGGCACGCCGCGCATCTGCGAGCTGGTCCGTTACTACACCACTAACGTCACGTTGAAGGGCGCATGGAGCGGACCCGGTTCGCTTGAGTTGCACCCGCATGCCTTGGCGCCGGTGGCGGATCTGCCAGTGCTGAAGGTGGAGTCGGCGCTCCATTACATCACCGACCTCACCCTCGATCTGGGCGAAGTCGTGCATGACTACCTTGCTGATTGAGCCGCCTCGCCGAATGAACGGAGCCAGCGCGTGAATTCTCGCAAACCCAGCCCACCCGCCAACGGTGGCGGCAAGTCCGCTCCCGCCAGGCCGGCGCAGGAGTACCACACCACCGCCTTGGTCCTGCAGGGCGGTGGTGCGCTCGGTGCCTACCAGGCCGGCGTATACGAAGCGATGGCCGAGGCCGGTCGCCATCCGAACTGGGTTGCCGGTATCTCGATCGGTGCGTTGAATGCAGCGATCATTGCCGGCAATCCGCCAGAGCGGCGGGTCGAGCGGCTGCGCGAGTTCTGGCAGACCATCTGCCAGCCACCGCTGCTGCCGGCGCTGGGACTGCCGGCGTTGCCGGATGGGCATGGCTGGCCGGCATCCACGCTGAGCGCGATGAGCGGCTGGGCTGCCTGGCGCGCACTTACCGAAGGTCAGGCCGGCTTCTTCACGCCGCGGTTGTCGCCGTCCTACCTGAAGGCTCCGGACGGACCGGCCAGCGCCAGCTACTACGACACCGCGCCACTGCGCGGCACGCTGGAGCGTCTCGCCGATTTCGACCGGATCAACGACCCGCGCACCTTGCGTGTGTCGGTCGGCGCGGTGAACGTGCGCACGGGCAACTTCGCCTACTTCGACAGTGCGCAGCAGCGTTTGCGGCCCGAGCATTTCATGGCCTCCGGCGCGCTGCCGCCGGGCTTTCCCGCGGTGGAGATCGACGGCGAGTTCTACTGGGATGGCGGCATGGTCTCCAACACGCCGCTGTACCGTGTGCTGACCGAGCAGCCGCAGCGCGACACGCTGGTGTTCCAGGTCGATTTGTGGAGCGCCGCCGGCGCGCTGCCGCAGGACATGCTGCAAGTCGCCGAGCGCAGCAAGGAGATCCAGTTCTCCAGCCGCACACGGCTTGTCACCGAATACATGCGCACCGCGCAGGAGCAGCAGCGCCTGCTGCACGACCTGATGGCGCTGGTGCCGGCTGATCGCCGTGGCGATCCGGCGTTCCGCCGCGCCGAAGCGCGCGCCAACGGCGCGCTGGTCAACGTGGTGCACCTTATCTATCGCGACAAGCCGTACGAAGGCAACTACAAGGACTACGAGTTCAGCGCGGCGACGATGCAGGAACATTGGCGCAGCGGCGTGGATGACATGCGGCATACGCTGGGGCATGCGCACTGGCTCGACCTGCCCGATCCCGCGCGTCCGTTCGTGACGCATGACGCTCATCGCGGCGAGGCCAGCTGATTGGTCCGCGCGTGCTTGCCTGGGAAGCACGGGTTGGGGGAGCGTGTTGCCCGCCCGTCGGGCGTATTCGCTCAGCTGTCGCGGGCAACCTGCAGTCCGGCCGCCGACTGGCTGACCGGCATCACCTCGACGCGGTTGATATTCAGGTGCGGCGGCTGGTTGGTGACCCACCAGATCGTGTCGGCAATATCACCGGCGGTGATCGGGTGGGCGCCAGCGTAGAGATTCTCTGATGCGGCCTGGTCGCCGCCCGTGCGCACCAGGGTGAACTCGGTTTCGGCCATGCCCGGCTCGATCGAACTCACCCGCACGCCGGTGCCGTGCAAATCACAGCGCAGGTTCTGCGAGAACTGGGTGACGAAGGCCTTGGTGCCGCCGTATACGTTGCCGCCGCGGTAGGCGTAGCTGCCGGCGATCGAGCTGATGTTGATGATCGTGCCGCGGCGCTCGATCAGTTGCGGCAGCAGCAGATGGGTCAGCGACACCAGGGCGGTGATGTTGGTGTCGATCATCTGCTTCCACTGCGCCAGATCCGCCTGCTGCGCTGGCGCAGTGCCCAAGGCCAGGCCGGCGTTGTTGACCAGCAGGTCGATGCCGGCGAACTCAGGCGGCAGAGCTGCATGCGCCGCACGCATCGCCGACTCGTCGCGGACGTCGAACGCCGTCGCATGCACGCGCTCGGCGCCGTGCTGCGTCACCAGGCGTTGCAGCCGCTCGGCGCGGCGGCCGCTGGCGATCACCCGCCAGCCCCCCGCCACGAAACGTTCCACGGCGGCGGCTCCAAACCCGGAGGTGGCGCCGGTAATCCATGCAGTCTTCGTTGTCATGCGTGAGAGTCCAGCCAGTCGGGTCGTAACGTTGCGGTCAGGCAGGGTCGCTTGCGCGGCCGCCGGTTCGCTGCGCGCTATTTGCCTTCCTTCAGCGCGATCGCATTGATACCGGCCGACGCCAGCCGCTGCTTGGTCGATTCCAGTTCGGTGGCCGAATGGAACGGGCCAAGGCGGACGCGGTGGTAGGTCTGGCCATTGATGCTGACCGATTGCACGTTGGCAATGAAGCCCTGCAAGGCCATCTTCGCCTTCAGGGTTTCCGCATCGGCGGCATTCGGGAACGCACCGACTTGCAACAGGTAGCCGCTGCCGGTCGTGCTGGGCGGCGGCACCGCACTGGCGGGAGCGGCGACGATGTTCTGGCTGACCGCTGCCGGCGCATTCACTGGCTGCGACGGTGTTTGCTGGGCGGCGGGCTGCGGCGGTTGCTCGGTGGTCGCCTGCTGCTGCGCGGCGAGTTGCTTCTGCTGCTGTTCCGCACGTGCCTGCGCGCTGATCACGGCATCCGGGATACGGACTTCCTTCTCCGACAGTACCGAGTAGAAGTCGTACTGCGGCTTCTTCGGCGCGCTCTCGCTGGCGGCAGGCGCGAGGCCGGCATCGCTGCCGTTCTGGGCAGTCGCCTGCGGATTCGCCTGCGGGCCCGCAGGCTGCTGGCGCAAACTGGTCAGCAGGCTGCCGCGCATCATCAACGCCATCAGGATGGCGCCGACCACGATACCGATGACCGCATAACCCCAGCCCGGAAAACCACCGCTGTTGTTGCGCACGGCCTGCCGGCCCTTGCCCTTGCGTGCTGCCATTACATGCTCTCCGGGGCGCCCAGGCCCAGCAAATTCAGACCATTCTTCAACACCTGCCGCGTCGCCACCACCAAGGCGAGCCGCGCGTTGCGCAGCGCGGCGTCCTCGACCAGGAACTGGTGCGAGTTGTAGTAGGTGTGGAACGCGTTGGCCAGTTCGCGCAGCCAGGCGGCGATCAGGTGCGGTTCCAGGTTTGCCGCGGCGGCCTCGACCAGTTCCGGATACTTCGACAGTTCGGTCAGCAGGATCTGCTCGTGCTCGTTGTCCAGCCGCGCGAGTTGTCCAAGGCCGTCCTGCAGATCGAACGTGAAGCCCTTCTCGCCGGCTTGGCGCAACACGCTGCACACGCGGGCGTGCGCGTACTGGATGTAGTAGACCGGGTTGTCGTTGCTCTGCGAACGGGCCAGGTCGATGTCGAACACCAGCTGCGAGTCGGATTTGCGCGCGATCAGGAAGTAGCGCGTCGCATCGCGGCCGACTTCGTCGATCAGGTCGCGCAGGGTGACGTAGCTGCCGGCGCGCTTGGAGAGCTTCACCTCCTCGCCACCCTTCATCACCGTCACCATCTGATACAGCATGTAGTCGGGGTAGCCCTTGGGAATGCCGCAATCGAGCGCCTGCAGGCCGGCCTTCACCCGTGCGAGCGAGCCGTGATGATCCGAGCCCAGCACGGTGATGGCCTTGCCGTAGCCGCGCTGCCATTTCGACAAGTGGTAGGCCACGTCCGGCACGAAATACGTGTAGGTGCCGTCGGACTTGCGCATCACCCGATCCTTGTCGTCACCGTAGTCGGTGGTGCGCAGCCATAGCGCGCCGCCCTCCTCGTAGGTGTGGCCGTGGGCGACCAGCTCGCGCACGGTCTCCTCGACCTTGCCATCGCTGTACAGCGATGACTCCAGGAAATAGGTGTCGAAGCCCACGCCGAACGCCTGCAGATCCAGATCCTGCTCGTGCCGCAGACTGGCCACGGCGAAGCGGCGGATCACGTCGAGGTCGTCGACGTCACCACTGCCAGTGACGGTTTCGCCGTCGGCCACCACCGATTCGCGGTCGAGGTAGGCGCGTGCCACGTCGGCGATGTAGTCGCCGCGGTAGCCGTTCTCGGGCCAGCCGCTGTCGTCCGGGGTGATCCCGCGCGCGCGCGCCTGCACCGAGATCGCCAGGTTGGCGATCTGCACGCCGGCGTCGTTGTAGTAGAACTCGCGCTTCACGTTCCAGCCGCTGGCGTCGAGTAGGCGGCTCAGGCAGTCGCCGATCGCCGCGTTGCGGCCATGGCCGACATGCAGCGGGCCGGTCGGGTTGGCCGAGACGAACTCCACGCCGACCGTCTTGCCGGCGCCGCTGTCATTGCGGCCGTAGGCGTCACCTGTCGCCATGATCTGGCGCACTTCGGCGTGGTAGGCACCGGCAGCCAGATAAAAATTGATGAAGCCGGGACCGGCAATCTCGATTTTTTCCACCAGCGCATTCGCGGGCAGTGCCGCCACCAGTTTTTCGGCGAGTTCGCGCGGTTTCGCGCGTGCCGGCTTGGCCAACAGCATGGCGACGTTGCAGGCGAAATCACCGTGTTCGCGGCTGCGCGCGCGTTCGATCACGAAGCCTGGCAGAACAAGGTCGGCAGGCAGGGTGGCATCGTTTTGCAGGGTCTGGATCGCCTGCAAAACCAGTTCGCGCAGCTGTGCTTTCACGGTGGGGTCGGATTCGTGATGGAACCGCCAATCCTAACAGACCGCCATGCTGGCGAACGCAGCGCGATCGATCGGCGTCATGTACCGACCCTTATCGCGCGGCCGCCGTTGATTTTGATGCACTGCGATGGGTCGCCTTGTGGATAAGTCTGTGGGAAATGCTGGAGACGAGTGCTTGGAATCTGTTGTATTTCCGCAGAAACCAGACTGTCTTGATAAAATATACATAAATATCAATCAATTAAATGATCAATCTAGCGTGAAGGGCACGATAGTCCCGGCAAGTGCCGATCTCGGCACTTTGTGCATAAGTTTCGGCAACTTGCCGGCGCCTGATTCGGCGAGCTGGAGTCATCGGCTTGTCATGCGGCGCTGCGACACTGGCGGCGCCTGACATGACTCCCCTCCATGAAACGGCACTTGGAGACGCCGCTCTCTCCCCTCCCAAATCGGCTCCGCGGCGTGGTTCATCCCACGCCGTTTTTTTATGCCGGCAGGTCTGGGATCAGAGCAGGCCGCGGGCCGCCATGGACACGGGCTCGCCGCTGCCGATCACCAGATGATCGAGCACGCGCACGCCAACCAGTTGCAAGGCATTGCGCAGTTCGTGGGTGATCGCGCGGTCGGCGGCGCTCGGTTCGGCGACGCCGGAGGGGTGGTTGTGGGCAAAGATCACGGCGCAGGCGTTATGCCTGAGGCATGACCGCACCACCTCGCGCGGATGCACGCTGGCACCATCGACGGTGCCGCGGAACAGTTCCTCGAAGCCCAGCACGCGGTGGCGGTTGTCCAGCCACAAGCAGCCGAACACCTCGTACGGCAGATGGCGCAGTTGCGCGCGCAGATAGTCGCCGCTGTCACGCGGGCTGCCGAGGCTGGGTTTCTGCTGCAACTGCTCGGCCAGACTGCGACGAGCCAGTTCCAGGGCAGCGGTGATGCGTGCGCGCTTGGCTGGCCCAAGTCCGACGATAAGCAGCGACTGCTCGGGCCGGCCGAGCAGCGCATCCAGGCTGCCGGCACTGGCGAGCAGTTCGCGACCCAGCGCGATCGCATCCTTGCCGCGGCTGCCGCTGCCCAGCAGCACGGCCAGCAATTCGGCGTCGGACAGCGCGGCACTCCCGCGCGCCAGCAGTTTTTCGCGGGGACGTTCACCTTCGGGCCAGTCGCGGATACTCATTTTCACAACTTGCCGGATAGCTCCCATTCCGGGCAGCGGTAGCTGCGAATGAATCCGGTAAGCTACGGGTCTGCCCGATTGTCAGGCCTGCCTTACATGAGTCTTGCCCAACGCCGCATCCTGCTGGGAGTATCCGGCGGCATCGCCGCTTACAAGTCCTGCGAACTGGTTCGCCGCCTGCGCGACCTCGATGCCGAGGTGCGCGTGGTGATGACCGAGGGTGCCACCCATTTCGTCAGCCCGACCACATTCCAGGCGCTGTCTGGCCAGAGCGTGCGGGTCAGCTTGTGGGATGCACAGGCCGAGGCGGCGATGGGGCATATCGAACTGGCGCGCTGGGCCGAGCGCATCCTGATCGCGCCGGCCAGCGCGGATCTGCTGGCGCGACTGGCGCACGGTATGGCTGATGACCTGCTGACCACCTTATGCCTGGCCAGTCCCGCGCCGTTGTACGTGGCGCCAGCGATGAACCAGCAGATGTGGGCGCATCCGGCCGTGCAGGCGAATATCGATACGCTGCGCCAGCGCGGCGTGCAATTGCTCGGCCCGGCCGTCGGCGATCAGGCCTGCGGCGATGTCGGCAGTGGCCGCATGCTGGAGCCACATGAGCTGCGAGATGCACTGGTGGCTTCCTTCGGTAGTCAGGCGCTGGCCGGCTTGAAGGTACTAGTAAGTGCCGGCCCAACCTACGAGGACATCGATCCGGTGCGTTTCATCGGCAACCGCAGCTCTGGCCGGATGGGTTTTGCGGTCGCGCAGGCGGCAGCGCAGGCCGGCGCCGAAGTGACCTTGGTCGCCGGCCCGGTGAGCCTGGCCACGCCCATCGGCGTGACGCGTCGCATCGATGTGCGCAGCGCGGCGCAGATGCATGCGGCGGTGCTAGCGGCCGCCGCGCAGGCGGACATCTATATCGGCGCGGCGGCTGTCGGCGATTACCGGCCACAGGAAGTGTCAGCGCACAAACTGAAAAAGCACGATGGCACCGCGTTGACGCTGCAACTCGACGAGAATCCGGACATTCTGGCCAGCCTGTCGGGACAAGCCAAGCATCCTTTTCTGGTCGGTTTCGCCGCCGAGACGCAAGAGGTGGCGAACTATGCGCAGGGCAAACTGCAACGCAAGGGACTGGACATGATTGCCGCCAACCAAGTCGGAGAGGGTCTCGGTTTCGAGGCTGCTGACAATGCATTGAGCGTGTACTGGGCCGATGGCGCGGTCGAACTGCCGCGGGCGGCCAAGCCGGAGCTGGCACGGCAGTTGATCGCCCACGTGGCGGCGCGCTACCGGGCGGCGCGCGGATGACGATCGACGTCGAGCTGAAGATCCTCGATGCGCGCCTGGGCGACAGTATTCCCTTGCCTGAAGCCGCCACTGCCGGGAGTGCCGGCATGGATCTGCGCGCCGCGCTGGAGGCGCCGCTGACGCTGGCGCCGGGTGAGAGTGCGCTGGTACCCAGCGGCATCGCGATCCATATCGGCGACCCGGGCTGGTGCGCGCTGATCGTGCCGCGTTCGGGGCTGGGGCATAAGCATGGCCTTGTAATGGGCAATCTGGTCGGGGTGATCGACGCCGACTACCAGGGTCCATTGATGATTTCATGCTGGAATCGCGGCACGCAGTCGTACACCATCGCGGTGGGCGATCGTATTGCTCAGTTGCTGCTGGTGCCGGTGGCGCAGGCGCGACTGAACATCGTGACCGATTTCGCACCGAGCGAACGCGGTAGCGGCGGATTCGGCTCGACCGGTATCAAATGACAGGCTGGGCCGGCGCGAAAAATGCGCTGGGTCGATTCACCGGGCACAACCTGCGGGGCGGGACATGGTGATAAACATCGCAAAGGAACGGTTGCGACAATGGCAGATTGACTGGCGCAACCTGCTGCCATTGGTCGGTGGCACGCTGTTGCTGCTGCTGGGACTGTTCAGCGCATGGCAGACTTGGTTGATTGCCGACAAAAGCAATGCAATCGAACAAGTCCACATGGCCCAGGATCAGGCCGTGCATGCGCTGGCCGACGAGATCGCCACGCAGCGCGGCAAGGTGGTGAAGGTACTCGCCGTTACCGATCCGGCAACCCTGATGAGTGACCCGGCACAGTCCGCGGCCGCCCTGCGCCAGCAGTTGCCACAGGTGAAGAAGCTGGAGCTGTACAGCGGCGATCTGAACGAGGTACTGAAAGCCAATTACCGCGAGTTCGGTTATGCCAAGGCGGCCCAGCTGATGGCCGCACAAAGTGCTGACGGGGTGCCGCTGGCGCAAAGCGTGTCTTATGGCAATGGCGATCGTCGGCTCAGCCTGGTGATTCCGCTGGGGCCACCGCAGCAGGCGCAGGCGTGGGCCTGGGTCGAGTTGCCTTTCGAGCCGCTGCGACAGCGCTTTGACGCGATCTCACCGGCTGGCGGTCGGCTGGATCTGCGACAGGGTGATCAGCTCGGCGACCTAAGCCTGTTTTCACATGGTGCCACCTCAGCCGAATCGGAGACGACGGGCAAACCGGTGGCTGGCAGCGTATTCAGTGTAAGTGCCGGCTTGCCGGGCGCCTTCATCGTGCTGCCGGACTCCTGGTTGCTGAGCGGACTGCTGACCTTGCTGGGTTTGGGCGGCGGGTTCTTCTTGCTACGCCTACGCCTGCGTTTACGTCAGGTTCCGGCTTCCAAGCCCGAGGAAATTGATTTGCCAGCAAGAATCGAGAGAACCCCAGTTCCGCCTGTTCTGCCAGCGACCCCGGCGCCTGCTTCGGCCCCTGTGCCGATGGTGAGCGTGGACCCGAGCATCTTCCGCGCTTATGACGTGCGCGGCGTGGTCGGCAAGACCTTGAGCAAGGAGGTCGCGCACGCGCTCGGTCAGTCGATCGGTGCGTTGATGGGCGAGAAGGGTTTGCGCGAAATCGTGATTGGGCGTGACGGACGACTGTCCGGGCCGGAACTGGCCAGCGCACTGGCCGATGGCCTGCGCGCCGCCGGCATCGACGTGATCGACGTGGGTGCGGTACCGACGCCGGTGGTGTACTACGCGGCGTACCGCTTCAATACCGGCTGCGGCGTGGCCGTCACCGGCAGCCACAATCCACCGGACTACAACGGCTTCAAGATCGTGGTCGGTGGCGAGACCTTGTCCGAAGGCGCGATCCAGGACCTGTACCAGCGCATCGCCAGTGGCGCGCTGGACAGTAGCGGTCAAGGCAGCTTGCGCCAGGTCGACGTGGCGCCGGATTACATCGAGAAAATCGTCTCCGACGTGCTCGCAGAGCACCGCCTGAAGGTCGTCGTCGACTGTGGCAACGGCATTCCCGGTGCGATTGCGCCGCAGGTGCTGGAAGGGGTCGGCTGCGAGGTGATCCCGCTGTATTGCGACGTTGATGGCACGTTCCCGAACCACCACCCTGATCCGTCGGATCCAGACAACTTGGAAGACCTGATCCTTTCGGTGAAGCAGACCGGCGCTGATCTGGGGCTGGCGTTCGACGGCGATGGCGACCGCCTCGGCGTGGTTACCCAGTCCGGCGAGATCATCTATCCGGATCGGTTGCTGATGCTGTTCGCGCGCGACGTGCTGTCGCGGCAACCCGGCGCCACGATCATCTACGACGTGAAGTGCACCAATCACCTGAAAGGCCAGATCCTCGACGCCGGCGGCAGCCCCCTGATGTGGCGCACCGGCCATTCACTGATCAAGGCGAAGATGCGCGAGACTGGCGCGGAGCTGGCTGGTGAGATGAGTGGCCACTTCTTCTTCAAGGAGCGCTGGTACGGTTTCGACGACGGCATCTACGCGGCCGCGCGGCTGCTTGAAATACTCGGCGGCGACCTGCAGGGGCGTTCGCCGGAGGAAATCTTTGCCACGTTGCCGAACAGTGTCTCCACCCCCGAGTTGAAGATCGAGCTGGCCGAGGGCGAGCACTATTGCTTCATGGACAAGTTGCGCCAGCAGGCCAGTTTCGACGAGGCCACCCTGATCACCATTGACGGTGTGCGCGCGGACTGGCCGGACGGCTGGGGTCTGGTGCGCGCCTCCAACACCACGCCGGTGCTGGTGCTGCGTTTCGAGGCGGACAACCCGGTCGCGCTGAAACGCATCCAGCAGGTCTTCCGCAAGCAGCTGCTGGCGGTGGATTTCAAACTCAAACTGCCTTTCTGAAACGCTGTGAGCCTCGGCTGGCCGAGGTCGGCGATGAATGGCTTCTCCCCGCGGAGGGACGCTGTACGCAGGGTAGATGAGGGGCGGTCTCGATAGCGCGCCCTACTGTGCGGGCTGCGCCTGCGCGGCCTTGAGTGCACGATAACGCGCAAGCTTCCCGGCCTGCTCCTGCACGGTCTGGGCGCGCGTCGCCTGCTGGCGTTGCAGTGTATTGCGCTGTCCCGTGACGACGTCACGTTGCTTGGCAATGCTGTCGGTCAGATATTTCGGTACCGGCGCCTTGGCTCGCTCAAGGTCAGCCGCACGGGCGAGCAGATCGGTCAGCGCCTTTTCCTGGCTGCGCAGATTGATCTGGGTGGTGTGGATCTGCTGGTCCTGGCTGTCCAGCTCCTGCTGCTGCGAGATCTTGTACGACTCCTCATCCGGATACGCTGCCAGCATCTGCGCCTCGGCATTGGCGAGTTCCTGGGCAGCCCGTTGCTTGATGGCCTGTGCAGCAGCCAGCTTGTTGGCGGCGTCTCGTTCCGCCGGGGTCATCTGGCGTGGCACATGCTGGATGACCAGGCCCTGGTCGTTGACCAGGTCGTAGCCGTACTTCATGGCTTCGTCGTTGAGACTGTCGCTGAAATGCAGCTGGCCCTGGCCATCAAGCCATTTGTAACGGATGCCGCCGCCGATGGTTTTCTGAGCGTGCACCGAAAGACTCGCGAGCAGCGCGACAACGGCTAAGACAGACAGTAACTTTCGCATGAATTCTCCCTTGTTCGACAGTATAGCCGCCGTCACCGGGCTGCGTCGGCGGCAACTGTCGCCATCGTGACCGGGTTCGCCTGAGCTTACCGGTTCGACAGTGAACTCAGCGCTGAACCCCGTAGCGCTCGCGGTAGGCCAGCAAACGGACATGTTCGGTTGCCAGTTGCGGCTGTTCGCCGGCGTACGCCAGCACATCGTCGAGGCCGGTGATCGCGATCACCGGAATACCGTAATCGGCGGCCACTTCCTGTGCGGCGGAGCGCTCGCCCTGTCCGCGCTCCTGCCGATCCAGCGCGATCAGCACGCCGGCCGGAGTGGCGCCGTGCGCGCGAATCAAGGCCAGCGATTCGCGCACCGCGGTGCCGGCGGTCATCACGTCATCGACGATCAGCACGCGACCTTTGAGCGGCGCACCAACCAACACGCCGCCCTCGCCATGATCCTTCGCCTCCTTGCGGTTGTAAGCCCATGGCAGGTCACGTTGATGCTGGTCGGCCAGTGCGATCGCGGTCGCCGCGGCCAGCGCGATGCCCTTGTAGGCGGGGCCGAACAGCATGTCGACGTCGACGCTGGCGTTCATCACGGCGGCGGCATAGGCGCGACCCAGTTGGGCCAGCGCAGCACCGGAGTCAATCCGCCCCATGTTGAAGAAGTACGGGCTTTGCCGGCCGGATTTCAGGGTGAATTCGCCGAAGCGCAGCACTTCGCGCTTGAGGGTGAGTTCGATGAAGTCGCGCTGGTAGTCGTGCACGGGTTGTCTCGTGATGTGAAAGTCAGGGCAGCGTATGCAACAGCAGATGTTGCGCGCCGGAACGGTCGCCATGGTACAGCTCGCCGACGTCGGCGAAGCCGGCGCGTTGGTAAAGACGCATGGCAACGGGATTGTCGACATCCACACTCAGCACCAGCTGGCGTGCCTGCCGGTGGCGTTGGGAAAGATCTGCAATCAGCGCATGGAGCGCGAGCGCGCCGATACCCCGGCCCTGCCAGTCGGCGTCGATGAAGAACGAGCACAGGCCCAGTGCCGGCGACTCGAAATCGCGCCCGGCCACGCTACGCGCCGACGGTTCGATGCGGTAATAGCCCACCGCCGTGTCATCGCGCAGTATTGCCATCGGTTCGCTGCCCTGGCATAGCGCGACATCGGCCAGCAAGTCGGCGATTGCGCCGATCCAGCGGCGCTGCGTCGGCAGCACGCGCAAACCGAGCAGTGCCTGGCGCAGCCTGGCATCGACCGGGGCGACACGAATGACGGGATGTTCCAGCATGTTCGCTGCTGTCGGCGGCCGTGAGTGGCTGTGGTTGATATGATCGCCCATCACCAGCCCGGAGACGCCATGCGCATTATCAGCCTCAACGCTAACGGCATCCGCTCGGCCGCGACCAAGGGCGTGTTCGACTGGTTGCGTACGCAGCATGCCGACGTGGTCTGCCTGCAGGAGACCAAGGCGCAGGAGGATCAGCTGAGCGATCCGATGTTCCGTCCGGACGGTCACCACTGCTTCTATCGCGATGCCAGCAGCAAGAAGGGCTACAGCGGTGTGGCGATTTACGCCAAACGCGAGCCGGACCAGGTGCTGACTGAGCTGGGTTGGGACGAGTTCGACAATGAGGGTCGTTACATCGAGGCGCGCTTCGGCAACCTCTCGGTGGTGTCGCTGTACTTTCCGTCCGGCTCCTCCGGCGACGAACGCCAGCAGTTCAAGTTCAAGGCGATGGAATGGATCACGCCGATCTTCGACCAGTGGCTGAAGAGCGGTCGTGATTACGTGATCTGCGGTGATTGGAACATCGTGCACACCAAGAACGACATCAAGAACTGGAGCTCCAACCAGAAGAACTCCGGCTGCCTGCCGGAAGAGCGCGCGTGGCTGGACCAGCTGTTCCAGCAGCGTGGTTGGGTCGACAGCTTCCGTGCGATCAAGCCTGAAGCCGTCGAATACACCTGGTGGTCGAACCGTGGCCAGGCGCGGGCGAACAACGTGGGATGGCGTATCGATTACCAGGTGGTGTCGCCGTCGCTGCGTGAGCGTCTCAAGCACTGCTCGATCTATCGTGACCAGCGCTTCTCAGATCACGCGCCGTATACCGTCGATTATGCCGACTGAATCGCGCGCGCCGACGGCGCGCAAGCCATCGATCTGGCGGGCGTTCTCGCAGCCCGCCGCAGGGACCATGTGCCTGCTGGGATTCTCCTCCGGCCTGCCGTTCCTGCTGGTATCCGTCACGCTGGCGCTGTGGCTGAAGGAAAGCGGCATCGTGCTGAAGGACATCACGATGATCGCCAGCGCCGGCATGACCTATGCCTTCAAATTCGTGTGGGCGCCGCTGCTCGATCACTGGCGGCTGCCGCTGTTCGCGCGGCTGGGTCAGCGCCGCGGCTGGCTGCTGTTCGCGCAGCTGGGCGTAATCGTCGGGCTGCTCGCGATGGCGTTGCTCACGCCGCATCGGCTGGAACCGTTCGTTATGGCGACCCTGCTCGTGGCCTTCATGGGCGCGACCCAGGACATTGCGGTGGACGCGTACCGCATCGAGATCGCGCCGCCTTCCGCGCAGGGTGCGCTGGTGGCCACTTATTCGCTGGGCTACCGGTTGGGCCTATTGGTGGCCGGCGCGCTGGCGCTGATCCTGGCCGACCACATCGCTTGGGCCTGGGTCTATGCACTGATGGCGGTGGCCATGCTGTTGCCGGTTGCCACCACGCTGACCATGCGCGAGCCGGACGTGTATCGAGCGGTGCCCGCCACCTGGCGTGCAGCGATGCGTGAAGGCGTGATCGACCCGTTCGCGGATTTCTTTCGCCGCTACGGCTGGGCTCTTGCCGGGGTGACGCTGTTGTTCATCTTGCTGTTCAAGTTGCCCGAGCAATCCATTGGCACCATCTTCAATCCGTTCATGCGTGACATGGGTTTCAGCAAGACCGAGATCGGCGCGGTCACCAAGATCTATGGAGTATGGATCGGCATCGCCGGTGCCTTCGTCGGTGGCGCATCAGTGGCGCGCTGGGGCGCGTGGCGCACGTTGGGTGTGGCGATCGTGCTGGAAAGTTGCAGCAACCTGTTCTACCTGTTGCTGCTGAATCATCACGGCAGCCTGCCGATGCTCACCGTGGCGATCTCCGGCCAGAATTTCGCCGAGGGTCTGCTCGGTCCGCCGACGGTGGCGTTCCTGTCGTTGCTGGTGAATCGTCAGCACACGGCGACGCAATACGCGTTGCTGAGTTCGCTGGTGAACCTGCCCGGCAAGGTGCTGGGCTTCTTTGCCGGCGGCATTGTTGCGGTGCTGGGATATGGCGGCTATTTCGCCATTACCGTGTTGTCGATCCTGCCGGCCATGGCGCTGTTCGCGTATCTGTCGCCACGTTTTCGCGCGGTGGAGCGCATGTGTGAGGCCAGCGAAAACATCGCTTAGCGCGGTCTGCGGAGGGCCACACGCCATCCGGATGCCGGGTTGCACCGGCTGTCGATGCATGGAGATTGCCAACCAGGCCACGGAAGCGATTGCCGGATCGGTCAGAATCCTAGCCAGCATGAGGGACTCCCCCAAGTCCCTGCGTGACGAAAGGAGTGACGCCTGTGCCGGACATGATCTTGCAGCACGTTGACACCTTGCTGGTCGAGCGCATTCATGCGCTGGCCAGGGATCGGCAATGGGCGATCAACGATGTCCTGCTGTTTGCCTTGCGCAATGGCCTGGGTATCTCGGCAGCGCAGCAGTTCAGTGAATCTCTGCGCGATCCGCAGGCATTGACGGAGCTCGGTGGTCACTGGGAAGCCGAGGAAAAAGGCGCTTTTCAAGAAGCCATACGCGCCTTGGCACAGACGCGCCCTACTCAGCTGGCGCCCGAAAGTGTCCGGGTCGGGGGTTCAGTGGTGGGTGCGGAGTAAATCGCGCCCAGTACCCGTGGACCACGTGCACCGGTCACATCAGGCAGATTGCCAGGCAGCCCAAGCAGGCGCTGGCGTGCCAGCCACGCGAACGCGGTGGCTTCGAGAAAGTCCGGATCGATGCCAAGGTGCGCAGTACTGCACAGGGTGCGTGGTGCCAGCAGTTCGCCCAGCCGATGCATTAGCGCGCCGTTGTGTACGCCACCACCACAAACCATGATCTCGCCGGCAGTAGGTGCCTGCTGATCAATGGCCATGACGACGCTGCGTACCGTCAGCTCCAGCAAGGTCGCCTGCACGTCGGCCGGGTTCAGCGCGGCAAGTTGCGAGTAAGTGGCCAGCCACGCCAGATGGAAGTGCTCACGCCCGGTACTTTTCGGCGGCGGCAGCGCGAAGTAGCTGTCGGCCAGCAAGGCATCGAGCAGGGCCGGATCGACTCGGCCGCTCGACGCAAACGCGCCGTCGCGATCAAACGGTTCACCGCGATGGCGCAGGCACCAGGCATCCAGCAGACCATTGGCAGGGCCGGTATCGAAACCGTGCACGCTGCCGTCGGCACCGAGCACGGTGATATTGGCAATGCCGCCGAGATTGAGCACCACGCGCGCATGCCCCGGTCGAGCGAGCAGCATGGCATGCAGCGCCGGCAACAGCGGCGCGCCCTGCCCTCCAGCGGCCATGTCGGCGCGCCGGAAGTCCGCCACGACGTCGATGCCACAGCGTTCGGCAATGACATTGGGGTCGCCCAGTTGCAGCGTGAACGGATACACGCCGGCAGGGCGATGGCGAATGGTTTGGCCATGCGAACCGATCGCACGCACCGCGTGTGCAGATGTGTCGCTGTGTTCGAGCAGCTGCAACACGGCATCCGCGAAGTGATGCCCGATTTCGACGTCCAGCCGTCCAAACGCATCCAGGTCCAGCGCGGCCTCGCCTTGCGCCAGCGCCAGCATGCGTTCGCGCAAGGCCGATGGCCACGGATGACTGTGCGCGGCCAGCAGTTGCGGCACGCCACGGCTGAAACTGACCAGGGCGGCATCGATGCTGTCGGCGCTGGTGCCGGAGATCAACCCAAGATAGAGCGCCGAGGCGTCATCCACGCGCGTGGGTTTCAATTGTCGTTGTTGGCGGGAGCGTTCGCGTGTGCCAGCTGGATGCGGGCATCCAGCTCGGTCAGCCGCGCCAGCTGGGGCTGCACCACCTGCGCCTTGAACTTGGCCAGCTGGGTGGCCGGCAACGGCTCGGGCGGCGGCAAGGTCACCGTCTGCGGGTTGCGCTGCACGCCATTGACGCGGAATTCGTAATGCAGGTGCGGTCCGGTGGCCAGGCCGGTCATGCCGACGAAGCCGATCACCTGGCCCTGGCTCACGTGCTGGCCGACTTTTTCAGTGGCGAAACGCGACATGTGGCCATAGGCCGTGCTGATCGTGCTGCTGTGCTGGATGATCACGAAGTTGCCGTAGCCGTTCATCCAACCACGGAACTTGATCACGCCATCACCCGCGGCATGGATTGGCGTACCGGTCGGGGCCGCATAGTCGACGCCCTTGTGAGCGCGCATCAGGCCGAGGATCGGATGCAGGCGCGCCGCGCTGAAGGTCGAGGAGATACGGGTAAAATCGACCGGGATGCGCAGGAACGATTTCTGGATTGGCCGGCCATCCTCGCTGAACCAGCCGTCACTGCCGTCGGCCTTCTTGAAGCGATAGGCGGTGTAGCGCTTGCCCTGGTTGATGAATTCAGCCGCGACGATGTTGCCTTCGCCATAACGCACGCCGTCGCGGTAAAGATCGTCATAAATCACGGTGAAGCTGTCACCGACGCGCAGGTCCTGCACGAAGTCGACGTCGTACTTGAACAGGTCGGCCAGCTTGCCGACCATCGCGGCGTTCATGCCGGCCTGGTCGCCCGCGGCGTACAGGCTGCTGCGGATCACTCCGTGCGCCACCTGCTCGCGTACATCCATGTCACGCTGCTGGATGGAGACGGTGGGATGTGCGCCATCGAGCCGCACCGTAGCGCGGCTGGCCTGGTCCTGGTCGAAGCGCAAGCCCTTGAGGCTGCCGTCACTGCCGAGCAGAAAATCGAACTCTTCACCGGGACTGATATGGTGCAGCGCGGATTTGGCGCTGCCCGCTGCGTCCACCACCTTCTGCAGGTCGGTCAGGCCGAGACCGCGACCGGTGAAAATATCCGACAAGGTCTGACCCGGTTGCACCCGTATGACCTGCCAGTCGTCCACGGTGGGTACGACAGCGCTGACGGGCTCGACCTTGGGCAGTGCCAGCGGCAGCAGGGCGTGTGCTTCGGGTGCCGGCGCGGGGCGCATCGCGCTGGCCCAGGCGGGCATGATGAAACCGGACAACAAGGTGATTAATAGAGCGGTGCCGGCGAGTACCAGACGTTCACGATGCCAATGGATCGGTTCGACTTCGGCCGAACGGTTGAATGACCAGTGTGCACAGCGTTCATAGAAGTGGGAGTGTCGACGCTGCGCCTTGCGACTGATCGCCTGCTTGCGCGCATGCCGCGCCCCCTTTTTTTCTTCAGTCATGCCGTGCGCGCCCCGCGGTACAAAATAACAAACAGGGCGTACCATAACGGTCATGTGTAAATGGCGTCAACGCCTTTTCCATCAAGGGTTTGCGCGATATTCCCGGTTAACGCACAATTAACGCAGACGGCACGGCTGCGTTTCCCGCCGCTGCCCGCCAATGCCACTTACCTAGAGAGAGATACATGAGCGAGCTTGAGCAGGCGCTGGCCACGATTGCGCGTGGCGCCGACGAAATCATCAAGCGGGAGGATCTGGCGGAGCGCCTGAAAAGCGGCCGTCCGTTGAGGATCAAGGCCGGTTTTGACCCGACCGCGCCGGATCTGCATCTGGGTCATACCGTGCTGTTGAACAAGATGCGCCAGTTCCAGGATCTGGGCCACCAGGTGATTTTCCTGATTGGCGACTTCACCGGCATGATCGGCGACCCCACCGGCAAGAACATCACGCGCAAGCCACTTACCCGCGAGGATGTGCTGGCCAATGCCGAGACCTATGCCGAGCAGGTCTACAAGGTGCTGGATCGGGAGAAGACCGAGCTGCGCTTCAACTCCGAGTGGTTCGGCCAGATGACGGCCGCCGACATGATCAAGCTGGCTGCCCAGCACACCGTGGCGCGCATGCTCGAGCGCGACGACTTCGCCAAGCGCTATGCCGCGCAGCGGCCGATCGCGATCCACGAATTCCTCTATCCGCTGGTGCAGGGTTATGACTCGGTCGCGCTCAAGTGCGACGTCGAGCTCGGTGGCACCGACCAGAAATTCAACCTGCTGATGGGCCGTGGCCTGCAGGAGCATCACGGCCAGCCGCCGCAGATCGTACTGACGATGCCGTTGCTCGAAGGCCTGGACGGCGTCAACAAAATGTCCAAGTCGCTCGGCAATTACATCGGCATCAATGAGCCGGCGATCGACATCGTCACCAAGACCATGAAGATCGGCGACGAGCTGATGTGGCGCTGGTTCGAGCTGCTCAGCTTCGAAGTGTCGCTGGATGAGCTGACGCTGATGAAGAAGGAGATAGCCAGCGGCGCGCTCAACCCGCGTGATGCCAAGCTGCGCCTCGCGCGCGAACTGACCACGCGCTTTCACGGTGCGGCGGCTGCCGAACTGGCGATCGCCGGCTGGCATGCGGTCGTGCGTGGCGAGGGCGATACCTCGCTCTTGCCGCAAGCTGACATCGTTGTGCCCGCCGAAGGCCTGCGGCTCGGTGCTTTGTTGACGGCGGCCGGGCTGACTGCGAGCAATTCCGAAGCCAGTCGCAAACTGAAGGAACGGGCCGTGCGCATCGACGCCGAAGTTGTGGAAGACGCGCAGCGTGTATTCAGTGCCGGTTTCGAGGGCGTGCTCCAGGTGGGCAAGCGCAACTTTGCGCGCGTGAAGCTCGTATCGGCGTGACCCGAAGTGTTGTTCGACCCCGTATGACGGGGTCGAAACCGGGCACGTGGAAAAGAAAATTACATGCCAGTACAGCCGTTTGCGGCACATCTGCAAAACCGGCCTCAAGAAACGCTTGCTAAAAAAAGCACAGATCGTATTATTCGCGGCCCGCAGTCGCCCAGTCGTCGCAAGACGGACCGCCGGGACCTCGAAAAAAGCTTCAACGAGGGTGTTGACGGTCGTTAAAAGCGATGTAGAATGGGCGGCTCACCTAGGACGAAACGTCTTGGGGCGTCATCGAGAAATCGGTGACAAGCGGATGATCTTTGACAGTGTGCGCAGGTGAATTGTGTGGACGTCTTGCGATGGAGGGTTACGACCTGTCCAAGTAATGCAAGCGTCCAATGAAAGAAAAGTCAGTAATGAGTTTGATTTTGTTGGGACATA
>Ga0302314_10006154_pt1 | contig 21782 bp, 19 predicted proteins | sample III_Palsa_N2_3_FD_200533 | JGI IMG/M metagenome (GOLD analysis project Ga0302314, IMG submission 200533) | Peat permafrost microbial communities from Stordalen Mire near Abisko, Sweden - III_Palsa_N2_3 | ecosystem: Environmental > Terrestrial > Soil > Palsa > Peat permafrost | place: Sweden...
ATGTGCTCCTCGATGAGCGTGCTGCCCTGCGTGATGAAGTTGAGCCGGTTGGGCGAGAGGAGGTGCTCCAGCTCGAGCCCGTAGACGCGGGAGGCGTCGGCCTTCTTGATGTAGAAGTAGTCCTGGTTGTCGTTGTAGGCGTTGACGATCCGAATCCGGAAGGGCGTCGAGTTGCCGAACGTGCAGAAGTCCACGCGGTCCGCGTAGAGGTGCTGCACGACCGACATGTCGCCGTCGACCTTGAGGAGGGCGTAGACCTCCTTCAGCGCCTCGTTGAGGGAGCGCATCTCATTGCCATCGTAGATGACGGTGTCCCACAGGGTCGGCTTGCCGTCGGCATCAGTCAGCGGGATCACCTCGCTGAAGCCGCGGAGCCTCTCGTAGGTGACGGGCAGGACCCGCTCCCGCTTGTAAGTGCGCAGGTAGCCGCGCAGGCCCGCGCCTATCGGGAACGCCGGCTTCTTCCGGGTGACGGGGGGGGTCTCGTCCTTGGGCGCGGTGCCAGCCATGCGGCCCCGCTCAGTTCGCGGACGGGATGGCGTCGCGGTAGGTGTCCCAGTGGCCCGCGATCTCGTGGCTCACCCGGCTTCCGACGCGGTAGGCCGCCTCAAGCGACGGGATGTACCCCGCGTACTCCGAGTGGAGGCTCTTGTTCACGTCCTGGCTGGGCGCCTGCATGCAGTAGTTGCTGGCCGTGCGCAGGAACAGGACGCGCTGGAAGTCGACTTTGCCCATCTTGGAGAGGCGGCTGAGCGCCGCCGCGAAGCCCTGGTCCTCCATGTCGGACATTGCGAATTCGCCCTTGCCGTCCGTCCACAGCTTCGTCCAGTCGCCCGCCCACTGCGTCATCGCGTTGCCGTGCCAGTAGCGGCACGAGCCGAAGGTCTCGCCATAGCAGACAAAGGGCGGCTTCTGCGCCTCGGGAAAGCCCACGTAGGTCGCCCGGTACGCCTTCATCCCGTCAGTGTCGGGGATCTGCGTGTCCTTCGTGAGCGCGTAGGCCCAGTCGACGAGGCCCTTGTTGAGGAGGTAGGCCATCGTATCCGGCTCCCATCCCTCGCTCTTGGGCTTCTGGTTCGGGACCTTCGATCCCACGGGGATGATGGCGTAGGGCCAGGAGGGGTCCGCCTCGCGCGCGTCGATCTCGTAGGCGACGTCGCCGTCGATCACGTAGTGCGCCCAGGCCGCGCTTCCAATGGAGGCCACCGCGGGGTTCACGCCGGCGATGCCGTTGATGATCCAGTAGGTCTTTGAGAAGTCGAACTTGCCGCTCATGACGAGCGCCATGATCTGGTTCGAGGCGCGGACGGTCGTGCCGCCCACGATGCCGACCGTCCCGTTGCCGTCGGTCAGGACCGGGTGGTCGAGGCCGGGCACCGTGATCTCCTGGGGCCAGTTCTCGCGCTCCGCCCAGAACTGGAATTCCCCGGGGCGGTCGCCGCGGTCGGCGCCGACCTCGAAGGTGACGAGGATCGCCACCTTGACGGGGATGGGATCAGCACGGAGCTGCGTCCCGGCAATGAGAAGGGCGGGAAGGAGGAATCGGATGAGGCGCATGGAAGGATCAGCTGTCGGGTGGCGGCGAGGGCGTGGGCGTGGGGCCTGCAGATCTCGCGCCAAGGCGGGCCACCAGGTCGTGCGCGGCGGCATCGAGGCGCTTGGACACGCCGTTCAGCGTGTCGACGACGATGGGGATATAGGCGTTGGCGACATCCCACTGGCGCAATTCAACGGCCTCGCGGATGGCCGGCAGCGTCTTGGACCCGTAACCCGCCAGCGATCCCGGCGCATAGGCCATGTTCTGGTACCATGCGCGCCCGGGCAGGCCCCGCTTGTCGAGCAGGCTCTGCTCCATGCCCTGGAGGATGCCGTTCAGCTCGATCACCTCGCCGGACGGCAGCCTGAAATTCCCACTCGCGGCGTTGGCAAACGCGGCGTCGTAGTCCCGGGCGCTCCGGTTCAGGCGCGCGACGGCACCCGTGAGGGGGGAAAAGTCGATGTTGGGCACGTCGCCCTCGTCCCCGGGCGCTCCCACCGGGGCCGCAGGGTCCGCAGCCAGCGTGAACGCGTTGTCGGCGATCAGCTTCTTGATGACCTTGGAGTTCCTGCGTTCGTCCTCGACCACCTTGGCGATGTCCTCCGCGTCGGCGGCGATGCCGGCGGAGAGGTCCGAGAACCGCATGGGGATGATGTCGGCGTCCGCGGTCCTCAGCATGATGTGCCCCGCCGTCTGCGCGAGCGCCACCCCGTAGGCGAACTTCGGGTCGCCAAAGCGGATGAAGTGGTCGAACGAGTCGTACGCGGAATGGTAGATGCCGGCGTTGGCGCCCTCGCCCCGGTAGACGATGTCCAGGGACGCGATTCCCAGGTGGTGGAGGAAGGTCGTGTAATCCGAACCCGCGCCGAGGGCGACCAGCGGGACGTCCTCGCCCGCCTCGGCGGCGTGCAGCCGGCGCACGTCCTCCGGATCCCTGGGAGGCGACTCGAAGGCGTCGACCCGGATCTTGGCCCTTTCGCGGTCGAGCACGCTCGAGCCGGTCTCGGGATCGGTCACCGTCCCGGCGACCTCATTGGCGAGGTGCTGAAACTCGAGACTGCCGCCGATGGAGAGCATGCCACGCGCATTGGTGTCGGAATTGACGTACAGCACCGCCTTGCGCTGCAGCTCGGTCGCGTGCGTCATCGCCCAGGCCGTCGAACCCAATAGGCCCGGCTCCTCGGCGTCCCAGCTCGCGTAGATGAGCGTCCTCTTGGGCTGCCAGCCGGTCTTCGCCAGGGCCCCGATGGCCTTGGCCTCGGCCATGAGCGCCGTGTTGCCCGCCAGGGGGTCCCATGCGCCGAACACCCATCCATCATGATGGTTGCCCCGGATCACCCACTGGTTGGGTGCCACGGAACCCTGCATGACGGCGATGACATCATAGATGTCCTTCTGGCCCCAGTCCGACGCGACCGCCAGGTGCACCTTGGCGGGACCGGGCCCGATGTGGTACGTGAAGGGGAGCGCCCCGCGCCACGAGGGCGGCGCGACGCGCCCGTCGAGCGCCGCAAGGAGAACCTTGGCGTCGCCATAGGAGATGGGCAGGACCGGGATCTTCGCCGTCGTCTTCAGGTCCCCCGGGTTGACCCTCGGCGCGTCGGCGGCACCCGTGCCACCGCTGGGCTCGTCGCCGTTGGAATCAGTGATGTCCGCGACCGAGCCGCGCTGCACGCCGTCCTCTGGGCGGTAGCCGCCCTTGGGGTAGACGTCGCCGGCCCAGTAGCCGTCCTCGTGAGGGTCGGAGTAGATGATGCAGCCGACGGCCCCGTGCTCCGCGGCGATCTTCGGCTTGAGGCCGCGCCAGCCCGCGCCGTAGCGTGCGATCACGATCTTCCCCTTCACGCTCAGGCCCCGGCGGTCCAGGTCCTTGTAGTCGTCGGGCATGCCGAAGTTGACGTAGATGAGGTCGGCCGTGACGTCCCCGTCGGCGCCAAAGACACTGTAGGGCGGCAGGCCGCCCGGCAGGCCCGACGTGTGGTCGCCGTCTATGGGGCCCTCGAGGAGCTTCGCCTTGGCCTGGGTCGGCGCCACGAGTTCCAGCACCTCGGATTTCGGCGTCGGGTAGAGGACGGAGAACGTCTCTATATGGGTGTCCCAGCCCCACTCCTTGAACTTGGCGAGGGTGAAGTCGGCGTTGGCCCTGTCGTGGGGCGAGCCCACCTGGTTCGGCTCCGAGGCCATCTGCTCCATCCAGGAGCGCATGTCCGCCGGGTCGATGGCGGCGTCAAAGGCCTTCTCCGACTCCAGCTCGGTGGCCGACGAGGCTTCCTTGAAGCCCGAGAGGGTCCCGGTCTCCGCGAGGATCGCCGGCGCCAGGACGCACATGACTGCCGCGAAGGCCCCGCCGGCTCGCAACGATTTCATAGGGGGAGAAAAGCCGCTGCGCGCCATGAGGGCAAGCGCCCTTGGCGGACGACTTTAGGGTTTGCGATGGGGCCGCGCGGAAGGCACCGTCCCCGAAATCCCCGGATACATGAAACCGCGCCTCGTCGCCGCCCTCCTGTCCGCAGCCGCGCTCCTGAACGGGTGCAAGCCGGCCATGCCCGGCGCCACGAAGGACGACCTCGTCGCCGCCGACAAGGCGTTCAGCGCCAGGTCCGCAAAGGACGGCCCCAAGGTTGCCTTCAAGGCCTTCCTTTCCGGCGACGCCAAGATCCTGAACCAGTACCGGGCGGGAGAGGCTGGCATCCAGGACTTGTTCCTCCAGCTTCCCGACAATTCCACGCTGACGTGGGATCCCGCCTTCGCCGACGTGTCCAGCTCGGGCGATTTCGGGTACACGTGGGGCCGGTACACGCTCACGCTGCCGCCCTTCAGGCCGGGGGCCAGGCCCTACCTCCAGATGGGCTACTATGCCATGGTCTGGAAGCGAGACGCCTTCGGGCACTGGAAGGTCGTCTTCGAGGGCAGCAACCCCGACGGCAAGAAATAGCCGTGGCGGGGCCGCCCGCTCACTTGGTGATGACCTCGGAGTCGAACGGCTTGCCGTCCGTGTCGAATATCCCGATCCGCATCGTGGCCTTGTCCGCCTCCAGCGTCAGGAACCCAAAGGCGGATTCCGCGAACATGATGCCGGGCGCCTTCTTTGAGACCTTGGCCAGCTCGGCCCCGCCGCCGCCGCTCATGAAGAAGTGGACGCCATCCCGGGGATCCATGTGGGCCATGGCGTGCTGGTGCCCGCACAGATAGGCGTCGACGCGCCCCCTTATCACGGGCCACAGGCGCGCCTGCATGTACTTCATGTAGGAGCCCGCCTTCGCGTTCCGCTCGGGAGCGAAGATGGGATGGTGCCCGTAGACCACCTTCCACTTTGAGGAGCTGGCGCCGATCGCCTTGTCCAGCCACAGCACCTGGGCCTCGGAGATCTCCGTCGTGTCCACGACAAAGAACTGCACGGGGCCGGCCGTGTAGGTGTAGTAGGGCGCGGGGAGGTCCCATGTCGGGCTCCTGTAGGCGATCTCGGCCGCGGCGCCGTCATCCGAGTACCACTCGTGGTTCCCGAGCGATGGGTAGAACGTGATGGCGAGCGGCCCGTAGAGGTCCTCCCACCAGTCGCGCCATCGCGGATCGTCTGTGCCCTTCATGCCCGAAGGGTAGAAGTTGTCGCCGAAGGTCACCCCAAAGTCGAAGGGCTTGTCCCGGCCCATGCGCACGATCTCCGCGGCCACAGTCCTCTGGCTTTCGAAGCCTGAGCCGAAGTCCCCCATCCCGACAATCCGGATCGCCGCCTCCGCGGGCTTGACCGCGAAGACCCGCGGCGGGCGCCGCATGAAGCCCGGCAGGGAGGCACCGTGTTGCACCATGACCCAGCGCTCGTCCGCCTGGGCGAGCGTGGCCAGCGACGCCGCGTCGCCGTCGGCGCGCGCCTTGGCGATGCGGGCGGTCAGGAGCTTGCGCAGGCGCCTCACCTCGATTTTGCGCTCCGATTCCATGTACGCCAGCATGAGGTCCGGGTCGGAGGTCGACTCCGCGAGCTTCTGGAGGCCGTCGACGACGCCCGGATCGTCGGCCCAGAAGTCGTCCAGCGCGATGACCTTGAGGACGAGCAGGTCCGTCTGCGGCGTCTCGGCTGGGAGCCGGCCCAGGACGAAGTCTGCGGCGGCGGGCTCGCTGGCGAGGGCCACCACGACCTGCTGCTCCAGGTCCGCAGGGGAGAAGGCGGCCAGCGCCTTCACCTCCTTGGCGTCTCCGTGCAGCCACTTGCGGGCCGCATCGCCAACCTCGGGCGGCAGCTTTGCCGCGATCGCTTCGACGGCAGCCTGATTCGAGCCCGCCTTGGTCGCATCGTCCGCCCGGACTACGGCTGCCAACAGGAATCCGGCGGCTATCAGGGAAATGAGGGGTCCTTTGTGGCGCATAGGGTGATGATTCCACGGGGCAGGACGTAATCCAGCCGGATTTGATCCGCCCGCATCATGGGCCGTCACAATTGGGTGACGCCGGCCCGGCGGGTCCTCAGTATTTGTCCATCGCGCCAAAGATGATCCAACCGAGGACCATCGTGGTGAAGGCGATGCCGAAAAAGCCGAGCGCGAGCATCTCTGGTTCGTGCCTGAAAAAGGCGAGCAGGACCGCGGTGGCGCCGCCTGCGCCCGCGAGGACGATCCCGAAATCCTTGTACCGCCTCGAGCGCTGCGCCTTCGGCATGGCGATGAGCTCGGGTTCCGACTGCTGGGCGGCGACCCGCAGCATGTCCTGCACGGTGATCGACTCGTCCGCCGGGGCCTCTTCAGCCGGCGTCACGTCAGCCGGGGGTCCAAGCTCAGGCACGCCACGCCTGGGCCGGAAGGGGATCGCCGTGAGGCGGGGCGGGGACCCGGGGTGAGGGGCGTCCCCCTCGGGCTCGCGCCCCGCCGCCTTGTCCTCCGCCAGCTTGTTGAGGCGGTGCATGAGCTGCACGCTGATCGCACTGCCGTCCCCGGCCCGCGCGACCTTGTCGGTCGGGACCACGTCCTTTGCCTTGAGCTTCAGGCGCCGAACAGGGGGTTGTTCATCGTCCATGGCGGAGGTCCCGATCCATGCCGATTGCCGCCCCCAATGCAACCGGCCCGTCAGCGGCAGACGGCCCCAACAAACCACAGGACGGCGTAATTGGTGAGCTGGCCCGAGGGGCTGTCGGGGTTCAGCTCGAGCGCATGCGTGCCCCAGGGCAGCTCCACCAGGAGGTTGGCAACGCCGGCCCCATTCAGCTTCGCGGAAAGGCGCCGGCTGTGCCGGATCCAGACAAGCGTGTCGATGGTGCCATGGACCAGGAGCGTGGGAGGTGTCTTGGGTGTGACGAAGTTGAGGGCGCTCGCACTGTCATAGGCCGCCTTTGCCGTCTCGGGCGTGCCTCCCAGGAATTTGCGCATGAGCTCCGGGGAATCGAGCGCGTCATCGGGGCGGCCCCACTTCCAGGCAAAATTCATGTCGGAGGGCGCGTAGAGGGCGATCACACCCCTCACGTCGGGGTCGTGGAGCGCGTAGGCCGACGCCTCGGCAATCTGCCCGCCCGCCGAGCGCCCAAAGATGACGATCCGCGACCGGTCGACGCCCCATTCGGGCGCATGCAGCTTCACGAAGGCGACGGCAAGCCCCACGTCCTCCCTCTGCGCGGGCCATGGCGCGCCGGGCGCAAGCCGGTAGGAGATGTCAGCCACCGCGATGCCCGCACGGGCGAGCCCGTCGTTGAAATTGGTGATCTGCCCACGGTCGCCGTCGTCCCACCCTCCGCCGTGGATCACCACGACGCATGGAGCCGGGTTGCGCCCGATCGCGGGATAGAAGTCCAGCTTGAGGGATCCGGAGTAGGCCCAAGTGGTCTTTGGCGCCTCCTTGGGCCACGCGTGGAAGAGACCGCCGAAGGTGAAGGGCTTGCGGTCCATCTTGGCCGGGCCGAACTTCGCCTCGAGTTTCGCGGGCAGGCGCCAGCCAACGAGCCATGCCTGGAAGCAGGGCTGCACGAGGAGCACGAACGCAAAGAGCGATACGGCGCAGGTGCTGAGCGCAAGCGAGCCGCTGCCACTCTTGAGGCGCCATCCCGCGATCCCGACGATGAGCGGCACCAGGGCCGCCACATAGCCAAACTGCCCCGCGAGCACCGAGAACTTCCAGTTGATGCTGTCGGGCAGCCTGAAGACGGTCAGCAGTCCCAAACCGGCGAAGGCCAGCGCAATGCCGAGGAGGAACCAGCGCATCATCGATGCCGGCTCTTGTCGCGGGAATGACCCGGCGGGCGGTGGGAACCCATGGCCGCATCTTGGGCGGCGCCGGTCTCCTTGGCCACTCATTCCGCCGGACTCGCTGACGCACGCGATCGTACGTAAACATCGCCCGTGACGCCGGCGCCCGGAGTCTCCAGCATCCGAGGCGAGTCCAGCGAATGCACGTTGCCCACCCCAGCCTTTCGCGCGCCCAAATCAGATGGGTTTCGCCGCAGGGACCGCCATGGACCAGGTCCAGCCCCTTGAGGGAAAGCTGATGGACGCCGACCTCACCAGCGGGGCCATGTGGTATGGGACATTCCTCATATCGACCGTCTGCCACGAGGCGGCTCATGCGTGGTCGGCCTCGCGCCTCGGCGACGACACGGCGGCCAAGGGAGGACAGGTCACGCTCAATCCCCTGCCGCATATCCGGAGGGAGCCGATCGGGATGGTCGCGGTCCCCTTGGTGTCGTGGTTTTCGGGAGGCTGGATCATCGGGTGGGCCAGCACGCCCTATAACCGGCAATGGGCTGAGGATAATCCCAGGAAGGCCGCGGTCATGGCGCTCGCGGGGCCCTCGACCAACCTCGCGCTCGCCCTGGCAGCGGCCCTCGCGATCCGCCTGGGCTACGAGTGGGGCGTCTTTGGCGAGCCCTCCCCGGTCAACATGTCCCACCTGGCCACCACGGGATCCAACGGAATCATGGAGTTCGTGGCGCGGATACTCAGTATATTCCTCTCGCTGAACCTCCTGCTCTGCGTCTTCAACCTGGTTCCCGTTCCTCCACTGGACGGAAGCCGCGCCCCGCTCCTTTTCCTTCCCAAGGGCGCCGCGACGGCCTATGCCGACTTCACGCGGAACGGCGTGTTCCGCTTCGTCGGCCTGCTCGCCGCCTGGAAGCTGATTCCCCTGATTTTTCCCCAGATCCTCCGAGGCGCACTGGGGCTCCTCTATTACCCCTGATCCCCCCAGCCCTATGAAAATCCTGATTCTCGCGTCCGCGTTGCTCCTGCCCGCCTTCGCCCTCGCCGCCGTCCCCGACCCGAAGGACCCGGCCGTGCAGCTCGCCGAGGCGCGCAAGCTGGCCGATTCCCTCAAATACCAGACGGGCGTCATCCCGCTGCGGGGGGACCTGGCCGCGGTGACGGTTGCGGATGGCTACAAGTACCTGAGTCCGGCCGACACGGAAACGGTATTGGCCGGGATCTGGAAGAACCCGGCCCAGCACGACCTCCTCGGCATGATTGTCCCCGCGAACTTCGATCCCATCAGGTTTGGCAGCTGGGCCGTCGTCATCACCTATGTGGGCGACGGGTACGTGAAGGATGATGATGCCGCAAAGATAGACTACACGGACCTGATGAAGAAGATGCAGGACAGCGCGGCGGCGGAGAACAAGACCCGCGTAGCCAACGGCTATCCCCCGATCCAGCTCGTGGGATGGGCGGCCACGCCGCGGTACGACGCCTCGACCCACAAGCTCTATTGGGCCAGGGAGATCAAGTTCGGGGATCTGCCGCAGCACACGCTGAACTACAATATCCGCATCCTGGGCAGAAGCGGTGTCCTGGTCCTGAACGCCGTCGCGGCGATGCCGCAGCTGCGCGACGTGGAACGGGCGACACCCACGCTCCTCTCCATGGTTGATTTCAAGCGCGGCAATCGCTACGCCGACTTCAACCAGGGGACCGACAAGGTGGCGACCTACGGCATCGCCGCCCTCGTCGCCGGGGGAATCGCCGCGAAGGTCGGGCTCTTCAAGGGAATCTGGGTGGCGATCCTGGCGCTCAAGAAGTTCATCATCATCGGCGCGCTGGCCGTCTCGAGATGGGTGTCCAAGTGGTGGAACAAGCTGCGGGGCCGGGAACCCTCGACGAAGCCCGCCTCGCCGACCGCGTCACTGGAACCTCCCGCAGGCTCGGCATGAACCGGGGCACAATCGACTCGTCATCGATGGGACACTTCCCTTTCGTGCCTTACCCATGTCGGCTACCCAAAAGGATGCCAAGAGACAGATAGAGCGGCTGACCACTGGCCTTTCCCAGGAAGAGATCGCCCGCCGCCTGGCGCCAAAGTCCCATCCCGCCCCCCAGAGGGTGCCGGGCGCAACGAGAACTGAGCCCGAGGTGGTGGAAAGGCGCTGGGCCGCGTTGCCCCATCGGATACCGGGCCGTGCCGAGTTGGAGAATTCCAACTCCGTTGAATCCAATTCACACTACGCCCGGAACATTGAGAATTTCATCGGCACGGTGAAGGTGCCGGTGGGTCTCGTTGGGCCGCTTCGGGTGAATGGATTGGCGGCGCAGGGTGACTATTACCTCCCCCTCGCCACCACCGAGGCTGCCCTGGTCGCCAGCTACCACAGGGGCGCCTGCGTCATCACGGAGTCGGGGGGTTGCTCCGTGCTGACCATAAATGAAGGCGTGAGCCGGGCCCCGGCATTCGCCTTCCGATCCCTCCTTGAGGCGGGACGCTTCGTCCAGTGGTGCATCGAGCATGACGCTGAAATCCGGGCTTCGGCAGAGTCCACGACCAAGCACGGGCGCCTGGAAAACCTCCGCTTCAACATCGAGGGGAACCACGTCTACCTTGTCTGCGAATTCACCACAGGTGACGCCTCCGGGCAGAATATGGTGACGATTGCCGCCCAGGCGGTCTGCACGATGCTGGAGGTAAGCTGTCCGGTTAAGCCGGTGTACGGCTTCGTTGAGAGCAATTTCTCTGGCGACAAGAAATCCAGCGCGCAATCATTTCAATCGGTCCGCGGGCGAAAGGTCACCGCCGAGGTCCGGATTTCCAGGCAATTGATAAGGCGCCTCCTGCACACGACTCCCGAAAAGATGCTGGAGTATTGGAAGATCTCGGCGATGGGCGGCGTGTTGAGCGGAACTATTGGCATCCAGGGCCATTACGCCAATGGACTGGCCGCCCTCTTCATAGCCTGCGGACAGGATGCCGCGTGTGTTTCCGAGGCGGCCGTCGGCGTGACCCGCTTTGAGGTGGAGAACGACGGGGATGGGTTTCTCTATGCCTGCGTCACCCTGCCCAATCTTATCGTCGGGACCGTTGGCGGTGGCACCGCCCTGCCCAGCCAGAAGGCATGCCTTGATATCGTTGGCCTGGCCGGAGCCGGAAACGCCCGGGCATTTGCCGAGGTCTGCGCGGCTCTCGTCCTTGCCGGTGAGCTCTCTATAACCGCCGCCCTGAGCGCCAACCAATTCACAAAGGCACATGCTCGGCTCGCCCGCGGCCGCTCGGGCCAGAATACTCCGCTGAAGCCATGATGCGAACTCCCGTCGGAATGGCGGCTGTCATCGCGGCTCTCGGGGTATTGATGGTGGTTGTGCGTGTCCTTCAAAGCTGCGGGCTTGTTGGACCCGAATTGGGAAGGAAGGTTGTTCACGCTGGAATGGGCACCATAGCCCTGTCTTTCCCTTGGGTCTTTGCAGACTCCCGGCCCATATGGGCCTTGGTTGGCCTCTCCGTCGCGATTCTCCTGGCCGTTCGATGGGCGCCCGTCCTCAAGAGCCGATTTGGGGGTGTCCTGGGCGGTGTCGACCGGAACTCATGGGGGGAGGTTTTCTTTCCCATCGGCATTGCGACAGCGTTTTCCCTTGCCCAAGGAGACGCCGCGTCATTCTGCGGCGCGGTGGGGGTCTTGGCGTTTGCGGACACGGCCGGCGCCTTGGTGGGCACCCGGTGGGGGCGCACCAGATATACCGTGGCCGGCAATAGGAAGAGCATCGAAGGCTCCGCCGCCGTATGGATCGTTTCCTCGGTATCCGTCGCCTGTGCTTCCCTTGCCCTGGGTTCACAGTCTCCGGCAAACGTCCTCCTGCACTCGCTCGTCATTGGCCTCGCGGCGTCCCTGCTCGAGGGCGTTGCCTCCTACGGCCTGGACAATCTTCTCCTCCCCGCGCTGGTCGTCGAATTGATGAGGCACTGGGCCGATTGATGGCAGTCAAAATGAAAAGCTAGCAAGGTTAGGTGCGCGCAATATCCATAGCACTTTGGGTCATCGCGCCGGTCGTCCTGTCGGGACTAACCCATGTCGCCGTGATCAAGCTCGGCCTCTTCAGGAAGCTTGCCTCGGTGCCGCTCGATTTTGGCGCCACGTCGGGCGGAAAACGGCTCTTCGGGGAGAACAAGACGCTGCGCGGCGCCGTCGTTATGATCGCGGCAACGGCGTTATGGGTCCTGCTGCAGACACGCCTTTCCGCCTTTCTCGGATGGCGCGACGAACTGTCGCCACCCTTCGAATGCCTGCATCCCATCGCATGGGGGGCGCTCGTGGGCGCCGGCTACGTCGCCGGCGAATTGCCGAACAGCTTCGTCAAGCGCCGCCTGGGCATAGCGGCCGGCGCAGCTGCGAGGGGAAGCCTGCGGGTGGTTTTTTGGACGATAGACCAGGTTGATAGCGTGGTCGGCGTCATGGTTTTCCTGGCTGCCGTATGGCATCCCTCCATGGCCACCGTTGCAGCCCTCTTTGGCGTGACGTTGCTGGTGCATCCGATCGTCGCCTTGGTCATGTACTTCCTGGGCCTGAAATCCCGCGTGGGCTGACGCCGCCCGATGTCCTTCAACATCGCAAACCTGATCACCGCATGTCGCATTGCGCTTGCGCCCACATTGCTGCTCCTCGCATGGCAGCACAGGGAGCATCCCTTTCTGGCGTGTCTCATCGCGTCTCTCGTCTCCGATATCGTGGATGGACAGATTGCCCGGCGCCTCAACCTGACCTCCGAGCTGGGAACCCGCCTTGATAGCTGGGCTGACCTGTTGACCTATGCGTCGGTGCCCGTCGCCGCGTGGTGGCTCCGCCCGGACCTCGTCATATCGGAACGAACCGCGTTTTTCGTGGCGGTGGGAAGCTACGCCTTACCGATTGTCGTGGGCTTCGTAAAATTCCGAAACCTCACGACTTATCACACGTTCATGGCAAGAGTGTCCGCCTATCTGCTGGGAGCTGCCACCGTGGTCATGTTCGCGCATGGGCCGACGCTCCCGTTTCGCTTGTCCGTCTGCGTCCTTGTCATCGCCGAGATCGAGGAGATCTGCATCACCCTGGTCCTGCCGCGGCCGGCCTCCAATGTTCGAACGGTCGGGAGGGCCCTGGCGATTCGACGCGCAGCCGCCCTGAAATAACCGTGCGGGGACCGACGGCTCAACCCGTCGTCGCCGAGCAGACGCGCCGGTAGAGCGCCTCGTACTGTGATACGATGACGTCCGCGGAGAAAAGATCCCGAGCCCTCGTCTTGGCTGCGGCGCCAAGCCGTGCCCGAAGGGGCGGGTCGGCAATGAGCCTCTCGGCCAGCGCCGCGACCGCCTTCGGGTCCCCCGGTGCGGCAAGGAGGCCCGAGATGCCGGACTCCGCCACCTCCGGTATGCCGCCAACGGCCGTCGCCACGCTCGGACAGCCGAAGGACATCGCCTCAAGGAGGCTCAGGCAGAAGCTCTCCATGTCGGAGGTGAAGAGCCCGATGTCCGCAGCCTGCAGGTAGTCCTCAATGTCGCTCACGTGCTCGCGCACGATGACGCGGTCCGCGAGGCCGAGCTCATGGACCCTCGCGGCATAGGGCGAGAAGTCGGCCCCGGCGAGGATCACCAGCTTGAATGACTCGCGGGGGCGGATGAGGGCGACGCTGTCCAGCAGGACGTCGATCCGCTTCATCGGCCTGAGATTCGAGAGATGGAGCAGCATCACCTCGCTCCCGATACCCACCTCGCGCCTCACCTCCGCGCGGCTGCGCTTGGCCCGCTTCGGCTCAAAGAAATTGTGGATGACGTCGATCGGCCTGGTGACCGCGAGGAGATCCCGTGTCTCCTTCTCCAGGAACGCCGAGACGGTCGTCACCGCGTCGGAGCGGTCGAGCGCGTACCGGATTGCGGGGCCGTAGCCCGCATCGCGACCGAGAAGCGTCGTGTCCGTGCCGTGTAGCGTGGTGACGACGCGCGGCGCGCGGCCGGGCGCAAGCATGGACTGGGCGAGGATCGCCGCCGTGGCGTGCGGCACCGCGTAGTGGACGTGGAGGACGTCCAGACTGTGGTCCCGGCTAACCTCCGCCATCTTCACGGACAACGGAAGCGTGTAGTCCGGGTACTTGAAGAGCTCGTAGTCGTTGATGACGACGGGATGGAAGAAGATCCGCGGCGCGTCCATCGGCAGGCGGAACGGGCGCCCGTAGCTGATAAAGTGCGCCTCGTGCCCGCGTCGCGCCAATTCCTCGCCGAGGGCGGAGGCGAGGATGCCGCTCCCCCCGACGGACGGGTAGCAGGTGATCCCGATCTTGAGGGCGCGTCCGGAATCCATCTCAGAAACGGCGCGCCGTCCTCGCGAGCGGAGCCAGGGAGTCAAAGACGAAGGGATCGTTCGGGTAAAGCGCCTGTGCATACTCGACGCCGGCCCTGAGGCCCTTCACGCGGGCCCGCGCGAGCTGCAGCTCGACATAGTTGCGGCCGCGCAGCTGCGAGGCATGGGCGCCCATTGCCTTGGTCCAAGCCTGCACGTCCCTGGATGCCGAGATGTCCACCAGGATGGGCAGCACGCCAGCAGGCTCCGCCTCGTCTGTCACGGCGTAGTAAAGGAGCGGGCCGATGGCGTGGGCCGGGTTCGCGCGAAGCTTCTTCACGCCGCCATACCGGGCGAGCCGCGACGCGTCGCGGACGATCCGTCCGAGGCGCGCGTGGTCCGGGTGCTGGTTCTCCGCGAGGGTGGGCGCCAGGACGATGCCGGGGCGCACCTTGCGTATGATCGCGGCCAGCGCGAGGGCGTGCGCAGGCTTTGCCTCCAGTTCGGCGTCGCCGTCCAATTCGGCGAACTCCAGCGTGGCGCCCAGGGCCGCAGCCGCCTGCTTCGCCTCCAGCGTGCGTTCCGCGGGCGTTCCCCTGCTGGCGGACTCCCCGCGGGAGCAGATGACAAAATGCGCCTTGCGCCCGGCCCTCGTCTCCCGCGCCACCACGCCGCCGCATCCGAACTCGATGTCGTCCGGGTGCGCGCCAAAGGCCAGGAGCGGGGGGAGCTTAGACCGGGGTTTCACAGTAGGCTTCATCAGAGCGGTCGATGCTGTCGCGGTTCACGAAGGTCACCCCCGGCGCCTCCTCCTTGCGCAGGTAGGCCTGCTCGCCGGCACCCGCAATATAGTGGGTGCAGTGGAGGACGGACTGCATCCAGCACAGGCGCGTGTCGCGCGCCGGACTGATCTGCGACTTGTCGAAGTTCACGGGGGGAAGAGTGATGAATGAACTCCCGCCCTCATGCAGTTGCAACGCCCCATCGGCGAATCGCGCGCGGACCGTCTCGCCCTCGTGCCGCACGTCGACATAGAATTCCGCTACGTCGCAGGCCGCGCGCCGCAGCACCGCATCGCCCGAGCGCGCGATACGGATCCCCTGAAGGAGCCCCATCCTGCGGTACATCTCGAGGCAGAAGTCGGCCACGTTGCCCGCCGCCACCCCGCCGAACGCCTCCACCCACCTTGCGTCCACATAGGCGGGCAGCTGGCGCGCCGTGTTATCGCGCCAGCCCTCCGGGACCTGCTTGGCGAAGAGCGGCGAGTACTTTCGCTGGATCTTGTTCCTGAACGCGAAATTGAGCGTGTGCGCGGCGCCGGTGACCCTGTGGTGCAGCGTCGTCTGGGTCTCGCGCGGGTCGTGGTCGCTGTCGTGGTAGAAGAAGACGATCTCTCCTCCGATCTCGGCCTGGAGGCGCCGCGCCGTGAGGATCTTGGCCGCAAGGAATCGTTTCGGGAAGAATCCGCAGGGCTGCTGGCCAAAGCAGATTACGGGCGACGTCATGCCTTGGCCTTCCCGATTACTCCCTGGAGGACCAGGCTCAGGCCCATGCAGGCCACGCACCCGATCACGTTGTACCAGAGATAGGAGATGCTGAGCGTGGAATAGAGCGCGAACACCAGCGCCTGCGAGGCCAACGCGGACCAGAAGACCGCCGTGCCGCCAATGCGCTTCAGGAAGAACGCGACGAGGAAGATCCCCAGCACGACACCGTAGAATATCGAGCCGAGGATGTTGACGGCCTGGATCAGGTTCTCGGACAGGTTGGCAAAGAGCGCGAAGCCGATCGCCACGAGGCCCCACAACGCCGTGAACCACTTGGACATCGTGACGTAGTGGGCGTCGGACGCCTCGCGCCGCACGAGATGCCTGTAGATGTCGACCGTGGTGGTCGAGCCGAGGGCGTTGAGCTCTCCCGATTTTGACGACAGCGCGGCGGCGAAGAATGCCGTGACCAGGAGCCCGATCAGGCCATGGGGAAGGTAGCCCAGGATAAAAGAGATGAAGACGTAGTCCGCGTCGTTGGAGCTGCCGCGCGGCCCCGCCTTCGCAAGGATGTCCCTCGTGCGGTCCCGGGCGGCCTGGCCTCGGCCCTGCGCCTCGGCAGCCGCCGCATGCGCGCGCGCCTCGCCGGCGACGTCCCCGGAGCGCCTCGCTCCGATCCACTCCTCGAGGCCCCGGCGCTCGTCCGCGTGGGCCGCCTGGAACGCGGCATCGAGCGCGCGCAAGGGCGCACCGGAACCGTGGGCGGCCTGGTAGTCCCAGGCCGCGCGGTTGAAGAACACGGGCGGCCGCTCAAACTGGTAGAAGACAAAGATCAGGACGCCGAGCAGGAGGATGAAGGCCTGCATCGGTATCTTGAAGACCGCGTTGAACATCAGGCCGAGGCGGCTCTCACGCAGCGAAGCCCCCCCCAGGTACCGCTGGACCTGGGACTGGTCCGTCCCGAAATAGGACATGGCGAGAAACATGCCTCCGAGGACGCCCGACCAGATCGTGTAGCGTCGGTCGGGGTTGAGGGAGAAGTCGACCGCGCCGAGCTTGTGGAACCCGCCCGCGACCGAGAGCGCGTCGGAAAACGTGAGGCCCGGCGGGAGCTTGGAGAGCAGCACGAAGAAGGCTGCGACCATTCCCGCGAAGATGACGCCGATCTGGTACTTCTGGGTCAGGCTTACGGCGTCGCAGCCGCCCATGACCGTGTACGCCACGACGACGAGGCCGCTGCAGATGATCGTCGCGTCAAGCCTCCAGCCCATGACCGTGGACAGGACGATGGCCGGCGCATAGATCGTGATGCCGGCGCCGAGGCCCCGCTGGAGCAGGAAAAGCGCGGCGCCGAGGATGCGGGTCTTCGAGTCGAACCGGTGGCCCAGGTACTCGTAGGCCGTGTAGACCTTGAGCCGCCGGTATATCGGCAGGAAGAAGACCGCCACGACGATGAGGGCGAGCGGCGCCCCGAAGTAGTTCTGCACGAACCCCATCCCGCTCTCGTAGCCCTGTCCCGGCGTCGAGAGGAACGTCACGGCGCTCGCCTGAGTGGCCATGACGGAGAGGCCGATCGTGAGCCAGCGCGCGTTGCCCGAACCACGGAGGTAGCCGCTCAGGTCCTTCTTGCCGCGCGTGCGCCATACCGCGAAGACCGCGATCGCCAGGAGCGTCCCGACGAGGATGCCGTAGTCGAGGCCGTTCACGAAAACCAGCGGTCAAGGGCCACGAGGAGGCCCACCCAGGCGACGAAGGTGAGGAGGACGGCCACGTACACCTGGCTCCAGGTGCGAAGGCCCGGAAGGCCGGTGGTCTCGTCATCCGGCGGCTCCGTCATTTTCCGAGCGACACCAAGTTCGCGAAGAGCCGGTAGGCCCCGGGAACGCCCGCCGGCAGCTGGCGGAAGAACGAGAGTCCCGTGTAGACGAAGTACCCCCGCCCGAAATGCGCGACGAGGAGCCCGCCCTTGAGCGGCGCCTCGCCCACGTCGCTGCAGGACAGGAGCGGCACAAAGTGGGCGGTGTCCCACTCACTCGCGAAGTCGAGCCCGCGCTCCTGGACCCAGCCCTCGAAGTCCTCCGCCGTGATGCGGTTGGGCACGTTGAACGCCGCGTTCCCGGGCTCAAGGAGCGTCACCGCGGATTTCTCATCGGTCACCCGGTAGTGGGGAAGGTCCCTGGCCAGCTTGAGGGTATACGGGGCCAGCTCCGGCGTCTGCAAACCCCCCGGGGTGTTGTACTGCTCGACGACGGTCCCGCCGGACTCGACGTAGCCGAAAAGCGCAGGCAGCTGCGCGGGAAGGTCCTTCCTCGTGTTGAAGGCGCGCACGCCGATCACCACGGCATCGAACGACGCCAGGCGGGATGCCGTCATGTCCGCCCCGGTCAGGGTCGTCACGGTGTAGCCCATCTGCTCCAGGCCTGCGGCGGTGCTGTCGCCCGCCCCCGGCAGGTAGCCCACGTTGCGGCCGCGGATCTCGAGCTCGAGGCTGACGACCTTCATGCGCGCGCGGGGCTGCAGCAGAAGCGGCGGGATGTGCGGGTAGTTGATCGCGATCCGGCCGGTATCGTAGACCGCGCCCCGAATGGAGACGTGCGCCGCGATCTGGCCGGTCGAGGGAGCCAGCGGCGCCGTGGCGACGAAGCTGAAATGCGCCGTGTCCCCGGCTGCCAGCAGATGGAACGCCTGTTCCTGCGGCACGACGGACCAGCCCTCAGGAACCGTGAGGGACAGCGTCCCGGCCTGGTTCGCGCGCGCGGCGGTGATGTCCACGGCCAGGGCGTGCCTGGAGCCCTGCATGAAGAGCTGCACGGGGACGCCGAAGCTGATCGAGACCGGGGCCACGATCTCGGGACGCCTCAGGACCTCGCCCTTCGCGGGGTCGACGGCGACATACTTCGCCTCATGGCGGACGACAATCGTCTGGCCATCGACCACGAAGGAGTCCTCGACCGGGATCACCGGCGGATTCTCGGGGCGGCCGATCAGCGAGGCATCGTCCACGCGGAACATGCCCGGCGTGCCGTCCTCGCGAAGCCAGTAGGGCTGGCTGAGCGGCGTGTCGGGAGGCATCTCCCACGCCGTATCGCGCGAAGCGGCCACGCCCTGCGTCATCGGGATGCCTGTCCTCAGGGACGTTCCGGCCATCGGGTAGCGCACGCCGGCCCAGGTGACCGGGTATCCCGATTGCACCAGCGCGCTCTCGTGGAGCGTCACCTTCTCCGACGGGACGATCTCGGGCGCATCCACCAGGGACTTCACCGAGAGCCCGAGGCAATCCGCGATGATCTTGTCGAGCTGCCGGCGCTTGTCGTCGACGAGCGGGTCCGGCCCGAGCCTGGAAAGCCTAGCCTTGATGTCGAGGAGCGCCGGCACGGACGCCGAGGGGTCGGCGGGATTGAAGGCCGAGGCGACGGACTGCGCGAGGGGGACGATCGCGTCCCCGCCGGGTATCCGTCCCCAGGTCGTGTCGACCCCGTCCATCACATCCTTGTCGGCCGGGGCGCCGTCCCTCACCTGGAAGGACTCGATGCGCGGTCCCGTGCCGCCCGACGCCACCGAGAAGTTGGCGAAGCCCTGGGTCCGGTGCATGGAGCGGCTCTTCGCGGCGAGCACGGCAAACGGGGTGCCCGTGACCGCGTCCGTGCCGTCGATGGGGATCTTGATGACGCCCTTCACCCCGTCGTCGGAGACGCCGAAGCCCGGGCCGTACCGGTTCCACAGGATGCGCTTTGCCTGCCAGGGGGCCAGGGTCGTGAGCTGGTCGGGAAAGGCGGTCGGGTCCCCCGCGAGCTTGAATGCCTCCAGCGCGAGGGCCGAGGAGGCCGTGTGGTGCCCGTGCGTCCCGCTCGGCTCGGGCGGAAAGCGCGTGACGATGATGTCGGGCCTGAATGTGCGGATGACGCGGACCACGTCGGCGAGCACGCCCTGGTGGTCCCACTTCGTGAGCGTCTGGCGGTAGTCCTTGGAATACCCGAAGTCCCTCGCGCGGCTGAAGAACTGCTGGCCGCCGTCAAGGCCGCGTGCGGCGAGCAGCTCCTGGGTGCGGATCACGCCGAGAAGATCGCCGAACTCGGGCCCAAGGAGGTTCTGGCCCCCGTCGCCACGGGTCAGCGAGAGGTAGGCGGTCCGGTAGTCCCGGCCCCGGGCGAAGTAGGTGATGAGCTGCGTGTTCTCGTCGTCGGGGTGCGCCGCGACGTAGAGGACGCTCCCGAGCTCCTGGAAGCTGCGCAGCTCCTGGGCGATCGCCGCCGGGTTCGGGCCGACGGCGGGGTCGGCGGCGCGCCCCAGCGTGGCCGCCGCCCCGGCGGCCACCAGGGCGAGGGCCTTCAACGGCAGCAGGCCGCGGAAGGTGGGGACGCGCCTCGTCACTTGAGGCCGTCGATCAGCGCCTGGTTCAGGCGTTGGTACTCATCCTTCGCGGGGCCGCTGTCCTTCGCGGCAAGCTCCATGGACTTCCTGGCCGCGGCCTCGGCGCCGGCCTTGTCGCCCTCCTTGGCGAGGATGCGGGCCTTCTGGTATATAAGGTAATAGGCGTCGGGATTCTGGGCGATGGCCATGTCCATCCAGGCCGCGGCCTTGTCGAGCTGGATACCGTTCTCCGCGTAGAACACGGCGGCCTGGTCGTAGGGCTTTTTCCCGTCCCCGGCCATGACGGCCTCGATCTTCGGGACCAGCATGCCGACCGTGTCGACGCCGATCCTGACGGGCACCCGGGTGTTCTCCCAGAGGAGCTCGAGGGTCCCGGCATTCTGGCGCAGGTCGTTGACATCGATCGTGAAGGTCTCGATGTGCTCAGCCAGGGTCTCGGGCTTGACCGTGACACGCAGCGCGTCGTTCTTCGGGTCATAGGTGTAGGCGCCCCATTGCCTCTGGGGGTTCTGCAGGATGAAAGTCCACTCGTCCTTGCCCGGGATCGTGAACATCTCGTAGGCGCCCGCGGCCACCGGCTTGTCCTCGATCGTGACCGGCGTGCTGAAGGTGATGCGGGTCGCATTGTTGGCGCCCGTGCGCCACACGACCCCGTAGGGGTTGTTGCCGCCGAGCATGACGCGGCCCTTGGAGCTCGGGCGGGAATAGACCACCGTGACGTCGGTCAGGCCGATGCGCTGCTTCAGGGTTTCCGACGCGCTCACCTGCGGGAATTCCAGCGGCCTCGGCGCCATCCGCACCGAGAACTGGGTGTTCTCCCACATGATCTTGAGCGTGCCACCGCCCGCGGGATCCTTCTCGAGGGCGAGGGTCAGCTGGTCGACCGGGGCGGCGAGCGCCTCCTTCTTCATCTCGACGCGCGCCAGGTCGTGGGTCTCGTCCACCGGAACGCCCCACTGGCCGATCCGCGTGCTGATGCCCAGGAGCGACGCTCCCGTGTCCGAGGGGACGGTATACAAGGTGTAGGCGCCCGCGGGAACGAGGGCATTGCCGATCACGATGTCCTGCTGGGTGATGAGAAGCGTTGCCTCATCCGCCCCGAGGCGGTCCGCCTTGCCCCAGGGGACAAGGCCTCCCCAGATCTTGCGTATCTCCCCCGTCATCGGGCTCTTCGTGTAGGGGCGCCCGTACGTGACGGTGATGAGATTCGGGCCGTGCCCCGGACCCAGCCGCATGTTGATCGTCTCGTGGGGGCTCTTGCGCGCCTCCTGCGCCGCGAGGGGCATTGCCGAAAGGGCCGCGAGGGCCACTGCTAGGGGGAATCTGAGGTGTCTCATGGAGGGTCTCCTGGAGTTGCTGGTGAAGGGGCTTCCTGCCTTCCCCGGTGGGAAGGCAGCCAATTAGCCGTAGTGCATCCATTTCAGCAAGATTTGCCACCGCAACGGTTCGATTGCAGGATGAGCGGCATGCCGGAGCGCGACTACATCCTCAGGTTGATTGAGCAGGCCGGGCAGTTCCTGCGCGGGATCGCCCGCCAGCGCGAGGAGGGCCATCCCGACCTGGCGGTCCAGACTGTGATCGACGCCCTGGAAAAGCTGTTCGGGCTCTCGGTTGCGGACCTGGCCTCGCTCGACGTCGAGCACCTCTTCCAGCAGCTGACGGCCGAGGAGAACGCGGAGAACGCCCGGGACAAGTGCCTCGTCTTCGCGGCCCTCAATCACCAGGCGGGCCTCTCCTTCCTCGACAAGGACATGCCCGCCCTCGCCCAGCCCGCCTTCCACCTCGCCCTCGTCTTCACGCTCAGGGCCCTGTCGGGTTACGACCGTGCGAACCTGCCATCGTTCACGCCGGACGTGGACTTCCTCTGCTTCCAGCTCGAGGGGTTCGAGCTGCCGGATGCGACGGCCCG
>Ga0302314_10006155_pt1 | contig 21782 bp, 26 predicted proteins | sample III_Palsa_N2_3_FD_200533 | JGI IMG/M metagenome (GOLD analysis project Ga0302314, IMG submission 200533) | Peat permafrost microbial communities from Stordalen Mire near Abisko, Sweden - III_Palsa_N2_3 | ecosystem: Environmental > Terrestrial > Soil > Palsa > Peat permafrost | place: Sweden...
AGCTCAGCGCGAGGCCGCTCAGCGCGGCGATCGCGGTCGCGCTGGCCAGGACCGCCTTGATCTGCTTCATCGACACAGTTCTCCTCATACCATCAGGTCAGGCCGCAGAAGCGACCGGTGAAGCCAACCCTCACGCCCATAAGTACTCCCGCAGCGCCCGCCCGGGTTGCACGCGATCCGCGGAGCTTTCGCCATACGCCGCCTTCGGCCGCGCCCCTGCCCGATCGAGCACCCCGGGGCGAGGCGGCCCCGCCTTCTCGGGAGTGGTGCACTTACGTTGGCGATGGTCTACCGGTTGATGCCGATAGATACCGGTTGACGCCGGAGCCGGCGGCGAGGCGGTTGGCGCTGACGACGCGTTCGCCCATTGCGGCTGCCAGGCGCCGGGGCAGCCAGGGCGTGGGCGACGCGGGCACCGTGGCGCTCGGCCAACGCGGCGTCGGGCCACGGGCCGGCAAGGACGAAGGCGCGCGGGGCGAGCGCGCGCGAGGAGTCTCCAGGCACGCCGCCCACCATGCGCCATGGCGCCCGGACCTGGTCGGGTTCTGTGGGCACGTAGCGCCCGTGCTCGCGCAGTGGGGTCAGGACGTTCTGGCCCGCACCCAACTCCTGGACATCCGGCGCCCGGCATGGCCCGGCACCGGACCTGCCGTCCTGCGGCTTGGACGCGTTGGTCATCGCGGTCGGCTTGCCCAGGCCTGTCGACTCCCACCGCGCCATGGGCCGATGCCGAGGTGACTGCCCCGCTCCTGCGCCGCCTGCTCACCGAGCCACCCGTGTCAGTGTGGACCTCACGGTGACGAATGGCGGGGACAGAGCGGCGGAGATCCTCGCCATGCTGCTCATTCCCGTCTGCTTCGACGATCGACGCGACTGGACCTGGCGGAGGCCTACCCGCCCACCGCAGCTGGCCTGGCGGGGGAGTGCGTTTGCGTCGCACGTCACGCTCCGCTGTCAGATCGCGATCACCTACCTGACCGGGGTGGTCTCCAAACTCGGCTCATACATGATTTCCGTAGGCGTTGATCCGAGTCGCTGACGCGGCGTGACATCGGTTCACTGCGGCAGGATGCTGCGACTGTGTGACGAGATACTGAGGAGGCTGTTACCGCAGCTCGACGTGGTCGTGGTCGAGGCGGTGAAGGTTGAGACGGATGTGGTGGCGGTGACCGCACGGACGCGTGCGGGGCCGGTGGCATCTCCGGGGTGCGGGCGGCGGTCGTCGTGGGAGCACAGCCGCTACGTGCGCCGCCTCGGCGATGAGGCCGTCGGCGGCCGGGCGGTGCGGATCGACTTGTCGGTGCGCTGTCTGTACTGCGAGAACACCGCGTGCCCGAAGGTGACGTTCGTCGAGCAGGTCGGCGGGTTGACGGCGCGCTACCAGCGGCGGACCCCGGCACTGCGGCGGGTGGTCGAGGCCGTCGCCGTCGCCCTGGCCGGCGGCGCCGGGGCCCGACTGCTGGCTCACCTGCACCAGACGCTCAGCCAACTGCTCTTGCGTCCACCCGCCCCGGAGGCGCAACTCCCGCAGCAAAGTCCCGAACCCTGCAGTCAAGCTCGCCCCGCCAGCACGTCAGACCACGGGACTGGCGTCTTCGGCATAACCCCCATAGCCCAGACCCTACGTGCCGCCCGCACCGAAACGCCAGACGAACGTCAGATCAACGTCATGGGGAAGGCGGAGGCTCCCGGACAGGATGGTCCTTGCCAGTACAGCTCAGCCTGGCCCCCTGAGCGGGCGGTATGGGTGACGGGAGTCCCTATGGCTACAGCCATAGGGAGCCGGCCCCCATACGTGGTGGCACTACGCGGGGCCAAATGGTCCGCAGCCGATCATGGTCTGCGGGGCAACGACAAGACCCTGGAGGGATCATGAACATTCGGAAGAAGCTCGCAGCGGCCGCCATGACCGGCGCCATCCTCACCGGAGGCATCGCGCTGGCCGCGCCGGCCAGCGCGAACCCCGTCCAGAACGGATGCTCGGACAACAGCTTCAAGTTCTTCACCAGTAGCGCCGGGTACTGCTGGAACGGCAACGGCACCACCATGGCCGCATTGAACGGGGTGCTGTCGTACTGCGCGGACCAGTACGACGGCACGTTCTGGTACACCAGCAGCAAGTGGGTCAACCACCCCCAGGACTTCAGCTACAACACGTGTGCTGATCTCCAAGGCAGCAACGCGCACACCGGAACGTTGTCCATGACCTATCACCTGTAGCCACGGCACAGGGCGGTGGCGGACCCCTGTACAGGCAGAATCCGCCACCGCCACTTGCAGTTTGATCCACCGATCGCCAGTCAGGACACCTCATGACGAAGAGTATTGCGAAGTCGGTTGCCGCACTGGCGGTGATGATCGCGGTTGCTGGTTGTGGCGTGAGCCGGCCGGGCACCAAGGCTGTCCTGGTACCGCTGGGGCCGATCTCCGTCATCACCTCGGTTGACCAGATCACCCGGCCAATCGACGCCTATGTGCCAACCGTCACTGACATCAACAAGTTGACCAAGGGCATGGACATCGTGCAGGCACGCTGCATGAAGGGATTCAACCTGCCCTACCAGTCCGAGGAAATCGACGGGCTGGCCCAGGACGTGCTGGACTACATTGCGCGCACTCCGCTATACGGGTACTTCGGCACCGACACGCAACTCGACAAGGGATACGACATGATGCGTAACCCGTCAGCCGCCGATAATTCGGCTTCGGTGCCGCAAGTCGCGGTCAATGTATTCAACGGGAAGAACAGCGCAGGAACCCTGATTACGTCTTATCAGGGAAAGAAGGTCCCTCCCGGCGGTTGTCAAGGCGCCGGAGCAGCGGCGGTCGGCGGCTTTCCCCCGATGCCCACCACCGAAGTACTCCCTGACGGTGGCCCGAGGACCCCTGCGTCCGACCCAAGACTGGTCGCCATCTACGCCAAGTGGGCGCAGTGCATGAAGACCAAGGGCTACGGCTACTCAACCCCGATGGCCGCCTTCCTCGACCCGCAGTGGCAGCCGCACTCCGCAGCAGAGTTCCAAGACTACACAGTCTCACCTGTACAGATCGCGACCGTAACCGCCGATTTGGACTGCAAGAAGTCGACGAACCTCATCGGTGTCGCGATCGCGGTTGAGAGTGCCTACGACAACCAGTACATCAAGTCACACAAAACTCAGCTTGCCAAGTTTCAGATGCAGCTAGACGCCCGGGTCGCCAAAGCTGAACAGATCATTGCAGGAAACAGCAACGCTACTGAGCGGCGGCGACTACCTGGACACGCCGGGACAGGCCCTGCCACAGGTGGAAGCGGTCACTGACCTGCAGTGCATCGGGGGCTCCGTCGGCGATGCCCTGCCGGTAGGCGAGCGATCCAAGTGGTGCTTGTGCAGTGGCTTCATCGACGCCGAGAACCAGGCCGCCCACTCGCGCGGACTGTCCGGTTCGTACTCGGCGCCAGAGATCAGCGGCTGTTGGCACAGCGGACAGACCCCCTTCTGACGGGCAGCCAGACGGTTTGGCCAGGGAGCAGGTCGACCATGCGGCGAGTCTCCATGTCCACCAGGACGGCGGCACAGACATGGCCCTTACGCAGGGCGAACTCGTCGATCCCCAGCACCCGCGGCGTGGCCGGCGCGCGCTCCGGAACGGCGCCTCCGCGTAGGCGGCGCGGAACCGGTCCAGCTCGATCGCCTCGCGCGGTAACGAGATCGGCATCTCCGACTCGGCATCGCCGATCACCGCTGTCTGCACCCGCCGTGAATCCCTGCCCACTGCTTCCCCTCTGCCACGTCGCCGGGTACAGGCCGGGCTCCCCTGCCCGCCTGCTGATCGGGTCGGTATTCCTGCCAACAGGGGAGTACCCAGTGCCGTGAGCACCGACCCGCAAGGGCCGATCGCTGCGCGGCTGACCTGGGAGGGGTTGGGCAGAACACCAGCCAGCAGCTTCATTGTCAGTGCACACTCATAGTCGGTGATACACCGTCAACTGGTGGGGGACACGGGGCTGGACCGCGACCTGCTCGCCGCGCTGCGCGACCCGCCGGAGCGGCAACGCGAGGCAATCGCGTTCCGGGTCTTCCTCGACCTCCACGCCAAGGCCACGGCCACGGCCACGGCCACGGGGATAGCGCCCGGAACCGTTAACGCCCATCTGGACCGGGGCGTCGCGATCCTGCGCGGCCACTTCGTGAACACGGACAATGACGAGGGCAGTCTGAATGTTCCTTGGCCGACGGGCTATCTTGCCGGGTATGCAGACGGTGGACTGGAGCGATGTCCGGGAGCGGACGATCGCTCTCTACGCACGGCGGGGATCGAGGGCCGGTACTGGTGCCGTTCTCCCTCCGGTCCTGAGTGAGGCTCAGCTGCATCGGGCCGAGGAACAGTTCGGTGTGGTGTTCCCCGACGACTACCGCCAGTACCTGCTGCACGTCAGTGCCGGCGGGCGGGTTCGCACGCTTCGGGACGATCAGGGCCGCTGGCGCTGGGACGGCGACCGGGTTACGGACCGTGCGACCCCGCATGTTCCGTTCCCGGACCACGACACCGCTCTTGCAGCGAGTGAAGATCTTTGGCTGACCGAGCCTCGGCTGGGCGACTACACCTCTGCCGGGGCATACCGAGCCGATCGCGACGCGTGGTTGCAGTCGGCTGATGCCGCCGAGGACGCCCGGACGTGCGGGACCGTCCCGCTCAGCGACGACGGTTGCGGCTTCCACACCCTCCTCGTGGTCAGCGGACCTATGCGGGGCGCTGTGTGGTTCGATGGACGCGCGTCCTGCGATCGCCTCAACCCGCTCTTGAACGACGACGGACAGCCCGCCACCTTCGCAGAGTGGTACCTGGACTGGCTCACCCACGAGGAACCGCTGACCACCCCGGAACTGCGCGGTGCGGCAAGGCAGCGCTGGCAGAAAGGGACGGACAGGCCCATCTGGTTCCGCTGGTTCGACTCGTGAGCCGTCGTTTCCCTGGTCGCGGGCCGCTGTCAAGTGCTGGTGGTGGCTGACCCGGTGAAGGCGATCCGGATCACCTACATCGGCGCTGAGCGCGGAAACCACCGGCCCGACCACGAAGTCACCAGCCGCCGGCACCTCTGGTGACCAAGACGCCGGTGATTCGTGCACGTGACTGACGCGCGCGCCGCCCGGCCGCCCAGCACTCCTGTCGCTTCGCCCATGCCGGTCTGTCGCGAGGGGTCCGGCAGGGCCCCCTGTCGCGCCCTCCCCCGAGCGCCAGCAGCGGTTCCCGGAGGCCTGGTTGACACGGTGGTGCAGCCGACGTGGGCGGACCGCCCAGGACGCCGTCACCGAAACTGCTCCCTATGCCGATATCGGGGGTAGGGCGCCTTATATGAGGCCGTTCCGGGGCACTGATTGTTCGTCAACTTCTTTCAATTGCCGCCTGATTGACTCTCGATGGTACGGGTAGGGATTGGTTCGGGCTGACGGTCGGATACCGTCGATTCGGCCTTTCGGTACCTTTGGGGGGGATCTCATCCCATGACTTCATTCATGCGTGGCCGGGTGCGTTCGACGGCAGGGGCGGGGCTGGCGCTGGGGCTCGCGCTGGGAGGCACGTTGCTCTGCGGCGGGGTCGCCCACGCGCAGGACGTGGCGAGCGGAACGCTGAGCTTCTCCGGTGATGCCGGGGACTACATCAGCGGCGGTGCCTCCTACAGCTACGCCACCGGAGCCGACCAGTTCCAGGTGTCGTCCGACGCCACCGACCAGTACGTGGACGTCGAGGTCACCGCTGCCGACGGTACGCCGTGGACGCTGGACTTGGCCGCGCCGGCGGGGCAGGCCCTCGCCGTTGGGACCTATACAGGCGCCACCCGATTCCCGTTCAACAGCGGAAGCGAGCCGGGGCTGTCCCTCTTCGGTGACGGTCGCGGCTGCAACACCGTCACCGGGTCCTTCACCGTCTCCAAGGTGGATTTCGGCCCGAACGGTTACGTACAGGACTTGGACGCCACCTACGAGCAGCACTGCGAAGGCGGCACCTCCGCCCTGACCGGCCAGGTCCACATCGTCAATCCACCCCCTCCTGCTGTCCTGACCCTGGGCCTGGCGGTGGCCGTGGACGGCACCGCCAGCGCACTGAACGGCCAGGCGAGCGTGCATGGCACGGTGACCTGCAACAAGCCGACCCAGGTCACGGTCGCCGGGCAGGTGACGCAGGTCAAGAAGCGGGTCCTGATCCGCGGCTCCTACACCGCCAGTGTGGCGTGCACGCCTGCGGCGCCGGCGGCATGGCAGGCCTCCGCCGACCCCACCGCCACCACTCCGTTCCAGAAGGGCGACGTTCAGGTCACCGCCCAGGCCGACGCCACCGACCCTGACTACGGCAGCGACGTCACCGCAGCCCAGACGACAACTGTCCAACTGACCAAGACCAAGACCGGCTGACCACCGTGTCGCACCGTGTCCTGTTCGGCGCCCCGATCTCGGCGCTGGGCAGGACACGGCGCCTTGCGGGCCTGACACGGGAATGGAAGTTCCGTTGCAGGTCAGCCCGCCGTGATCGGATCGAAGCGGACGGCCAGTCCGAGACCATTGGCTTCCTTGATCATCCGGCGTATGGCTCGTTCGGGGTCGCGTCTGGCGACGTAGCCGGCGCCGAGGTCCCGGTGGGCGGTGTGGCCGTGCAGCACGTGCCAGATCGCGATGGTGAGCTTGTGCATGACGGCGACCATCGCCCGTCGGCCGCCTCTGCGGGCGGAGACGCGGCGGAGGAAGACGGAGAGGTAGGAGTCCTTGTTCCTGACGGCGGCCATGGCCGCCGTTCCGAGCAGGCGTTTGAGGTTGGTGTTGCCCTGGCGGGTGCGTCCGGACTTGTTGACTCCCGCGGACTCGTTCTGACCCGGACAGACCCCGATCCAGGAGGCGAGGTGCTGGGCCCAGGCGAACTGGGCCATGTCCCCGCCAGTCTCGCCGATGATGATCTCGGCAGCGAGCCGTCCGATCCCGGGAACGGTGTCGAGGCACTGTCGTCACCCTACCCGTTGACCGGCGGTCAGCAGGGTTTCGTTTCACACGATCTCCCCGAGAGCGGAACGGGTGGGCGCAGCCCGGACGACCATGGTGCCGCGCCGGTCAGGTCTCTCAGCTCGCGGATCTCGCGCTGTCGACGATCGGCACGAATGCGCCCTGCGCTTCGATCCACGCTTGCCTCGGCCGTCCGCGCGGCGATGGAGCGAGCGCCGCGATATCCGCGAGCCCAAAGAGGCGTTCACCCCGACGCTGGACGAGCGGCTGCGCCTGGAGGAGAGCAGCCGCGCCTGGGCCGCCGACCTCCACAGCCGGGCGCTGCGGAAGGCCCGGACCCGAGCGGGCCGCAGCCCGGCTGCCGAGCCGTGCTGGCCAACAACGTTTGTCAGTGCCCCAGGACGGCGACGAGAACGGCACCTGGCAAGGAAGCGGTGTGCTGCGGCGGCGTCGATGGAACCTGGGTTGTCAGCGGGTGCTGTCGGCGGCGTGGGGGTAGGTCCTCCACCGCGGCGGGCAATAGTCCTCGGTGGTGGGGTCGGCGTGGTGGGTGGTGCAGTGCTGGGCCAGCCAGCGGGGGTTTTCGCCGATGTCGTAGGCGCGGACCTGGTTGCCGGCGTTGGTGGTGACGGTGGTCCAGTGGCCGCTCTCGCCGTATGCAAGGGGGTTGCGGCAGCGCAGGCCGTTGGTCGTCTTCCGCTTGGCCACGCAGTACAGCGGGTGGGTGGGCAGGAGGAGCTGGCCGCTGATCAGGTACAGCTCGGCCTGATGGATTTCGCCGGCGTGTTCGCTCGGGGTGCTGTCGGTCTCAGTGGTCGTCTCGTCGCCGTCGCGCGCTGCTTCGCTGGTCGCGCTTTGCGTGGCGGCGTCCTCGGATTCGTCGGCCTCGCCCCAGGTGTCGCCGGTGGCTCCGTCTGCTGGCGAGCTGTGCTCGGTCGTCGTGTCGGCCTGGTACTCGGGTTTCGGCGGCTCGTCGGCGGGGCGGTCGTCGATCACGATGAGGGTGCGCGTTCCATTGCTCGGGCCGGCGGCGTTGGCGAGGTGCTGGCTGAGCCGGGTGTAGAGGGCTCCCGCGAGGGCCTTCTCCTCGATGTCGGCGCGGGTCAGCGGCTGTCCCTTGGGCCATTCCTTGGCCTGGTGGAGGGCATTGAGGATGCCCATCAGCACCGGCCCGGAGACGTTCACAGCGATGAGTGCGTCCGGCTCCTCGTCCTGCGGCTCGGGAAGGAGCTCGTGGACCAGGTCCTGTTGGGCGACGTGGCGGACGATGAACGCCCAGGTGTGCGGGTGGCACTGAACCTCGGCGGTGCTGATCAGTGCGACCCACGTGAGGACGTCGAACAGGTCCCGCAGCGTCTCCGCCTCCGCGGCTTCGACGCCACGGGCATGGGTGTCTCTTCGGGGCTTCTCCATGCTGGCCTCCAGCTCGGTGGGTACGGAAGACTCCACGACGGACGCGGCAGCAGCGGACCCGGCCGAAGGCCCGGCCGAAGGCAGAGACTGGCGGAGCGAGGCCACCTCGCGCCGCAGGGCGGCCAGGAGCTCGGCCAGCTGCCTTCGGTCGCGTTCGGCCAGATCACGGGCCAGGTCCTGCCGCGCGCCGTCCGTCTGCTGCTGGACCTGCCGAACCGCGTCGGCGACCTCCGTACGCAGGGCCGCGACGCCGACATCCAGTCCCTGGAAGCGCTGCTCCATGTCGGCTCCGACGGATTCGATCAGCTTGGTGATGCGTCGGTCGTTGAACACTGCCACTCTGGGCACCCTGACCGGCGACACCGGCACCACCGTCCCGCGGTCCTCCGAGTGGACCGGCGCCACCGCCACGGTGGCGCGGGTGGCGCGCACGGTCTCGGGCCCCGCCCCAGCCGAAGTGACCGCGCTGGGCGGCTCCGGACAGTACCGGGGCCGCCCAGCGACGGCCGGTGGACGACCGCGACAGGTGCTGCACAGAGGTCCATTCAACTTCCTGATCGTCACACACGGCCACCTCCGGTGAGCTGCCGTGGATCACGCCAAAGACAGTCAGCGACGCTGTGGGCACCTTTTCGTCGGTGCTTCTGGCCTGCGTCGGGGGTCAATGGCAGCGCATAGTCCTGGGCGTCGGGGGCAGCAGCGTAGTGAAGGAGGATGATGACAATGGGTGCACTTCTGCTTGTTCTGCTGCTCGCCCTGATCCTGGGTGGTGCGGGTTTCGCGATCCACATTCTGTGGTGGGTCGCGGTGATCGTGCTGGTGCTGTGGGTCGTCGGCTTCTTCGCCCGCAGCAGCGGCGGAGGCGGCCGCTGGTACCGATGGTGACCCGGCACACGCCATAGCCGAACACAGGCCTGGAGGCGCACCGACCTGTGCGCCTCCAGGCACGTTTCCCCACGACCGCATCGTCTGTGTCGTACGTCGCGTTCGCCTCGGCGGTGTTCCGGGTCAAGGGCAAGGGAAAGGGCAGGGGTCGGCGCCGGGCAGCCGGCGTGTGACCCGCACGCATCCTCCGGGCGCCCCGCCGACCCCTGCCGTCGGTCCCGGTCGGATCACGCCCCGGATCACGCCCCGGGACCCGCCCAGCCACGACCGGGGCAGGCCGTGCACGAGGCGGAGGCACGCATCGACCTGCGCGCCGACGTCCACCGCCGGGCGCTGCGGAAGGTCCGGACCGAACGGGCCGAAGCCCAGCTGCCGAGCATCGCCCCGCCCGCCCGTCCGCTCTCGGGGAGACCTCGTGAAACGAAGCCTGCTGACCACCGGTCAGCGGGTAGGGTGACGAGGGTGCTCGACAAGACTGTGGTGGACGGTGGCACGCAGTTCGCCACCGGAGCCATACTGGGCCCCGAGCCGCTCACCAGCGCCGAGTCACCTCCTACTGCGGCCGCCCCTTCTTCTCTCACGGAGCCTGGACCATGTCCCCAGCGTTGACCCTCCAGGTCCAGCAGGCACAGGGAACGCGCGCCGTGCTGGGGCTCGGGGGTGAACTGGATCTCGACGGCGCCGACGTACTGACCACGACCGCGTCGGATCTGATCGAGCAGGGACACCGCGACTTGGTCCTGGAGATGGCACAGGTGTCCTTCTGCGACTCCATGGGCCTGAACGCGCTGCTGCGTATCCTGCGCCAGGCCACGAGCGCGGGAGGGTCGCTGGTCCTGGTATCTCCCACGGATCCGGTCAAGCGCCTGCTGTCCATGTGTGGCGTTGACCGGATCATCTCCACGTCCGAGGGCTCGCACCGCCCCACCGAGGGCGGTCCCGTGCGCTGAGCCGCCTGTGGGCCTCGGTCGCGGTCGGCACACCAGGAACGGTCGCGCACGAGCGGGCCGCCTGCGGGCGAACGGCCGCGCCCGAGGCGACCGGGCAGGCGCGGGCGGGGTAGTTCTCAGGCAGCGGTCGCCAGGGAGCGTTCGCGGTGGGAGGCCAGCAGGCAGCGGGCACGGACCAGCGCCTGGTCCGGTTCGCGGACTCCGGTGGACACGCACAGCGTGTAGTACAGGTCTTCTCGTCGCGATGCGGCCTCGGGCTGGTCCTGCAACGCGTCGAGGTCGGCGATGAGGCGTTCGAGCAGCGGAAGGTTGATCAACGGCATGGCCTGCTCCAGGGGGGAGACGGTGGGAACCGCGTGCCGAGTTCCCACGACGCTGGGGTTCTGGGTTGGTCGAGGCGATGGGGCTGTGCGGCACCTGCCCGATAGCGGGTGCCGCACACCCCCCAGTAGGTCACCAGGGCCGGTGCCTGCGGTCGGGTTGCCCGTTGCCGTGCACCGACGGGCGGATCACTGGCCGGCGTTGATCTGGCGTGGGGTGCTGCTTCCGCTGATGGTGATCTTGCGGGGCTTGGCCTGTTCGGCGACCGGGATCCGCAGGGTCAGGACGCCTGCGTCGTAGGCGGCGTCGATGTGCTCGGTGTCCAGGGTCTCGCCCAGGAACAGCTGGCGGCTGAACGCGCCGCGCGGGCGCTCGGCCAGCAGCAGTTCGACGTCCTGGCCGCTGGTGGGGCGGCGCTCGGCGTGCACGGTCAGCACGTTGCGCTCAACTCCCAGGTCGATCGACGCCGGGTCCACCCCGGGCAGGTCGAGCTCGACCACGAAGGTGTCCGCGTCGCGGTAGGCGTCCATCGGCATCGCGGCCGGGCGGGCGGTGGTACCCAGCACCTGCTGGGTCAGCCGGTCCAGTTCGCGGAAGGGGTCGGTACGCATGAGCATCGTGGATCACTCCTTGTCCGGTAGAGGGATGCACATGGCAACGGCAGAGTTATAGCACCGCGCATAAAGGTTGACAAGCTTCCGCTCATGTCTGCTGTTGTCGCAGGCCAGAGCCGTACCTCATGGCGCTCGAAGGACACGGGCATCTCGGGGGTGGGGTCATCATGCTCGTTCACGGTCGTTCACGGCCGTCGGTGTCGCGCGAATTCATCGCGGGCGGACTGTGTGTGCCCGGGTTCGCCGGGTACGCGTCTCCTCGACGAGTTGACCGACGAGCGGAAGGAGCAGCGCATGGGCACCGAGGACAAGGCCGGCAACACCGCCGACAAGGTCAAGGGCAAGGTCAAGGAGACGGCTGGCAAGGCGGTGGGCAACGAGCGTCTGACCGCAGAGGGCCGGGCCGACCAGGCCAAGGGCGACGCCAAGCAGGCTGTCGAGAAGGCCAAGGACGTCTTCAAGGACTGACCGCCTGATCGCACCGGCAACCGGTGGCCCCTCGCGAGACCGAGGGGCCACCGGCACATCCACTGTGCAGAGCCGAAGGCGCGCGACCTTCGGCGTGCCGTGTCCCGTCCCCTGATCGGCCGTACCCCTGGTGTCGCCACGCCTGGCCCGGGGGTACCTGTGTTCCATGAGGTCGCCATCATGACTCCCGCCCTGAACCCGTCGGCCGCCGACCCACCAGGCCCCCACGCCCCCTCCGGCGACCCCCGCCCAGGGGTGGATCTGGAGGGCCACCGGCTCGCTGTCGCGGGTGGGTTCACGCAGATGGTCGACGCCGGCGAGCTTGATCTTCCGCTGCCGGGCTCGGGGGACACCCGCGGCCGGTGGCACGCGCTGACCGCGATCGCCGAGCGCGACCTGGCGCTTGCCAGACTCGCTGAGGGCCACACCGACGCCCTGGCGATCCTGGCCGAGCTGGAGTCCCTCGGAATCCGCCCGGTCCCGGCCCCGCGACCCGGGTCACGCTGGGCAGTGTGGGCCGCGGAACCGCCCGGCACGACCTTGAGGGCCGCCCGGGCGGTGGACGGTACCTGGCGGCTGTCCGGGACCAAGGCCTACTGCTCGGGCGCGCGGGTCTGCACCGACGCCCTGGTCACCGTCCGTGACGGTGACCGGCGGCTGCTGTTCGCCGTCGCGGTGGGGCCCGGTGTCGTACCTGTGCTCGACAGCTGGCCGGTCGCGGGGATGAACGCCAGCGACACCCTCGACCTGGACTTCCACGAGGTCGCAGCCGTCCTGGTCGGTGACTCCGGTGCCTATCTGAACCGGCCCGGATTCCAGCACGGCGGCATCGGTGTGGCCGCCTGCTGGTACGGCGGCGCCAGAGCCGTCGGGCATGCCCTGCTGACCGCCGCCGCCACTCACGGCCCCGAGCCCCACACCCTGGCCCACCTGGGAGCGGTCGACGCCCGGCTGGAGGCCGTCGGCGCGCTGCTCGACCGCGCGGCCCGGGACCTGGACGCGGACCCGGCCGACAAGCACGGCGGTGCCGCGCTGCGCTCCAAGCGGGTCCGCGCGGCCACCGAGGACGCTGCCATGGCGGTGCTCGACCACACGGGCCGTGCTCTGGGAGCGGCACCGCTGGGCCACGACCGCGAGCACGCCCGGCGGGTCACCGACCTGACGGTCTACCTTCGCCAGTACCATGGCGAGCGCGACCTGGCCGGACTGGGCGCGGCCCTGGTCGACGCGAGCCGCCGATGAGCGCCCCCGCGGAACAGCCGGTCGAGGGAGCCGGAAACGCCATCCAGGCACCCGGCACCCCGGAGGACCTGTGGGCGGCCTGGTCCGCTCCGCGGGGCTTCCCGGTGCTGGACCTGTCGGTCCTGCGTCGGGTGCTGCTGGTGTCCGCGCACCCCGATGACGAGGTCCTGGGCCTGGGCGGGACCATCGCCCGGCTGGCGGAGGCGGGCGCGCGCCTGCGTCTGGTGTCGGCCACCGACGGCGAGGCATCCCACCCGCACAGCACCTCCCTGACCGCGCGGGACCTGGTGCGGATCCGGGCCGGCGAGACCCGGGCCGCGCTCGCCGCCCTGGGCGCCGGTGATACCGAGATCGTTCGTCTTGGACTACCCGACACCCGCGTCGCCGAGCACGAGGAGGCACTGGCCCAGCGCCTGGTCCAGCTGGCCGGGGGCGTGGACGCCATCGCGGCACCGTGGAGTCACGACGTCCACGCCGACCACGAAGCCGCCGGGCGCGCCGCTGTGGCCGCCGGGGCCGCCACGGGGGTGCCGGTCTTCCAGTACCCCGTCTGGACCTGGCACTGGGCCGCCCCAGGCGACGCCCGGGTCCCCTGGCACCGGGCCGCGCGCATTGCGCTGACGCCCCGCGACCTGGCGCGCAAGCGCGCCGCCCTGGACTGCTTCGCCAGCCAGCTGCACCCGCTGGGGCCCGATCCGGCTGACGCCGCCGTCCTGCCCCCGTCCGAGATAGCCCACTTCCTGCGTGACTACGAAACGGTCCTGCGATGAGCACCCCACGCGCCTACTTCGAGGCCATGTACCGCGACACCGACGACCCCTGGCACCTGGCCGAGCGCTGGTACGAACAACGCAAGTACGCGCTGACCACCGCCGCCCTGCCGCGCGCCCGCTACCGCAGCGCCTTCGAACCCGCCTGCTCGGCCGGCACCCTCAGCGTCCTGCTCGCCGACCGCTGCGACCAACTGCTCAGCTGCGACCGCTCCCCGCGCGCGGTCGCCACCGCCACCGGCCGCCTGGCCGACCACCCCCACGCCCGAGTCGAGCACCGGCTGCTGCCCGACCAATGGCCTAACGGAACGTTCGACCTGATCGTCCTGTCCGAGTTCCTGTACTACCAGGACCCACCAGGAGTCGCGCAGATCCTGGACAAGGCGGTCAACGCCCTGGAACCGGGCGGCACCGTGGTCGCCGTCCACTGGCGCCACCCGGTCCCCGACCACAGCCAGACCGGGGATGCCGTCCACCAGGCCCTGCGCGCCACCCCGGGACTGGTACGGATCGCCGAGCACAGCGAAGCCGACTTCCTCCTGGACGTCCTGGTGCGGCCGCCCACCACGGATGCCGCCGACCCGGGCCGGCTGTCGGTTGCCGCCGCGGAGGGCCTGGTGTGATCGCGGCGATCGCCGTCGTCATCCCCGCACGCGACGAGCAGCGCCTCATCGGCGCCTGCCTGGACTCCTTGCGCCGGGCCCGCAACCACCCCGACGTGTCCGGCCTGCCCGTGACGGTGGTCGTGGCCGCCGACAGCTGCCGGGACCGGACCGTCTCGGTGGCCCGCCGCCACGGCGCGGACATCGTGGAGGTCGCGGCCCACAGCGCGGGCACGACCCGGGCCCGGGGTACCGCCCACGCCATGGAGGCGGTCAGCGCCCGCCACTCGGAGTTGACGGACGGGCAGGTATGGCTGGCCCACACCGACGCGGACTCCCAGGTCCCGCAGAGCTGGCTGGCGGACCAGCTCGCCCACGCCAGGGCCGGCGCGCACGCCGTGGTCGGCCAGGTCCTGGTCCGGGACTGGAGCGAGCACACCGCCACGACCGCCGCCCACTTCACGCACCACTACGTCGTCCACCACCACGACCAGCAAACGCAGGTGGCCTCGGCCCCCTCACCCGGCCAGAGCCGTTCGCAGCGGCTGCACCCCCACGTCCACGGCGCGAACCTGGGCGTACGCGCCGACGCCTACCTGGCCGTCGGCGGCTTCCCCCAGCTGACCGTGGGTGAGGACCGGGCCCTGGTCACCGCACTGGAACAGGCCCACTACCGCGTCCTGGCCTCCGCCGACGCCCCCGTGGTGACCTCGGCCCGGCGCGACCCGCGCGCCCCTGGCGGCTTCGGCCACTTCCTGCTCGACCTGGAGACCCGCACCACACGATTCCAGGACTGAGCTCCGTCCGGCCGATGGAGTCGTGGGTCCAGACATGGGTGGAGGGGGCAGCTTTGCGTGGCTCGGGCTCGCCGTGGGCGCAGCCCTGCGGCACACCTCCACTGCGGGACCAGCCGCAGCCCGTCAGGCGCGAGATCTCACTCCGGTGACTTCCAGCGACCCGGCGGCGGATAGACATGGCGGGCGATCGTCGTCGTAACCCACCCGATGCAGAAACCAGCGAAGACGAGAAGCACGCGGTGCAGTGCGCCCTGCCCTCACATCGCCGATGTCAGACCGAGTGCTACGGCCCACACAACACCGAGCCCACCGCTGTAGACCCAGTAGTTCCTGTACCGGCGCATGCTCCTCCTCCATCAGGTTCGTTGCGCGGGGCACGGGGCACACCCGTTCGCGGTCTCAGCCCCGGTCTGCGGTTCCGCCTTGGGCGGGTGAGGCCGTCTGCTGGTGTCCGCCGGGGCGCGGGGTCCCGTGGCTGTCGCGGATGCTGTCGTGGGCGGCTGCTGCGACGGCTTGGGGGGTGATGCCGAATTCGGTGTAGAGGCGTTGGTAGTCGGCGGAGGCGCCGTAGTGTTCCAGGCTGACGATGCGTCCGGCGTCGCCGACCACCTCGCGCCAGCCCTGGCCGACCGCTGCCTCCACGCTGACCCGGGCCCTGACCTCGGGGGGCAGCACCTGGTCGCGGTAGGCGAGGGGCTGGGCGTCGAACCACTCCCGGCAGGGCATCGAGACCACCCGTACCGCCAGGCCGTCCGCGTCCAGCAGCGCCCGGGCGTCCAGGGCGATCTGCACCTCGGAGCCGGTGGCGACCAGGATGACGTCCAGTACCGCGCTCTCGGCCGCGTCGGCCAGGACGTACCCGCCTCGGGCCGCCCCCAGTGCCGAGGCGTACTCACCGCTGTCGCGGTCCAGGACGGGCAGGTTCTGCCGGGACAGGATCAGTCCGGCGGGCCGGTCGATGTGCTCCAGGATGGTGCGCCAGCAGGCGGCGGTCTCGTTGGCGTCCGCCGGGCGCACCACGTCCAGGCCCGGGATGGCGCGCAGCGCGGCCAGGTGTTCGACGGGCTGGTGCGTGGGTCCGTCCTCGCCCAGGCCGATGGAGTCGTGGGTCCAGACGTAGGTGGCGGGCAACTTCATCAGCGCGGCCAGGCGCACGGCGGGGCGCATGTAGTCGGAGAAGGTCAGAAAGGTGCCGCCGTAGGGGCGGGTCAGGCTCTGCAGGGCAATGCCGTTGAGGACCGCGCCCATGGCGTGCTCGCGGATGCCGAAGTGCAGCGTGCGCCCGTAGGGTCCGCCCTTCCAGTCCTTGGTCTGACGGTCGGCCGGCACAAAGGAGGGCTCCCCGTCCATGGTGGTGTTGTTGCTGCCCGCCAGGTCGGCCGAGCCGCCCCACAACTCCGGCAGCACCGGCGCCAGCGCGGACAGCACTTCGCCTGAAGCGGCGCGGGTCGCCATGCCCTTGGCGTCGGCCGGGAAGACCGGCAGGACGTCGGTCCAGCCTTCGGGCAGCTGCTGCGCCTGGAGCCGGTCCAGCAGCGCGGCGCGGTCAGGGTTGGCCGTACGCCAGGCGGCGAACGTCCGGTCCCACTCGGCGTGGTTCCGGGTGCCGCGCTCGGCGGCCGCGCGGGTGCGGGCCAGGACCTCGTCCTCGACAATGAAGTGCTGGTCCGGGTCGAAGCCCAGCAGGGTCTTGGTCGCGGCGATCTCGTCCTCGCCCAGCGCGGAACCGTGCGCCTTGCCGCTGTTCTGCTTGGTGGGCGCGGGCCAGCCGATCAGGGTGCGCAGCATGATCAGCGAGGGGCGGCCGGCCTCCTGGCGGGCGGCGTCGGTCGCAGCCAGGAGCGCGTCGACATCCTCGACGTAGGCACCGGTGCGGGTCCAGTCGACGGTCTGCACGTGCCAGCCATAGGCGGCGAATCGGGCCGGGACGTCCTCGCTGAAGGAGACGTCGGTGTCGTCCTCGATGGAGATGTGGTTGGAGTCGTAGAAGACGGTCAGGTTGCCCAGTTCCTGGTGCCCGGCCAGGGAGGCGGCCTCACCACTGACGCCCTCCATCATGTCGCCGTCGGAAGCGATCACGTAGACGTGGTGGTCGAAGGGGCTGGTGCCCGGCTCGGCGTCGGGGTCCAGCAGCCCGCGTTCGCGGCGTGCTGCCATGGCCATGCCCACCGCGCTGGCCAGGCCCTGGCCCAGGGGCCCGGTGGTGATCTCCACGCCGCGGGTGTGCCGGTGCTCGGGGTGGCCCGGGGTGGCCGAGCCCCAGGTCCGCAGGGCCTGCAGGTCCGACAGTTCCAGGCCGTAGCCGGTCAGGTAGAGCTGGATGTACAGGGTCAGGCTGGAATGGCCGCAGGAGAGCACGAACCGGTCCCGGCCCAGCCACTGGTCGTCGTTCGGATCGTGCCGGATCACGTTCTGGAACAGCAGGTGCGCCAGCGGCGCCAGGCTCATCGCAGTGCCCGGATGGCCGTTACCCACCTTCTGCACCGCGTCGGCCGCCAGTAGCCGCACCGTGTCCACCGCCCGCACGTCCACGGCATCCCAGCCGACCCGCTCCGCCACCGGCAGTGCCAATCCCTTGTCCCGCTCGAACCCAGCCGTCATGTCACATCTCCTTCGAAAGTAGTCAGGATTGACTCCGCTTCGCACCCGCACGTGGGTGTGACAGCCGCCTACCCGCGCTCGGGCAGCCGATCCGACCACGCCGGGTCGACGGCACCGGTACATGTCGGCGCGGGGTCTGCCGAACCATCGGCACCTGTCCGAGCCGGCAGGCAGCAGAAACCGAGCGGGCCGGCCGTCCGACCTCGTCCACCACGGACGCGGGCCCGAGGAGGGTATCGATCACCAAGCCTGTCTCGGTGGCACTCCCGCTGGTGCAGAAGCCGGGTGCAGAAGCCGGTGCGCGCTGGGCGGGACACGATCGGATCATCACCCGTTTCCTCCAGCAGTTCCCTGCGGCCTTCGTCGTCCTTGTGCTGTTCTACCGGCTGGCCGGTCACCTTCGGCTGACCCCTGCCCGGCGACTCGCACCGGGGCGCCAAAGGGGCATGGCTGCACTAATAATCGAACACTTGTCCATAACGGTTATCCACAGTGTTCATAACCAGCGTCGTTCTGGATGGGTTGGTGCCCCGCCGGTCCGCTTCCCGGCGAGGCACCCGACACCCACCCAGGAGTGCGACCAGCACGTACCCCATGATCACCACATTGAACCCGCCGCGAGCCAGCTCCTGCTCACGGCCCATGTAGGGGCACTCGCAGCCGGTCGAAGAGGCGTGGAGCCACCGGCTGTCGGACGGGGCCCGATAGCTGATCCCCGACCGATACCGGCCATCTTCACCCCGGCTGTACCGGCGCGAGATCCTCGGAGACGAGCTTGGTGGGGTCCAGCGGGTCCAGGCCCTCGAAGGTCTGCTCCTCGGTGTCGGGGAAGACCTGGATGCCCAGCTCCCACTGCGGGAACGCGCCTGATGCGATGGCTTCGGTCAGGTCACGCCGGTGGAAGTCCGGGTCGGTGCCCGCGATCAGCTGCGCCTCCTCCCAGAGCAGGGAGTGGACGCCGGCCTTGGGCTTCCAGCGGAACTTCACCAGGCTGGAGGCACCCTGTTCGTTGACCAACCGGAAGGTGTGGATCCCGAAGCCCTCCATCAGCCGGTAGGAGCGGGGCAGGCCGCGGTCGGACATGTTCCAGATGGTGTGGTGGTGGCTTCGGTGTGCAGGGAGACGAAGTCCCAGAAGGTGTCGTGGGCGCCGGCGGCCTGCGGGATCTCCCGGTCCGGGTGCGGCTTTCCGGCATGGATGATGCCGGGGAACTTGATCGCGTCCTGGATGAGGAACACCGGGATGTTGTGCCCACCAGGTCGAACGTGGCCTGCTCGGTGTAGAACTTCGTCGCGAAGCCCCGGGTGTCGCGCACCGTGTCGGCGGAGCCGCGCGAACCCAGCACCGTGGAGAAGCGGACGAACACCGGAGTCTTCACGCCCTCGGCCAGGAACCCGGCCTTGGTCACCGCGCTCGCTGCGCCGTAGCCGACGAACACCCCGTGCGCCGCTGCGCCGCGGGCGTGGACGGCACGCTCGGGGATCCGCTCGTGGTCGAAGTGGGTGATCTTCTCGCGCAACTGGTGGTCTTGCAGCAGAACCGGCCCGCGCGGCTCGGCCTTGAGCGAGCGGTCGGTGTCCGGCAACCGCAGCCCCTGGGCGGTGGTCAGGTAGTCCCCGCCCTGAGCTCGCTCGGCGGGCTCGACCCGGACCGGCTGCCCGGTCGCGGACACCCCATGTCTACCTGCGGCCGTCCGAGAGCCTGCTGCTGTACACCGACGGCATCACCGAAGCCCGCAACGACGTCGCGGAGCAGTTCGGCGAAGAACGCCTTGCCGACGCCCTGACCCACGCACCGCACCACGCCACCGCGCAGCAGGTCATCGACACCCTCACGCGGGCCGTGAGCGTCTTCACCGGCGGCCAGGACATCAACGACGACCAAGCTGTCCTCGTCCTGACCGCGATGCCCGGTGCTGAACGGGGAAGAGCCGTCCGCTGAACGACCAATCAAGCCGAGGAAGCGACGTCTTCAAGGAGTGGGGAGAGGAGGTAGCGCGGACCAGTCCAGGGCGTGTACCAGGTCTGGGTGCAGGGTGAAGGCGGCGGTGGTGCCGGTGGCTCCCGCGATGCGTAGGAAGGCCGGCGGCAGGGGGGTGAGCAGGCTGATGCCGGGGTGGGTGCGGGCGGCCAGGAGTTGGGCCAGGACGTCGATGTGCAGGTGGGTGACGGCCGACAGGTCCACGACCAGGGGACGCCCGCTGAGGCGTGCCTGGTCGATCAGGGGCTGGATGAAGTGGTCGGTGCGCCAGTCCAGTTCACCCCGCAGGATGACCACATGTGCTTCGCCTCGGTCGAAGTAGCTGACGCAGGCCTGGCCGAAGCGCTCCCGTGCGGCGCCGTCGTAAGGGTCGTGCCCGTGCGCGCAGGGAAGGGGGGAGGGGGCGTCGAGCGGGTCAGGGGCAACAGGTAGGTCCATGCGTCGCCTCTCCTGAGCACAGTGCCCGGACCAGGCCGGCCGAGGGCGGGTGTTCCCATTGAGCCTACGCGTCCAGCGCCGACGGCGGATCCGCTTCCTGCGGCCCCGGACACCCCGGACCCGTGGATTCGCTGGACCGGGCACTGCCGATTCATCCCGGCCGGCCCGTGACAACAAGGCTCGCGTACTCTTGGTGATTCAGTCTGGCGAACCTGCCGAAGACGACGTTCCCGGCAGGGGAGGCACGGACGGTGCAGCGGGTGGACGGGCAGTCAGGGCCGCCGCAGCGCTTGGCGACCTGGAATCTGACCGGTCTGCCCGGCACCCTCGGCCTGGCCCGTGGACACGCCCGGGCTTTCCTGGAAGCCGGGACGCCCGCACCTGCGGCATCCGCGCTCCAGGACGCCCTCGTAGTGGTGGCCGAGCTGATGTCCAACGCGGTCCGCCATGCCCCCGGCCCCTGCGTCCTGGAACTGGCCCAGGACGGCGAACTGCTGCGGGTCTCGGTCAGCGACACCAGCAGCAGCCCTCCGGTGCCACGCCCGGCGGACCTGACGGCCGGCGGCGGCGGATTCGGCTGGCACCTGCTGCACAGCATGGCCGACCGGGTAGAAGTCCACCCCCGCGGCGGGCCGGGCAAGACCGTGACCGCCACACTCTCCCTTCCTAGCTGACCTGGGCGTCCCCATCCTGCGGTGGGCGCCCACGGGCCCCGGGGCCATCCGTCATGTCCGCTCCCGGAAACCGGCATGGAAGGATGCTGACATGAACACATGCGCTAGAGGCGGGGATGGGGCGCATACCCACCCGCCCACCGCCTGCGGCTGCCCGCAGTGGGCCACCGGGGCCGCCGCACCCCGCGCGCAGACGGGGGAGGGTCGGCCATGCTCCCGCTGACGCTCCAGGCCCGCACCACCGGCACCGGCCCACTCGTCGAGGTCGGCGGGGCACTGGATTTCGAGACCGCCCCAGACTTCCACGACCTCCTGCCCACCCTCGCGCTGCTCCCGGGTCAGCGCCTGGTCCTTGACCTGGAGGCCGTCGAGTTCTTCGACTCCAGCGGAATCCGGGCCCTGCTTGCGGCCCGCGATTTTGCCGCCGTCGCCGGAGCCGAGCTCGACCTGCTGGCGGTCCCGGACCACATCTGGCGTGTCCTTGACGCCGTGGGCATCAAGGACCTCTTCACCCCCGGGCAACCCCCGCCTCAGGCGGGTTGACCAGAGGCACCTGCGGCGCGCCAGGAAGCTCTCCTGGGCGAGTGGCCCGCTGCGCCGCAAGCCGCCTGGAATGGATCGCATTTTCCAGGGCAGGAGGCTCCTTTGATAAAGTCGGTGCCCTTCCGGCGACCGGGGCGCGGGCTTGCTATATCTGTCGCATCGCGAGACGGTGGCCTACCGGGACAACACCTGTTGTCCGCCGTCGAGACAGAGAAATGAGTCGGCCCGGCGCTAACGACGGCTGGGCCCCGTGATCCTCTATGACGTCCCCCCCACTGGTACCGAACCCATCAGCCGCCCCCGCCTCACCCCCCAACACTGGGTCGGCAGTCGGGGCGCCACTGCTGCGTGCCCTGGTCGACGCGGTGGCGCCGGTACTCGTGATCGCGGGCGATCCGGTGCGCGTGCGCCTGCACAACAAGGCCGCCGAAGCGCTGTTCCCCGCCCTTGTCGGTTCCGACGCGTTCACCTCGCACGTGGTGGCGCCCTGGCTGGTGCAGGCTCAGGAAC
>Ga0302314_10006156_pt1 | contig 21778 bp, 16 predicted proteins | sample III_Palsa_N2_3_FD_200533 | JGI IMG/M metagenome (GOLD analysis project Ga0302314, IMG submission 200533) | Peat permafrost microbial communities from Stordalen Mire near Abisko, Sweden - III_Palsa_N2_3 | ecosystem: Environmental > Terrestrial > Soil > Palsa > Peat permafrost | place: Sweden...
ATTGAACACGCCGGCAACCAAGTGCAGAAACAAGAGAGCAACCGAAGCCAGCGCTGCCAGCTGCGCGTGCCGGCGGAACGCTGGGACGCGCCGTCGCATATCCTTTCACTCTTTTTTTGTCTTTTTTGAAAAGAAGTTGTGGATAGGCTCAGCTTGCGTCGAGCACGGAGCACGGAGCACGGCGCACGGAGCACGAAGCACGGAGCACGGAGCACGATGCACGCCAACGTTGGTGGTTCGCGCGCTGGCGTCAGCACTGTGAAAGCAATTTTGAACGCGGTGCGCAGCATTCGCCGTGGTGGCTGGATGCTCTTGCTGGCAGCGTCGATGGCATTCGGCATACCGGCCTTGGATGCGCTCAAGCTCATCAACAAGGCGTCTCCCGTGGAGACCAATTTCCATCATGGGGGGCGCGTGGACGCATTGGCGACCTGGAAGGCCGATGGACAACGCGTTTGCGCGCAGACGCCTCAGCTGCACAGAGTGTTGCAGCTCTGGGTCGAGCGAGTGCAACGACCTGCAATAGCCGACCCCGCGAGCCATCCGTGGATTATTTTGCATTCGGTTCACAGGTCGGGCGGGTTTGCCGATCGTGTCTTGGGCGTCGTCAACGCCCTGATGGTAGCCGTCGCCGCAGGCAGGGGCTTTGCGCTGGACTGGCCGTCGCCAACGGATCTAAGCCAGCTCTTGGACGACTCTGCGCTCATTCCCTGGAAATGGCCGGAAGGCCTTGTCGAGTTCAACGCCACACTAAGGCGCATGAGGGACCACCAATTTCTACCCGACATGGTGACCGATGTGCTCGAGAGTCGCGATGCGCTGATTCATTTCCGGTGTCGCACTCAAAGGGTACGCCTTTGTTTCAAAATGTGCTTGAGCGAGCACTAATCAATCACGTACATGCCGACACATAGTTTGACCAGCTACTGGCACACGCCGAATTCGGCGCGCGCTTGGCCGCGTACCTGCCCGCGAACAGCCATGTGCCGCTCCGAGACTCCTTTTCCTCCTCGTTTGCTTGCTTGTTTCACTCCTTGTTTGAGCCGCGCGGCCAGTTTCTCGCTGCCTATGGCCACACGCTCACGCGGCTTGCGGTTGAGCGCAAGCCGTTGCGCTGCGCTCATTTGCGCGTTGGCAAGGGCGGGAACCAGACGTGGAACGGTACGATGTGCCACCTGCACCTGCGCACTCGCGCGCGCTAACGCCGAGGCGCCTGCATATGTGTGTAGACTCGCAACGCTTTCTTGCCTTGGATCAACTTGGCTCGATTGCGCAACGCTTCACCCGGTTTAGCCGCCGCGGAGACGACATGGCGCACGTCGCGGGCGATTCCAGCGCGGCCATTGCCGCGTTCATGAGCTATGCGCGTGTGTCGCCAGCCCGCCTGCTTGTTCCGCACCGCAACAATGAAGAAATGGTGCACATTGACAAGGTCATAATGAACGGCGCGCAAAGCCTGCGCGCGTTTGCCCGCGTCATTCTCGACTTTGTGCTCCTCGCAAAGTGCGACTCGGCCATACTCACCGAACGCAGCGGCTTTGGCCGTTTGGGCGTGTTGCTCGCCGGCCCGCCGTCGCGCTCGCGCATGGCCGGTAAGTTCCTCTTGGCCACGCGCGCGATGGAGCTCAAGGAGCAGCGCTTCCGCGAAGGTGGCGCTGCCAACATCTCCATGTTCATACCCTTCTGCGACTACCACAACAACGCCCACGACGGCATTTACCAAGTCAAGTGCCGGCCGTGAGGCCCTGCGTGCATGCGCGCGCGTTTGGCCTCTGTATTGTGCATGTTTACACACACGTGGGTGTGCGCAGACACACATAATGAAAAATGTTCAGCCAAACTGATATTGGATGCGGTCAAACAGCAATCCGGCCTTCTTGCCCTTTCTCCTCAGCAAAATGTTGCGGCCGTGGATGTCGGACGACACAAAGCCCCACGCGCGCAGCACGCGGCCGGCGCCGCCCAGCGACTGACAGTGCACCGAGCCAAGATTGTTCTCCGTGGCCGTGTCGCTCATGTGGACGCCAATCGAGCTCTGCATCGAACCCTTGTTCTTTGCGAGGCGCTCGAGCTCGTCCGCTGGAATCGGTTCAATCTTGCGCGCCTCAGCGGGCTCGTCGTCCGCGCCGCCTTCGGCATCGGCGTCGTCCAAATGCCGCGCGGGAGGTCGCGCAGGCTTGCGCGCTACGTGCTCGGCCATTGCTGAGTCGTCGTCCGCCGCAGGCACAGCCGCCGCGTCATCGTCGACGGCGACGCCGTGCTCGTGGCTGCCCAGGTCCTCGAATGACGCGAGCTTCGGGGCCTTCTTTGCCGGCTTGGGTCTAGATATCTGTGACTTTATGCGCTTGGGCTTGGGTCGCGACGTAGAAGCCGAGTCGATTCGCGCGTGCGCAGACGTGCGGTCCAGGTGCGCTGGGCAAATGGCCGAGCCGCCCGAGCAGCTCAAGTGCACCAAGTTGGCGCAACCCTCGGCGGCAGCGCACTGCTCTGGGGTGGTGGAAGGCGTTATGGCGCACACGTAGCAGACCTCCATCGTGCCAGCCGATTTTAAGGTTTGTGCGCCATTCGATCGATCGCTGCGCACACTTTAAAAAAGGGCCGCGCGCGATACCGCACGCGCCATATGGCGCCGCGCGACACGGCGCTATCCGTGCTGGCAGCAGCGCTTGCAAGCCTGCCGCTCGTATACGTAGTCTCGCCCACGGACGCACCATGGGTGCTCTCCGTGTCACGCGTCATCGCCTCGCGCGTGGAGCAAATCGAGCAGCAGCGATGGCTAGCGGGCGACGCACGGCCCAACCGCATCGTACGTTCTTGCTCGACACACGCGCGCGGCGCGCGAGCGCACAAAGCCGCCGCTGACTTCCCCGGGCATTTCACAGATTCTCGTTCGCCACGGCCAAACGCACGGCTACTCGCACACGTGCGACTGCCAGGTCGAAGGCCTCCCGGTATGCGCGCTCAAGCCAGAGATGGAGCGCCCGCTCACTGAAAAGGGCAAGCTGCAAGCCCTGCATGCTGGCGTGGCCCTGCGCGCCATTATTGGCGACGAGACGGTGAGCTTCTTCGTGTCGCCATACAAGTCGTGCAGGCAGACGTTCCAGTTCCTCTCCGGGAGCTTTTCCGAGCGCGGCGTGAGCTACACGGAGGATCCGCGATTACGCAACCAATACTGGGGCGATTGGAAAACGTCCGAGTCCCCGGCGGCGCAGCAGGCCATCGCGGAGGAAATCAAGCAGGTTGGGCTGTTTTACTACGTCTTTCCCGGCGGCGAGTCCGCCTCGAACGTGTACGATCGAGCGTCGTCGTTTATGGAAACGCTCTACAGGAAGTGGGAGCAGCCCAAGCGCGCGCAAAACTACGTGCTCATCAGCCACAACATTTTCATCCACGTGTTCCTGATGCGCTGGATGCACTGGGAAGTGTCCACGTTCCATCGCCTGCGCCGCTTCGAGGGCGGTCAGCTTGCCGTTATGGAGAAGCAGCCCGATGGTTCCTACCGGCTCGTCACCTCGCTGCCCTGCGACCCGCCCGTGCCGCTGGGCGTGCGCGAAATCGCCGGGGGGTCATCCTAAAACGTTTTTTTTAAAAAAATATTGTTCACATTCACCACACAGCTAGCCGGCGTGGAGCTCGTTGCGCGTGTACTCCCACATAAACGCGGCCGCCGACACGTGCACGTTGAGCGAGCGCACCATGCCGAGCTGCGGGATCTCCACCGTGGCGTCGAGTCGGCCCATGAGCTCGGCCGGGATGCCGCGCACCTCGCTACCCAGCACCAGGCACACGCGCCCATGCGAAGGCCACCTGAACTCGTGCAGCGCCACCGACTCGAGCGTCTGCTCCAGTCCCACAACGACGTAGCCTTCCTCGCTCTTGAGCCGCGCCAGGTAATCCTCCAGCGCCGCGCCGGGCTTAACTTGGAGCATGGGCACCCACTGCTCGCCCGACATGGACACGGCCTGGAACTCGGCGTCTGACTTGACGCGCAGGTCGCCCACCACCAGCGTGCGCGCGCGCCACACCTCGCACGTGCGCGCGAGCCCACCTAGGTTGGGCGCCTTGTCCACGAGCGAGGCCACGACGACGAGGGGCTGCCGCGCGTCGCCCATATCGTCCACGTCCAGCTTGCGCTGGTGAAACCGCCCCTGGTCGCCCGCAAACTCCAACGGCGGGTCGCCCTCGCCACCGACAACGCCGCCGCCCGCGCCTTGACCCTCGAGGCCGGCAAAGACGTCGCGCATGTGCTCGCGCACGAGCTCGGCCAGCCTGTCCACGAGCAAGTCGTTGGCGCACATTTCGCCTAGCAAGGTGGGCACCGACGTCCCCAGCAGCGTGCGCAGCGACGTCTGCGTCTCCGGGTCGCAGCGCGCGTGCTCGGCTCGCACCTTGTCGAGCAGCTTGGCCGTGCGCTTGTCCACGCGCCCGTGTGCCAACTCGCACGCGTCGCAGCCCAACGCGCCAATCACCTTCGCAGTCTGCCCCGCTAGCGACAGTGCGAGCACGCGCACAATGCTGCGCGAGCTCGCCGCCCACGGTGCCAGCACGGCGTGCAGCTTTCGCGCCGACTCCGCGCGCTCGCTCTGTTGAATACGCGGCCACGCCACGCCCAGGCCCACCAGCGCGCTCCCGGCGGCCAGCGGCGCCCCCTCGACATCTTCCAGCAACGGCACGAGCGCGTCCACGGCGGCGGCCCAGTGCCGCACGGCAACCAGCGCGAGCACAGTCTCGAGGCGGAAGCGCGCCTCGTCCACCAGCCCGGGCTTGGATACTGCGCGCACCAGCCCGCTCAGAGCTTTGCCCGCGACGGCGCCGTCGTTGCTGCTGCGCGCCAGGCACTTGGCGATGACCAGCAGCGTCTGCGCGTCGTGCAAGTCGCGGATTCTCCCGGCGTCGTCGTTGGCCGACTCGGCCACGCCCCGCAGCACCGCCAGCGCCACCCTGGGCAGCAGCGCCGCGTCGCCGTCGCCGCTGCCGGCAGAAGCGTTGAGCATGCGGTCGAGAAACGCCAAGCAGGCAAAGCGCACTGCCGCGGCCGGGTGCACTTGGTGCGGCTCAATGGTGAGCCGGGTGACGCACTTGACCGTCTGCGCGCTGCCCCACTCGGCGTTGCCGGCCTGGTCGCGCTGCACGTGACGCGACAGAGCCACCACACAGTCAACGAGCTCCTGCGACGCAGGCGCGCACTCGAGCGGCCCACCAACACGCAGCAGCTTGACCACGGCCAGCTTGAGCGGCTCGCTGGACGAGCCCGACGCCGACAGCGCAATCAAAGGCGCCAAGGCGCGCAGCACGCGGTCGGGAGCCACGGCGCCGTCGGCAAAGAAGCGGTCGATAAACGCGCGCAGCAGCCCTGGCACGTTCTCGGCGCCTTCGAGGCAGCGCTCGAGCGCGAGCTCGGCGCCGTCGTCGTCCAGACAGTGCAACGCGTACGCAAACGCGCTCGCATCCACTTGGTTTGCCCTCAACGCGGCCTCAGCAGCGCGCGTCACCGCCGGCGTCTTGATGCGCGCCAGGATGGACCAGCGCAGCGCATCGCTTGGGCCGATGAGCGGGGTGGCGAGCAAGTGGTCCCTCAGCGGCGCGATTTCGTCGCTGTTGAAATGCGGCGCGAGCTCCGCCACAGCCAGCAAGTGGCGCTCCTTCACGGCTAGCCGCAGCACCGAGAGCGCGACGGGGCGCAAGTGCGGGCAGCGCGGCAGGTGCGCCAAGAGCGGCAGTGCGGACAGGTAGCCGGCCCACGAGAGCCCGGTGGGGCTGGGCAGCACGGCGTCGGGGCGGCGCGCCAGCACGGCGACGATGAACTCCATCGAGGCGGACTCGTCGCGCACGCGAGACAGCGTGTACGTCGCGTCGGGAAGCCAGCTCGCCGCGAGCGCGCGCGGGCCCGCGGGAGCGCCGACGTCGTCCGCTATAGCGGCGAGCTCGGCGGATAGGCGTTTGCGCGCGTGCGCGCCGAGGTTGCAGCCGTGCACGAGCGCGTCCGAGCGCGATGCCAGCAGCGCGGGCGCGAGGTGGCGGTCGAGCAGCGCCAGCGCGACGGGCAGCGGGTACAGCCGCAAGGCCAGGTAGCCCGCATGCAGAGCAAGCGCCTCGGCGCGCGTCTGCCGCGCGGCCACTGTGAAATGCAGCAGCGCGGCACTGAGCAGTTCGGCCGACGGCATGGCGCCAAAGTCTGCGCGGAGTTCCAAGCGTGCGACGGCGCACGAGAGTGCGTTCAAGCCAGCAAGGGCGCCGTTGAGCGTCGTTAAACGCACCGTGGCCGTGAGCAGGCCAGGAACGAAGCGCGCGTCGTGAGCGACCAAGGAGGAGAAGTAGTCGGCGAGCCCGCGCATGAGGTCGAATCCGTCGACTTCGGTGCGCTCGCCCTGCACGCGCTGGCGCCTCGCCGCCTTGCCGCCCGATGCGCCGACGGAGGCTTCGCTTAGGCCGAGCTGCACTCCGGCGGCCTGCATCATCGAGTGCGTGTGCAAGTCCTTTGAATTCAAACTGCTGACGAGCACGCCGCACACGACGCTGAGGGCATGCGGCAGGTGCGTCGCGTCGAAATTGTACTGCTCGCCCAGCAGCCTTCCGAGCACGAGCTTGCGCACCGTGTGGGACTCGTGGCCGAGCGCCTTGGCAAGCAGAATGTTCAAGTGCTCAGCGGTGAACGGCCACGCAGCACCGGGCGGCGGCCTGCGCAGCAGCAACGCAAAGTCCTTCCACGGCTCGAGGATGAGGTGCAGCGCAGCGTCGTCCAGTAGCTGGTACAGCTGCGCGAAGATGCGCATGGGGCGCTCGTGCGCCTGCGCCGCCACGGGCTGCGGCGCGTCCACAAAGCCGCGACTGAGCAGCGCCAACGCCTGCTTGTTCTCCTTGGACGCTGTGCGGCCGCTGTGCGCGAGACCGGCGAGAACGAGGGCGTGGAAATCCGCCGAGGCGCGCAACGCGTCCTCCAAGGGCAGGTAAGACGACGCCACGGCAAGGCACTGCACGCGCACGCGATGCGGAAGCTTGAACCGGCGCATGAGCTCCCACAGCTCGAGGCACGTGGCCTGCCGCGTGCGACACAGCGCGTGCAGCAAGGCGGCGTCGGCGAGCATGACGCACGCGCGCTGCAGCGTGACGCGCGCGTGCGGCGAAATGGGCAGCGGGAAGTGTGGCAGCTGGATGAGCGTGCCGCACAGCGCAAGCGCGTCCTTGTGCGCGGCCGAGACGCTGGGCACGAATGCGTCCTCGTGCACGAACTTAACGGCGGCCTGGAACAGCACGGCAAGGTCGTTCGTGTCGAGCGAGGCCAGGTAGGGCACCCACACCGTGCCGGGAACGCACGACGCCAGGGCGCGCTGCGCAGTGCCCGCGGGATAATGCACATCGCCAAACGCGCGCGCGCTCTTGTCGATTTCCTTCACGGCGAGCGGCGGCAGTGCAAACGCCAGGGCAATGTCCTGCTTGAGCCTGAGCGCCGATGGCGACGTTGCTTCCATGCGCGCCAAACACTCGCTTGCATTCGCGTGCAGTTTAAACGCAGCCACGAGACCCAGCGCCACAGAGTGCAGCTGCGATGGAGGCTCTTGCGCCAAGGCGGCGGCGACGACGTTGAGATCGACGACGGGCAGCGAAGGCGGCAAGGGGGACTCGCCGCGCAAGCCCCGCGCCAAAGGCTTTGGCGGCGGCAGCGGCGGCGGCGGCGGCGCGGAAGAGCACGCGCCCATCCTCGCGCAAGAGTGCTGCTGCGGTGGCGACGGCGCGACTGGCCAGCTGAGGCTTTTGGGTTTGTGTGCACGTTTTTTTTATTTTAAAAGGTTCACTCTCTCTGCATGAATGGTGATGTTGAGCTTTGCCGAGGCGCTCGCGCTGGCCAATGCCGAGGCAACGCCGACGAGCCGCGTGCAGCTCGTCAGTCTCAGCGACGCGCTGCACAGAGTGCCGAGTAGGCCGTACGTCTCGCCCGTCGCCGTGCCCGCGCACGCAACGTCCATCAAGGACGGGTACGCGGTCCGCGCGCCCATTGGCGGCAGCTCGCTGCGGCTGGCGTTCTCCATTGCAGCTGGGGCCACTGAGGACCGCGCGTTGGGCGAGGGCGAGTGCGCGTACATTACAACGGGCGGCGCGCTGCCAAGCAATGCAAATGCCGTGGTGGAAGTCGAGGCCACGTCGCTGCAAGGCGGCGATGTGGTCACGTTTGCCAACCCTGACTCGGTGCGCGCCGGCTTGGACGTGCGTCAGGTCGGCTCCGACGTGGCGCAAAGCGAGATGGTCGTTCCCGCGGGCATGGCGCTCGCGCCCAGCGAGGTCGGCTTGCTGGCAATGGCAGGCGTGAGCAACGTGCTCGTGTACGAGCGGCCCGTGGTTGCCGTCTTTTCCACCGGCAACGAGCTCGTCGCCCCGGGCTCGACGCCGCGGCGCGGCCAAGTGTTTGACTGCAACCTACCGCTGCTCGCTGCAGCGGCCAGGGAGCTGGGCTGCGTCGTTCACGAGCTCGGCGTGGCGCGCGACGACGAGGCCGAGCTGGAGCGGCGCCTGGCGCGCGCCGAGTCGCTCGGCTGCGACGCCGTCGTGGTGTCCGGCGGCGTGAGCGAAGGCCGCTTTGACTTTGTGCGCCCGCTGCTCGAGCGCCGCGGCCGCGTGCTGTTTAGCAAGGTGTCCACCAAGCCCGGCAAACCCGTCACGTTTGCCGTGCTCCCAAGGGGGGCCGCATCGTCGCCGCCGCTGCTCGTGTTTGCGCTGCCGGGCAACCCGTCGTCGGCGCTCGTCATGTTCACCGCCCTCGTGGCGCCCGTGCTGCGCCGCATCGCGGGCCACGCGCGGCCCGAGGCCAAGCGCGTCCCCGTCGTCCTTGCGCACGACGTTGTTTTAGACGCGCAGCGCCCCGAGTTCCAGCGCGCCACGCTGCGCGGCACCCACGGCCAGCTCGAGGCGGCCACCACGGGCGTGCAACGCTCAAGCCGGCTTCTGTCCGCGCTTGGCGCCGACGTGGTGCTCGACCTGCCGCAGGGCCACACCATGGCGCGAGGAAGCACGGTCAGCGCGCTGCTGCTGAGGGACTTGCGTTACAGTGCCGGCCTGAGCGCGGCCGGTGTGCATCGCGTGGCCTTGTTTGCAACGCGCGCGGTGCATGCTGCGGTGGCCGCGACGAGTTTGAACGAGCGCGAGTGGGCAGTGCTCGACGGCGTGCAAGTCGTGGACGTGGACGGCGGCCTTGTGGACCGCTTGGCTCGCGCACGGCTGCGTGACGCGGGCGCGAGCGTGGCGGCGGTGTTTGCAGCGGCGCGTGAAGCCAGCGATGTGCGCAGCGTGCTCGAGGCTGCCGGGTTTAAGCACGTGCCAGGCGTGGGCGAGCAGGTGCGCGCGACGGTGGACGTGGCCAGTGAGGACGAGTGCTTTATCAGCCGCCACGGCGGCCTTGTCATCGTCACTGTCGGCGGCCCGTCGCCGGCGTTGCACGCGGCGCTGCGCCTCGTCGCGGGTGTCTGTGACCTGGTCGCGGCTTAGCGCGTCACCAACCAGCGCGCAGCCGCGAGGGCCAACAGCGCGCACGCCAGGGCCGCGACCCAGTACCGTCGCGGCGCGCGCGCGGTGACGACGGCGGCGGCGGCAACAGGCGGTTCTGGAAACTCGGCGATGCGCTCTTCGGTCGTGGGTGGCTGTGGTGCGGCGTCGTTGTCGTCGTCGAGCCCGGACTCCTTGGCCAGCGCGGCAATGGCGTGTCTGGCGTCGTCAAACACTGCTGATGCGCGCGGTGGTAATCTGTCGCGTACTGTCTCGTTCGCGTGGTCACCGCCTTGGCAACGCTCAGGCTCGTCCACGGGCGGCTTGACGGTGCGCACAAAGAGCGACTGCGATTCGCCCAGCGCGCCCTCGCGCAACCCCTCGAACCGGACCTTGAACTCGACCAGACCAGTGGCCTGCGCCATCCACGCGCCGGCCACCGTCCACTGCGAGCCGGGCGTGACGGCGAGCACCGTCTCGCTGCTTGCCGCGCCCTCCAAGTCCACGGCCACCAGCGTGGACATGACCACCACTGAGTCGCACGCGGGCATGCGCCACTCCAGCCTCACGTCGTCGCCCAGCAGCACGCACCCTGCCTCGACAATCGCGCCCACCTGCCACAAGGGCGGAGGCTGCTGCTGCACGGCGCTCGCGCGCGACCCCGGGCCAGCATTGCCGCCGCCGCGCTTCTTGGGCGCTGGGAGAGGCTTGGGCAGCGACGCCGTTGAACGCGAGGGCAGCGTGGGCAGCGTGGGAAACGCTGATGGGTCCTCCCAGCTTGGCAGGGGTTGATTTGTTGTTGCGATGCCGCTGTGGTTGCCGCTTTGCGGTGACGATTGCCGCGCCTGTCGAGCCAGACGCGCTTGGGAGAAATCAAACAGCGTCTGAAAGAGAGCCACGGCCTCGCGCCGCAACGCCTCGTTCTGATCGCGCTGTCCGCGCACCGCGCTCGACGCGGCGTGAAGCAAATCATACGCGTGCAGAACGGAAGACGCCTTGCCGGCTCTCACGGATTTGAGGTGAGCGTCGAGACGCGCGCAGTCGTCTCGTGTCATCGGATCGCGCGTGAGCGGGTTCTGGAAGTTGGACGTGGCCAACAAGTAGCTGGCGAGCAGCTCGCCATTAAACAGCGACGTGCCGAGCTGGAAAGGCGCCACGGGAAGCAAGCGAATCTCCTCGAGCGAAATCGGGTCCAGGTCCGCTGAGGTGGACCACCACCGATCGCACGCTCGCATGGTGGCGGCGTCGTCAATTGGGCCCATGTGTGTTTTTTATTTTTTAACATCTCCAGTCACGCACGCACGCACGCACGCACACACACTGACTGGCGCGCACAGTTTGCTAACCGGTGCCATACCGTGCGGTGACGGCAAAATACACCACAAGCACAATGTTTGAGAAGAGAAACGTGAGACCCTCGCTCTCGGTGACGAGGCGCGGCACGACGGCCTGCATTGACGCACGCACACCGGCAGGGTTAAGCTCGTGCACGGCTTTCAGCGCGGGCTCGTCGCGATCGGCGCGGAACTGGAAATGTGCCACGGCGTCGCGCAGTGCGGGCGCACGCACGTCGGAAAGCGACCGCGAGAGACGCAGGAACGAGGTTGAATCGGCGACGGTGGCTCGCAGCATGTACATGACGCGTGCAAGCGCCTCGCCAGACAGCAAATGACCCACGTCGGAGCGATCGAGACCCCAACCCCGCAGCATGACGTCGAGCATGCGCGGCGCGCCAAAGTCCAGCACAAGCCTGAAAACAACGCTGGGAAGCCGGGTGTCCGCGACGGGCGGGCTGGACAACGACGGAGCGTGGTCAAGTCCCACGGCGACAATTTCAGGCAAATCGTCCACCTGCCACGATGGCGAATCTATGGAGCGCGGCGATGCGGACTGGCCGGAGCTGTGGGTAGCGAGCAACGGCGCGCGCATCTGTGAACTGAGAAGCGCCACGCGCATGGCAACGACGTGCGAAATGTAATGGAACCCTGTGGTTCCGCGCCGTAAAACGTGTCAGTCTTCTCTCTCCATCTGCCTATCCGATAATAAAAAAGCGCGCGCACAAAAATCATGCTCGCTCAGCTCCTTGGGTACGAGCCGCGGCAACATGTGGGAAATTCGCGGGTCGACGTCGACAAGCGCCAGCGCGATGGGACGTTCCTCGCCGGCGACGCAAAAGTCGTACACGGCGGCGTCGGTGGCCGGATGCAGCTGGACAAACGCGCTCGCGCCCTGGCTTGACGTGCTCTGCACGGCCACGGCAAGGTTTTTAATCTTGGCGAGCGCGCTGAGCTCCGCGTCGGAAAGCGGCGGCAGGCCGGCGCGCAGCTGCGACAAGGCCATGAGCGCCAGCGCGTTCTTGCGCTGCACGTCCATATCGTCTCGCCACTGACTGCAACGCTGTGCGCAGGCGCCGGGCGGGAGAAAAGAGGCGCGAAAACGGACCAAGATTTTTCTTGCCCTCTCGCCACATCATTTCGTGCCCCCCCACTCTCTCGAGCGAGCATGCTCGCCACGAAGAAGAGCGCCCCGCTCCGCGACCTGGGCAAGCCCAACGTGCCCGCGCAGCCCAAGGCTGCCGTCAAGCCTGGCGAGTCCTCGCCCGTGCCGCCAGGCGTAGGGCCAGTGGCATCGGGGGGCCAGGAAATGAGCGTCTGCGTGGCGGTGCGCGTGCGCCCGCTGCGCGAGAGCGAGCTCAGCGCTGGCGCTGGCATGGCGTGGTCCATTCAGGACAATGCCATTGCGCAGCTGCTCGCGGGGGACGAAAATCGGCTTGCGAGCACGCAAGCAATGTGCTTTGATCAAGTGTTCCCACCGGAAGCCACGAACAGCGACGTGTTCCACGCCCTGGCAGAAAGCGTCGTGGTTTCAGCCATGAAGGGCATCAACGGCACGATATTCGCGTGCGTGTGCTGCACTATTGTGCCGACCAATGGGCAAAAAGGCTGACGCGACACAGGTACGGGCAAACGGCCTCGGGCAAGACGCACACCATGCAAGGCACCGAGGAGGACCCGGGCATTCTGCGGCTCGCGGGCAAAATGCTGTTTGCTCAACCCGACGTGCTGCGCGAAATTACAATGACGTATGTGGAAATCTACAATGAAAAGGTGCGCGACCTGCTGTCGCTGCAGCAAGTTGCCAGCGCGGAGGATCTCAAGGTGGTGCGCGACCCTGCCGACGGCGGTTTCAAGGCCACGGGAGTCAACGTGGTGCGCGTTGCCTCGTACGACGCCTTTATCGACGCGTTTCACAAGGGCGAGTCGCGGCGGCACGTCGGCAGCACGGACGTGAACGCGCGCTCGTCGCGCTCGCACACGCTGCTCACGCTGCAAGTGTCCAGCAAAGCCGGCCCGACGCTGCCTGCGGTGCGCGGCCGGCTGTCGCTCGTGGACTTGGCAGGTTCGGAGAGCGTGCGGCTCACGCACGCCGACGGCATGAGGCTCAAGGAGGGCAGCAACATCAACCTCTCCCTGCTCACGCTCAGCCTGGTCATCAAGGACTTGGCCACCAAGTCGCAGGAGGGCTTTATCAACTTTCGGGGCTCGCAGCTCACCAAGCTGCTGCAGTCCTCCCTCGTGGGCAACTGCCGCACCGCAGTCGTGTGCTGCGCCACGCCGTCGCCGCAGTTCGTCTCGGAAACGCTCTCGACGCTCAAGTTTGCCAACCACGCCAAGAATATCCGCACGCAAGTGACCACCAACGTCGTCGCCGAGGAGATGCGCACGCTGCAGCAGTACAAGGAGAACGAGCTGCTGCTCAGGCGCATGCTTGCCGAGGCCAACGACGCTGCGGCTGCGCTCGAGGAACAGTTGCGCTGCAACGACGCAGCCGCGCAGTCCGAGGCGCTGGCCAAATCCGAGGCCGACGCCCAGGCGCTGCGCGACAAGCTTGCTTCGGTGGAGCTCCACGCCGAGACTCTGGAGCGCGAGGTCGTTGCATTGCGCGAGGAGGCGGCTCGCGCGGGCGAGCTGCAGCAGCAGCTGAGCGAGGCGGAGGCGCGGCAGGCGCGTGCGCTGGGCGACCTGGACCGCTCGCACAGGCTGGAGCTCGCCGCCATGGCTGCGGACCGCGCTTCGCACACGGCTCGCGCCGACGCGGAGCACGCGCGCGCCCAGGAGGGCGAGGCGAGGGCGCGCGCGCTCGAGGCGGCCGTGCGCGACGGCGCGACGGCGGCGCAGCGGCAACGCGACGAGCACGCGGGGCGCGAGGCAGCGTGGAAGCGCGAGAGCGACGCGGCGCGGGAGGAGTGGGCGGCCAGGCTGGCGGCGGGCGCGGCGGAGCTGGCGAGCGCGAGGGAAAGTCTAAGGCTGCTCGACGCGGCGCACCAGGCGGCCGCGGGCGCGCTGCAGACGCGGCTCGACGAGGCCGAGGCCGCGTGCACCAGGGAGGCAGCGGAGCACGCGCGAGAGCGAGAGGCCGCATTGGCGCATGCGGCGGAGGCCGACGTCGCCGCCGCCGCTGCTGTGGAGCGCGCGCGCGCCGACTTTGCCCTACGGGCTGCGGCAGCGGAGCGCGCGTTTGCGGCGGAAAGGGCGCAATGGGAGGCTGCTCGCGAGGCTGCGACGGCGACGGCGCGGCGCGCGCACGAGGACGCGCTCGTCAGGCAGGCCGCCGAGCACGCGCAAGTGCTATCGGCTCTGACCGGGGCAGCCCACGACGAGGCGGGCGCGTGGGCGGTCAAGTTGGCTGGCGCGGCCGCCGAGCTGGAAGGCGCCCGCACCGCGCACGCCGAGGAGACGGCGCGGCTGCGCGCGGCGCTGACGGAGGCAGAGTCTAGCCGCCAGGCCGTCGAGGCGCGGCTGGCCGAGGCCATTGCAGAGATGGAGCGCGCTGCCGCGGAAAGCCAGGGTGCGTTGTGTGTTTTTTTTGCGCGCGATGCTAACGTGCGGCGGGCCGACGGCCGTCGGCGACAACGCAGGCAACGAGGCGCGGCTGCTACGCGAGCAAGCGAGCGCGCAGGCGGCGCTGGAGGACGCGCAGCGCGCGAGGGACATGACTGTGCGCGCGCTGGCGATGGCCGAAGCTGCTCTCGCCGACAGCCGCGCGCGCGAGGCGCAGCTGGCGGAGGCGTCGGCGAGCGAGCGTTCCGAGCTCGAGGCTGCGGTGCGCTCGGCGGCGCTAGCGTCACAGGCCGGCGCCGACGAGGCGCGGCGGCAGCTCGCCGAAGTCGCCGAGGCCGCGCTGGCGCACGCCGCGCGCGCAGACGGGCTGCAGGCCAAGCTGGACGCGGCCGCGGAGGAGCTCGCAGCCGCGCGGGCCGCGAGCGCGGACGCGCGAGCAGAGTTGGAGCGCGCAGTGGCGCAGCTGGCGGCGGCGGTGCGCGAGAAGGACGAGTTTGCCACTGCGGCGAGCGCGCGCGCGAGCGAATGCGACGCGTTGGCGGCTGCCGCGCTGGCCCGGGCCGAGGCGGACGCAGCGGCGGCTGTGGCGGAACTGTCGGCTGCGCTGGACCGTGCGTCTCGCGCTGAGGAAGGCGCGGCTGTGAAGCGCGAGGCCAACGAGGCGCTGCAAGTCGAGGCGCGGCACGCGCGCGACCGCGAGAGCGCCCTGGAGGCCCGCGTGGACGAGCTGGCTCGCGACGCGGACTGGGCGCGCAGTGACGCCTCGGATGCGAAGCGCGAGCTCGAGGCGACGCAGGTCAAGCTGCGGGCCGCGATGGTCGACGGGGAGCGGCGCGCCGAGGAGGCGGCGAGCGCCCTGGCAGCCTCGGAGCGCGCGCTGGACGACTGTCAGGCAGAGCTGCGCGAAGCCCGCGGCGAGGGACAGCGCAAGGAGGAACGATTCGCCGCCGAGGCTGACGCGCGCGAACGCGCGTTGGCTGAGGCGCGCGCCGCGTTAGCCGAGGCCGAAACGCAGCGCGGAGCCGCGGAGGCGTCGCTGCGAGTGGCGCGCACCGACCTGGAGGCCGTGGGCAAGGCTCGGGCGGCCGCGCAGGCGCAGATTGAGCAGAGTGCGCTCGCCTGGTTCCATGAGGAGACTAACGCGTGCGCAGTGGCCGAGGAGCAGGAGCGCATGCGCGAGCGCATCGCCAAGCTGGAAAAGGTCAAGTTGACGGAGCGCGACGCGGCCAAGATCAAAGAGCTGCGCGTCAAGTACGACGAGCTCAAGGCGCGCGAGAGCCAGCGCGACCCGCCGTCGAAGGACTCGCTGTACGAGCTGAACAAGCGCGTCAAGCAGGCGCACGACGAGCGCGACTCTGCGCTCGCGGCCGCCAAGCGCGCGGCCGAGGAGGCGGACGAGCGCGTGCGCGACGTCGAGGCCAAGTGTCGCGCCGACGTGCAGTATTACGAGAAGGACAACCTGCAGCTGATGCTCAAGCTCGAGAAGCTCGGCGTGCCTGTGGATTGACATCGTGTGGTGTTGCGCCGGCGTTTTTACATAAAAGTTGGGGACCTTCCGTTTGCGTCCACCACCAGACCACACAAAACACAACGCGGAGCGCGGAGCGCGGAGCGAGCGAATGGGCCGGCACAGGAAAAAGACGCGCACGCACACGCTGGGCAAGGCCGAGGGTGACTCCGAGGCTGCAGGGCTGGCGCGCGCCAATGCGCTCAAGGCGCAGAGCACCATTATTGCGGACGACGGCACTCCCAGAGCGCTCGTGTTTCGGCGCGGCAAGCTGGGCCGGTCGGCGCGCGACTTGGTGGACGATTTGCGCGCCGTCATGGCGCCACACACCGCACGCAAGCTCAAGGAAAAGAAGAGCAATTCGCTCAAGGACTATGTGAGCGTGGCAAGCGCGCTGGGCGTCACGCACCTCATGGCCGTGTCACAAGGCAACATGGGCCCCAACCTGCGCATCGCGCGCTCGCCGCAGGGCCCGACGCTCTCGTTCAAGGTGGAAAGCTATTCGCTGAGTTCTGGAGTTCGCGCTTCGCAGCGCCGACCGGTGACGTCGCGCGATGCGTACACGCACTCGCCGCTAGTTGTGCTCAACAACTTTGAGGGCAGGCCCAAGCACGTTGCACTGGTGGCAACGACGATTCAAGCCATGTTCCCTCCGCTGGATGTGCAAACGGTGCGGCTGTCCGAATGCAAGCGCGTGCTGCTCGTGGATTACAGCGAGCAAGACGACGCGTTTGATTTGCGCACCTTTTACATTCGCGCCGAGCCCCAGGGCGCTTCACGATCGGTGCGCAAAATCGTGTCAGGAAACAAAGTGCCCAAGCTGGGCGACAGGCTGGACGTCAGCGAGGTGCTCGAACAAGGCGCGTTTGGCGCTAATTCGGACTCGGAAGCCGAGGATCCCGCCAGTGGTGTCATGATGCCCGGCGACTTGGGCAAGGGCAATGTCAAGGGCAAGCGCAGCGTCGTCAAGCTTCGCGAGCTCGGGCCGCGGCTGCGGCTGGTGCTCGTCAAAGTCGAGTCGGCCGTGTTCGAGGGCGAGGTGCTGTACCACAAGTTTGTGAGCAAGTCGGCCAAGGAAGAAGCCGAGCTACGCACCAAGGCGGCGGACAAGGCGCAGCGCCAAGAAGCGCGCCGCTTGCAGCAAGAGGAAAACGTGGCTCGCAAGCGCGCTGCCGAAGAGGAAAAGGCGGAGAGCAAGCGGCTCAAACTCGAGGCCAGGCAGAACAAGGCTCGCGAGCTCGCTGCCGCGCCGGCGTCGCGGCAGAATCTTGAAGAGGAGCCTGAGGAGTAGCGGTGCTTGTATGTAGGTCCTGGTGATCAACAATGTTTTCAACGACCTTTTACCCTTGGTACCTTAGGTGTAAAAGGGACCAGAGCGTCATTCCACCCTTGAAAACGCGGATTGCGATTCTCACACCAAGCGAGCGAGCAAGCAAGCAAACAAGCCATGTCCAAGCAACCGGCCAAGGAAGTGCTAGGTAGGCGGTTGCACAGACCGAGTGTCCATACACTGACGTTGTTTGCCCGTGCGTGCACGTACGTACGTACGTAGTGAGCCCGAATGCGCCGTACGGCACGAAAACGGTTCTCGTGTTTGGCGCCTCGGGAGCGATTGGCTCTGCGTGCGTGCGCATGTACGCCGCGCAGGGTTTCTCCGTGGGCCTGATTGGACGTCAAACTGCGCGTCTGGCTCAACTTGCCGATGAGGCCATGCGGCTCGGCGCGTCGGCGGCGCTGCCGGTGGTGGCCGACTTGACCAAGGCAGACGAGACTGCGCGGGCCGTGAACGCTTGCACGAGCGCGCTGGGCGTTCACAGCATCGTGGTGTGCGCGGCGGGCGAATTCCAAGCTGCTGGTGGGGGGCTTTCTTCAGGGCGGCGCCCCTCGGGAGACTTGACGGCGATTGAGCGCAACGTGGTCTGCTACGCCACTCCCGCGCTGCGCAGGCAACAAGGCGGCGCCGTGGTGCTCATGACGTCGTCGCTGTGCAAAATGGGCGCGACGAGTTTGTCAAGCCTGCCCAACTTGGGCACGCATGTCGTGTGGTCCAACGCCGTCTTGGGCCTTAGCGAAATCCTCCTTGCCGAGCTGCGTGCCGCTCGCGTGCGCGTGAACTGCCTGGTGCTCGGATTTACCAACTCGGCGTACGGGCGCGCGCTCGTGGCTGCCATGGGCGGCGCCGTGACTCCTGAACTCGCCACCAAGCCAGACGCGTGGGTGCAGCCGCACGACGTGGCGCGCCAAGTGGGCTTCATCACCGACCCTCGCCCGGTCTGCGGCTGCGTTGCCGAAGTGCTGCTGCAGCCTGCGATGATGCACGAGCGTAACCACCTGTTCAACGACGTGAAGCGCGTCGAAGCCATGGTCGAGGCGCTGCCCGGCCCCTTTAGAGACGGCAAGGTGGCCTTGGTCACCGGCTGCGGCAAGGGCATTGGGCGCGGCATTGCGCTCGAGCTGTGCCGCGCCGGCTTTGACCTCGTCGCCATCACGCGCACGGCCGCTGACTTGGACTCGCTCGAGCGCGAGTGCGCGGCGATGGGCCGCCGCGTGGTCAAGCTGCCCATGGACGTCACCGACGAAGCCAAGATGGCGCGCGCCGTGCAGACTGCCGTTGACACGTTCGGCACGCTTACGTGCGTCGTAGTGAACGCCGGCACGAACCGGCGCCGCGTGGCCGCGCTGGCTGACATGAAGTCGTGGCGCGAAGTCGTGGAAGTGGACCAGATGGCGGCAATGAACCTCGGCCGGCTGTCGCTGCCGTGGCTCATCCGCCACGCCAAGCAGACCAAGGTGCTGCGGCCGTCGCTCGTGTTCATCTCCACCGGCTATGCGCACCCCAAGGGCGTCTCGATGAACGGCCTGGCCAGCTACGTGACGTCGAAGCGCGCCACCAACGCGTTCGCGGCCGTGCTGCTGCAGGAGGTGCGCGACTTTGGCGTGCAGGTCACCGCGATTGACGTCGGCACGGTGGCCACCGATTTGGGCCTCAAACCCAACGCGGCGGCCAAGAACACGGGCGAGCTCATTGATCCGGCGCACCTTCTACAGCCCGCCTGCTGCGGCCGCCTCGTCGTGCACTTGTGCGAGGGCAGCGCCGGCACCGCCGTGCAGGAAATTAACCTGGAGAATTTGCACCACAAGTTGAGTCTTTTTTTTATAAAGGGGGGTGCGCGCTAACGTGCGTTTTGATGCAAGCTATCCGCGCGTGCGGCAGACGGGCGCGAGGTTTATCGAATCGCTCAATCACGCAGACGCAAAGTTGTAATGGCAATGAGGCGCAACAGTCAAAGATCTGCAAGAGCATCTCAACTGAGTCCAGGCACAACGTCGATCAGGGACGGGCGCGTCCACGATTTAGGCGACATGCATGCTGGCAGGCTTTGGAGGGCGCGGCGGAGGCGCTTCCTCAGAGTCCGGCACGTGCCAGACCTCTGCGACGGGAATGTGGTCAACCCGGGGCGATGCAAAATAATCGCCGGTTTCCATCCCGTTGGTGCTATCTGAACGCCGCCTATAATAAAGCAAAACAAAAGCGGTCGCAAACCCGATGGCGGCCAACGATGCGACGACGGCAGCGACAATCGCTCCCACCAGCGCGCTCGAGATAGGTGGTGGCGACAACGTCGGATGCGCTGACGGTGACGATGACGGGCGTGACGTTGGTTTGTGCGTAGGACTCAGTGTCGTGGGAGTGGCCGTGGGAGAGAGTGAGGGCGGGGTTGGGGCCAACGTCCCTGGATACATGTTGTCTTCAAACACGACGCCGCCACGCAGTTGGGCGAAAGTGGAGCCCACGGAGAAGCACGTTGAATATTGGACTGTTTTCACTTCTTGAAGCTGGGAGCAAAAGAGATCGCTATATATGTTGAGAGTTGCAAACCTTCCGTTGGTAGAGAAGGTCTGTGACCCAGACGAGTAGTTTCCAGCGGAAAAGGAGCCTGCGTTGCAGGCGAAAACGGAGGTGAGCACCACCTTGGGCACGCCAATGTACTGTGCGCAGGCCGAGTCGGAGAAGAAGAGGAGCTCCCCGCTGTTGTCTTCGCTGAGGGTTTGAGAAAAGCAATCAAAGAACTCGTTGTAGGAGGAGGAACTGGAGCACGTGTTCAAATTAATAAAATTGTAGGAATTGCAATTAATGCAATAATTGCATGACTCGATCACCAAGTCGGTGGCACGGCCACTCGAGGGACTGGGGCGAGATATGTCGCCACCGCAGATGACGTAGGAGGCTTCCAGCTGGCTTGGGATGGTCTGGATAACGGTGCACGATCCAAACTGGCCCGAAGGTGTGACCTGCGCGACGTAGGGTTGGATGGCCGCGCTGCCCCCGATGGGTGGAAGGATCGTCGAAAGGTTGTAGCATCCGCTTGTGGGTAGGGTGTGGTACTTGACCAAAACAAAGGAGGCGTGCACCACTTGCAACACGCTCATGTGCAGCATGACTTGGAGGCCAAGGAAGGCTTGAAGGCCGAGCAAATGAAGCTGCCGCATGTGCTCCAGGCGGGCGAGCGGCCGGGGCTCGGCGCCGCTTGGTTGACTCTGATGAGTCTGTTGCAAGTCCCCGATCGGGAGCCGTTCGTCGGGCAAGAAAATCACTCTCTGTGTGTGTGACTCCATGCCTGTGATGAGCGCGCAAGTGCTGGGGCCGCCCACGCGTGTGCGCAAGGCCGCGGCCGATGGCGGACTTCCGCCCTCGAGTAGCGTCACCATGCGCAAGACTTTTGCTGCGACCGCCGATGAGCCTGGCTTGCGCACGCGTCATGCCAATACGCCGGCACCGCAGCCGTCGCAGCCGTCGCAGCCGTCGCAGCCGTCGCAGCCGTCGCAGAACGACGTATCGCAAGATTTCAAGCCCGCCGCATCCGACCAGACCGTCGAGCACTCAAAGAGCAAGTCGGATCTGAAGCGCTTCACCGAAGGCCTCGATCGCCTCGACGAGTTTACCAACAAAAAGCTCAGCAAGCGGACCAAACTCGAGCACAAGCTTTCCAAGACGCCCTCTGCCGCGGCAGCCTCGGCTTCCACGGCAGCGCCGCCTCCTGTGGCCGATGCGACAATGACAGCAGCAGCGGAGCACACGGCGCGACACAAGCCCATTGTGGCCTGGAAGGCGCCCTCGCCAGAAAAGGGCGAAGACCACTGCGAGCCGCTCCCGTCGCCCCCAGCGCTGCCCGCGCCGCTTGCTGCTGCGATGCCGCCGCCACCGCCTAAACCCAAACTAGCCCCGCTGCCCAAGCGCGCTGTGCCTAGGCAGCTAGAGGTTGGCACGGAAATCGCCGTGCAGGGCGTGTCGTACCGCGTGCTGGCGCCGATTGGCAACGGCGGCACGAGCGTGGTGTACAGCGCGCTGGACCCAAGCGACTGCCAGGTGGCGCTCAAGTACGTCACCGGCGCCGACCACGTTGCCGGGCTGCGCAAGGAAGTGGCGCTGTTGATGCAGCTCATGCACAAGGCCCCGCAGCACGTGGTCCAAGTGCTGGGCTTTGAGCTGCTAGACGAAGCGCACGGCATCGTGGTCATGGAGCTCGGCCAGGGCGACCTCAAGCAGTACCTTGACGAGCGCCGCCGCGAGGACAAGACTCTTCCGCGCAACCTGGTACGCTTCGTGTGGGAGAGCCTGCTGCACGTCGTCGCCGCCGTGCACGACCAGCGCGTGGTGCATGGCGACTTGAAGCCGGCCAACTTTGTCTTCATCAAGGGCAAGCTGAAAATCATCGACTTTGGAATTGCCGACGGCATTGACGACAACACGGTGAACATTGCCCGCGAGTCCCAGACGGGAACGCTGAACTTTATTCCGCCCGAGGCGCTTGTGCCCACCCGTCCCGACGGCCACGAGTTCAAGCTGAGCACCAAGGCGGACGTGTACTCGCTCGGCTGCATTCTGTACTCACTCGTGTACGCCGAGCCGCCGTACGGCCACGCCAAAGGCGCGCACAAGTACGCGCTGCTCATC
>Ga0302314_10006157_pt1 | contig 21777 bp, 21 predicted proteins | sample III_Palsa_N2_3_FD_200533 | JGI IMG/M metagenome (GOLD analysis project Ga0302314, IMG submission 200533) | Peat permafrost microbial communities from Stordalen Mire near Abisko, Sweden - III_Palsa_N2_3 | ecosystem: Environmental > Terrestrial > Soil > Palsa > Peat permafrost | place: Sweden...
CGATCGAGCAGCGCGTCGGGGCCTATCTGACCAGCGACTACCAGCAGGTGGTTCCGTTCTACGAGCTGGAGAAGGCTGGGGCGTTCAAGCCCGGCGTGGCCAAGGGCGTCGTCTTCACCACCGGCCGGGTGGCGGCGGGCGCCTCGGAGCTGCGCGACGAGATCGTGCTCGCCTGGAGGGCCAGCGAGAACGCCACCATCGGCTACAAGCCCGAGATCCCGATCACCGACGTCGAGTCGGGCAAGGTCGATCCCTACCTCGCCCTCTACGGCGACGACTGATGGCGACCCCCCAGTTCGGCGTCGCCGAGCCCGGCCGGCGCTATCGCGACCGGCCCGCCGCGTTCGGCGTGCTGGAGCGCGAGGGCAAGGTGGCGGTGGTGCGTGTGCAGAAACCCGCACAGGCGCCCTGGTTCGATCTGCCGGGCGGTGCGATCGACCCCGGCGAGGATGACGCGGCGGCGCTGGTGCGCGAATTCGGCGAGGAAACCGGCCTCAAGGTCGCGCCCGGCGAGCGGCTCGGCCACGCCGACCAATATTTCATCAACGACGGCGAGGGCTGCGACAATCGGCAGTCGCTGTTCGAGGCCAGATGGCTCGGCGAGGCGCCGGAACTCAAGATCGAAGCCGACCACACCCTCGTCTGGCTCACCCCACAGGAGGCGATTTCGCGGCTTCGGCACGATTCGCATGCCTGGGCGGTTTCGCTGGCGCTGAGGCGTGGCGCGATCGCGTCATGACGGCGCACGATCTGGTGCGCGGAGCCCGTTCGGGTTGACGCCGCCCAATAAGCCTTTCAGATTTCGTAGAGACTCGTAGAAAGCGGGGGGTCGCAGGCTTCGCTCGCGTCTTTGGGGGGCGCATGGACGATTCGGGCATTTTTCTGCACAGCATCGAGGCCGTGCGCCTACAGGTGGACCGCCGGCTGGCGGAGCTGATCCCGTCGCCGGGCGATGAGCCCGGCCGTCTCGGGGATGCCGCCCACTACGCGTTGCTCGCGCCCGGCAAGCGATTCCGTCCCCTCTTGACCCTGCTGTCGGCCGAGGCGTTCGGCGCGCCGGTCGCCAGGGCGCTCGACGCCGCCTGCGCGATGGAAATGGTCCACGCCGCTTCCCTGGTGCTCGACGACCTGCCGTCGATGGACGATGCCCGCCTGCGCCGCGGCCGGCCGACGACTCATCGCGTCTATGGTGAGGCCGATGCGATTCTGGCGTCTGTCGGCTTGCTGACACGCGCGTTCGGCGTGATCGCCGCCTCCGAGGGCCTGCCGGCCGAGCACCGCTGCGTGCTGGTCGCCTCGCTCGCCGACGCGGTCGGCTTCCAAGGCCTGGTCGCCGGCCAGGCGCTCGACCTCGCCGAGCGCAACCGCCCGCGCACCGTCGCCGAGCTCGATGCGCTCAATCACCGCAAGACCGGCGTCCTGATGATGGCCGCCGCCGAGGCCGGGGCGCTGATCGGCGGCGCCGATCCGGCCGCGCGCCGCGAACTGGGCGAGTTCGCCCGCCGCATCGGCCTGGCCTTCCAGATCCGCGACGACCTGATCGACGTCGAGGTTGGCGGCGACCACGTCGGCAAGGACGTCGGCAAGGACGCCGGCATGACCACCGTGGTCTCCGCCATCGGGCCGCGCGCGGCGGTGGCGGCGATCGAGACCCATCTCGACGCGGCCGACGCCGCCCTGGCGCGGGCCGGCTGCGACGGCCGGCTGGGCGTCTTCGCCCGCAGCCTGTTCGCGGGGCGCAAGGCCGCGGCGTGAACCCCGGCCCCTCCGGCCCCATCCTCACGGTCCCCATTCTTGAGGTTCGGGACGTCCGCCACGCCTTCGGCGCCCGCCAGGCGCTGCGCGGCGTCAGCCTGGAAGTGTGTCCGCACGAGATCTACGCCCTGCTGGGCCCCAACGGCGCCGGCAAGACCACCCTGGTGCGGGCGATCTGCGGACGGCTGAAGCCCGATGGCGGCGCGGTGCGGATCGCCGGCCGCGACCCCTATAGCGACGGCGAGGCCAGGGCGCTGCTCGGCCTCGCGCCGCAGGCGCTGGCGCTCTATCCGCAGCTCACCGTGGCCGAGAACCTGCAGACCTTCGCGGCGCTGGCGGGGCTGAAGGGCAGGGCGATCGCACCCGCCGTCGCCCACGCCATGGACGTGACCCACACCACCGAGCGGGCCCGCAGCCTGGTGCGGACGCTCTCCGGCGGCTTTCAGCGCCGGGTGAACATCGCCGCGGCGATCCTGGCCAGCCCGAAGCTGCTGGTGCTCGACGAGCCCACCGTCGGCGTCGACTTGGCGGCCCGCGACGCGATCACCGAGGCGCTGCGGCGGCTGCGGAGCGATGGCGTCGGCATCCTGCTGGTCACCCACGATCTCGACCAGGCGCAATGCCTCGCCGACCGTGTCGGCTTCCTGCGCGACGGCGAGAAGGTGCTCGAAGGCGCGCCCGACGCGCTGATCGCCGAGTCGTTCGGCGCGCGGATGGAGGTCGAGGTCGATGTCGTCGAGGCGTCCGACGCCGAGGCGGCCGGACTCGCCGCCGAGGGGCTCGAGCGCGGCGCCTCGCCCGGCACATGGACCTGCCTGTCGTCCGAGGGCTACGCCCTGGCCGGCCCGCTCGCCGAGCGGCTGACGGCGCGGGGGGTCGAGGTGCGCGAAGTGCGGGTGCGGCGGCCGTCGCTGCAGCAGCTCTTCGCCCGCGTCGCCGAGACGAGGCGCGCGGCGTGAGCTTCGCCATGTTCCGGGTGATGGCGCTCGACCTGTGGCGCGACCGGCCGGCCCTGATCCTGACCTTCGTGCTGCCCTCGGTGGTGTTCCTGATCTTCTCGGCGGTGTTCGCCGGGGCGACCGGCCTCGACGTCAAGCTCAAGGTGGCCGTCGCCGACGCCGCCCGCACCCCCACCGCCGAGCGGCTGACCAAGGCGCTGCTCGCCAACACCGACCTGCGCGTCGAGCGGGTCAGCCCGGAAACCCTGGCCGGGGTGCAGGCCGCCGTGCGCTCCGGCCACGACGACGCCGGCATCCTGGTCCGCGCCGATCCCGCCGCCCCCGGCACGCCGCTGGTGATCTTCGCCGACCCCAGCCGCGCCATCGCCGCGCCGCTGACCGAGGCCCGAACCCGCGAGACCCTGCAGAAATCGACGCCTGATGTGCTCTTGACCCGCACCCTGCGCGACCTCGACCCCGCCATCGGCCCTCTGACGGAAGACCAGCAGGACAACGTCGCCTTCGCCGTCGACGACGCCGCCAAGAATCCGGCCAAGGCGATCACCACCGCGCCATTGTTCGCCCGCCAGCAGGTTGTCGGGGCCAAGCAGGGCGGGGCCAATATCGCCTATTACGCCGGGGCGGTGACCATCCTCTTCGCCCTCTTCGCCGCCACCCATGGCGCGCTGACCCTGGTCGACGAGCGCCGCTCCGGCATCGCCGACCGCATCCTCGCCGGCCGCGCCGGCATCGGTCCCGTCGTCACCGGCAAGCTGTTGTTCCTGATGGCCCAGGCCGCGGCCCAGGCCGCGCTGATCTTCGCCACCGCCCAGATCGTCTACGGCGTACCGGTGACCTCGCACGCTGGCCTCTGGCTCGTCACCACCGCCGCCACCTCGCTCGCCGCCGCCGGCCTGACCCTGGGACTGGTGGCGCTCTGCCGCACCCGAGAACAGGCGCAGATGCTCTCCACCTTCGTGATCCTGATCCTGGCCGCGGTCGGCGGCAGCATGGTGCCGCGCTTCCTGATGCCGCCCTGGCTGCAGACCGTCGGCTGGTGGACGCCTCACGCCTGGGTGATCGACGCCTATCAGGGCCTGCTGTGGCGCGACGAGGGCGCGGGCTTTCTCTATAAGCCCTGGATCGTCCTCACGCTGATCGGCGCGGCCGGCTTCCTCGTCGCCCAGGCCGCCGCCCGCCGCATCCGCGCCTAGAGCCCATATGGATCGCCTCGCCCTCGACATCGTCCTTTTCCTGGCCGCCTTCGCCTTCATGGAGGGCGTGGCGTGGTTCACCCATAAGTACGTGATGCACGGCTTCGGCTGGGTGTGGCACCGCTCGCACCACAGCCCACGCACCGGCGCTTTCGAGCTCAACGACCTCTTCGCCATGGTGTTCGCCACCCCGGCGATCGTGGCGATCTATTTCGGCGTCCACGGGATAGCGCCGCTGCTGCCGATCGGCCTCGGGATCACCGCCTACGGCGCCGTCTACGCCATGTTCCACGACGGTCTCGTCCACCGCCGCTACTGGACCCCGCTCAGCGCCAAGTCCCGCTTCTGGAAACGCCTGATCCAGGCCCACCGCATCCACCACGCGGTGACCACCAAGCAAGGCTGCGTCTCCTACGGCTTCCTGATGGCCCAGCCGGTGCGCAAGCTGAAGGCGGAGCTGGCGGAGATCCAGAAGACGTAGTTCCCCCCTCGGATAGCCCCATTAAATCAATGCGCTAGAGTCAGGCTTGATTTGAGCCTTCTCCCCTTGCGGGAGAAGGTGGCCCGAAGGGCCGGATGAGGGGTCGCACAGACCCATCGGCGCGAAACACCGACCAAGCCAATCTCTTACGCTGGCGCGACCCCTCATCCGTCGGCTTCGCCGCCACCTTCTCCCGCAAGGGGAGAAGGACGCTACCGCGTCTCGCGCTCAAACGATGAGATGCGCGAGTCGCTTGTGCCGCGACGGGAGGGGAGGGCGACGATGCCAATTCCTCTTGACAATTGGAGATACTTTTGGTAATAGACCGGCCTTCGACGGCTCTTTGACATCGTAAATCACCGCCAAGGCCGCCCCGCGCCCACGGAAGTCCGCGCTTCTTCCGCCGCCGGCGATGGCCTAGGTTCAGGCCATGCGCGCGCACGCCTTCCGCCTGACGCCCGGCGCCGACCTGAGGGTCGAACTGGAGCGGCTCACCCGCGAACTCCCGCTCGGCGCCGGCTGCATTCTCTCCTGCGTCGGCAGCCTCTCCGGCGCGCGCCTCAGGATGCCCGGCGCCGCCGGCGAGGCGGAGACGTTCCGCAGCTTCGCGGAGCCGATGGAGATCGTATCGCTGACCGGCACCCTCGGCCCGGACGGCCCGCACGTCCACATCAGCCTCGCCCGCTCCGACGGCGCCTGCATCGGCGGCCACCTCGTCCTGGGCTGCCTTGTCCACACCACCGCCGAACTGGTGATCGGCGAGCTGCCCGACCTCGAGTTCCGCCGGCTGCCGGACGCCGCCACCGGCTACAGCGAACTCACCGTGTCGCCGCGGGGGCCGTCATGAGCCCGTCGGCGAATTGCCGCCGTGGAAGCGTCCGAACATGCGCGCGGACATCACGCCGATCAGCAGAACCCCCACGCCCACGGCGATGATCTGGTCGGCGGCGCGCGGATCGAAATTTCCCACCCGGGCGATGAGCAGGTAGGCGACGACGAAGTTCGAAAACCCCCAGAGCACGTTCACGGTCGAGGATGAAAGCCCTTGTCCCGGCGGCTTGGCGAACGGGCTCTGAAACGGCCGGCCCATCACGCCGCTGACGAAATGCGGCACGGCGTTGGCCGCAAATGCGCCGCCGAACAGGTAGGCGAGGTCGTGAAGCCAATTCATGGTCAGGCGCTCTTTTCCAGAAGATCGATGATTTCCCGCGTCGTCCCGGTCTCGCCGATCCTGGGAAAAACCCGCGTTATGCTCCAGGCGTGGGCGTCGGCGCGCCCGTCGGTCATGGCGTCGGTCGCGAGGGTGACGTTGAAGCCGAGCTCATAGGCCTGGCGCGCGGTGACCTCGACGCCATTGCTGGTGGCGACGCCGACGATCACCACCTGCGTGACTTCCAGCGCCTTCAGGTGGGCTTCAAGATCGGTGTTCGTGAAGGCGCCGGGCGTGTGCTTCGTCACCACATGGTCCCGCGGCTGCCGGTTCAGCTCGGGGATCAGATCGGTCCAGCCCTCCGCAAACTGCATATGGCCTCGCGGCTGCTCCGTCCGCCCCTGCGCGCCGCCGGCGACATTGACCAGCACGACCGGCAAGCCATGTCCGCGAAAGGCCTCGGTCAGCGCGACGGCCTGCTTCACCACCCCGTCCATGGGCGGCGCGATCGGGCGCGAGACGATGCCTTTCTGAAGATCGACGACGATGAGCGCGGTCTTCGCGTCGAGGGTGGTCACGGTCACGGTGTTTTCCCTCCCTGGGAGTCGCCTTCGGCCAGACGCTTGATCAGGGCGGCCGCGGCGATGAGCGTCTGCTGTTCGCCAGGATCGAACCTGGCCATGGCGGCGAGCAGCCATGTCTGCTTCGCAACGCTGCGCTTTCGCCGCGCCTCGACGCCTGCGTCGGTCAGGGCGAACAGAACCTGCCGACCATCCGTCGGATGAGCCCGACGCTCGACCAGGCCCTCCCGCTCCAGTTCCGCGAGCGTGGCGCCCATCGACTGCGGCTTCACCGACTCAGCCCGCGCCAGGTCTGCCGTCGTCATCGAACCCGCCTCCTCCAGCCGGGACAGCGCGACGGTCTGCGACCAGGTCAACTCGTCCGCATTCGATTCCGCCCGCAGCCGCCGCAAAAGCTGCCCGATCGCCAAGGAAAGCTCGGTGATGGCCGTTTCAACGGACGTGCCGGGGGAAGCGCTCATGCGCTTCAACTAGATGTAAGCAGGAAGACTTGCAAGTTTTCCTGTTGATATGGCTAGGGTCGCTGAATTTGCTGAAAACCTGAAGCAGGGGGAGTAGGCATCGGGTCGATGCAATCGCGCACCTCCGGGACCCGCCCATGATCGCGACCAACCCTCTCGCCTTCGTCCGCAGCCTCGCCGCCGTCGCGGCCGCGAGCCTGCTGTGCGGGGCCGCCACACCCGCGCCGGCGCCCGGCCAGCCGCAATATGACGCCGACGGCCGGATGATCTTCCCCGCCGACTACCGCGAATGGGTGTTTCTGAGCTCTGGCCTCAACATGAGCTACACCGCAGGCCCGGCGATGGCCGGCGCCGACATGTTCGGCAACACCTTCGTCCCGCTCGCGGCCTATCGGGCCTTCCTCGCGACCGGCGTCTGGCCGGACAAGACCGTCATCATCCTGGAGAATCGCGGCGGAACCAGCCAGGGCTCGATCAACAAGCACGGCCTGTTCCAGACGACAGATTACATGGGCGCCGAAGCCCATGTGAAGGACACCGCTCGCTTCAACGGCGGCTGGGGCTTCTTCGGCTTCGGCCCCGACGGGCAGCCGGCGCGCGAAATCCCACACCAGGCGGCCTGCTACGCCTGCCACGAACAGCACGCGGCCGCGGACACGACGTTCGTTCAGTTCTATCCGACGCTGCTGCCGGTGGCGAAGGCGCGGGGCACCTTGAGCCACGCTTACCTGACGGAGACCGCGGCGGCGGCGCATTGAGCGCTCCCCGGCGAGTGGGATAGGGTTCGTGTCGACCTATTCCGCCCCAGCTCGCGCACGAGGCCGCCCAGCCAAATCGATTGACGACTCACTGCAACGCTCGTTTGGTCCCTGCAGCGAAAATCAACGTTAGGTTACCTGGGGGGACTACAATGAGCCGTATCTTACGCGCGGTCGCGGGCGTGTTGCTCATGTCCGCGACGGCTGCGTGCGCCACGGTCACGCGGGGCGTGAACGAAGGCTGGAGCGTCAATTCCGTCCCGCCTTCCGCGAGCGTGACGACGAGCAACGGCCTTTCCTGCGAAGCCACGCCCTGCACGTTCAAGATGCGACACAATGCGGAGTTCGACGTCACCGTCAGCAAGCCCGGCTACAAGCCGTTCCACGGCCACGTCATCCACCAGGTTTCGACCGCGGGCGGGGTCGGCATGGCGGGCAACGTCCTCGTCGGCGGGCTGATCGGCGCGACGGTCGACGTCGCCAGCGGCGCGATGATGGAGCTGAAGCCCAATCCGCTGAACGTCACCTTGGACCGCGATGATCCGGCCACCGCCGCCGCCGCTGCCGCCTACGGCGCGCCGCCGCCAGGCCCGACGAGCAACGCGCGGCCTTGACCATCCACGCCGGCGCCGGTTGCTGAATCTGCGGCCACAGCCCCAGAAGCTTCGGCGCGGGCGGAGATTGGGTGTCGACGCATTCCGATGGTGCGCGGCTCCGGGATACATCGACACGATACCCGATCCCCGAGCCGCCGCTTCGGATCAGGCCAGGGCGGCCAGGCCGTTCTTGCGCACGACGGCCAGCAGGCGCAGCGCCGGGCCGCCAGGGCGCTTTTGCCCCCGCTCCCAGTCGGACACCAGGTTTTTGGAGACGTTCAGATAGCGCGCGAACACGCCCTGGGACACATGCTCGGCCTCCCGGATGGCGCGGATTTCTTCGGGCTCCAGCGCCGGCGCCGGCGCCAAGCACGCCGCATCGAACGAGCGCAGGGTCTGCTTGTCGATGGCGCCCGCCTGATGCAGGCCCTCCATCATCTCGTGCACCGCCGCCAGGGCTTCGCTCTTATAGGTCTTGGTCATCGCAATGCACCTCCGTCCAACGCCCGGCTTGGCGACCCGCGCCCCCTAAATCTTCGACCACAGCCCCGGTCGCTCCGGCGCATGCGCCCCGCGGCTGGCCAGCGCCGTCATCCCCCCCTGCAACGCCAGCCAGACCTTCATCGGCGCGCTGGCCGAGGCCCGCTTGTCCCAGGCTCTCGGCCCCCGCTGCAGCACGATGATCCCGATCTGCCGATACACCCCCCGCGCCGCGGCGATGGCCCAGGCGGAGCGGAAGGGGAGGTGGGGGAGGCCGGCGATGGCGGAGGCGTAGTAGGGTTCGGCGGCGGCGAGCAGGCGCTTGGTCACGCCAAACAGGGCCGCGCGGTGCTTGGGCGCGCCGATCTCGTTTTCTGGGATGCCGGCGTCGGCGAGCCAGTGGGCGGGCAGGTAGATGCGGCCGTTGGCGGCGTCCTCGACCACGTCGCGCGAGATGTTGGTGAGCTGGAAGGCGAGGCCGAGATCCTGGGCGCGGCGCAGGGTCGGCAGGTCGTCGGGTTCGACCCCCATCACCAGCGCCATCATCACCCCCACCACGCCGGCGACGTGCCAGCAGTAGTCGAGCGTGTCCTCCAGCGTCTCGTAGCGGCGCGCCATCACGTCCATGGCGAAGCCGTCGATCAGCTCGATGGCGTAGCGCTCGGGGATGTGGCGGGTGAGGGCGACGCGCTGGAAAGCCGCGAAGTCCGGGTCGTCGGTGGGCGCGCTGGCCAGGGCCGCGCGGGTCTTGGCGTAGAGCTCGGTGAGGCGATCGTGGGCCGTGGCCTGCTCCGGCGCGACCATGCCGTGGCCCAGCTCCTGGCCGTCGATCACGTCGTCGCAGTGGCGGCACCAGGCGTAGAGCATCTCCGCGTCCTCGCGGGTCTGGGCGTCGAACAGGGCGGCGGCGGCGGCGAAGCTCTTCGAGCCTTTCTGGATCGTCTCGCGGCTGGTCTGGGCAAGGTCGATTGTGGTCACGCCGGGCCTCCGAGGTCTGCGATCATCAGGCCGGCCGTCGCCTTGGCCGAGCCGATCACGCCCGGCACGCCGGCGCCGGGATGGGTCCCCGCTCCGACGAAATACAGGTTGGGGATCACGTCGTCACGGTTGTGGGTGCGGAACCAGGCGCTCTGGGTCAGCACCGGCTCCAGCGAGAAGGCCGAGCCCTGCCAGGCGTTCAACTCGCGCTCGAAATCCTTCGGCGTGAAGATGCGCTGCACGACCAGGTCGGCCCTCAGGCCGGGCAGGACGCGGGCTTCCAACGAGTCGAGGATGCGGTCGGCGTAGCGCGGCCCTTCGACGTCCCAGTCGATGTTCGCGGTGCCCAGGTGCGGCACCGGCGAGAGCGCATAGTAGGTCGAGCAGCCCGGCGGCGCGAGGCTGGGGTCGGTGACGCAAGGGGCGTGCAGATAGAGCGAGAAATCGTCCGCGAGGCCGTCGCGATTGTAGATCTCGTCGATCAGGCCCTTGTAGCGCGGGCCGAAGCAGATGGTGTGGTGGGCCATGTCCGGATGGGTGCGCTTCAGGCCGAAGTGGACCACGAACAGCGAGGGGCTGTAGCGCCGCCGCTTGAGGCGCTTGCCGACCGTCCGGCCGCGCGGATCGTCGGCCAGCAGCTTGTCGTAGGTGTGGACGATGTCGGCGTTGGAGGCGACGGCGTCGAAGCGCTCGAACCGCCCGTCCGCATGCTCGATCCCCGTGACCCGGCCCGACTGGGTGACGATCCGGCGCACCGGGTCGGAGGCGAACATCCGCCCGCCGAGGTCGAGGAAGAGCCGCACCAGCGCCGAGACCAGGGCATTGGTGCCGCCCTTGGCGAACCAGACCCCGCCGTCGCGCTCCAGGGCGTGGATCAGGGCGTAGATCGAGGAGGCCGCGAACGGGCTGCCGCCGACCAGCAGGGTGTGGAACGAGAGCGCCTGGCGCAGGTGGTCGTCCTTCACGAAGGACGAGACCTTGGCATAGACGCTGCGCCAGGCCTGCAGCATCATCAGCTGCGGCGCGGCGGCCAGCATGTCGGTGATCTTCAGGAACGGGACCGTGCCGAGGCGCTTGTAGCCCTCCTCGTAGACCGCCTCGGAGAACTGCAGGAACCGCTTGTAACCCGCGACGTCGGCCGGGTTTTTCACCGCGATCTGACGATCGAGCGCGGCCTGGTCGTTGACGTAGTCGAAGCGCGCGCCGTCCGGCCACAGCAGCCGGTAGAACGGTGTGATCGGCAGGAACTCGATATAGTCGGCCCGCTTGCGGCCCGAGAGGGCGAAGAGCTGATCGATCGAGTCGGGGTCGGTCAGCACGGTCGGGCCGGCGTCGAAGGTGAAGCCCTCGTCGCGCCAGACGTAGGCGCGGCCGCCGGCCTTGTCGCGGCCCTCGATCAGGGTGGTGGCGATCCCGGCGCTCTGCAGGCGGATGGCGAGCGCGAGGCCGCCGAAGCCGGCCCCGATGACGGCGGCGGTCTTGGTCATGCCGCAGCCGCCCGCTCGGCCAGCAGCGGCGCCTCGGAAAGGCAGGCCAGCGCCCGGCCGATCGGCACCGGCGGCTTGCCCGAAAGGATGCGCAGCTTGTCGCCCAGGGTCGCCTCGGCGGCGTAGAAGCGTTCGATCAGCGGGACGGGCAGGCGATAGAACCGCTCCAGCACCTTGTAGCGCAGGGTGGGCTCGGCGGCGCGGAACAGCATCCGGTTCAGCAGCCGGTAGAAGGCGCGATCCTTCCAGGCGGTCTTGGACATCTCGATGATGGCGGCGCGCACGGCGGCGGTGGTCAGCCGGGGCAGGGCGGCGATCGCCTCGGCCTGGCGGGCGGCGTCGGGCAGCGAATAGCCGGTGGTGGGGTGGAAGAGCGCCGCGCGCATGCCGGCGTCGGCGGCGTGGGCGTCCGGATCGTCCCAATAGGCGTCGATGTCGCCGGCCAGCGCGATCGGCAGCACGCCCGCTTCCTCGCGCTCGCGGGCGGCGATGCTCCATCCTTGCGCGGCGACGTAGGCGGCGATGTCGACCGCGAGCTGGCCGCGGTCGAGCGCCGGGCCGTCGCTGTAGCGGGTGTCCTCGATCAGCATCCGGTCGGGGCCGGTCGGCAGCACATAGAGGAAGCGGTAGCCGTCGAGCTGGGCCACGGTCGCATCCATGACGATCGGGCGGGTCAGGCCATGCGGCGCGGCGAGGCGCACTTCCTGGCCGAGGAACTTCTGCCAGCCCAGCGCCAGGTGGCTGGAGCGGCGCGGCCCGCGCGCATCGATCACCAGCGGCGCGGCGAGGCGGCGCCCATCCACCAGCCGCACGCTCTCGGCCTTCACTTCCGAGGCCTCGACCCCCAGCCAGGCGTCCTCGCCCAAGAGCTCGCTCATCACCGCGTGCAGCCGGGCCGAGGTGATCGCGCGGTAGTGGGTCGGCAGGGTGCGGCGATGGGCGGGAAAGCGCACGTCGTAGCCCGGCCAGTCGTGCACGATCAGCGGCCCCATCCATTCGGAGATCGCGGGCGACACGTCGGTGGCGAAATGGCTCCAGGTGTGCTCGCCGCCGATCCGGTGCTCGCGCTCCAGCACGATGATCTTCAGCGCCGGCCGCGCCCGCTTCAGCCGCAAGGCGATCAGGCTGGACGCCAGGCCGCCGCCGACGATCAGGGCGTCGGCGGACGCCACCTCGTTCGTCGCTGGCTGCACCATGCGGACCTCTAGGTTCTGCGGCGGACTCTGGGCGAGGTCCGAAACCCCTCACCTTCCCACGCCTGCGGCGCGGGCCCCTCCCTCTCCCTACGGGAGAGGTAAGCAATTGCTTCCATTCACCTCTCCCAGAGGGAGAGGGAGGGGCCCGATCGCGAAGCGATTGGGAGGGTGAGGGGTTACGCGCCTCGACGCGTTAAGGTCCCACGCTCTAGCGAGTTTCGCCGCCGGAGCCCAGCGCCGCCGTGTCGGCTACATTGCCTCCGCCGCAACGCGGGCGTAGGCGGGCGCCACCGCTCCCGCGAGGATTCGAATGACGGCGCAGATCATCGACGGCCATGTGCTCTCCGAGCGGCTGAAGACCCGCGTCGCCGCCGAGGTCGCCGAGCTGAAGCAGGCGCACGGCCTGACGCCCGGCCTCGCCGTCGTGCTGGTGGGCGAGGATCCGGCCAGCCAGATCTACGTCCGCAGCAAGGCCGAGGAGAGCCGCAAGGCCGGCCTGCATTCGGTCGTCCATCGCCTGCCGGCCGAGACCGCCGAGGCTGATGTCATCGCCCTCGTCCAGCAGCTGAACGCCGACCCGACCATCCACGGCGTGCTGGTGCAGCTGCCGCTGCCAAAGCACATCTCCGAGCAGCGGGTTCTGGCCGTGCTCGACCCGGCCAAGGACGTCGACGGCCTCACCGTGGCCAACGCTGGCCGGCTGGCGAGCGGCCTGCCGGCGCTGACGCCCTGCACCCCCCTCGGCTGCATGATCATGCTGCGCGAAAGTCTGGGCGATCTCGCCGGCAAGACCGCGCTGGTGGTCGGACGCTCGGTGCTGGTCGGCCGGCCGGTGGCGCAGCTGCTGCTGCGCGCCGACTGCACGGTGACCATCGCCCATTCCAAGACGCGCGATCTGCCGGACGTCTGCCGCCAGGCCGAGATCCTGGTCGCCGCCATCGGTCGCCCGCAGATGATCCAGGGCGACTGGATCCGCCCCGGCGCGGCGGTGATCGATGTCGGCATCAACCGCGTCCCGTTCCGCGATCCGGTGAAGGCCGCGGCCGGCAAGACCAAGGTGGTGGGCGACGTCGCCTTCAAGGCCGTCAGCGAGGTCGCCGGCTGGATCACCCCGGTGCCGGGCGGCGTCGGGCTGATGACGGTCGCCTGCCTGCTGCAGAACACGGTGACGGCCGCCAAGATGATCAAGGGTTTGGACTAGCGGCGGGCGGCCGGAACGCCGATCTTAGCCGTCGATGCCGAGGCCCGAGATTCTGCGTACCTCCGAGAGACCGATGCTCGCCCTGACCGCTCTGGCGGTGCTCGCCGCCTGCGGCCGCGCGCCCGAAGCCGCCGACAACGCCAGCAATGCGGCCCCGGCCGCGGCGCAGGCCGAATATCGGCCCGCGCCGGAGCTGACGGACGCCGCGGTGGTCGCGGGCGGGCAGATCGCCCTGACCGGCGCCGCGACCGCCGGCGCCGCCGTGCGCCTCGCCAGTCCCGTCGGCCAGGCCCAGTTCGCCACCGCCGACGCGGATGGCGGCTGGACCATCCTGGTTCCTCCGTCGCCGACGCCGCGCCTCTTCGGCCTCTCCATGTCGCAGGGCGGGCCGGTGCTGCAGGCGATGGGTTACATCTTCGTCGCGCCGGACGGCCGCGTCGCGCGGCTCAGGGCGGGCGGCGGCACCGAGGTCCTGGCGCCGGGAGGCCACGGCCTGATGGCGCTGGCGCTCGACACCGACAGCCGCCATGCCGCGGCGCTCTCCGGCCTCGCCTTGCCGGGCGAGGCGCTCAGCCTCAGGGTCGACGGAGTCGAGCGCGGTCAGGCCGTCGCCGACAAGACCGGCCGTTTCACCCTGTCGATGAACGAGCCGCTGGATTCGGGCGCCCACGCGTTCGACCTCACCAGCGCTTCGGGCGAGGCGCAGTTCCAGGTCACCGTCGATGCGCCGGCGGCGCTTGGGAAGGGACCGTTCGTCTCTTCCCGCCAGGGCCACGCCTGGCGCGTCGACTGGGTGACCCCCGGCGGCGGCGAGCAGACCACCCTGGTGTTCGATACGTCCGGACCGGCCGCTTGACCCCGACCCGCGCGGCGAATCCGGAACTCCCAACGTCGAAGCCGCCGAAGTTCAGCTTCTGGGGCTCGATGGCCGAGCTGATGCGGCTGGTGGGGCGATCCAAAGCGCGCGGCCTGAAGGTGCGGCTCTCGGTCGCCCTCTTCCTGGTGATGGTGGGCAAGGCGACCGGCGTCATCGCCCCGGTGCTGATCGGCCGCGCCATCGATGCGGTCAGCCACGGCCGCGACACGGCGGTCACCGTCTTCGCCGTATTCGCGGGCCTGGCCAGCGGCTGGGTGCTGCTGCGCTTCATCTCCGGCGTCACCCCGCTGATCCGGGACGCCATCTTCACCCCGGTCTCGCAGCAGGCCCTGGCGCGCTCGGCCGAGGAGACCTTCGCCCACGCCCTGACGCTGTCGCTGAACTTTCACCAGAGCAAGCAGACCGGCACGGTGGCCCGCGTCATCGAGCGCGGCGCGCAGTCCACCGACACCCTGCTGCGCAGCGTGGTCTTCAATCTCGGCCCGACGCTGTTCGAGCTGATGCTGGCGGCCTGGGTGATGGCCAGCCGCTACAATCCGCTGCTCTCCCTGGCGACGGTGGCCACCATGGTGGTCTACGTCGTCGTCACCTTCTCGATCTCCAACTGGCGGATCGGCCATCGCCGCGCGCTCAACGAGGCCGACAGCCGCGCGGCGGGGCTGGCGGTCGACGCGCTGATGAACTTCGAGACCATCAAGGCCTTCGGCTCCGAGGATCGGGTCGTCGTCCGCTACGGTGGGGCGCTGGGCGACTATGCGGTGGCCGCGGTGAAGGCCAACACCTCGCTGCAGCTGCTGAACGCGGTCCAGTCGGTGGTGATGAGCCTCGGCCTCTGCTTCATCGCCCTGCTGGCGGGCTGGCAGGTCGTGCACCACGCGATGAGCGCGGGGTCGATCACCGCCTGTATCCTGATCCTGCAGACCGTCTACGCGCCGCTGGGCGCGCTCGGCTCCAACTACCGTGAGATCCGCCAGGCCTTCATCGACATGGAACAGATGGGCGAGCTGCGCGGGGTGGTTCCCGAGATCCTCGACGCGCCGCACGCCCAGGCGCTGCCGCCGGCCTCGGCGCGCGGCGCGGACCTGGTGTTCGACCACGTCAGCTATCGCCACTCGGCCCGCGCGATCGGCCTCACCGACATCAGCTTCGAGACCCCGCCGGGGACCACCACCGCGCTCGTCGGCCCCTCCGGCGCCGGCAAGACCACCGCCGTGCGCCTCGCCCTGCGCCTGATCGATCCGCAAGGCGGCGAGGTGAGGGTGGACGGCGCGGACCTGCGCCACGTGAAGCAGGCCTCGATCCGCGGCGCCCTGGCGCTGGTGCCGCAGGAGGTGGCGCTCTTCAACGACACCCTGGTCGCCAACATCGCCTTCGGTGACCCCAATGCCTCCGAGGCCGACGTCTGGGACGCCCTGCGCGCCGCCGAACTGGCCGAGTTCGTCCAGTCGCTGCCCTACGGCCTGGAAACCCGCGTCGGCGAGCGCGGGCTGAAGCTCTCCGGCGGCGAGCGCCAGCGCGTCGGCCTCGCGCGCGCCCTGCTGGCCCATCCGCGCCTTCTCGTCCTCGACGAGGCCACCAGCGCCCTCGACGGACCCACCGAGGCGGCGATCCAGGCGACGCTGCGCAAGGTCCGCGCCGGCCGCACCACGCTGGTCATCGCCCACCGGCTCTCCACCATCGTCGACGCAGACCAGATTCTGGTGATCAGCCGCGGCCGCGTCGTCGAGCGCGGCGACCATGCCGCCTTGCTCGCCCGCGACGGCGAATACGCCGCCCTCTGGCGACGCCAGACGCGGGAGGCTAAGGAGACGGCCTAAAGCTGGCCGGTTGGCTGGCCGCTTTGGGAGTGCGCGATGAGATATCTTCACACCATGGTGCGCGTCGCCGACCTCGATGCGGCGACGGCCTTCTATTGTGACAAGCTGGGCTTGAAGGAGGCGCGGCGCGTCGACAACCCGGCCGGCCGCTTCACCCTGGTCTTCCTCTGCGCGCCCGGCGACGAGGACGCCGCCGCCAAGGGCAGCGCCCCGATGGTCGAGCTCACCTACAACTACGATCCGGAGGCCTATCAGGGCGGCCGCAATTTCGGCCACCTGGCCTATGAGGTCGACGACATCTACGCCACCTGCCAGCGGCTGCTGGACGGCGGCGTCACCATCAACCGCCCGCCACGCGACGGCCACATGGCCTTCGTCCGCTCGCCCGACGGCATCTCGATCGAGCTGCTGCAGAAGAACGGCTCCCTGCCCAAGGCAGAGCCTTGGACCTCGATGCCCAATGTCGGGGTCTGGTAGGGGGCCTAACCGCCGAGGCGAGCGAGGCCCAGCGTGCGCATCATCAGCGCCACCAGTTCGCTTTGCCGGCTGGTCCCGGTTTTCTCGAGGATGCGGCTGATCTGCACGCGAACGGTGTGGATCGAACGGCCTAGCCGGTCGGCAATCTCGCGGGGGTCATAGCCGGTCACCAGCTCGGCGGCCACATGCGCCTCGGCCGGGGAGAAGCCGAAGTAGGTGCGCAGCCGCTCCTCCGGGACGGCGCCGCCCAGTTCCGGGTCGATGACCGAGAGCAGCACCAGCGGGTGGCCGCAGAAGGGATCGGGTCCGCCGCGCGTTGGCGTGCCCAGCAGCGCCAGCGAACGACGCTCCGACGGACGCGGCAGGGCCAGCGATCCGCCGCGTCGCCGTTCGGGCTCGGGCGCGGTGGCCGCGCTCAGCAGGGCGGCCAGCCGTCGCTGCGCGTCGCTGGCGGACGCCCGCAGCCGGCCCCTGTCGCAGAAAAGCCCGTCGCGCAGCGCCAGCATCGTCTCCCCGGCGGTGTTCACGTAGGCAATGCGCCCGTCGTCCGCGACCACGAAGACGGCGCCGTCCAGCTGCTGCACGAATTCGCCCAGGCTTTCGCTCAGCCGCTGCTCCCGCGCCAGCCGCCGCGACATCTGATAGGCCCGCTGCAGCGGCTTGTGCAGGACGTTCGCGATCTCCAGCTCGGCCGGGCCGAACTCTTCCGTTCCGACCGGCCGGTACACGTTGAACGCCGGCGCCGAGCCGTCGAGGACGAACGATGCCCCGGTGATCAGCATGACGCTGCCGAGATCGTAGCGGCGCATGAAGTCGTTGAAATATTCGCCTGTGACCAGCTCGTCGCGCTCGACGCAGTCGCGATCCGTCATCACCGGCCGCGCCGCCGCCACGCCGTTGCAGCGCATGCGGTCGAAACCGATCTGGATCGGATTGATCGCCTCGAAGTGCTCATAATAGAGACGCATGGCGTCCGGGTCTCCGCGGACGGCGATACCGCCGTCGCCGCGCCCGCGTTCGCTCCACATCAACGATGCGGCCGAGCCGCCCATCATGTCGGCGGCGCCTTCGAGGGTCGGCGCCCACAAGGCCGGATTCGTGGCCGCCTGGTAGGCGAGGTCGATCACCTCCAAAAGACGCGCAGACGTCAAACGAACCCCCTCCGGGTCGCCGAATGTTGCAGACTGTGTCAACCGGCGCCGATCTATCCAGGCTGCTCCCGCCCTAGCGGAAAAACCAGGGCGCCCAACGCCGCCCAACCGGCCCGCGAGCCGCGTTCCACGTGGCCGTGGCGCGGAATAGAGAGCCCAAGTGGGTGGAGTCGGATCACGATCTCCCGCCAGAAGCGCCCAATGTCCGCGGTGATTTTTCTAGGTCCGCCCAGGTTCGAACCGGTCGTCGGCATCGCACGAGCGAGCAGATTTCGGCAAAATCGTCAATGCTGTCGATGTATTTCCGATTTGTGCGGATGTAGGGATGTCGTGAGTGTTTGTAGCCGGTATATTTGTCCAAGTAAGTATAATCTAGAGCGGAATCGAACATTGCCGGGTCTAATTGTGAAATGATGAAGGCCCAAATCGTGTCTTCGATGGTCTGATAACGCCTCCTATCGAAGTATAGATCAACGGCTGTAAATACATGAGTCTCACTTCAGTACCGCCCCTTCGTCGTCGCGCACACGTCCGCGTCTTTCAGAAAGCTTGTTAGGCGGTGGGTGGCGCGGGCGTCCTTAGGGCGGCTTAAGCGGCTTGCCCGGCCGACATTAATTGTCATTAAATCCGCGCGGAGCGGGCCGTGCGCCCGCTCGGTGAATTGTTTCGGGGCTCCCGCTCATGCAACCAGCCGCATCCGCCGTTGCACGGGGCCCAGGTCTTGGAGCGCGCCATACCGCCGTGGCGGTCTGGTGAGCCACGATCCCGCAACCAAGCAGTATCGCTTCGATCGGTTCGTCGCCGAGCCGGATCGTCGCCAGCTGCTGGTGGACGGCGAGGCCGCCCGGATCGGCGCGCGCGCCTTCGACATCCTGGTGGTGCTGATCGAGCGGCGCAACCGGCTGGTGAGGAAGCGGGAACTGCTCGATCTGGTCTGGCCCGACGTTACGGTGGAGGAAGGCAACCTGGCGGTCCAGATCTTCGCCCTGAGGCGGCTGCTGGGTCCGTCGGCGATCATCACCATCCCCGGGCGCGGCTATCAGTTCGTCCTGCCGATCGAGGGCCAGACGCTCTCGGCGAGCCCGCCGCATGCGCCGGCGCAGGAGCCTGCGCCGACAACGGGCAACCTGCCGCGGAACCTGCCGCCGCTCTACGGCCGCGACGCGGATGTGGCGGCGCTGGCGGAGCTGATTTCCGACCATCGGCTGGTCAGCATTGTTGGACCGCCTGGAATCGGCAAGACGCGCCTGGCCCAAGCCGTGGCGCACGAGCGCCGCGGCTCGGCGCGCGACGGCGCGTGGATCGTCGAGCTCGCGCCGATCGAAAGCCCGGAGTTGGTGCTCGCGACCATCGTGCGCACGCTCGGCCTGCCGGTCGGTCCGAGCGGCGAGGCGCTGGCTGTTTTCGCCAGGGCGATCGCGGCGCGCGAGATACTGCTGGTGCTCGACAACTGCGAGCACCTCACCGACACGGTGAGCGAGCTGGCCGCCGCGCTCATGGCGGCCGCGCCCGAACTTTCGCTGATCGTCACCAGCCGCGCGCCGCTACGGCTCCCGGAGGAGCGGGTGTATCGGCTGAATGCGCTCGAAGTGCCCGCGAAGGCCGATCTGGCGACCGCGCCGGACTACGGCTCGGTGGCCCTGTTCGTCGCGCGCGCGCAGTCCGCCGACGAGCGCTTCCGGCTTGGCGAGGACAATGTCGGCGCGGTGGTCGAGATCTGCGCGCGGCTCGAGGGCATTCCATTGGCGATCGAGCTGGCCGCGGCGCGGGTCCATTCGCTCGGCGTCCACAGCGTCCGCCAGCACCTCAACGAGCTGCTGCGGCTGCTGGTCAGCGGCGCGCGGGCGGCGCCGGAGCGCCATCGCGCGCTCTCCACCGCGCTGAGCTGGAGCTACGAGCTGCTGTCTCCGGAAGAGCGCCGGGTGCTCGACCTGCTGGGCGTCTTTGTCGGCGGATTTTCCCTGCGGGCCGCCCAGGAACTGATCGCCGACGAGCGTATCGACGCCTGGACGGCGCTGGATCATCTTTCCACCCTGGTCGAAAGCTCGCTGGTGATCGTCGACCCTGGCGAGCCACCGCGCTACCGCCTGCTGGAGACAACCCGGGCCTTCGCCCTCGGCCGCCTCACCGCCGCCGGGGAGCTGGCCGCCGCCCGGCGCAGGCATGCGCTGGCGCTGGTGGCGACGCTGCGGTCGGAAAGCTTCCACGCCTCGCCGGTGGCGCGCAACCGGATCATCGCGCCGGAGATAAACAATCTGCGCGCCGCCGCCGCCTGGGCGTTGGGGCCGGAAGGCGACCCCGCCATCGCGGTCGAGCTCATGGCCGAGACCGATTTCATCTGGTTCGCGCTCGGCTACAACGACGAGGCCGAGCGTCTCTTCCGCGCCATCGAGCCGCTGGTGGACGCCTCGACCCAGCCGGAATCGGCCGCCAAGTTCTGGCTGGCGCGCGCCAAGCTGTATTCGGCGGCGATGGAGACCGCCGCCGCGGCCGCCCTCCGGGCCGCCGAGGTGTTCCGCGCGCTGGGCAATCGCGAAGCCCTGTTCGACGCCCTGACCTACACGACGGCGCAGTTCAGCTACGCGGGCGATCATGCCGCGGCCGAACGGGCGGTCGCCGAGGCCGGCGCGGTGCTCGACCCGGCGTGGCCGGGGTGGACGCGGGTGACGTTCGAGTTCTGGGACAGCCACGTGAAATACTGGGCCGGCCGTGTGGCCGAGGCGCGCGAGCAGCTTCTGCGCGCGCTGGAGCTCAACCGCGGCGCCGATGGAGACGCCTATCTCGGCGAGCAGTTGACGATGCTGCTGCTCGGCTGCGAGGTCACGTTGCAGATCTCTGACGTCGCGCTGCCGCACGCCGACGCCCTGCTGGCGCGCAATCGGCCGCCGATCACCGGGGCCACGCGCGCGATCATCGAGAGTTTCCGCGTCGCGGCCCTGGCGCAGAGCGGCGACCTGGAGCGTGCGGAGGCCTCGCTGCGTGACGCCCTGCCCCGCTTCCGGCAGGCGTTTGGCACCCTGCGGACGATATTGTGCCACGTGGCCTACCTGCTGGCCCGGCAGGGCCGCTGGGAAGACACCGCGCGGATCCTGGGCGCCGTTGACGCACTGCGCCGGCCGGGCGCGCCGATCTTGTCGCCGCCAAATCGCGCCTCCTACGAGGGCGCCGCCGTTCTTGCAGCGCAGGTGCTCGGCGAGGGTGAGTTCGAACGGCTGAAGGCGGCTGGCGGTGCGCTCAGCGAGGCGCAGGCGATCGCTCTGGCCCTCCCGGACGGTCCATTGTCGCCCGAGTGACCCGCCCTGGTCGGCGAAGGACGGATAAAAACCTAGAGCGCTAACCCCGTTCGGCCGCCGGCTGCGTAGTCCCTCAAGCAAAGGCTTGAGGGAAGCGCACATGATGTCAGCCGATCGTACGAGAACGTCGCTGCGACGACGGGCGGTCCTGGCGATGGCGATCACGATGATCGGAGTCGCCAGGGCGGCGAATGCCCACGCTGGCCCCTATTCCGACCCCGTGGACCTGAAGGTGGTGGACCGCGAGACAGGCCAGCCGCTGCCGATCTGGCGTCATGACGGCCGCCTGTTCGTCGCCGGTCAGCCGGGCGCGCGCTATAACCTGCGGGTGACCAACCACACCAATGGACGCGTGCTGGTGGTCATGTCGGTCGATGGCGTCAACATCGTCACGGGCGAAACCGCCGGTTACGGCCAGCACGGCTATGTCCTGGCTCCCTATGGCTCATACGACGCGAGCGGCTGGCGCAAATCGCTCACGGAGGTCGCTGATTTCACCTTCGCCCCACTCCCGCAGTCCTACGCCGCCCGCACCGGCCGGCCGGGCGACGTCGGCGTCATCGGCATAGCCGTGTTCAAGGAGCGAGCCGCCTATCAATCCCCGCCGGCAGTTGTCCCTCGGGCGGAGGCGCCGGCTTTCCCGCCCTTGCGCGTGGCTCCCGTCCCGCGTCCGGTTCCGCTGGCGGCCGTCCCTCCCAAGGCGCCGTCAGCGCCTCTGTCGAACATGGCCCCGCCTCAGCGTCTGGCCTCTTCGCGGGGCGTCCCGATGAATGTCCCCGCGCCCCCGCCGCTGATGATCGCCCCTGCCGCGCATCCCGCGCCGCCCCCGCCGGCTCTCCCTTCGCCCGCGGCCATACCGTCCGTCGTCGTAACCGCGCAACGGCAG
>Ga0302314_10006159_pt1 | contig 21775 bp, 23 predicted proteins | sample III_Palsa_N2_3_FD_200533 | JGI IMG/M metagenome (GOLD analysis project Ga0302314, IMG submission 200533) | Peat permafrost microbial communities from Stordalen Mire near Abisko, Sweden - III_Palsa_N2_3 | ecosystem: Environmental > Terrestrial > Soil > Palsa > Peat permafrost | place: Sweden...
TCTGGCAGACGCTCACCAGCGGCCAGGAATACGACTGGCAATCGGCGATTTTTCAGCCTGTCGGCGGCATGGACATGATCGGCAAGGCCTTCGCGAAGGAAGTGGGCAATTTGATCCGCTTCAACTCCAAGGTCACCCTGATCAATCAAGACTCCCGCGGCGTGACGGTCAACTATGTGGACTCGAAGGCAGGTGGCGCCCCTCAACAGGCCAAAGCCGACTGGTGCCTCTGCACCATTCCATTGTCCATCTTGAGTCAAATCGACATCAACGTAGGCGCGCCGATGGCGAGCGCCATTAGCGCGGTACCCTATGCCTCCGCGGTGAAAACCGGCCTGCAATTCAAGCGCCGCTTCTGGGAACAGGACGAGTCCATTTACGGCGGCATCACCTTTACCGACCTGCCCATTTGCCAAATCTCCTACCCAAGCACGGGCTATGGGAGTGCCGGCAAGGGAGTGCTGCTCGGCAGCTTCACCGCAGCGATCAACGGAATAGGCTTCAATGCCACCAACTCCTTCGCGTTCACCGCCATGTCACCGGCCGAGCGCATCAAGAAGGCCGTGGAATATGGCGCCCAAATCCATCCCCAGTATCGCGAGGAGTTCGAGAACGGCATGTCGATTGCCTGGCATCGCGTACCCGGCAACCTCGGCTGTTTCGGCGGCTGGACCGAAGAGACTCGAGCCCAACATTACAAGAACCTATGCGCCATAGACGGTCGCATACTTCTCGCCGGCGAACACGCTTCAGACTTACCGGGCTGGCAGGAGGGTGCCGTGCTGTCCTCGCTGGATGCCATAACTCGCCTGCACCAGCGAGTGCTGGCCGGTTGAATTGCTGTGCCGGCCGATCGAATTGCATGGAAGGTAGACATACGTGAAGATACAAATGCGTAAAGCCGTCTGGCCGATATTCGCGGCGCCGGCGGCCCTCGTGGTCCTCGTCTTCGGCCTTACCAGCGTATATGCCGGCAATGGCGGCGTCTCGATGAGCGGGCCATCTCAATTCAAGCAACAGGATGGCCAGGCTTTGTTCGAAGCGATCTGCCAGGGTTGCCACATGCCGAATGGGGCGGGCGCGATCGGCGCGGGAGCGTACCCTGCCCTCGCCCGTAACCAAAACCTAGCCGCCGCGGCCTACCCGGTGATCACCGTGCTCAAGGGGCGCAAGGCCATGCCGCCTCTCGGCAGCTATTTGAGCGACGCCCAAGTAGCCGCCGTCGTTACCTATGTGCGCACGCACTTCGGCAATAGTTACAGCGACTCCATCTCGCCGGATATGGTGAAAACCTTTCGCAAGACTCCCTAAGTGTCCCGCACTCTCTCCAGGGGAAAAATTGCGGGACTTGGCTTCGTGTTCTTGTGGTTTTTTGCCGGTGGGCTTGCTCATTTCGCGAAGACCGATCTAGAAGTGAGCATCATGCCGCCCTATATGCCTTGGCCGCGTGCCGCCGTCCTCGTAAGCGGCGTCTTCGAGCTCTTGGGCGCCTTCGGCATAGTGTATGGCCCGACTCGGCGCGCCGCCGGCATGGGGCTACTGCTCCTCACCATTGCAGTCACTCCCGCCAATATCTACATGGCGCAGCATCCGGATCGATTTCATATTCCGGAGTGGATTCTGATTGCGCGCCTGCCCTTGCAGTTGGGCTTGCTGGCGCTCATCGCTTGGAGCACCTCCGTCTGGGTGGCGCGCCGATGAACACACGCTCGCTCAGATCCGGTCCTCACGAGTTCTGGCAGGAACTATTGCCGCCGGACGAGCCCCAGCCGCACATTTGGCAGGATTACTACGCAGCGCCGCTACGTGACGGTCGACGGATAATTCTGCCGCTTCGAGACTACGGTACGAAGGCGTTCGCGGGGTTCATTGCCAACCAGGCCTCCTTCACCGTCGTGGACACTCTGGCCCAGTGGATCGCTGATGATGTGGCGCCCGTGAAACCTGACCTGGTGGTCGGGCTACCGACACTGGGGCATGTCGTCGGCGCAGCGGTAGCTCGAGCGCTTGGACAACCCAATTGGGTCGCACCCGGCACCACGCGCAAGCTCTGGTACGACGAAACCCTGTCCGTGCCCACCCACTCTGTGACGTCGCCCGCCGCAGGGCGATATATGTGGCTGGACCCTCGACTCCTCGAACGCCTATCCGGGCGACGAGTGCTGCTGGTTGACGACGTCGTCACCACCGGCAGCTCCGCGAGGGCCGGCCTCGCACTGCTGGCCCGCGCGGGCATCGAACCCGTCGCGCTTGCTGTCGCCATGACCCAAGGTGAGGAATGGCGTCGCCATTGGGACCCAGCCATTCCGGTGTTTGCGGCTTTTGCGACTCCGCAATTCAAGCGGGAAGGCAATGGCTGGATTCCCGACACCGCCGCGGCCAACACCGCCACCGCCAATACAATCAGCAATACCGTATCCGCGGCTAACGGGCCTTGAGCTCGTCGAGCTCCGCCAGGGTCTTCGGCCAGTCCTTGCCTAGCAGCCGGGAGAGCGCGCGGTCGGCAAGTAATTTGCCGTCGGTCTGACAGGGGGCACAGTAATTTGTTTCGTTGTCGGCGTAACGGATGCGTTGAATCGGCTCACCGCAACGTGGGCAGGGCTTGCCAAATCGCCCATGCACCGCCATGTCCGGTCGAAAGGCCGTGACCTTCTCGGGAAATTGGCGTTCCGCCTCGGCGTGCAGGCGATCGATCCACAGACGCAGCGTGGTCTGAGTAGCCTCGTAGAGGCGGTCCCATTCTTCCGTCGATAACTTGCGCGCCAGCACGATGGGTGACAAGCGGGCCGCATGCAAAATCTCATCCGAATAGGCGTTGCCTATGCCGCTGACGATGCGTGGATCGGTGAGCGCCCGCTTCAAGGTGCGATTTTCCGCCGTCAACGCGGCGCGGAATTCGTCCAAAGTGCTTGACAGCACATCAATGCCGCCGGGGTCCATGGCCTTCACCGCCGCTTCCCCCAGCACCACATGCAGCGACGCTCGGCGCTTGGTGCCGGCTTCCGTCAGTACCAGGGAGCCGTCGGTGAAATCGAACGCAGCCAGACTATTGCGCCCGGCGAGCTTAGCTCCCGGCGCTCGCCAGTGCAGGCGCCCGGCGATCATGAGATGAATGACCAACCAGATGTCGTTGCCGAGACCCATGGCCACCCGCTTGCCAATGCGCCGCAGCTCGCGTACCACCTGCCCTTCTGCCTCTGATATAGCCGGCTGAGCGGTGCGCAGCACGAACGGGCTGCCGATGCGCACTCTCTGCAACGTCTTCCCGACGATCCGCTGGTCGAGGGCATGCAGGTAGGCGTTGATATCGGGAAGCTCAGGCATCTTAAGGATCCGTACCGTTTCACGGGTTGAAGCTCAGCAGCAAGCTGTTCATTATAGCGGTATGAAACGGCCACTCTGCGACACGCAAAGCGCCCATGGCGCGGCATAAAAAAGCCGATATGTCGCTATGGCAACCCTTAACCGCGAAAGGCGCGCGGTCGGGGAAGCAACCCACGGGTGCGGACAATCCCGCCATCGAAGTCATTTGGAATGTAGTGAGCCAAATTCCACGCGGCCAAGTCTCGACCTATGGCGCCGTCGCCCGCGCGGCTGGACTGCCAGGGCGCGCCCGCCAAACTGGATATGCACTGAGAATGGCAGGCGAATCCCTGAATCTGCCCTGGCACCGAGTGGTGGGCGCCGGTGGGCGCATCGTATTTCCCGCGAAATCACGCGAGCACCGCGAACAGGCGAAACGACTGCGCGAAGAAGGAGTTGTAGTCAAGGCCGGACGCATCGACCCCGCCGCCATGACGGACCTCGAGAACTTCTAACCGCGACGCGATTCCAGCGCCAACCCGATTCCGAAGGCGACAAACATCCCTCCGGTCACCCGGTCGCAACCCTTCACAATCGAAGGCCGCCGCAAGAAACGGCTAATAGGGCGCGTGGCGGCGATCAGACAGGAAAACCACATCACGCCCAACACGCTGTGAATCGCCGCGAGCATCAATAAATAGGGTGCCACTGAAACGCCTGGCGGAACGAATTGCGGCAGGAAGGACACATAAAATATACCGACCTTCGGATTCAGTAAATTCGTCAGCAGTCCCGTACCGAAGGCCGTGCGGCCGGCATTGGGTGCACCGGTCTCACCTACCGCAAAGCTCGCACGCGGATGCCGCAGCATCTTGTAGCCGGTCCAAATCAAATACGCGGCACCCACCCACTTGAGTACCGAGTACGCGAACTGAGACGCCATGAGCAGTGCCCCAAGCCCCATCGCGACCAGCACTCCCCATCCGAAACAGCCCACCACGATGCCGAAGCCCGCAAGCGCGGCTTGCCGGACGCTCGATGTCGCGGCCGTTCGCAGCACCAGCGCCGTGTCCAGCCCCGGAGTGATGGTCAGCAAACTCGCTGCCGCCACGAAGGCGACCAGCGAAACGGATATGGAAGGCATGCTCACGGTAAATTCACTCCATTCAATCCACAACGCCGATGCGCTTCAGCGCCTGCAAATACTCGGCCACAAGGTCAAGCGGAACTGGACCAAATTCAGCCGATAATTCGTCGGCCACCTGCTGAGTGGTATGGCGGCCGTCGGCAAAATTGAGCGCCTCATACCCATACACTTCGCCGTCGCCCCATTCGCCTTGGTATTCCAGAAGTTTCGGAGTGGCGTCACCGTTGGCCTTTGCGTGACCGACAAAAAAATCGTAACCGAATACCATGAGGGGCCCGCGCGGCTCGTCGCGGCGACGATAAATGACCGCGCCACGTTTCGATGATACCGCGCTGTTCGATGATGCCCCAGCGCTCGAGGTAGGCTTTATGGTCGCGGCCTGTGGGTCCGAACCGAATTGGTGTATCGAAGCGCTCACACCGCGCTCATACTCTTCCGTGGGGCCGCTGGGCAGATGCCTCTCCAAGGCGACCACGGACCGCATGAGACGGCCTGCAGCGACCGCCTTTTCCGTCGCGGCCACATCCCCAGCGGAAAATTTCGCCAAGAAATATCCGCTGGCCGCTCCAATGAACGCGGCCCGTTTCAATTTCGTCGCATCGATGTTCGCGGCTGTATCGCGATTCGTATGAATATAGCGATCCGGCCAATCGTTCATATAAATCGACGGGATGTGAAACGAGGAATCTTGATAGACATCGTGATCACTACCCATGGTGTAGGAGGAGTACTCCGCCCGCAGCGGTTCCTTGCCACCCTCGGGCGCCGCCAAAGGATATTCGGCGGTACCGCTTGCCGCGTACTCGTAGGTCTCCTCGTTGGCCCAACTGGCGAACGACCATGCCACGTCGTGAACGAAAGACGGGAGGCTCAACGGCCCTCGCGTCATATGGAATACCGCTTTGGTGTCCAGGCCGCCGCCCACCATGTCCATGTGCACAACCGCCTTGATACGCTTCGCGAACTCGGGCCGCGCGTTCAGCAGGGTCACCGTCCCCTCAACCTCGGGTGGCCAGATAAACCGTAGGGTCCGAGCCGGCGGGGGCAGCTTCCCGTCATGGATCAGCAACTGTAAGGTGCGTGCCGCCTCGAGTATGGTCACGCAGCCGCTGGCATTGTCATTCGCACCGGGGCGTTGATGGTCCAGGTGACAAGAGAACGCGATCTCTTGATCCTTTAATTGCGGATCGGAGCCGGGGATGGTCGCCGTGACCACCTCGTAGAAGCCGGGATGTTGACCCGCCTTGACCTGCGCGTGAAGGCGAATGGTCTCGCCCTGGGCCAGCCGAGCCCGGAAGGACCGGCCCGTATGCAGCGACACCATGAACCCAAACGTCTTGACCGACGAAAACGTTTCCAGGTGACCCCAGCGGACCAAGGTATCGTCGTCGCCCGACCAGGCGGTCTTCTGGTTCTGCGCGTAGCTCACAATGCCGACGGCGCCGAATTTACCGACGGCCAACTCTTCGATCTCGCCGGGCTGTGCCCCCGCCAGCACGATGCGTCCCTTGATCTCCTTGCCGGCGTAGTCGCTGTCGCCGGTGCCCTCTCCCACATCGACCAGTTCGGCGGTGACGTCGGCGGATTCACTATCTTCCGCCAACGCCACAGGGCTGGCCGCAAAGCTCGCGATCTTGTTGACCTTACCCTCCAAGACCTCGGAAAGCTCCCCCTCCTCCGCATCCCAGGCAGGTCGCGACCGTTGGGTGCCATACATGATTTTTCCGTCCGCGGGGAAGCGCAGGATCTCAACGCCGCTCAGGCCATACGCACGCGCGCGTTCGGCAATCAGCTCCGCAGCCGCGTGGAACCCCTCCGAGCCGCGTTGCCGGTGAAAGCGCGCCAGACCCTCCAAGTTGCGCTTGGCGGTCTCGCCGCTCAATTCACTCGCGAGTGCCGCGACCTCCGTGGCCGGGAGCAATGGCGGCGCATGCGCAAACGCCGCGGGAGCCGCGCCCACGATCAGTGCGCCGATAAGGACATATCGAAGCATACATATTCTTCCGAACCATGACAGTCGCAACATATCACGCGCGCACGAAATCCCCACCGGCGTATGATTTGCCCGCATGACCATCCGCGACCACTTGCAACGCCGATGCCGCCGAACGGTGACCGGTACGGTTGTGTTTCTAATCGTGGCGGGCCTGTCCTTCGGCGCCGTGCCCTGGATATTCATCCTAAGGTTCGTTCTGGCCGTACTCGGCGGCGCCGTGATCATTGCCGCCTTCTGGAGTCAATTCGAAATTCCCTGCCCGAATTGCCGGCGCTCCCTGGGCCGCCTTGGCTTCATGGTCGGGACCGGTGGATATGCGGGCTCGTCACCCCATTGTCCGCATTGCGATATCAGTGTTGACGCGGCGCTACCGGAGACGGCCAAACCGAGGTGACGGCAGCGGCATTCGACCAGGTTTTATGCGCATCCTCAGCCGGCCAGACTACGCCGTAGATCGCGCAGCTCTTTACGCCGCTTCGTGCTGACGGTCGGGTAGGATAATTTCATCCCTGCAAATGCGTTGAGAATAATTTGCGAAACGATCAACCGGCCGTTGAGTTTGTCATCTGCCGGAACGATATGCCAAGGGGCAGCCTCGGTGCTGGTATGACTCAAACATTCAGCGTAAGCCTTTTGATAGTCCTTCCAGAACTCCCGTTCCTTCAAATCGCTATCGCTGAATTTCCAATTTTTGTCCGGCTGGTCAATCCGGTCGAGAAAGCGTTTGCGCTGCTCTGCTTTCGAAAGATGAAGAAAGAATTTAAGGACGCGGGTGCCATTGCGAGTCAGATAATCTTCGAAATTAACAATCGAGCGATATCGGTCCTGCCAGATATTCTTGTCCCGCAGAAGAATTTTCGGAAGCGCCTCGTTCTTTAGCACCGCCGAGTGCACGCGAGTAATCAAAACCTCCTCGTAGTACGACCGATTGAAAATGCCGATGCGCCCACGCTCCGGCAATTCGCGCGTAGTTCGCCAAAGAAAATCGTGTTTGAGCTCGGTCGCACTAGGCTGCTTGAAGCTGAACACCTCGCAACCCTGGGGATTCACGCCGGACATCACATGGCGGATGACGCCGTCCTTCCCGGCCGCATCCATTGCCTGAAAAATCAACAGCACGGCTTCTTGCCCCTTGGCGTACAGCATTTGTTGCTGCGCGCTCAATTCGCTGATGTGCGTCTCTAAAATCTTACTGTATTGCTTTTCGGTTTTATAGTCCGGCACCGTCAGCGTTGGCCATTTGCGCAAGTCGACCTTCTGCCCTTCTCGGACCCGATACGCCTTCACATTGATTTTTGTCATTTGCCCGTTTTCTCATTTGCCTATCGCTCACCACAGCTGCCACTGACCCCACCGCAGCACGTAGAGCGCCAGTAAGGCGTTGGATGTCGCATGGGCCACAACGGCCTCGCCGATCTTGCCGGTCCTGATGACGAGAATACCGTAAACCAATCCAGCGACAATGCCCGGCAACCACAGTGACCCATGCGCGGCCCCAAAAGCGACTGCGCTCACTATTAACGCCAGCCAGCGGACGTCTCGACATGCCACCGACACGAAATCGGCGCTGGCCACTCGTCGCATCAAGTATCCACGATAGGCGAGTTCCTCGACAATCGGGATGACCATGCAGGCCGATAGAATGCGGCACAGAATCCACAGGTCTCGCATAGCCGTCGGCAACGCCTCCAAGCCGTCCGGCTCGTGAGCGACTCCCGGAGCGGCCTTACTCGCAGCAACGATCCAGATACAGAACACCAAGCCGCCGGCGAGCGGCGCCCTCCAACTGAAGGTCCAGTTCAAATCGCGATAGCTACGTCGATACAGCCAAAGCGCAACCGCCCCGCCCGCCAGGCGCAGGGGATAGAAAACATCGAAGCCGGCCGACAGGGACCGCCCAAGCATGCCCACAGCCAGTATCACCAGCAAGGGCATTAAATAGGCCGCGGTGGAGTTGTCGGCAGTCCCGACCGGTTGGCGTGCACTTCGGTTGAGCCACGGACTTCGACCAGCGACCACGGCAACACCAAAGGCCGCGAGATTGAAGGCAATCCATCCAGCCTGGGAGTGAAAGCCGACGATGGCGACTTGTTGGTAGCCCGCATCGCCAATGAGAACCAGCGCCACGATGCGAAGAGCGTTCAGTAGAAACACGAGGGCGACCGCGCCGGGTATGATGAGTAGGGCGCGAGGGAAATAATATTCGCGGCGAAAGTACCAGAGCCACGCCGTACAAAACGCCAGCATCAGTCCAATGCCCTCGAGCCCCGAACAGACATCCGCAATCATGATCGCGAAATGGTTTGTGGCGATCGTCAGGGTGGCGGCATCGGCCTGCAGGGACGGCCGTAGGGGATGCAGAATCGCGAGCACAATCCGAAAAGTTAATTTCGCGACGGGGCTCCACAGCATTTGACTGATTGGAACCAGCAGGACGGCGACAACGCCCGGTATCAGCGCATAAAGGAAGAGCGGCGCAACGCTCCTGAAAGCCCCGCTCCACTCCTTTAGCGGTGCCATGGCCGCAAGCGAAGTCCCCACCGCGCCAAGCGCCGTGATGTGCCACGCTACGGCGAGCGCAACGAAGGCAAAGGCCGTTCCAGGGCTATAGAGATTCCTCGACAAGACCGCCAGCGGAACCAGCAGCAAGGCGTGCGCAGCCCACCATCGTAGACGCACGCGGCCCGCAACCGCCGTTGTCCGAACGGGAACAGCGCCCTGACTGCGACGCAGGTAACCCAGGATTGCAACGGAAACTAAGTACGCAATTAGAAAACGGAATAGCCAATGTTGCGTGGTGCGAAGAATCTGCGGCAAACCGGTAAGAGAGTCTGCCGGTGTCGCCTGGATCAGATAGGAAAGAAACAGGGTCTCTGCGACCCATATGGCAATCAGGGCGCCCAAACGGGCGCCCAGGCCAAAGGGATAGGGCCGTGAGGTTACAGCGAGCGGCGGGGATACGGAGCTAATGCAACGCTCGCGTCAAATGCCACAGCCCGCCGCCGGCTACACGCGCTTACGCGATCGCAATACGGCCAAGCCGCCCAGCAACAAAGTCAAGGCCGACGATGCCGAAACCGGATCGATTTCTGGAGCGGCCACTGTGCCGCCCCCCACTGCCGACACCGTAAAGTTGTGAGTGGTCTCCTGCACCTGGCCGACGATATTACCGGCCTGATACTCATCTTCGAAGACATTGAACACTTCACCCGTGGCCGACTCGACGAAGTTGAACGCAAATCCAAAGCCATAAAAGTCGCCCGACGGAGCCGCGGTACTCGTGCCGGCGGAAACCGAGGTGACAACCGGCGTCGCCCCGGTGTAGTTGATCGTATATGTCGCCTGGCCGGCGTTACCGTTCACGTATAGACCATTTTGACCTTGGGCGAAATGCTCGGTATAGGTTCCGATGCCGTTGACTATCGAGCCACTCAGCGTTGAGGTATCGAGGGTAAACTCGGCACCCATTTCATTGCCGACCCCTACTCCGTTGAGGTAGGCAGCGGTCCCGGTACCCGTCACCGACTGAGCGACGCCGCCAACGCTGTATTCGACATAATCATCAGCGTATGCGCTGACGCCAATGCAGGCGACAACGGCTCCGATCAGATATCTATTGAATAGGCTAGGCATTGTGATCCCTCACTTGTACATTGTTGCGAAACTGCGAACTTAGCTGCAGCAATGTATAGCGACTTTGCCTTCGTTTAGCAATCGCGCGGGCGTTCTACCGTCGTCAGCTGACTCACTCCGCCACCGCGGAGCGATGCACTTCCAACGCCGGGTCATCGCGCACCTCGAAACGTAGGCGCCCCGCCTCCATATGCATCCGAAGCCGGCAATGCTTAACGAGATAGCAAATCGCCACAATGGCCGCGGCAAAGCCTGACGCCGCGCCGACGGCAAGCGACCACCGCGGGCCGAACCTGTCGGCGACCCAACCCACGATGGGTGCGCCAATGGGAGTACCTCCCAAGGCGACGGCCAATCGGAGTGCCAACACGCGCCCTCTCATGCCAGGTTCGGTCGAGAGCTGCATCAAGCTGCTCGTCCCGGTGGTCAACGTCATGGCGGACAGACCGACGATGACGAGCGTTGCACCGAAACACCAGAAATTGGGTGCGAGCGCTGCCAACGTCAGGCCGACACCAAAGAAAGCGGCGCCGGCCATGAGCACCAAGACGCTCGGCCTCTCACGCCGAGCGGCGAGCAGCGAGCCGCCTAACGTTCCAATCGCCATGGTCGAGGTAAGAAGCCCGTACTGGCTCGCGCCCGCATGGAAGACGGTGACGGCCATGGTCGAAATGAAAATCGGAAAATTGAGTCCGAAGGTTCCGACCAGAAAAAGCATGAACAGAATGGCAATGAGGTCGGGACGCTTCGAAACATAGCGAAAGCCGTCCAGCAGGCTGCGCCGATTGGCGGCGGATTGGTGGCTTGAATGCGTTGCGTCCACGCGCAGAAAGGCCAAGGAACAGAGAACGGCAACAAACGAGACTCCGTTGATGAGAAACGCCCATCCGGTGCCCACCGAGGCGATGAGGACGCCGGCAATGGCCGGACCGATCATGCGCGCCGCATTGAAAGAGGACGAATTGAGCGCAACGGCATTCGACAGGTCGGCATCACCCACCAGGCCCGAAATGAACGTCTGGCGCGCCGGGGCATCCAAGGCGGTCGTGCAGCCAAAGAGGAAGGCGAAGATATACACTTCCCAAAGCCGGACCAGCCCGGTGACGGTGAGAAACCCTAAGGCGAGAGCCAGCGCTCCCATCGCAGCCTGCGTGATGATCAGGAGCTTGCGCTTATCCAAGTGATCGGCCAAATGACCGGAGATTGGCAGCAACAGAAGCTGCGGGCCGAACTGGAGACCCATGACGATACCGACCGCTGTCGCGTTATGGTGGGTCAGCTGCGTCAGCACCAACCAATCCTGGGCGGTGCGCTGCATCCACGTTCCGATATTGGAGACGAGGGCCCCTATCGCCCAGATCCGATAGTTGACGCTGCGAAGAGAGCGGAAAATTCCCTTGGTCGAACCGCTCATGTGTCCCGCGACAAATTCCCACCGTGAAAACGGCCGAACATACGCGCCGTCAAGAGACTCAACAGCAACGACCCCGCACCCGCGGCAATGATATGTTCGCTCGAGTGCACATCGAAGTCCCCGACGCGCAGCAAGAGAACGTACCCGACGATGAGATTGAAAAAGCCCCACAGCACGTTGACCGTGGATGAGGAAAGACCCTCTCCAGGAGGCTTCGCAAAGGGACTTTGAAATGGCCGACCCATCAAGCCGCTAACCCAGTGCGGAATGGCGTTCGTCAAAAACATTCCGCCGAAGAAATAAGACACATCGTGACCCCAGGCCATGGCTACACTCCCCCGCTCAGAAGTTTAATGATCTCTTCAGTGTTGCCGGTTTCGCCCAGCCTGGGGAAGACCTTCTTGATGCTGTAATCATGGGCCTCCGGGTTTCTATCGGTCATCGCGTCGACGGCGAGCGTGACGTGGTAACCCAGCTCATAAGCCTGACGCGCCGTCGATTCGACTCCCGTGCCGGTGGCAACGCCGACAACGACCACTTGAGTCACGCCCAGCGCTTTCAATTGAGTGTCGAGATTGGTACTCGGGAACGCTCCCCAGGTGTGCTTGGTCACCACGATGTCACTTGGCTGCTGATTCAACTCCGGGATGAGATCGGTCCATCCGTCGGCACGCGGCACGCCACCGCGAGGCTGTTCGGTTCGTCCAGGCGCAGCTCCTGCAACGTTGACCAGCGCCACCGGTAAAAGCCGCTGGCGAAAAGCGTCGAGCAGCGCACGAGTGCGCTTCACGATATCGTCAATGGGATGAAGCAGAGGAAGGCCGACGATGCCCTTCTGTAGATCGACGACAATGAGCGCGGATTTTGGATCGAGTGCGGTGACTGTCATACGATAATTCCTTCGAGTGATCTCAAGCGATGTCAAAGCCGAGTTCGGCTGTCATGAGTCGCCGAGGCGTTTGATTAGGGCGGCAGCCGATATCAGGGTCTGCTGTTCGGTCGGGTCGAGCTTGGACATCGCCGCCAGCAGCCATGCCCGCTTGGCGACGGTGCGTTGTCGCCGCGCCTCAACGCCTTGATCCGTCAATCCGAATAAGACTTGCCGGCCGTCGGTGGGATGAGGTTGGCGCTGTACCAATCCCGCTTCCTCCAAGCTCGTGAGCGTGGCGCTCATGGATTGGGGCTTCACCGACTCTGCCCGCGCCAGATCCGCAGTGGTTGCGAGCCCGGCCCTGTCCAATCGACCTATCGTCGCGGCCTGCGACAAGGTGAGTTCACCCTCGTTGATTTCGGCGCGCAAACGGCGGACCAACTGCCCGATGGAGAGCATGAGCTCGCCCACGGCCGTTTCCAAAGTCATGGGTGTTTCGGACGCGCTGCTCATGCCGAGATAGTATCAATCAACAGTTAAACTGGCAAGTTTTCCTGTTGATTATTGCCAAGTCTGATACGCGACCGATGGCCTGCATAACGACTACGATCGGCCGCTGTGAAAGCGACCGCCAGCTTCAACCCGCAAAGTATGCGAAGGAGTCATCTGATTAATTCCAGTACCGAGGTGCGGGCGAAAGCCCATACTGCAGCGAGCGACACGCCGCGGTGCGGGCGGACAACGCTCAAACAACCATTCGGCGCCTTGCTTGAACACCTACGCTACGACTCGAACGATCTACCAACGTTTCACCGGTTGCACGGCGGTACTCAATGGTCATGTATATGCACAATTCCAAGTGGGATGGGACGCCGAATCATGCGGCCGTCGTTCGTTGTTTTGACTTGCTCGAACCCGTGCTCTTGTCGTGTGCCTGCGATCATTCTCTGCTCATCAGAAAGTATCACCATGACCAACCTATGTGGAGCTTCCATTTTGTGAATCCCAAAGGAGGATTCGGGGCCGTCCAGATCTACGCAAACGCCCGTGTGCCAGGCGTGATCAATGCCGCAATCGCGTCGCATTGGTGGGTGGATGACTACGCCCGGGGCATTCGAGCGTCACTGTCCACCCATGTCCAATCCCTTCGCGCGACGCGGCCCGAGGAAATTGGCGCACTACTCGGGGAATCGCTGACCGGGCTACTAGGTCGCGCAAGTTCGGAATTGCGCGAATCCTCAAGAGTAAGCCCGGGCGGGCGCAATGAATCCGGAACCCACGAAGTCGATGACTTCGAGCGCGCGCTGCGGTTGCCGACGTAAAGCGGCGTTGGGCGGCTCACACTCATGCTTGCCAAACTGACGCAGCATGTCACCGGCATCGACCTGACCGCAGCCATGATAGACCAAGGCCGCGTGCTACAGGCTGAGGGTGGTATGACGAACGTCGATTGGCGCGTGAGGGATATCCTGCCGCCGTGCTCGCAGAGATGCTGCGGGTGTGCTCGCCCGACGGTCGGATTGCAATCAATGATCTGTCTCCTGAGCCCGAAAAAGCGGAAGCACTCAATAGGGCCGAGAAACTGAGGGATCCCTCCCACGTGCGAGCGCTGCCGACGGCAGAACTGCGCGCTCTGGGAAAACACTCCAGCCTCGAGGAGATAGCCGTGTCGTCCTACCGCGTTCCGAGGATCCCCTTGGAGGCCGTGCTCGCAACGTCGTTTCCGTGGCCTGGTGACCTAGAGAAGGTTCGTGACCTTTACCGCTCCGATGCGCAGAGCGGCGCCGACACCTATGGTCTAAGGACAGAGTTCTCAGCCGATCAGATTACAATCCAATATCCGATGACATTTATCGTCTGGCAGCGCTCGCCTTCAGGAGGCCATCACCGCCCAACAAACCAATGGCAAGTCCCTGTCCATTAGGATTGTCTTCCTGTGACAGCCCGCCGAAGCCAAAGACGGAATCCCGACTTCCTCGGCGCTGTAAGTCCCCGCTGCCCGCTCAGCCGCAGCGTTCGTCGTGAACTCACACGGGGTGTCCCCGGTTGTTGGGCTTACGCCCTGGTAATGAGAACGGGAGTCGAACCCGCGCCACACGAATTATGAGTTCGTTGCTCTACCACTGAGCTATCTCATGCGACGTGCAGGACTCGAACCTGCTTTTTCGACTTCCAAGGTCGACGCTCTACCTATGAGCTAACGTGCTTGGAGGGAGTGACGCCGTGCGCCCCGTGACATACGCCGAGGTATAACCTAAGCGCACCGGACCGACGCCGGTGACAGCGAATCGGTACCGCAACGAGACGTCGTACATCAATCCCGAGTTGGCGCCTGTTGCCAAGCGCCAATTTCATTTAGCGGCGATGCCGCCTATTCATTAATACTCTTTCAAGCTTTACGCACCCGTTGCCGGATGGGTATTACTTTCTTATTCGTTACGCCTTTACTCCGGCCCCACGCCGCCAAGTCCAAGACATCTTGCAAGCCAAGCTCGTACTCGAGAAGTAGGATGGTCTGCCATGGCGGCGGCGAGCGGCTGCCTTCCCCACCCCCGCTAATCCAACCCTCGACTGTGTTGAAGCCGGCGCCCATGCGCCGCGACAACAAATCAACCGCTTCCGTTCGAGTCATCTGATGGACGGAGATCAGCGCGTCGACAACTCGACCGATCTCCGCCCTGCGCCTTTCAACGCTCCAACCTAGTCCAATTTCCATGTGACATTGTACTGTAGCGCGCTACAGCTGTCACGATGGCCGTCGACGCTTATCGACGAACAACTCCAACAACGCGTGTTGGCATCCGGTAATTCGCCGTCCAGATGCCAGTAGCAACAAGTAGCTCGCCATATCCGGCTCATACGGCAGCGCCAACAGCGGCATCTTTGCCTCCTCCGGCGTCCGATCGTCCTTGCGCGCATTACAAGCTCGGCAGCTGGTCGCCAAGTTCGTATACACGTCCATTCCACCACGCGAGGCCGGCGTGATGTGATCGCGAGTCAAGTCCTTCGCCAAGAACCGACGACCGCAGTACAAGCAAATATACCGATCGCGAGCGAACAGAATCCTGTTGCTCACCATGCGCTTGCTGCGTCGATGGCGTCCGATGCTCTCGCCCACGGCAATGATGGCGTTAATGTCCATGCTGGACCGAGAACCGTCGCCGCGAGCTCCGCCGCGCAGCCGAAAGCTCGCAGCTCCCGCTTCCCAGCGAACGCGCCCGCGCGCGTACAGGGTGGCGGCGTCTTCCCAGCGCAGCCACTCGACGGGTACCCCGCCAATATCCAATTTTAGTACGTGCGGAAACATGCTCCGATCCTTCAGTCCTTCGATTAAATCGCAGGTTCGCTGTTAAGCCCTTGCCCATCGCAAGGACCCGACAGCATCAGAGCTGCGGTGATACCCTGGCCGCACACCCAGGGCGGCGACCCACGCGGGCCACGCTCGCCCAACCTATCGCGGGGGCTTGCGGAATGGCCGATACCCAAAAACACCCCGGCCACGGTCTAGCGCTCGTGGCGTCCCAGCTTCTTGGAGGTCGCGACCTCACGCCGGGGTGACAACGTTCTGATGGCCTTAAGACTTAAGAACGGGCACTGGGCGCCCGCACGCTCGCTGCTGCGCCCGACAACACGGGCGCAATGTCACCACCCGAGAGCACGAAAGTTACATGCCAACGGCCAGCTAACGTCCATCGAGGTCCGGCCCATGCCGCGCCCCATTGCTCAAACGAAACCCTAAGGGCAATAAAAAACCCCCGGCAAACCTTTCGGCCTACCGGGGGTTCCATAATTTAAGGACACCCTTGTCACCTGTATCAGGCTGGTAGGCTTGCGACCCACCACCCTTAAGGTGATTAGTCGCGTCTAACGCATATAAAACCATCGACCCGTCCCGAACTTTCGGGTGGTCGCTATTGGCGATTTAATGAATGACAGTGACATTGAATTCAAACTTCCTTCCGAGTGCTGAGGCCGACGATCTTATTGTCTCGTCCGCCGAATGAGATGCACTGTAGCGCGCTACAGTATCGATTGCAACCACTGCGAGCGATATAATTAGCACCGTCGTCATCCTGCTAAACGTTTCGCCACATTGCGCCACAATTGCCACACCACCCAGCCATAACCGGCTGCGAAACTCTTTCCGTCGGCTGGTAAATCAACAGACGGGAGTAAAGGCAAATGTTCGACCGCATCAGTCAGGTGTTGAAGGAAATCCTCAAGGGTCTCGGCGCACTGGCCAATGGGTTGGCAGTGTCGTCCCGCACCCTAGTCGCGGGCGCCAATCATTTTTATAGACGACTTATTGCAGTCGTGATCGCCTGTGCCCTTGCCTATGGCCTATATGCCCATCCACCGTTTACCGCCGTGCACCGGGGCGAGGTCCTGGTACGAACGGATGTACTCGACGGCTCGGTGAGCGTATTTACCGGCGGCACAGTGCTGATGCTTCCGGGCATCCATCAGGAACGCCGATTCTCGACGCGCGATCAGGTGTACCGCCCGACAGAAAGCGCCAGCGCCTCAGGCCCCGCGCCCTTTCAGTCCATCGAAGGACTGTCCATCGGGATCGACTTGGCGGTGCGCTGGGCCGTGGACCCAACGCTTCTTCCTCAGATGTCCAAAGATTATCCTGACAATCTCAGCCTTGATCTGGTGCGCCCCGCCGTCCAGGGGGTCATGTTCCCCCTCTTCGCCCGATACTCGGTGCGCGAAATCTTTTCCAGCAAGCGCGCAGAGATCCAGCAGCAATTGACCACCGAACTGAAACCGAGGTTCGCAGCCATAGGCCTCAAGTTGCGCGGTGTCGATATGGGGAACGTGGATCTGCCGCAAGATTATCGCGAAGGAATGGAAAAGCTTCTCGCGGAAGAACTCGATACCGAGAAGATTCGCTACACGCTCCAGCTCAAGGAGGCGCAGGTCAAACAGCAGCAATTGGAAGCGGAAGCCGACAAGGTGCGGCGCCAGACAGCCGCGGAGGCTGCGGGTCAGGAACAGGTCATCGCCGCCAAGGCGCAAGAGGAGACCATGAAACACATTCTGCCCTTTAAGCAGAAACAAATTGAGCAGCGTCAGCTCGAAGCCGAAGCGGACAAGGTCTCGCGCATTCGCACCGCAGAGGGCTCAGCCGAGGCACGTCGTATAGAAGCCAAGGGTGAGGCCGACTCTCGGCAGAAGCTCGCGGACGCGGAGGCTTACCGGCTCGATCTGGTCGGCAAGGCCAACGCCGGCCAAATGGAGCGTGAGGGCGCCCTTATCGCACACTACCCGCTGCTGATACAGAAAACGCTGGCAGACAAGCTCTCCGACAAGGTGCAGGTCATTATTGCTCCGACACCGGATGCCGGAAAATTCATCGGCTCGAACCTAATCGGCGCGCAAACCTCGCCTTCGGGGAGTTCGCCATGATCTTCGCACTCGCAGCATCGGTCGCCATCGTGGTCATGGACCATGCCTCGCTCCGCGCCGCGCCACGCTCGAATGCCGCTGAACTAACGGCACTCTACCAGGGAGAGGTGCTTGAAATTCGTGGCGATCATGCCGGCTACTTGAAGGTATACGACTATGGGAAAGAACGGGGCGGATACCTCAAGAGCGAGGCAGTCCGCCCCGTCGACCTCACCGACAGCGGCGCGCCGGAGCTTCTCACGGTGGTGCGCTTCCTACGGGACACACCCGGCGCCGAGGCTCTCGGAATTAGTTACGGCGCGGCGTACCTCAAGGCCGTGCCCGCCGCCGAGTTGACAGCCGAACCTTTCGATGCCATTGGCCGCATGGCCGAGCGCCTGGCAGATGACGCTTCCGCCAATTCCGGTCACGCCGCCAATCTCGCAGAACATCTCGAGGTGGTAGGCCAGTTCGGAATTCACATGCACAGCATTGAACACAACGGTCGAGTTCACGTGTGCTACGACGGCGAGCTGTACCACAAGGTACTGACCTTCTCCAGCGCCACAGCCGAGCAACGAGCGCACGCGGCACTCGGCCTCACGCGTCCGGACTGCATCGATCCCGACTTGGGGCCGGTCCCGCGCGCCGCGCTCGACAGCGAACGCCGCGCTCTGCTCGAAGGCATCAACGATCGGGAACTTACCCCACTGACACGGAGCCGGGTTCACGCCAGGCGTGCCGGAGTGTGGGCATCCTTAGCCTTCGAGCAGGCGCGGCGTCAGGAAGCACCCGGAGTGGCGGCAGAGCATGCGCTTGCCGAGCTCACCGCGGTGAACTCGAGTGAGCTCGGTGACGATCATCGGTCTGAATTGGACGCCCTGCTTCGGGTAAGCGCTATTCGCTGGGCACCCACCACTCCCACGCCTCTGGCGGGGCCGCTCACGCTCAGCGCAGCGCCCGGGGAGCCTGGGCAAACCTGTGTCAGCTTGCAGGATGAACGTCACCATGCTGCAGCACCCTTGGTGCGCCGCTGTACCTACGGCATCGTGTGGATGGCGTCGGCGCATCCCATTGCGCAAGCTCCGGCGTTGACACTCGCGGTCCAACCGCTCGAAAGTTGGCGTGAGCTCTGGGTGTTCCACCAGAAAGCGGGAACGTGGACCGTCGATGTACTCTCACCCGGTGCCGACGATCCCGAGGAGGGTTATATTGAATTCGCCGGCTACGCCCCCGGCACGAGACGTCTTCTGACAGCGCGCGAGGTCAAGATCGGCGGCAAATTTCAACGCCGATTCGAGGAATTGCGCCTCGATGATCTGGCTCTCGTGCGACAGGCGGACTCGCCGGACGCACTGCGAGACTTCGGTTGGTGGCAAGACGCCACTTGGCGGCGCGACACGCTGGCACTGCACTGACGACCGCCGCCCTATCGACGGCGGCCCTGTTAGAATACCGACAATGAAACCCACAGATCAGCGTTTGGAAGAAATCAGGGCGTGGCTAAACGGAGAGACCCAGCACGACCCATCGATAAAGCACGAAGAATTGGCAGCCATGGCCAACGAGCTAAAACAACTGCGGTTGAGGACGGCATCCAGCAGCCGAGTGACGGCTGGCGCTTCGCGCCCTACAGGGCATTGATTCGGGTGCTAATGAGCGGTGGTGCCACCGTCAACCGTAATATTAATGCCAGTGACCCACGAGGCTTCGTCGGAGGCTAGGTACAGCGCACAGTAGGCGATGTCGGCCGGCTGTCCGATGCGCCTGAGAGGTATTGTCGCGGCGATCTGCCGGCTCTTGTCGCCTTCGGTAAGGCCCTGAGACGCCGTTGCCATCGTGGCGATGAGGCCCGGCGCGATGGTGTTCGCACGAATGTTGTGAGCGCCACCCTCGGCCGCCAGCTGCCGCGTCATGGCCAGGACCGCACCCTTACCGGCACTATGCGCCAGCATGCCGGCGAAGTCCGTGCCACGAAATGCGGCGACGGAGGCAAAATTCACGATGGACCCGCCGCCCCCCGCCACCAGATGCGGCCACACGGCTTTGCATAACAGGAACACGAGGTCAACCTCGCCAACCATGGTCGGCACCCAGATTTTCTCATAGCTCATGTCGGGCACGGGAGCAAATTGAGGATTAATGGCGCCGGCGTTGACCAGGATGTCGATACGCCCATAGCGCTCGATGGTCTCATCGACCACTCGCTGCACATCGGCTGGATTGGTCAAATCAATCGGATGCACGCTTTGAAAATCGAGGCCTTCGGCGCGCGCCGCGTCGACGGTTGCCGAAGCGCGACCCGCATCGATATCACAGCCCATGACACGGGCGCCTTCACGCGCGAAAACGAGCGCGCATTCGCGACCGATTCCGGCGCCGACCCCCGTTACCAAAGCGACTTTTCCGGCCAACCTTTCGGTCAAGTGAGACTCCTATATTTTAACGTCGCGCTGAGCGAGGCAGTACTGCGACCTGTAGCCAATTGCGGATTTCCAGAAGACGCAACGACTCATCGCGCATCGCTGGCCCCAGCCCATGCTTCCAGAGAAGCGGCGCATCCGCGGGGTTCGCCTGCAGGGTGCGCAGCTCAGCGGCGAACGCGGTGAGCGCGGCGGCATCATGGAACATGCCGTCGGTGACCAAAATTTGGCCGTAACGCTCCGCGGTCGCGGCAATGTCCTGGTAGTCGAATTCCGGGTGATATTGCACACCCCAGAAAGTCCCCGCTCCATGGGTGAATGAGGCGGCCTGTACCCCGAAATCGTTCTCCGCGAGCAGCGTCGCGCCTGCAGGCAGTGTACCTATCTCATCGCGATGAACGGTCGGCGCCTCGAAGATCACCGGCTTGCCCGTAAACAGAGGGTGTGTCCGGCCCGCCACCGTGAGGTGAATACGCCGCCCGAACCCGAACTCGCGTCCTCGTGGGTTGGCTCGAACTTCGCCGCCCGCAGCGGTGACCGCCACCTGCAAGCCCCAGCAGCTACCGAAGAATGGCACGCCGGCGGCAAAGACCGCCTTGGCAAGTTCGATTTGACGGGTGACCGGCTCGCCGCCGTTGTAGACATTGAGCGCCGAGCCGGTGACGGTCACGCCGTCGTAGTTCTGAACACCCACTCCCACCGGTAAGGTGTCCCCGTCCGCGGCAGTCAAGACATCGACGTGCAGCATCGGATCGACGCGCTGCAGAATTCGCGCGTAGCCGGTTCCGGAATCGTAACCCAGCGCAGCACTCTGCAGGGCGCGAATCTTGGCGACGTTGCCGTCGATGACCAGGATCCGCGCATTCGTCACGGATGCGGCTCTATGGAGTCGAGCTTACCGTGTACCGCCGCGCGAAAAATATGCTCGAGATGCGCCGCTGTCACGGGCAGCGGATTGCCGCCGGCCGACGGATCCATCGAGGCCTCATGGCCGATGACGCCGGAATTGTCGATATTCACGCCAATCTCGCCGAGCGAGTGCGGTATTTCCAGGTCGCGGCGCCATTCCAGCAGCCACGCCAAGAATCCGTCGAACCCCTTGGTCGGCAAATTGAGCACGCGCGCAATGATTTCCGTCTTCTCTTCAATCGCCTTGCGATTAAAGAGCACCACGTAGGGAAGGATAATGGCATTCGTCAGCCCGTGGTGCGTGTTGAACCACGAACCCACGGGATGCGCAATCGCATGTACACCACCCAAGCCCTTCTGGAAAGCCGTGGCGCCCATGGAGGCGGCAGCCAACATGTAGGCGCGTGCCTCGATGTCCTTGCCGTTCACGCAGGCGCGCGGCAAGTACCGATGAATGAGCCGCATGCCTTCCAGCGCGACACCATCCGCGAGCGGATGGAATCCCGGCGCGCAGAACGCTTCGAAGCAATGCACGAAGGCATCGATACCCGTCGCAGCCGTGACCCCGCGCGGCAATCCCACCGTGAGCTCGGGGTCCGAGATCACGATGCGCGGCATCATCAGGGGGTGAAAAATAATCTTTTTCTGGTGAGTCTCTTCATTGAGAATGACTCCCGCCCTACCGACT
>Ga0302314_10006160_pt1 | contig 21775 bp, 27 predicted proteins | sample III_Palsa_N2_3_FD_200533 | JGI IMG/M metagenome (GOLD analysis project Ga0302314, IMG submission 200533) | Peat permafrost microbial communities from Stordalen Mire near Abisko, Sweden - III_Palsa_N2_3 | ecosystem: Environmental > Terrestrial > Soil > Palsa > Peat permafrost | place: Sweden...
GATCAAACGCTATCCCGTGCTGCTGGGGATGGTGACGGTGGTCTTCCTGTACGGCCTGACCTGGCAGGGGGTGAACCCGCTTTTCACCATCTACTCGACCTATCGCTACGCCTGGAAGCCGGCGGACATCGGCCTGTTCCTGGCTGCGCTGGGGGCGATGAATTTCGCCGTCAGCAGCTGGGCGATCCAGCCGATTACCCGCAGGCTGGGCGAGCGGACAACCACATTGGTCGGCATGGGGCTGCAGTCCGTCTCCCTGGTCCTGTTCGGCCTGGCCGGACACAGCTGGCTGTTCTGGACCGCCCTGCCCTTTCTTTGCATCGGCAGCATCAGCGGGCCGGCCTGGCAGGCGATCGTCAGCAATACGGTCGGCCCCAACGAACAGGGACGGCTGGCGGGTGCGTTCGGCGGCATGTTCTCTATCGCCGGGATGGCGGCGCCGATCGCCTTCACCAGCCTTTTCGCGCTGGCCGTGGGCCGGCAAGCGACCAATGGCGTCTGGCTGGGCGCGCCCTTCTTCGTGGCGGCGGCCTTGTCGGTTGTTGCGCTCGGGCTGGCGGCCTGGGCGACGCAGCACGCGGAGGCGGCTGGAACCGAACGGCAACCCGGCGGCGCCTGAGCCCCGCAGGCCGTGTGGTAGAATTCACCACCAAGCACACCAAGGACACCAAGTTCAGGATTTGCCGGCACGACTGTGTTGATGACTTGCTGCGCGCCCTTGGTGTGCTTGGTGGTGAAAAATCGGAGAGGCCTTGAAGGCCCGGGAGGAAGCTATGACGGGGTTTGATGCTGAGGCGCATGTCGGCCGCATTCGCGGCGACGGCTATAGCATCATCGAGGACCTGCTGGATGCGGACCAGATCGCCGCCGTGCGGGCGGGGCTTGAGCCGCACCTGGATCAGTATCGCGGGCGCAACCCGTTCGAGGGGTTTCGGACGGAGCGGGTCTATACCCTGGTGGCGCGGGGCAAGGTGTTCGAGGATGTCGCCGAGGACGCGCGCCTGCTGGCGATCCTGAGCCGGTTCCTGCGGCCGGGCTACCTTCTGACCGCCAGCCAGGCGATCAACATCCATCCGGGCGAGGCAGCCCAGTCGATGCACTATGACGACAGCTTCTATCCCATCCCCCGGCCCAGGCCGGCGATCAGCATGACCGTGGTGATCGCCATCGACGCCTTCACCGGTGAGAACGGGGCGACGATGATCATCCCGGGCAGCCAGGGTTTGAGCGATGCGGAGATCGCCGACTCCCGGTCGGTGACAGCGCTGGGTCTGCGCTCCGAGTTGGCGGCGAAGGCCAAACCAGCGGTGATGCCGGCGGGGGCGGCGATCGTCTTTTTGGGCACGCTGATTCATGGCGGCGGGGCCAATCGCAGCGATACGCCCAGGCTGGCGATCACCAACCAATATTGCGAGCCCTGGGCGCGGACGCAGGAGAACTTCTTCCTCGGCGTTCCCCGCGAGCAGGCTAAGGGCTTCTCCGCTCGCCTAAAGCAACTGCTCGGTTATGACGTCATGCCGCCCTTCATGGGTCAGGTGACAGGCTCGCACCCGCTCAAGTCGCTGAAGGACGGCTATGTCGCCCCGACGGCGCGAAGGTAGTCTTCCAGGGCCGCCTGGGTGGTGAAGATCTCGGCCTGGAAGCCGGCCTCGCGCGCGGCGGCGACGTTGCCCGGCAGATCATCGAAGAAGATCGAACGGGCGGGGTCGATCCTGGCCAACCTCGCCACGGTGTTGAACGAGGAGATGGCCGGCTTGATGTCGCCAATCTCGTGGCTGAGGTAGGCCTCGATCTTGCCGATGCGGCCATCGCTCATTTCCAACGCCCGGTCCCAGTGCTCCTGGTTGATGTTGGAAAATAGCAGCACACGATGGCGTTCGGCGAGCTGCTCGACCAGATCGAGCATACCGGCGTCGAGGGTCAGATGGCAGGTCCAGTCGCCCACGAAGGTGGGCCAGTCACCGCCATAGCCGAGCTCCGCAACCACCACCTGGTGCAGATCGGCGATGGATTTTTCGCCCGTGCCATAGCTGCGACTGTGAGCGATGCGCGGCAGACGCTCGGCGGCGTCCGACGCGCTGCAGCGGCTAAGCACGCGGGCATGCAGCAGGTCATTGTCGAACGGGACGATGACGTTGCCGAGATCGAACACCAGATTATCGAAAGACTTAGGCATAAAACTTCAATCGCCGTCGAAGCTGACCAGGCTGGTGACGGGAACATCCATGGCGCGCAGCCGGGCGGCGCCGCCCAGGTCGGGAAGGTCGATCACGAAGGCCGCGCCAGTGACCACCGCGCCGATCTGGCGAAACAGCTGGACCGCCGCGATGGCGGTGCCGCCGGTGGCGATCAGGTCATCGATGACAAAGACACGTTCCCCTGCCGCACAGGCGTCGAGGTGCATCTCCAGGGTGTCGGTCCCGTACTCCAGGTCATAGTCGACCCCGATCTTCAGGTGCGGAAGCTTGCCCTTCTTGCGCAGCGGAATGAAGCCGGCGCCCAGCTGGTGCGCCACCGCGCCGCCGAGGATGAAGCCCCGCGCTTCGGTTCCCGCCACCTTGTCCACCCCCAGCCCCTTCGCCGCCTCGGTCAAGGCGTCGACGGAATAGCGGAGGGCCGCGGCGTTGCCCAAAAGCGTGGTGATGTCGCGGAACATCACGCCCGGCTTGGGGTAGTCGGGAATGGCGCGGATGGTTTCGGAAAGATTCATCAATGGGGTCCTCACGGACCCTATAAGCACAGGCCGGTGCGATGGCTCAATGGGTGGTGTTGGGGGCCGCGGCGCGAGCAGCTTCGATCGCCGATAAAAGCTGCGCGCCAACGCCCAAATTTTTCAGAGCCTGAACCGAAACCACCTGGGGATCGCCGCAGGCCAGGACCACATGCGGCAGGTCGGGGACCAGCATCAGGCCGCCCGCCTTGGCGTCAGGCCAGACCTGGAAGGTCAGGCCGTCCTGGCTCACCACATCGGCGCAGTTGGCCTTGAAGTCGGCGTCGCCCTTGGCCAGGGCTTCACGGGCGTAGATCTTTTGCAGGGGCTTGGAGGCGATCAGGCCGATGGTCGTGCCGTCGCCGGCGCTATCGATGCTGCCGGAGTCGATCAGGGCCTTGGGCAGGAGGCGCGACCAGTTCAACGGCGCGCCCGTGGCGAGGTCATAGACCAGGGCGATGGTCCCGCCGTCGGGATGGGCGCCGCCGCAGTCGTAACTGTAGCCGATGGTGAGGGCGAAATAGGCCGGGCCCGCCATGGCGACCTGGTTACTGCGCTCCAGGTCGAAGTTGGGGCCGGCCTGGTCGCGGCACTCCTTGATGAAGGCGCGCCAGCTGGCGTCTTCCTTGGTCAGGGCGGCATTGATGCGGGCGGCGGCGGGCGTGGCCGGGGCGGCGATGCGGGGCAACGCCTGCAGCCCCTTGGCCAGGGGCGGCGGCTGGGTGAAGGTCAGGGCGCTGGCGGATGTGGCGATCAGGCCGAAGGCCAGAGCCAGTGTCGCGATCATTGGGGCCATGAGGTTTTCCATTTGGGTCAACTCACCAAACCGGTCAGGCCCAACGCCGCCGCCGCGCCAAGAGCCCAGAGGGGATTGCGCTTCGTGAAGTAGCAGAAGGCGGCCGTGGCGACCGTGACGACGATCAGGCCGACGCCTCGGTCAGCGGCGCGGGAGATCAGGAAGGCGCTGGCCGAGATCAGGCCCACGGCCACCGGGGCGATGCCGCTCTGCACCACCGGCCGCCAGGGCGAGGCGCGGATGCGATCCCAGAAGCCGGAGACGACGAAGGTCAGGAGGCAGGTGGGCGCGCAGGCGGCCAGGGTCGCGACCAGGGCGCCGGTGAGGCCCGCCGCCTTCAGGCCCACCAGGCAGACAATCAGCATGTTCGGCCCCGGCGAGGCCTGGGCGATGGCGAACAGGTCCGAGAAGGTGCGCGCGTCCATCCAGTGGTGCACATCGACGGCCTGGCGCTGCAGCTCCGGCACTACGGTATTGATGCCGCCACCGAAGGCTAGCAGGGCCAGCATCGAGCACTGCAGCGCCAGGGCGGTGAGTATGCCGCCTTTCATGCTCGGGTCCGCCAGGCCAGGATCAGGCCGATGGGGGCTAGTACCGCCATCACCGCCGGCAAGGGCCAGCGCAGCAGGCCGGCCAGGACGAAGGCGGCGATGATGATCGGCAAGGCCGTGATCGGCGCCTTGCGGATCAGCGGGACCGCCATCTGGGCGGCGGTGGCGACCACCAGCCCTCCGGCGGCCGCGGCCAGGGCGGCGAACATGCCTCGAAGCGCGCCGATCTGGCCGAAGCGGAGATAGAGGCTGCCCAGGGTGATGATGATCACCACCGGGGCGGCCATCAGGCCGAAGATGGCCACCAGCGCGCCGCGCCAACCGTGCAGCCTGCGGCCAAAGGCGATGGACAGGTTGACCACATTGGGGCCGGGCAGGAACTGACAGAGCGCCAGGGTGGAGGCGAAATCCTCCGGCTCCATCCATTTGCGCTGGTCGACCAGGATGCGGCGGGCGAACGGCAGGGCGCCGCCGAACGCCGAGACCGAAATCTGCGCAAAGCCCAGATAGAGCTCGAACAGGCTGGGGGTTCTTGCCGCCCCCTCCCCCGCTGATGTCGACTGTGCGGCCATGCCTCGCTTGTGGGCGGGGAATCGGACGGGTGCAAGATTGGGCGCGTTATGCTGCGGCATCTTGGAGTGGCGAGTGAATGAAAGACGAGAGCTAGCGTTGCAGGAAGCGATTCGGAGGGGCCGGCGTGCTGCAAAGGCGGCGATTCATGACGGGCCTGGGGGCCATGACCGCCCTGGTGGCCTCCGCGCCGGCGCTCGGTCGGACCACGCCCTGGCCGCGCGGCAAGCGGGCCGCTGTCTCGCTGACCTATGACGACGGGCTGGACAGCCAGATTGAGAATGTCGCGCCGCAACTGGACGAGTTCGGCCTGAAGGCCACCTTCTTCATCACCCAGGAAAATATGGAGGCGCGGCTGGCCGACTGGCAGGCGCTGGCCAGACGCGGGCACGAGATCGCCGACCACACCATGACCCACCCGTGCGAATTCGGCGGCTATACGTCCGAAAGCTATGCGCGCCAGGAGTTGACGCCGATGGAGCAGTTCCTGGACACCAACTTCGGCCCCGGCCGGCCGAGGAGTTTCGCCTACCCGTGCGGGGACACCCACCTTGGCAAGGGATCGGTGAGCGCCCGGTCAGAGGCCTATCGCGCGGCGCTGGGTTCAACTTTTTTGGCGGCGCGGACGGTGGTGGGAGGGCCGAACGACCCGCGGCGCATACGCCGCGACCGCTATCTGCTGAATGGGTTCGAGCCGACCTACGACACCGACGATCCCAGGCCGGCGTCGGCCTATGTGCAAAAGGCGATCGATCGCGGCCACTGGGCCATCCTGATCTTCCACGAGGTGCTGGAAAAGCGGATAGGCGAAGGCGACACCAGCAAGGCGGTGCACCACCAGATTCTGAGCTGGCTGGTGCAGCAACCGGTGTGGTGCGCGCCGATGCGGGATGTTTTTAAGGGCCTCGCCTGACCGATCCCCGGCGCCGTGGCGCCACATTCTCGCCACAGCAAATCAGACAATTCAGGTTTACCATCCGTTATCCACTATCATATTGATGTATTCATCGGTCGCAAGTTCTGTATTTGACAGCTAGCACGTGCCAATTCCGCCCATATTGACGACCAACAGACCTTCTACGCTTTTGGAACCCGATTGCGGACTGTTCGTTTTCCATTCCGAGCATTAGGTCATCTGGGAGGAAACTCATGACTACCCGAACAGTATCTACCGCCGACGCCACCACCGCCGATCCGATGTTCGGCGCGCCCGTGGATCCCGCGTTCGACAATACGTCCGACAACGCCAGCATGATGGTTGGCGCGGACATGTATCGTCGCATGCAGCAGCGCCCGAAGAGCTCGGGCACCGGCTATATCATCGGCGGCGTCGCCGCGATCGCCCTCATAGGCGGCGGCATCTACCTCGCCGGTCATCAGCACCATGCCGGCGCCGGTCAGGCCGCCACGGCGGCGATAAGCGCCGACCAGCAAGCCCAGGCTTCCAAGTCGCAAGCGCAAACAGCCCAGTTGTCGGCTCAGCAATCGGCGGCCGCCAACAACGACGTGGCGCAGGCCAAATCGGTCGGTGACACCGGCGCCCCGCCGGCCGCGACGACCGACATCAAGACCGCGCCGCCGCCTACCCGAGTGATGACGCGTCCTCATGAGGCCGTGGTCCATCACGCCGTGGTCAACCGGGAAGCTGCTTCGGCCAGCGCCGCGGAGTCCGGTGTCGACGCCGCCGCCCTGACGCCGCCCCCGGCGCCCGTGACGGCGACCCAACCGGCGCCTTCGGCTCCGGCTCCGTCCGCGGTGATGCCCGCCCCGGCCCCGGCCCCCGCGCCGGCGGCTACTCCGGCGCCGACGCCTGACCAGACCCCGGCGCAACCCACGCCCGCGCCCCAATAACAGGCGCTAAGCGAAGACAGATTGGCCCGGTCCGCAAGGACCGGGCCTTTTGTTTGCAGGACGGTCAGCGCAAGCCGAAGTGGCCAGCACAGATGTCGAGCGCCAAGCCGAGAGCGCGGCGATAGACCGCCTGGCTGCCGCCGCCGTCGACGAAATGGCTGATGCAGCGAGCATGGCCGGCGACTTCGCGCAGCGCCCGCACCGCGCGGCCGTTGCGATCGGCGATGCGGACCTTGTCTTCCAGTGCGGCCATTGCGCGGCAAAGACGCAGCCGCCGTTCGGCCCAGGCTTCGGCGGCGCCCGGAGCGGACTTGCCGCCTGCCCCTGAAAGGGCGGCGGACGCCATCTGACTGCGCAGATCGCGCTCGGGATCGGTGGCCTCGTAAAGGTCGCGATACAGCAGTCCGGCCCTTTGTTGCAAAGCTGAGATCGCGCCGCTGGCCACCAGGGTCTCCAGGCCGTCGCGGGAGCGGATGCGGATGCGGCGATGGCGCTGGGCAGCTCCCGACACCTCAATCGTCTCGCCGCGACCGCGCCCCAGGGCGATGGTCTCGTCGATCCCGTGTTCAATCAGGCCTTCGGCTTTGCGGCCGACGAGCTCGGTTTCCAAGGTTCGCAGCGCGATCTGGCCACGCTTACGCCGCTGAAGATCGCCCGACGTCAGGTCGTCGTTGGCCGCGCGCCAGAACTGGTCCTGCGACGGCGTGAGAACGGCGCCGTTGACCTGCGCCCGCGCCGTCGGGACATGCGGCCTGTGTCTGCGTTTTGTCATGAAGCCCACCCTTCGCGCGTCGCGAGAATCGGCAATAAAAGCGCGCCGAAAGCGATCTATCCAAGGTTGATATTAAGGTTTACTTGGTTGTATTTATGCTGAACGGTTACACATGAAATATTATTAAGACACCGCAAGTCCTACTCGACAGCAACTGCGAAGCAGATGAGACATGCATGCTGTTACTTTTCGCGGGGGCGCTGTGTCAGCGATCATTGCACTCGGATCATGCTGCGGCGTGATTTCCTTGATTTGGTTGATCTTGAATTTTCGCCAGCAGACTCAGCGGCGATTTCGGATCGCCTCGACACGCGGCGCGGCTGGCGGGTTGGACGTTCTGGTGCAATATCGGCCGTCGCGGACCCGGGTTGGGCTGAAGGCCAAGCTGACCCTTATGGAACCCGTTGGCGGCGAGCTGATCAGCGGCGACCGGCAGGAGCGCGCCGACCGCTATGGCGTCTATGCCGCCAAGATCATGGACGAGACCGTGCGTGGGGCGAGCATCGAGATCGCGTTGAAAAACCTGCAGCCCGATCCGCCCGGACAGTTCGCCGGCCTGTTCTCCGTGGCCGCTGGTGATGCGGCGCTGGCCTCCGCGCGGGTGAAGGTGGAAATCTGGGCCGCTGGGCCGACGCGCCTGGAGAGCCGCGAGATCACGGTGCGGGCGATCAACCTCTAGCCGCGCGGCGCCGACTCTCATGCCGGCCCGCGAACATGGTCGGCGTGAACCGGGCAGTAGGCGCTTCGGCGGCCAGTGGGCGCGCAGCAATAGAGGGTGCGATAGTCGCCCGGCTGTTCGGCGGGACCGAGCGGCCAGGCGCACTCGCGAGGCCCGCGATCGGCCAGGCGGCTGGGGCGTGCGCCCATCGGTGTCGGGAAATCCATCTCCGGCAGGGGCTCGCAACACAGGGACGCCACCCCCGGCAGGCGCACCCGGCGGCCGGTGAACAAGGCCGACACCGCGCTCGCCGCCTTTGACGCCAGGCCAAGGCGTATGCGCTTGCTCAGCACCGCGTTGCCGCTGACGCCGCCCAGCACCTGGGCGCTCTGGCCCGCGGTCATGCCCAGCGCATAATGCAGATAGAGCATGTCGATCCGCGCCGGGGTCCAGCCCCGGCCCTGCTCCCACGAGGATTGGTCGCTCATTGGGGGGCCGATGTGGCGGGCTGGGGCTGCGCGGGCCAAGGCAGGCGGGCCAGCGATTGGAGGGAGCGCGGCCGATCGGCGACGCGCGCCCCCTCCCCACGCGGCGGGCAGACCTGGGGGGCCGGTTTGCCCGCCTCGCGTGCTGTTCGCCCGAAGAGGTTCGACTCGCCGCCGAGCTTCGGACAGGCCGAGGCTAACATACCCCCTCTGGCTGTACGAGACCGATCAGCGCCCGACGCGCGTGTACTCATATTGGGCACTATAGATGTGGACGCCGCAGTCACGACCGCGTGGCGATGATGCAGCGGTGCTCTAAGGGCCGGATCAGGGGTGAATTTTACATGAGAACAAATCATGAACAATAGGTGCCATATCGTCACCATGATGGTCAAGCAAAAAGTGACGGTGAGGCACTAGAAATTCTTCCAAAACCTGCGACACTGCGGTCATGGAGATCAAGGTTCGCCCTAAGCACCGCATCCGGGAATGGCGCAAATACCGCGGCCTGACCCAGGAACAGCTGGCCGAACGGATCGGTATCGCGCGCAGCTATCTGACCAAGATCGAGCGGGGTTCGCGGCGGTATGATCAGCCGTTCCTAGAGGCGGCAGCAGAAGCACTGAGGACCGAGCCGGGGCAGCTGATCCATGTGGATCCCACCGCGCCCGGGGCCCTCTGGTCGCTCTGGGAAACACTGACCGTGCCGGAGCGCATCCAGGCCGAGGCGGTGATCCGCGCCATCGCGGCGACCAGGGCGACTGGCTAAGGACTTAAAGGGCACCAGGCGGAACATATCCCGCAGGCTCATTTATTTTACTCCCCCTTGATATGTGCCATATAGGCACTAATATTTTGGTGATGCCTCTCGCGTCGCCGACCACATCGACCAAGCCGGCCATAGCCAGCGACCTGCAGCGCCTGCGCGAGGCTCAGGACGATCACGACGTTGTTCGGCGCGCCTTCTTCGACGGTGTAACCACCGCCCTGCTCTCAGCGGACCACAGGCGCTGGGAGGCCCTCGGCGAGGCGATCGCCGAGCTGGCCGCCGTGATCACCCGGCATTGTGGATCGAGCCATTTCTGCGACGCGCGGCCGGACACCGTACTGCTGGCGCTCCGGCTGGCGGAATCCGTCGACGATCTGATGGACGAGCCGGCGTGGAGCGTGGTTGAGGCCGCCACCCGCCTGGCCGTGATCCAGAAACGTGGAGGGCCTGATCCGCTCGCGGGCGGCAAGGATCCTGGACGAACTGCCGATCGGCCAGACCTTTAATTGGGTCGATCGCCAGCACCTGTCGTTCGGGGTTCGGCATTCACCGATGCGTGGTAACCGGCTGGCCGAAATGCAGCTGCGGGTGATCCGGGAAGAGATTCTGAAGCGCGGGGACAAGATCGAGGTGATGGGCGAGCCCAAGCGGGTCTATTCCAGCGTCGTGAAGGACTACGAGCACCTGCCCCGTGCGTGTTCCGGGCTAGAGCGGGCAAGAGGTGTTTCCCAACCGCAATACGATGGCGTCCGTCGTCGCTTAAGTCTTGATCCCAGGTCAGGTTTCCGCCGCGCTGGCGGCGGCGGCGATATGCTGGCAGTCTTGCGGCCAAGATCGGCGCGAGGCGCCGGCCGGGGGGACATCGATGAGCGAACCGAGGTTGGCCGAGAAGCAGCACGCGTCCGGGTACGGCTATTTCGTCGCGATCTTCCTGTCGGTGGTCTACACGCTGAACTATCTGGACCGGCAGATCATCGCCACCCTGGCGCCGGAGATTCAAAAGGACCTGCACCTGACCAATACCCAGATGGGTAATCTGGGCGGTCTCTATTTCGCGCTGTTCTACACCTTCCTCGGCATTCCCATCGCCTGGCTGGCGGACCGAACCCACCGGGTGCGGATCGTCGCCTTCGCCTGCACCGCCTGGAGCCTCTTCTCCATGGCCTGCGGCCTGGCGCAAAGCTATCCGATGCTGGCCGCGGCCCGGATGGGCGTTGGTGTTGGCGAGGCGGGCGGATCGCCCCCGTCCTACGCCTTATTGGCGGACTATTTCCCGCCCCAGCGGCGCAGCACCGCGCTGGCCATCTATTCGCTGGGCGTTCCGTTCGGCACCGGCCTGGGGGCGGCGATCGGTGTCCTGGTGGTGAATGTCTATGGCTGGAGGGCCGCCTTCCTGACGGTGGGCGCACCCGGGATCCTGATGGCGATCCTGACCCTGATCCTGGTCCGAGAACCCAAGCGGGGCGGCTACGACGTTCTGGCGGACGGCGACGCCGTGCATCCGCCGAGCCCGCCGCTGCTGCAAAGCCTCGGTGCGTTTCTGGCCAACCGGACCCTGGTTCTCACCGGCATCAGTTCTGGATTGTCCGCCTTCGTCGGCTATGGGGTGATCCTCTGGGCGCCGACGCTCTTGAGGAAAAGCCTGCACATGCCGCCGGGCGACTATGCGCTCTACTATGGCTTGGCCAGCGCTGTGACGGGCGCGATTGGCACCTTCGGCAGCGGCTGGCTGGTCGATCGGCTGTCGGTGATCAACAGGGCCTGGTACGCCTGGCTGCCGGCCCTGATCTATGTGCTCAGCATTCCCTTCCTGATCGCCTTCGTGTCGGCGGGGACTTGGCAGGTGGCCATGATGTTTATCGTGTTCACCTTTCTTTTCAATAACATGTACCTGGCTCCAGCCTTGGCTGTTGTGCAAAACGCGGTCGAGCCTGGCAAGCGGGCGATGTCGGGGGCGATCCTGCTGTTCCTGCTCAACATCATCGGCCTGGGCTGTGGTCCGACCTTCGTCGGCTATGTCAGCGACCATGTGAAGGCGACGCACGGGTTCTCGCCGCTGCAGATCGGCCTGCTGGCCCTGGCGCCGGTGACCTTGATCGTCATCGCCTCCCACTTGGCCGCGGCCTGGTCGATCGGCCGAGATCGGACGCTGGCGATGACCATTGAGGGGATCGCCGAGCCGCTGGCGCTTTGAGCACGCCGCCGGCCCTGAACGAGCATCTGGCGTTCACGCCGCCGGCGCCGACCATGCTCGGTCGGGTGATTGAGGCGATCGATCCGGCGGACGGATCGGTCAGCCTGTCCTTCTTCGCCAAGCCCGAGTTCGCCAACCGGCATGGAAGCGTCCAGGGCGGGATCGCGGCGGCAATGCTGGATTCGGCGACCTCGGTAGTGCTCCTGGCGCAACTGCCGAACGAGCTCACCTCGGTGACCATGGAGCTGAACACCCGCTTCGTGCGCCCTACACCACTGGGCCCGCTGACCGCCAAGGCCTGGCTGGTAAGCCGCGAGGAGCGCGAGGCGACGACGCGGGCCGAGCTTTATGGGCCAGACGGCGAGGTGTGCGTGACGGCGACGGCGCGGTTGAGGATAAGGCGGCGGGCGTGACGCTGACCACCTGGCCGAACGGAGAGGTGTTCAGCGTCACGCCCGCTGGACAGCCCTGCCCCCGCTGGGCCACATGACCGCCTCACCCACGCGAGACTGGACTCATGGCGGAACCGACCCTGCGTATCCTGAAGGTCGAGGTTCTGTCGGACGACTGGGCGGTGCTGACGAAGACCACGCTGGACTATCTGCGCCGTGACGGGACCTGGTCGAAGCAGGTGCGCCAGACTTTCGACCGGGGCGATGGCGCGGCGGTGCTGCCATTCGACGCCACGCGGGGCACGGTGCTGCTGGTCCGGCAATTCCGCTATCCTGCCTATGTGCATGGGCATCGCGAGCCTCTGATCGAAGTCTGCGCCGGGGTGCTGGAGGCCGACGATCCGGAGACCTGCGCGCGCAAGGAGGCCGAGGAGGAGTTGGGCTATCGGCTCGGCGCCCTGACCAAGGTGTTCGACTGTTTCATGAGCCCCGGGGCGGTGACCGAGCGGCTGACGCTGTTTACCGCGCCCTATTCGTCGGCCGACCGGTTCTCCGAGGGCGGCGGCCACGCGTCCGAAGGCGAGGATATCGAGGTGCTGGAAATGACCCTGGACAAGGCGCTGGCGATGGTCGCCGCCGGCGAGATCATCGACGCCAAGACGGTGATGCTCTTGCAGCACGCCAAGCTGGCCAGGTTGGCGGAGCGCTAGAGATGGCTGATCAGACCTGGTGGCGTGGCGCGGTGATCTATCAGATCTATCCGCGCAGCTTTATGGACTCCAACGGCGACGGCGTCGGCGACCTGCCGGGGATCACCAGCAAGCTGGACTATGTGGCGTCGCTGGGCGTGGACGGGATCTGGCTGTCGCCCTTCTTCACCTCGCCCATGGCCGACTATGGCTATGACGTGAGCGACTATCGCGGCGTCGATCCACTGTTCGGGACCCTCGCCGATTTCGACGCCCTGCTCGCCAAGGCGCATGGCCTGGGTCTGAAGGTGATCATCGACCAGGTCTATTCGCACACCTCGCAGGCGCACGCCTGGTTCAAGGAGAGCGCGGCCAGCCGGACCAACCCCAAGGCCGACTGGTACGTCTGGGCCGATCCCAAGCCGGACGGCACGCCGCCAAACAACTGGCTGGGCGTCTTCGGCGGGTCCGCCTGGACCTGGAGCGCGCGGCGGCGGCAGTACTATCTGCACAACTTCCTAATTGAGCAGCCGGACCTGAACTTCCACTCCGCGGAGGTTCAGCAGGCGATTCTGGATGTGGCCAGGTTCTGGCTGGACCGGGGCGTGGACGGCTTCCGGCTGGACGTGGCCAACTACTATTTCCACGACGCGGCGCTGACCGATAATCCGCCGGCCGACTATGGCAAGCCGCCGGGCTGGACCTACCAGTACCAACGCCACCTGCACGACAAGTCACAGCCGCAGACCCTGGACTTCCTGAAACGGCTGCGGGCGGTGACCGACGAATATTCGGACCGGATGATGCTGGGCGAGATCGGCGACGACGATCCCCTGGCGCGGCAGCTGGAATATACCGCAGGCGACGACCTGCTGCACACCGCCTACAGCTTTCACCTGCTCGACGGCCGCAAAGGCTCGGCCGATCTGTTCAAGGAGGCGATCGAGCCCTGGCGCGCGGCGAAGGGCTGGCCGTCCTGGTCGCTGGGCAATCACGACTTCGTGCGGTTTCCCACAAGGCTCGGGGGCTCCAGTCCGAGCGCCGATCAGACCGACGCCCTGATGGCGGCGCTTTTCTGCCTGCGCGGGACGCTGTTCCTCTATGAAGGGGACGAGCTGGGCCTGCCGCAGGCCAATGTTCCATTCGAGAAGCTTCGAGACCCCTACGCCATCGCCGCCTATACGGGCGATTCCGGACGCGACGGAACGCGGACGCCGTTCCCATGGTCGGCGACCGCGCCAGAAGCTGGGTTCACCACCTCGCACGAGCCCTGGCTGCCGATCGACAAGCGCCACGCCGCCGCGGCGCTGGACACACAGGAGGGCAAGGCGGACAGCCACTTGGCGGTCACGCGCGAACTGGTCGCCCTGCGCAAGGCGCACCCGGCGCTGAAATGGGGCTCGGCCGCGATTTTGGCCGCGCCGGAGGGCGTTCTGGCGGTGCTGCGCATCCACGACCGCGATCAGGTGCTGTGCGTCGTTAATCTGGGCGGCGCACTCGCGACATTCGAGCATCCGGCGCTCAAGGGCGCGAAACTGCTTGAGGCTAGCCATTTGGCCAAGCTGAAAGACAGTCTGGCGCTTGGCGCTTACGGACGGGCGTTCCTGGCGAGGAGCTGAACCGGGCTGAGCCGCCTCGAAACTGAACAAAGACAACACGGGATAGTCCGCCCCGGACAAAACACTTCGATTGATGGCGGCGCCGACAAAACGCCTGTCAAACCCCCGCCTTGCCTGCCACAAACCGAAGGTCATTCGCGTTTACCGAGGGTATTAATCGATGGGGGACGTCGAAACTGACGCAGAACGGTCACGGCTGAAATCTCGGCATGTGGCGGCCGCGACCATCGGCAATGCGCTCGAGTTCTACGATTTTCTCACCTACGCCTTCTTCTCCATTCAGATCGGACACGCGTTTTTCCCGGCCCAGAGCGCCTATAGCAGCCTGATGCTGTCGCTGGCGACCTTTGGCGCCGGCTTCGTCACCCGGCCTATCGGCGCCCTGGTCATCGGCGCCTATTCCGACCGCGCCGGGCGGCGGGCGGCGATGATGCTGTGCTTCGTAATGATCGGCTGCTCGATCGTCGCCATGGCGCTGATCCCGACCTATGCCAAGATCGGCCTCCTGGCGCCGATCCTGGCCGTGACGGCGCGCATGGTTCAGGGCTTCTCGCTGGGCGGCGAAATCGGCGCCAACACCGCCTACCTCACCGAGGCCGCACCGATCCACAGGCGCGGTCTGATCGTCTCCTGGCAGGGCGTCAGCCAGCAGCTTGCGCTTGTTGGCGGGGGGCTGGTCGGGACCGCGCTGACCCTGCTCTTGCCGCCCGCCGCGCTGGACAGCTACGGCTGGCGCATCGCCTTCCTGCTTGGCGCCGTCGCGGTGCCGTTCGGATTGTGGCTGCGGTCGAATCTGCCGGAAACGCTGCATTTGCCGGAGGCCAACCCTGTCGCGCCGGTGGTTGCGCAGTCGCGGCTGGCCCAGGCGCGAACCCATTGGCGGGTCATCATCCTCGGCCTGGTGTTTCTCGCGGCCGGTACGATCGGCAGCTACACCTTCACCTATCTTGTCACCTATGCGCAGGCGACGCTGCACATGGCCGCCCGCGCGGGCTTCCTCGCCGAGACGATTGGCAATGTCCTCAGCATACCGGCCATGCTGCTGGGCGGCTGGCTATCCGATCGCCATGGCCGGTGGCCGATCAATATGTGGAGCAATCTGGCCTTCCTGGTCATGATCGTTCCGACCTTCCTCTGGATCGTCGATACGCGCTCCACGTTCGCGCTGATCGTCGGCATGTCGGCGCTCAGCATCGCCGCCAATTTTAGCGCGGGATCCTTCTATGCGGGACTCGCCGAGAGCCTCCCCAAGACCATTCGCGGCAGCGGTTTCGGCACCATCTATTCGGTGTCGATCGCGGCGTTCGGCGGCACAACCCAGTTGGTCGTCACCTGGCTCATCCACGTCACCGGCAGCGCCATGGCGCCCGCCTGGTATCTGGTCTGCGCGACGGCGATCGGCCAGGTCGCCGTCATGCTCATGCGCGAGAGCGCGCCGGTCAGGCTAGGCGCTCTGTTGAAGCCGGCTGTTGCGGCCCCGTATGGCTAGGCCGACCCCTAGAACGGCTGCTGCGCCTTGCGCTGCTGGTCGTCGCTGTGGCCCTGTTTGTACTTGCCGGAGGCCATCAGCTGGGACGGGGTCTTGGGCAGGGTGTCGAGGGTCAGGTAGCCGAGCTGTTTGGGGTCGAGCTTTTCGAAGCGGCGGTCGGCCGAGGCCAGAAATTCCGCCAGGGTGATGTGGCCATCGAGGTTCAAGTCCGTGGCCGTCAGCGGCTCGGGCTCGTTCAACAGCCCATAGACCGCCGCGCCTTGCAGCACCGCGTTGGCGCCGGCGGACGGACCCTTGGCCGCTTCGGGGGGGCCGCGATGTCCGGAGCCACCCATCCCGCCGCCGCGTCCGCCACGGCCGCCGCTGGAGGATGAGCCGCCGCCGGCGTAGGCGCCCATGATCTCGGGCACGACATTCTGCTCGTAGTCATTGACCTCGAAGCCGTCGATGACGCCGTCGTGGTTCTCATCGAGAACCTGGAAGAAGGCCTCGGCGTCGGCGCGGAATTCGGCGCGGGTCAGCTTGCCGTCGCCGGCCCTGTTGGTCTGGGCGAACCACTTTACCACCGGATAGGGCTCGCCGGCCGCGGCGCGGAAGGGCTGGCCCATGGGGCTGATAAAGAGGCTGGCCTGGGGCGGCGGCGCCTTATGATCGCCGGGCCCGCCGGAAGGACCATCCGGCGTCGCGCAGGCGGCCAGGAGGACAGCGAGGCTGCAAGCCGCCAGCGTGCTCTTCATGGAATGCTCCGAAGGGTCAGATAATGATCCTGCCAACGAAATAGACCACGCACCCGGCTATGGCCAAGAATATGGCGGCGCTGACGACAATAAACGCAACCTCGCCGCGACCGAGGCCCGGCCGGCCATCCGGATCATTCTTGGACATCGATCCCATCCTTTGAGCGGCTCCAAAATAAGCAGGACCGTCCCCTCGCCGGACAGGCGAAGCCACGCGGCCGGCCGATGCGACCGGCCGCGTGGAGAGACGGGATTAGTGCCCGGCGCCGCTGGACTGCATTGAGGACCGCATGGCCGAGACGGCGGCTTTGCAACCGTCGGACATGTCGGCGTAGTGATCCATGAGGCAGGCGCGGAAGCTGTCCTTGTCGTGGACGTCCGGGCAGGCCTTCATGACGTCGGACATGCAGGCGTCACGGACGCCGTTGGCGGCGGCGGACGGAGGGCTGGACGCCGGGGCGTCCTGGGCCAGGCTGGCGCCGGAGACCGAGGCGAGCAGGGCCGCCGCGGCGAGAGCGATCAGTTGCGACTTCATTCTTGCGTTTCCTTCCTGATTGGCCGCGCGCAGGGCCGGCCGCCTATTGTGGCGGCGGCGGCGCGTCAGGTCCACCCGGGCCACCGGGACCGCCAGGCCCCATGTGATGGCCCCAGCCGCCGTGTTCGCCTTCATCGTGGCCGCCATGATCGTCGTGCATGCCGCCGAGTCCCTCTGGCGGCAGGGCGTCGAAGGCGCGCTTCTGTTCGGGGCTGAGCACCGCATAGAAGGCCTTGATGGCATCGGCGCGTTTCTGGAACTCGGCCTGACGCTTGGCGATGTGCTCGGACATCATGGCTGAGATCTTGTCGAGGCGTTCCGGCGTGGTGAGCTTGGCGAAGTCGTCATGGCCATCGGGGCCGGGGCCGCCGGGTCCCATGTGATGGTCGCCCTTTTCACCGCCGCCCATGTGGTCGTGGTGCGGCTCCAGGGCCGCGAGCAGGGTGTGGAGGGCGCCGTCCTGGTCGGGCCGAAGTTGCAGCAGATCGTGGAGACGCCTGGCGTGCATTTCCGCGTGCTCGTGCATGTGTTGCTCGCCCTTGGCCTTCCAAGCCGCGCGCTGTTCGGCGGTGGGCGGGCCGCCGGCCGGCGCCGGTTGCGCCAGGGCGAGGGTGGAGACCGAAGCGAGGGCCGCGGCGGCGATGATGCCGGCGATAGCGCGGGGGGTAGCAGTCATGTTGGGGGCTTCCCAGTGTTGAACCGGGGTCAGAATGCACACGATGCTGTTGCGTCTGTATTGCATCCCGCGCGCCAGTGTTACGAACGAAAGACCGTTTGGCGGCGGTTCGTCACGAAGTCCGCCACAGTCATGGCGGCGGTTGGGTCAAGGCCTAGACAGAGCCAAGCGTTATAACATTTGGCTTTAGTACTTGGCGGGCGGGAAATGCTTCGCGCCAGAACATTATGACCTGAAACTAGAGCCCCGCCCTAGCCCTGCTCCAGCGAGCGTTCCGCGTTGGCGATCACCCGCTTGGCCCGGGCCAGGTCGGCGTCATCCACCATCAGCCTAGACTCGAATAGCGAACTGAGCACCGAGGCGACGCCGTTATCGAGTACGATGGTCTCTATCCCAGCGTCCTTAAGAACCGAGCACAGGAAGGACAGCCGCACGGCGTCATTGGTCGCCAGGACCTCCTTCAACCGGAGACCTCGGCGGTGGCCGCCTGGAGCAAATCGAGGGCGGCGATGGCGAAGGCCCGCATGTTGGCGGCGCGATCGCCGTGGCCGGTCTCCACCGTCAGCACCAGCTCCACCGGGCCGGACACGGCCACGACGGTGTGTCCGGCGGCGTCGCCATAGCCGTTGCCGGTCGGCCCCGCCGCGCCTGTCTCCGAGAGCCCCCAGGTGGCGCCGAAATTCTCGCGCACGGTGCGGGCCAGCAGCATGGCGTAGGGCTCGCTGGCCGAGCGCATGCCGGCCACATCCTCGCGCGTGATCCCCAGAAGCCGCATCCGCGCCTTACCCGTGTAGACCACCGCCCCGCCCAGATAGTAGGCCGAGGCGCCGGGCACCTCGAGCAGGGCCGCGGAGATCAGGCCGCCGGACGAAGACTCGGCCACGGCCACGGTCTGCCCCTTGGCCTTCAGCCGCGCGCCCATCAATTCGGCAAGCTGGGTCAAAGCCTCGGACATTTCACGTCTCCCCTTGAGCACGGCCATAACATTGCCATGCATCCGTCCTTAAGCACGACCTGCTATGACATGGGACGGCGCGTTCGCGCCAACCCAAAGCATCGGACGACGCCGTGAGCCTGCCCGCCGAATATCTGATCGAGCACTATCCCAACCTCTCCGAGAAGTGGGCGGACGGGATCGTGCATGGCGTCGGCATCGTGGCCGCCATCTCGGGCGGGTCGGTGCTGATGACCCTGTCGCTGCTACACCACGGCGGCGCGGGCCTGGCGGCGGCCACCCTGCTCTACACCCTTTGCCTGGTCGCCATGCTGGCCTTTTCCGCCATCTACAACCTGACCCACCCCAGCCGCGCGCGGCCCTTTCTGCGCAGGCTGGACGAGGCCGGTATCTTCCTGATGATCGCCGGCTCCTACACGCCGTTCACGACCCAGCGGTTCGATGGCCACTGGGCCATCAGCATGACCGCCTTGGTCTGGAGCGTGGCGCTGGCCGGGGTCGCCGGCAAGCTGCTGACGAATCGAATCCCCGACAAGGTCTGGACTGGCATCTACATCGCCTTCGGCTGGCTGGTGGTGGTGGCGATCAAGCCGCTGGTGCAGGGCGTGCCGATGACCACCCTGGTGCTGCTGATCGTCGGGGGCCTGATCTACACCACGGGCGCGCTGGTGTTTCACAGCCAGCTGCCCTATCGCCGCGCGATCTGGCACGGGTTCGTCGTGGCGGCCGCGAGCGTTCACTTCGCGGCGATCTGCACAGGCGTGGTGCTGGCGGCGCCGCTCTAGACCCACGCCGCCCTCTCTCTAAGGGCTTCATCGTCCGACCGAGACGTGCAAGGTTTCCGCCAAGACCAGCGGAGGACGGCATGATCGAGCAGACGGTCGATATAGCGACCAAGGATGGGGCGACCACCACCTTCATCTGCCATCCGGAGCGTGACGGGCCCCACCCGATCATCCTGTTCTACATGGACGCGCCAGCGATCCGCGAGGAGCTGCGCGACATGGCGCGCCGGTTCGCCAGCGTCGGCTACTATGTGATGCTGCCCAACCTCTATTACCGCTCCGGCGTCATGGAGCTGGCCGACATCACCCCGCCGCTCGCACAGGACGCTCTCTGGCCGAAGATGCGCGAGCTGATGGGCTCGCTCACCATTCCGCTGATCATGGACGATACCGACGCCCTGCTGGCGTTCGCCAAGACCCAGCCGGCGGCGAGCCCCGGCCCCGTCGGCTGCGTCGGCTACTGCATGAGCGGCCAGTATGCGATCAACGCGGCGGCGCGCTATCCCGATCGGGTCGCCGCGGCGGCGTCGATCTATGGCGTGCAGCTGATGACCGACCAGTCGGACAGCCCGCATCTGGCGGCGGCGAAGGGCAAGGCCGAGATCTATATCGCCTGCGCCGAGATCGATCATTGGGCGCCGGTCGAGATGATCGAGCCCCTGACCCAGGCGCTCAAGAGCAGCGGCGTCAACGCCGAGGTGGAATTCTATCCCAAGGTCGAGCACGGCTTCGCCTTCCCGGGCCGCGCGGCCTTCAACAAGGACGCCGCCGAACGCCATTGGGAGCGGCTGTTCGCGCTGTTTGGGCGGCAGCTGGGGTAAGGGGCCGGATGACAGGCGATAAGCCCGGCTTGCGCACGAGCGTGAGGACTAGGGTTGCGCGCCCCGCCGGGGGCCAGCGCCGGCGGGTCGACCAGCTGTAAGGTCAACCCGCTTTAGCGCAGCGCTCTAGTAAGCGCGCCCGATCAGAATTTCCTCCACGCCCGGCTCGCCGGTGAACAGGCAGGCGCCATAGGGGCCCTTCTGATCCAGCGGCGCATTGCGCAGGGTGAGCTTCAGCGTCTTCAGGCGCGTGCCGACCGCTTCCAGAGCCTCGCCCGTCGGACGGCTCCAGGGCGCGCGGACCCAGCCCTTGAAGGCGGCGGTCGCATCATCGTCCTCGGCCGCCGGACCGAAGTAGGCGGCCAGCTCATCCCAGGTCTTGATGTCGGTGCGGATATTGCCGTCCAGCCGCGCCTTGGCCTCGGCGTAGAGGTTGGCCTGGATATTCTCCAGCATGGCGCCAGCGCCGGCGATGAAGGCTGTGCGATCCATGCCGGTGGAGATCATCTTCTCATTCTCGTCGCGCAGGCGGTCGCGGCGCATGAAGGTGACCTGGCCGCCTGCGGCGTCGCGGGGACCAATCTCAACGATGATGGGCGCGCCGCGGCGGACCCAGTTCCAGCGCTTGTCGGCGGACTTGGCCTTCTTCAGGTCGACGACGGCGCGGACCGGCGCGCGCAGGGCGACGCCGGCGCTGAGTTCAGCCTGCAGCGCGTCGCAATAGGCTAGCACCTCGGCGTCTTCCGGCTTGTCGCGCAGCATGGGCACAATGACGATCTGGCGCGGGGCGATGGCGGGCGGCAGGCGCAGGCCATCGTCGTCGCCATGGGTCATGATCACCCCGCCGATCATCCGGGTCGAGACGCCCCAGCTGGTGGTGTGGGCGAGGCTCAAACCGCCCTGCTCGTCCTGGTACCGGATGTTCTGGGCCTCGGCGAAATGGATGCCCAGGTCGTGCGAGGTGCCGGCCTGCAGCGCCTTGCCGTCCTGCATCATCGCCTCGATGGAATAGGTCTCGTCGGCCCCGGGGAAACGTTCGTTCTCCGGCTTGATCCCGGCGACGACAGGCATGGCCAGGGTGGTCTCGGCGAAGTCGCGGTAGACCTCGAGCATCTTCAGCGTCTCTTCACGGCCTTCCTCGGCGGTGGCGTGGGCGGTGTGACCCTCCTGCCAGAGGAATTCGGTCGTGCGCAGGAACAGGCGCGTGCGCATTTCCCAGCGCACCACATTGGCCCACTGGTTGATCAGAAGCGGCAGGTCGCGATAGCTGCGGACCCAGCGGTTAAAGGCGTCGCCGATGATGGTTTCGGAGGTGGGCCGCACGATCAGCGGCTCCTCCAGCTCGGCATCGGGATCGGGGATAAGCTTGCCGTCGACCTTCTTCAGCCGGTGGTGGGTGACCACCGCCATCTCCTTGGCGAAACCCTCGACGTGATCGGCCTCCTTGGCGATGAAGCTCAAGGGGATGAACAGCGGGAAGTAGCAGTTCTCATGGCCGGTGGCCTTGATGCGGCGGTCCAGCTCGGCCTGGATCAGCTCCCAAACCCCATAGCCCCAAGGCTTTATCACCATGCAGCCGCGCACCGGGCTGACTTCGGCCATGTCCGCCTCGCGGACCACGGCTTGGTACCAGTCGGCGAAGTTGGCCGCGCGGGTGGCGTTCAGACCGTATTGCATGGGACCTCAGGTCGTTGGGGTGGGGCGTAGCCACTAGCCCAGGC
>Ga0302314_10006162_pt1 | contig 21772 bp, 19 predicted proteins | sample III_Palsa_N2_3_FD_200533 | JGI IMG/M metagenome (GOLD analysis project Ga0302314, IMG submission 200533) | Peat permafrost microbial communities from Stordalen Mire near Abisko, Sweden - III_Palsa_N2_3 | ecosystem: Environmental > Terrestrial > Soil > Palsa > Peat permafrost | place: Sweden...
CCAGGAGACCGCTCTCCCGCGCTTCTCGCGTCCGCATGGTATCATCCACTCGGACTCGGCGACACTCCCCCCAAGCGGGGGTCAATTGAGACAATCTAAACCGAAAACGCCCTAACTCTTTCCCGGCGGCTCGGGAACCGATTTATAGGCATTGAACGGCTGGACTGGGGGCTTCCTCCGTTTCCAAAGCTGGATGAAGAGGAAGCCGAAGAGGGCGCCGCCGAGGTGGGCGAGGTGGCCGATTTCCGGCAGCCAGCCGCGCGCTTGGCAGAGGGCCTCGAAGCCGATCAGGAGGAGGGCCAAGGTGCGGGCCGACATCTGGAGGGGGATGACCAGCATGACCCAGACTTTGAGGATCCGCTTCGGATCGTAGAAGCCGAAGGCGGCGACCAGGCCGAAGACGGCGCCGCTGGCTCCCTCGATGGCGTCCTGGCTATGGGCATCGAAGAGCAGCCAGACGCCCGCCGCCGCCACGACGGAGCCGAGGTAGAGGACGAGATAGCGGAAGGGGCCGAGGGGCCATTCGAGTTCCCGGCCCAGGTTATAGACCATCAGCATGTTGAAGAGGATGTGGATGAGGAGGGTCTCCGAGTGGAGCCAGCCATAGCTGAGGAGCTGCCACCAATGGCCGGTGGCCAAGCCCTGGCGGGAGAGGGCGAAGGTGTCGTCGAGGGCGGACGATTGGTAGTAGTAATGCCAGATGAGCTGGACGATGAAGACGGCGAGGTTCGAGCCGACGATGAGGGTGGTGAGGATGGTGCCGCGTGAGAAGCCGCTGTACCAGAAGCGGCGGAGGCGGTAACCGAGATCGCCGAGGTTGCTCATGGCAGAATCTCCAGGGAGAAATCGATCGCGCGGGCGCTGTGGGTGAGGGCGCCGACCGAGATGAAATCGACGCCGGTGCGGGCGACTTCGGGGATTCGGCCCAGGGTCATGTTGCCGGAGGCTTCCAGTTGGCACCGTCCCGCGACTTCGCGGACGGCGGCGGCCATTTCGTCGGTGCTCATGTTGTCGAGGAGGATTCGGTCGATGCCGAGTGGGGCGAAGCGGCGGACTTGGTCGAGGGTGTCGGCCTCGAATTCGAGGAGGGCATCGGGGTTGAAGCGGCGGGCCTCGGCGATGGCGGCGGGGAGGGCATCCGAGGCGAGGTGGGCGAGGTGGTTGTCCTTGACCAGGAAATGATCGTGGAGGCCGAAGCGGTGGTTGAGGCCGCCGCCGCAGGCGACGGCGTATTTTTCGAGGTGGCGGAGGCCGGGGGTGGTCTTGCGGGTGTCGAGGATGCGGGCGCGGGTGCCGAGGGTGGCGTCGGCGAAGCGGCGGGTGAGGGTGGCGATGCCGGAGAGGTGCTGGAGGAAGTTGAGCGCGCTCCGTTCGCCGGTGAGGATCGAGCGGAGGGGGCCCTCGACCCGCAGGACGGTGGCGCCGGGTGCCAGCAGGTCGCCGTCCGTGGCCTCGACGGTCAGCGCGAGGGCGGGGTCCTCGACGCGGAAGACCCGCTCGGCCAGGGGGAGGCCGGCGAGGACGGCGGCTTCCTTGACGAAGAGGCGGGCGCGGCCCCGGGCCTCGGCGGGGATGAAGACGAGGGAGGTGATGTCGGCGGGGCCGCGATCCTCTCCCAGCGCCCGGACCGCAGCCTCATGGATGATGGCTGGATCGAGGAGGGGGGGCATGTGGGGACGGAAGATTGGGGAGAACCCCCAAATCAGGCTTTGTCGCTGACCAGGGTGACGACCTTCTCGCCGAGGACGACGGCCTTGAGGTTGTCGGCCTTGAACATGTCGAAGACGATGATGGGGACTTTGTTGTCCATGCAGAGGGAGAAGGCGGTCGAGTCCATCACGGCGAGGCGGTTGCGGAGGGCTTCGAGATAGGTGATCCGGTCGTAGCGCTTGGCGTTGGGATTCTTGTTGGGATCGGAATCGTAGATGCCGTCGACCTTGGTGGCCTTGAGGATGACGTCGGCGGAGATTTCGCTGGCGCGCAGGGCGGCGGTGGTGTCGGTGGAGAAGAAGGGGTTGCCGGTGCCGGCGACGAAGATGACGACGCGGCCCTTTTCCAGGTGGCGGATGGCGCGGCCCCGGATGAAGGGCTCGGCGACGTTCTTGATCTCGATGGCGGTCTGGACCCGGGTGGAGATGCCGACCCGGCCGAGGGCGTCCTGGAGGCCGAGGCCGTTGATGATGGTGGCGAGCATGCCCATGTAGTCGGCGGTGGTCCGGTCCATCCCGGCGTGGGAGGGGGTGAGGCCGCGCCAGATGTTGCCGCCGCCGATGACGATGGCGACCTGGACGCCCATGGCGTGGATCTCGGCGATCTGGCGGGCGATCTGGAGGGTGACGTCGCGATCGATGACTTCCTCCCCTCCGGCCAGCACTTCCCCGCTGAGTTTAAGGAGGATCCGCTTGTAGGAGGCTTTCGACGGGGAGGGCTGCTCTTGCATTAAAGGTAGGAAATTCTGCAAAGGGGGGATTTTTGTCAATCTATTAGAGGTTTCCGGAGGGGATGAGTTCGGCTAGGCGGGCTCGAGAGGTCGCGTCTTTTGGGGCTGCTGCCCCTGGCCCCCGCAGGAAAGTGGATGCCTGATGATTTTTAGCGAAAGGAGTATGGGCGATCTGTGCACACCGTGTAGATGGGATGTAGGGGGTGCCAGGCACCCCCTAGACCCCCCATTGGGAGAACCGGCGCGCACGCTTCGCGGATGCAATCTGAATAGAACAATGCTTCCGCGAAGCGTGCGCGGGTCTATTGCTCGTCCGCCGGAGGCAATGCCTGCGCGTCAGCGCACATCGTTCCCAGGGGAAACTAACTGGCATGGCCGGGAGGCAATGCCTGCGCGTCAGCGCACATCGTTCCCAGGGGAAACTAATTTGCATGGCCGGGAGGCAAACCATCGGGGGATCTAAGGGGGGCATGGCCCCCCTTTCATCGAACAAGCTGCCCCCCTTGCATCCCGGTCCGCCCGCAATCAGCGCCTTAGATCTTTCCATGACTCCCACCACCTGAAACCCACGAACCCGTTCTCCCGCGTTCCGCGTCCTAGCAGGGGCAAGGGGCGCAGCCCCAAAAGGATGAGTCCTTATGAGCTAGTCGAAAAGTCAGCGCCTCCCTGTTTTCATTGCGAATCGCGCCTTGAAAGGCCGCAAATTGCGGTGATTTCAGATGGGGCGTGCGTTTTGCGGATTTTACATCATTATTACTATCAACGAGTTGTGAAATAATCTCTCGCTTGGCATGGCGAATGCAACCTTCCCCTGCAACCGCCCGTTTTGGACGGATCAACAATAAGGAGAGAGAGTATGAAGAAATGGATCGTATCGTTTGCGGCTGTTGCGCTGTGCGCACTGCCGGCGTTGAGCGCCTTTGCGGGGGATGACAGCAACGACAAGTATTCGAAGAATTTCAACCAGTCGATCATGAACCAGAACATCACCCAGGATTATTTCCGGGGCCATGAATGGTTCGGCGATGTCTATGGGGCCTACATCCAGGGCAACGGGGGGTACATGCGTTCCGGCGGCGGCGGCGGCGCGAGCATCGGCTATTATTTCACGAAGAATTTCGGCATCGATGTGGAGGGCTTGACCTTTGACGGCGGCCAGACGGCCGACACGGTGAATGGGGCGAATGCCAATCTCCTCTTCCGTCTGCCGATCGAGAGCATCCACCTCGCTCCCTATGCCTTCATCGGCGGCGGCGAGAACTTCACCCATATCGCCGAGCCCTTCGCGGACGCGGGCGCGGGTGTCGAATACCGCTTCACCCAGCATTGGGGTATCTTCACCGATGGCCGCTATGTCGATAACCAGGCGATGAATTCCTACGAGGAGGCCCGCATGGGCGTCCGGTTCAGTTTCTAAAGAACTGCGGAATTGAAAAAGGCGCCCGGTTTATCCGGGCGCCTTTTTTATTGTTAAGCCAGCTCAAGATGCAGCTCCCATCGAGGTGGCGAATCGACTCAGAGCAGAATGCCTGCGCGAAGCGCACGTAGTTCTCAGGGGAAACTAACTCGCATGGCCGGGAGGCAATCCAAGGGGGCGCAGCCTCTTTGCGTCGTTCCCAACTTCTTTGCCCCCGTGCATCCCGGCCTGCCCATACCCAGCGCGTTCGATCTTTTCCTGAGCCCCGCCACCTGAATGCCTGCGCGATAGCGCACGTAGTTCCCAGGGGAAACTAATTCGCATGGCCGGGAGGCAAACCCACGAGCCCGCTCTCCCGCGCTCCTCGCGTCCTCACGGTAGAACCGACTGGGACTCGGCGACACTCCCCAGCAAGGGCCAGGGGCGCAGCCCCAAATAAAAGTCACCTCGCGAGCTTATCTAACCGGCACCCGCCTTCGGCTGCTTCGGTCCGAACAATTCCTTAAGCCCCATCTTCAGCAGGGTCCCCGGCGATCCGAAGATGGCCTTACGAATGCGCGGGGTCAGGTCTTCGACCGGCTTTTGCACGGTGCCGGAGACGGTGATCTTGGCCCAGGCGTAGGCGCCGCCGTCGCTCCGTTGGGTGAAGACCTTGCTGCCGTCATGGGGGAGCCATTTGAGGTTTTCCGGCCGGAGGCCGAGTTCGAGTTCGCCGGAGAGATTGCTGCCCTCGCAATGGAGCTGGCCCTCGAGGCGGACGAGGCCGGGGGCCTCGATGGCGATGTGGGTGACGTCGAGGGAGGGATCGTTCCATTTCCAATCGCAGGCGGCGGTGGTGAAATGGATCTCGCGGAAGGCGGGGTTGTTGGAGAAGAGGGCAAGCTGGTCGAGGAGGGGAAGGTGGCTGAGGACGGTATCGATGAGGTGGACGCTGCCATTGCTTTGCGAGCCTGCCGCCTTGGTGCCGTGGCCGTCCCAATTGGCCTCGGCGTCGACGCGGGCTTGGAGGCGGTCCTGCTGGGCTTCGGGGAGCCAGGGGCTGAGGGGCATCCGGTCGATGACGGCGTGGATGATCAGGGATTTGTCGTCCTGGAGCCCGGCCTTGCCGTCGAGGTGGATTGAGCCGGGATCATTGGCATCGGGCGGGGTGATGACGGCGTGTTCCAGGTAGAACCACGGCTTGGTGACGATGGCGGAGATCGAAGCGATGCGGAGGGGCGGGACGGCGGCCATTTCGAGGAGGCCGCTGCCGTCGTCGCTCTGGAAGCGCCAATCCTTTTGGCCGTAGGGGGTGACGCGGAGGCGGATGTGGTGGATGCCGGCGGGTTGGTCGCGGAAGTTCCAGAGGACTTCGGTCTGGTCGGCGCGGACTTCCTTGAGGTAGATGCGCTGGGGGAGGAGGAACTGGTACCACGGCTTCGGCTTGACCGGGAGGGGGATCTTGGCGGCGGGATCGGAGAGGCGGAGCTCGACGGTGGCCTGGTCGAGGTGGACCCAATCGAGTTGCCAGCGGCGGCGGAAGACGCCCCAGGGGTTGAAGAGGCCGGTGATGCCGGTGGCGTTGAGGAGGGCGATGCTCTCGCCGGGCCGTCCCTGGCTGCGGAACTCGGGGGTGAGCGCTTCCCAGCCCTGCTGCTCGATCGGGCCGTATTCGCCCTCGACCTTCAGGCCGTGGGAGGTTTCCTCGGAGATTTTCTGGCGGAAGGTATCGCCGGTGAAGTAGGCGCGGAGATAGCCGGGGGCGATCTCGATGGCTACGAAAAAAAGGAGGACGACAAGGGCCGCTAAGATAGCGAGGGCGAAGAGGGTGCGGCGGAGCCAGGAAGGGAAAGTCACGCTTAGAAAGTCTAACTGATCTCGCGCATTTCGCGAACGTTCTCAGGGATTGCTTCCGCGAAGCGTGCGCGTGCCTCTCCCAATGGGGGGTCCAGGGGGTGCCTGGCACCTCTTGCGTCCCATCACACGCTCAATTTGCGGCGGTGGAAAGGGGCTTGCCGCTGGCGATGGCGCGGAGTTGGCCGATCCAGGAGGGGTTGTCGGGATGGAGGGGGTAGGTCTTGATCAGGCTGAGCATCTCGGTCATCGCCTCGTCTTTGCGGTCGAGGGCGAGGAGGTCGAGGGCGCGGGCCCATTGGAGCTTGGGGAGGGTCTCGTTTTGGAAGCGTTCCTGCGAGTCGGTGAGGGGGTCCTGCTTGGAGGCCTCGGTCTCATGGTCGATCCATTGGTCCCAGATCTGGATCAGGGAGGGCTTCTTGGCGGTGCGGAGCGCGGGGAAGATGGTCGAGTTGAGGATGCCGTCGTCGTCGGCGGGGGTGTCTTCCCAATCCTTGAGGCCGCTCAGGAGGGAATCGACCTGGTAATATTTGGCCAGCGCGCTCGTGCTGATGCCCTGCTTGAGGAGGCTCTGGCCCAGGTCGGTATCGCCGCCGCCGGACCGATTTTTTTTGCCTTTGCGGGTGGGGTCGGTGGCATCGACGTTGGCGTTGGCGGCGGCATCGGCGGCGCCTTTGGCTTGGTAATCCCAGAGGTCCTGGAGGAAGCCGAGGAGGGGATCGATCAGCGGGGCGGGGTCTCCCGATTTGGCGTATTCGATGCTGAATTCGAGGTATTTCAGGTGGAGGGTGAGGGCGTTGGCGAAGCTGGGATCGTGGAAGAGGAGGTCGTGGTCTTTCTTCCAGCCCTGGAAGGCCTCGTTGTCGCCCTTGGCGCCGTTGAATTGGACTTCGAAGACGGCTTTTTGGTAGAGGGCGAGGGCGGCCTGGGAATCGCCTTCGGCGGCGGTGATTTCGGCGAGGACGCTGGTGAGGCTGCCTTGTTGGGCGGCGGTCTGCTGCTTTTGCAGGTCGTCGAGCTGCTTGAGGATCTGGTCGGAGCTGAGGGGGGGATCGGCGCGGAGGGGGAGGACGAAGAAGAGGGCGGAGAGCAGGAGGAGGGCGGCTCTGACGCGGGAAAAGCTCATGGCCGGGAAGGGTGGCATAATCCCGGGCTTAACGCGAGGACGATCAATCCTGCGATGATGATTTTCCAGGGGATCAACCGGCGCCGCCGCCCGCGACGGGCTCATGGCTTAATGATTCGTGGATTGAGGCGGCGATGAATTCGCGGTTCAGTCGGACGATCAGCTCGTAGGGGATGTGCTTCGGGCAGACGGCCTCGCAGGCGGTGGTGTGGGTGCAGCTGCCGAAGCCCTCGGCGTCGAGGGTGCGGACCATGTTCATGACCCGCTCGCTCCGCTCGGGCTGGCCCTGGGGGAGTCCATTGAGGTGGGCGACCTTGGCGGCGACGAAGAGCATGGGGGAGCCGTTCTTGCAGACGGCGGCGCAGGCGCCGCAGCCGATGCAGTGGGCGGCGTCGAAGGCGGCCTCGGCCTGGGGGTGGGAGACGGGGACGGAGTTGGCCTCGGGGGCCTGGCCGGTGTTGACCGAGATGAAGCCGCCCGACTGGATGATCCGGTCGAAGGCGCTCCGGTCGGTGACGAGATCGCGAAGGATGGGGAAGGCCCTAACCCGCCACGGCTCGACGACGATGACGTCGCCGTCCTGGAAGCTCCGCATGTAGAGCTGGCAGGTGGTGGTGCCGTCGGTGGGGCCGTGGGGATCGCCGTTGATGACCAGGGAGCAGGTGCCGCAGATGCCTTCGCGGCAGTCGTGGTCGAAGGAAATCGGGGATTCTCCTTTGATGCTGAGGCCGTCGTTGACGACGTCGAGCATTTCGAGGAACGACATGTTCGGGTTGATGTCGCGGGCCTCGTGGGTTTCGAAGCGGCCCGCCGACTTCGCGTCCTTTTGACGCCAGACTTTGAGGGTGAAGTTCATGTCTATTTGTAGCTCCGGGTGGCGAGCTTGATGTTCTCGTAGGCCAGCGGCTCGACGTTGCGGGTCGGCTCGGCGTTTTCGCCGTTGTAGGTCCAGGCGGCGACGTGGGCGAAGTCGTCGTCGTTCCGCTTGCACTCGCCCTCTTCCTGGAATTCCTCGCGGAAGTGGCAGCCGGCCGACTCGCGGCGGGTGAGGGCGTCGCGGACCAGGAGCTCGCCCAGTTCGATGAAGTCGGCGACGCGGTTGGCCTTTTCGAGGCCCTGGTTGAACTCGCCGCTGGTGCCGGGGATGGCGGCTTCCTTCCAGAATTCCTCGCGGAGCTTCGGGATGAGCGCCAACGCCTCTTTCAGGCCGGCTTCGTTGCGGGCCATGCCGCATTTTTCCCAGAGGATCTTGCCGAGCTCGCGGTGGAATTCGCTGACCGGCTTCTTGCCCTTGATGGCGAGGAGTTGGTCGAGGCGGGCGGAGGCGTCGGCTTTGGCGGCGGTGAATTCGGGGGCGTCGGCCCGGGGGCGCTTGGCCGGTTTCTCGCCCGCGAGGTAATCGCCGATGGTGTAGGGGAGGACGAAGTAGCCGTCGGCCAGGCCCTGCATGAGGGCGGAGGCGCCGAGACGGTTCGCGCCGTGGTCGGAGAAGTTGGCCTCGCCGACCACGAAGAGGCCGGGGATGTTGCTCATCAGCTGGTAGTCGACCCAGAGGCCGCCCATGGTGTAGTGGACGGCGGGATAGATCCGCATGGGGCTCTTGTAGGCGTCCTCGGCGGTGATCTCGTTGTACATCTGGAAGAGGTTGCTGTATTTCTCCCGGACGCCGGCTTCGCCGATCCGCTTGGTGACGTCGGCGAAATCGAGGTAAACGCCGAGGCCGCTGGCGCCGACGCCGCGGCCCTCGTCACAGACCCGCTTGGCGGCGCGGGAGGAGATGTCGCGGGGGGCGAGGTTGCCGTAGCTGGGGTACATCCGTTCGAGGAAGTAATCGCGCTCGTCCTCGGGGATCGAGCTGGGCGGGCGGTTGTCCTTCTGCTTCTTCGGGACCCAGACGCGGCCGTCGTTGCGGAGGGACTCGGACATCAGGGTCAGCTTCGACTGGTAGTCGCCGGTGACGGGGATGCAGGTGGGGTGGATCTGGGTGAAGCAGGGGTTGGCCAGGGCGGCGCCCCGCTTGTAGGCGCGCCAGATGGCGGTGGCGTTCGAGCCGCGCGCGTAGGTGGAGAGGTAGAAGACGTTGCCGTAGCCGCCGGTGGCGAGGACGACGGCGTCGGCGGTGTGGGTGGAGATCTCGCCGGTGACGAGGTCGCGGATGACGACGCCCTTGGCGTGGCCGTCGACCAGGACGAGATCGATCATCTCGGTGCGGGGGAAGAGCTGGATCCGGCCCTTGCCGACCTGCCGGGAGAGGGCCTGGTAGGCGCCGATCAGGAGCTGCTGGCCGGTGGCGCCGCGGGCGTAGAAGGTGCGGGAGACCTGGGCGCCGCCGAAGGAGCGGTTGGTAAGGAGGCCGCCGTATTCGCGGGCGAAGGGGACGCCCTGGGCGACGCATTGGTCGATGATGTTGACGCTGACCTGGGCGAGCCGGTAGACGTTGGCCTCGCGGCTGCGGAAGTCGCCGCCCTTGATGGTGTCGTAGAAGAGGCGGTGGACGCTGTCGCCGTCGTTCTGATAATTTTTCGCGGCGTTGATGCCGCCTTGCGCGGCGATCGAGTGGGCGCGGCGGGGGCTGTCCTGGAAGCAGAACGACTTCACGTTGTAGCCCATCTCGGCCATCGAGGCGGCGGCGGAGGCTCCGCCCAGGCCGGTGCCGACGATGATGACCTCGTATTTCCGCTTGTTGTTCGGCGCGACGAGTTTCATCTCGTTCTTGCGCCGGGCCCATTTCTCGGGGAGCGGACCTTCGGGGATGCGGGCGTCGAGTTTCACGGTGTTTGGAAGAGTGCTCATTTCACGATTCCCAGGAGGACGCCGATCGGCACTGCCTCCATGCCGAGGAAGACGGCGAGGGCGAAGAGGCGGGCGACCCAGTTCTGCCAGCCGAAGGTGATCTGGTTGCCGATGCCGAGGGTGCGGAAGAGGGCGGCGCCGCCGTGCTTGAGGTGGAGGCCGAGGAAGGCGACGGCGACGATGTAGAAGGCGGAGACCCAGAGGTTCTGGAAGGCGGTGACGATCATCCGGTGAACATCGTGGACCGGATCGGGATCGCCGGGGATCGAGGTCTGGTAGGTGCTGAACTCGTGGAACGGCCCGGCCATGACGGTGAAGTGGAGGATGTGGAAGACGATGAAGACGGCGATCACCAATCCGCCGACGAACATGGTGCGGCTGGCGAGGGTGGCGCCATTGGCATTGATCTGGGCGTAAGGCGTGGGACGGGAGGCGCGGTTGCGGCGGGTGAGCCGGACCGCCGCGTCGATATGGAGAAGGACGGCGAGCAGCAGGAGGATGCGGAAGGTCCAGACCAGCGCGGGGTTCGATTGGAGGACATGGGCGTAGTGGTTGATCGCATCCGGGGCCTCGAAGACCTGGAGGTTCCCCAGCATGTGGACGATGGTGAAACCGAAGAGGAAAAGGCCGGTGACGGCCATGATGAGCTTCAGGCCGATGCTCGACTTGAACGGGTTGGAACGGGCCATGGCCGCAGAGTACGGATCGCCGCTGGGGAAGTCAACGGGTCCGTGGGTCGCGATGGCGAAATTAGCTGCGATTGGGGTCTATTAGAAGATCTAATAGGGCGGGGGGAGCGTTTTCCTGTTTTAAGCAACCTCAAGACTCCGCTCGCATCGAGGTTACAGATCGAGTCATAGCCAGGGTCCAAGGGGGCGCAGCCCCTTTGCGTCGTTCAAAGCTGCCCCCGTGCATCCCGGCCCGCCTATAATCAACGCGTTCGATCTGTCGATGATACGCGCCACCTGAAACCGACGAGCCCGCTCTCCCGCGCTCCTCGCGTCCTCGTGGTATCAATCACTCGGACTCGGCGACATTCCCCTCCCGAGCTTATCCAACTAGAAACCGCTCTAATCCCAAAAGATCGGTCTTGGGCCGGTCAAGATGGTAGGCGTTCATCCCGAGCGAACGCGGGATAGCAATGTCCTTTTCGGGTTCGTCGCCGATCATCCAGGCCTCGCCGGGGGTGCAGTGCATGGCCTGGAGGGCGCGGCGGTAGATCGTCGGCGAGGGCTTGGCGGTGCCGAGCTCGGCGCTAATGAAGAGTTTTTCGAAATAGGGGGCGAGGCCGTGGCCGGTGAGGACGGGGCGGAGGCGGCTGTCGAGATTCGAGAGGATCGCCATGCGGTGGCCGCGTTGCCGGAGGAGTTCGAGGGCGGGGAGGACGTCGGGGAAGAGGGTCCAGGCCTCGGGCTTGGCGAAGTGGAGGTAGAGCTCCTCGAACCATTCCTCGAAGGGGAAAGCGGGCGGGAGGGTGTGAGATGCGACGGCGCCCCGGACGATTTCACGCCACCAGTCCCGGTCGTCGCCGTGGGAGGGGACGGCCTCGTCGGTTCGTTCGACGGCGGCGGCCCAGATGGTTTTGAAGCCCTCGTGGAGGAGGACGGCGTCGAGGGTGGCGCCGTGGCGGGCGGCGACGCGGGTGTAGGTGTCGCCGACCGGCTCGGTGGTGTGGAAGAGGGTGCCGGCGGCGTCGAAGAAGAGGACGGCGGGGGTGGGGTTCAAGATCGGCATGCCAGCTTCCTTACGCTGGATACGCTGGATGTCGATTCAGCTTAGAGCCTGTCATGCACTTTGGGAGGGTCGCGCCGGAGGGGCTGCGCCCCTCTTCCAAGGCGCGAGCGACGCGGTGAATGCCTCCGCGACAGCGCACATCGTTCCCAGGGGAAACTAACTGGCATGGCCGGGAGGCAACATGACATACACATAAGGAGCGAGCAACGCGACCCTCCCAAAGTGCATGACAGGCTCTAGTTCTTGAACGAGAGCGAGAGGTCGGCTCCGTCGACCTGGGCGGCGGCGTGGGCGCCGTTTTGATCGGTGTTGAGGATCAGGCCCGAGACTGCCGGGGCGGGCTGGCCGGAGGGCCGGAAGACCACCAGATAAGCCATGACGTGGAGCGATCCGATGGAATCGGCCGAGTCCCAAAACCGCATCACGCGGGAGATGCGATAGGGGACGGGGCGGACCAGCCAAAAATCCTGGCCGTTGGGCATCGGATTGGTATCGAGTTGGGTGGCGAACTGGACGCTGCCGTTGGTGACGGGATAGAGATAGGCGGTGATGGTCCCATCCTCGATGCGCAAGGGATAGGTGCCTTTATCTTCGATGACGGCGCCTCCGTTGAACGCCAGGGTGGAGACGTCTTCGGGAGGAACGGCCGCGCTGGTCGAGAGCGCCACCAAGGCGGCGTCTTTCACCTGCTTGCTGTAGAAATGGATCTTTTCGCCGGGAAATCCCGGAATCGATTCGTTCGACTCGTCGATGCAGAAGCCGACGCTCATCCCCAAAGGCGGGGGGCCGTCGTTGCGCCAATAGGCGACCAGGTTCCGTTTCTGCCTCCACTCGTCCTGGGTATCGACGGTGCCGAGGATGAAGTTGCCGTCCCGGTACTGGGAGAGATGGCGCACCGGGGTCGTGCCCGATCCCACCGCGTTCCATTCCCGCCACGCCGCGTGGGGAAGCTGGAATTCGGGCCGGGGGGCGATGGCCAGGGCCGCGAGGGCGGCCAGGCTCCCCTTGCCCCAATCGTGGGCGGTCTCGGTGTCCGGCAAGGGGTAGGCGCCGTCCGTGGCCAGGTAGATCCAGTATTTCAGGTTGGCGCAGTATTCGAGCATGTCATCGCCATAGGCCCGCAAAAACGGGCCGCCCAATTGGTAGGTCGGCGGGTGATAGGCGAGCGCCACCTGCTTCCAGAGGTGGTTGATTGCGGCGTCGGCCTTCGCGGAGAACGCATCGGAGAAGGCGAACCGGCGGCAGGAATAGGCTCCGCCCAGGGCGACGGCGGTATAGGTGGGGGAGAGATATTCGGCGAACTCGCCGTCGCCGGCCAGGTCCATGATCGCGTCGAGCTTGGCCTGGGCCCACGCTCCCGCTCCGGGCACGGCCAGGAGCTTTTCCCCGGCGGCGCCGAGCGCGGCGGAGATGAAGGCGATGTTGGTATAACCCGGATCGACGTCGCGGCGCATCGCCGCCCCGACCGCGAGGCGGACCGAGTTTTGCACGGCGCTCCGCACGTCGGCATCGAGGCAGGGATGCTGCCGGTCCAAGTCGAGGATATTGGCGAGATCGCCGCCGACGAAGGGAGCTGAATTGAGGTCCTGGGGCTTGGTGTCCTCCGTATACCAGTCGAAGGCGCCGCAGGTCGGGCTGGCCGGGTCCATATCCTGGCAGGTGACGACTTTCTTGAGGATTTTCTGCGCCAGGGCCTGATCGGCGGGATCGCCGGTGAGCAGCAGCGTATAGGCATAGCCGGAGGAGGCTCCGGTCGAGTGATGTCTCTTATTCGGCGGGTTGGCGCAGGGAGTCCCGACCAGGTTGGCGTCGGGATCGAAATTGGTCTCCAGATAGGTGCGGGCGATCTCATAGAGACGATGATGCAGTTGGGGATTGCCCAGGGAAGGATCGGGAGTCCAATCGGCGCCGAAAGCGGCCCAGGAGACCGACGCGAAGAGATCGCAGCAAAATAGGAAGCGAAGCAGGGTCATGGGAAGAGCCTTTTGCATAAATGCATTAAGCAGCAACTGCTGCGTCCATGAAGCCCTTTGGTGCGATCATTGGTGCGGGGGTGGCGCCTTCTCTTGGCCCACGCCCACGCCCTCGCTCTCCGCTAATGCGCCGATGGGGCGGGGCTCAATAATTCGTTGAGCTGGACTTCCTCTTCTTCGGTTTTTCCGGCGAGGCGGAGGGCGTCGCCAGCGAGGACGAGGGAGCCGATGATGAGGGTCGGTTCGGTGCTGGTTTCCAGGGTGGGCCAGAGGTCGGGGAGGGATGGATCGAGGGTGACGGGGAGGGGGGTGAAGAAGGGGGCGAGGCGGACGGGGTCGGAGGCGCGGTCGCTGGCGGGGCGGACGAGGGTGACGCGGTGGGCGAGGGGAAGCAGCAGGCAGGCGGCGGCGGCGGCGTCTTTGTCGCCGAGGGTGCCGTAGACGAGGTGGCAGGTCGTGGTGCCGAAGAGGGCCTTCCAGGCGGCGACGGCGGCGGCGATGCCGTCGGAGTTGTGGCCGCCGTCGACGATGAGGGGCGGGTTCCAGCGGAGGGGTTGGAAGCGGCCGGGCCAATCGACTTGGGCGAAGGCGGAGGCCAATTCGGAAGGGGAGAGCGGCGGATTTAAGCTGAGGAGGCTGAGGGCCGTGATGGCGCAGGCGGCGTTGCGGGCTTGGTGGGCGCCGAGGAGGGCGAGGCCGTATTCGTGGTTGCCGATGCGGACTTTTTGACGACCGTCTTCCGGGCCGAGGTCGATGACGGGAGCGACTGAATCAATTTCGTGGAGGGGAGAGTTTTGTTCTTTGGCGGTGGCGCGGATCACGGCAAGGGCTTCGGGGGCGGTGACGGCGGTGACGACGGGGAGGGTGGGCTTGATGATTCCGGCTTTTTCGCGGGCGATCGAGGACAAGTCGGGGCCGAGGAATTCCTGATGGTCGGCGGCGATGTTGGTGATGATCGAGACGGCGGGGGTGACGAGGTTGGTCGAGTCGAGCCGTCCGCCGAGGCCGGTTTCCCAGACGACCCAGGTGACTTGGTTTTGGGCGAAGTGGTGGAGGGCGAGGGCGGTGAGGAGCTCGAAGAAGGTCGGTTCGCCGAGGGATTCGGGCAGTTGTTGGGCGGCGGCCAGGACCTCGGACAGGCCGGTGGCGAAGTCTTCGCGGGAGATGGCGGTGCCGTCGATGCGGATCCGTTCGCGGACGGTGGCGAGGTGGGGCGAGGTGAAGAGGCCCGTTTTTTGTCCAATTGGGAGGCCGCGTTGGCGGAGGGCGGCGTCGCAGAAGGCGGCGGTGGAGCCCTTGCCGTTGGTGCCGGCGATGTGGAGGAAGCGGAGGCGGGTCTGCGGATGGCCGAGGGCGGCGGCGAGGGCCTCCATTTTCTCGAGGCCGAGCTTCATGCCGAGGCGGCGGCAGCGGCCCAGGGTGTCGAGGGCCTCGCGGTAGGTCATCGGTGCGGGCGCGAGCCGGGGTGGCTCGGCGGGAGGGTGCAAGTCCGTCTCAATTCCGGAGGTAACGGAGGATCTTCGCCAGTTCGGCCCGCATCTGGTGGCGGTGGATGATCCGGTCGATCATGCCCCGGTCGAGGAGGAACTCGGAGGTCTGGAAGCCTTTGGGGAGTTCCTGCTGGGTGGTCTCCTTGATGACGCGGGCGCCGGCGAAGCCGATCATCGCCTTCGGTTCGGCGACGATGAGGTCGCCGAGGGAGGCGAAGCTGGCCATGACTCCGGCCATGGTCGGGTTGGTCAGGACGGAGATGAAGGGGAGGCGGGCCTCGCCGTGGAGGGCGAGGGCGGCGCTGGTCTTGGCCATCTGCATGAGGCTGAGCATTCCCTCGTACATGCGGGCGCCGCCGGAGGCGGAGATGACGATGACGGGGAGCTTCGACTTGGTGCCGCGCTCGATGGTCCGGGTGATTTTCTCGCCGACGACGGAGCCCATGCTGCCGCCGAGGAAGCGGAAATCCATCACCGCGAGGGAGGCTTTCTCGGTTTCGATCGAGACGATGCCGTCGACCACGGCCTCGTTGAGCCCGGTCTTCTGGCGGTATTTCTTGAGCTGGTCGGTGTAGGACTTGGCGCCGGTGAAGCCGAGGACGTCGACCGAGGTGAGGCTGGCGTCGTGCTCGACGAAGGAGCCGGGGTCGGCGAGGAGGTCGATCCGGTCGCGGGCGGCGATGGGGAAGTGGTGGCCGCAGTGCTTGCAGACCATCTGGTTGCCGGCCAGCTCCTTGGTGTAGAGCATCTCGCGGCAATGGCATTTCGTCCAGATCCCGTCGGGAATCTCGAGCTTGCTGTCGCCGGAGGGGATGCTGATGGCTTCGGTGGAATCGGTATGCATGGGGAGGTGGAGGCCTGGAGATTGTTTCTTAAGCTCGGGCGATGGTCAGCGCGGCGATGCGGCGGGCGCCGTTTGCGGAGAGGATGCGGGCGCAGGCTTCGGCCGTGGCGCCGGTCGTGAAGACATCGTCGATTATTAGCAGGTTCAGGCCAGCGACGTCAAACCGCGACTTGAACTCGAAGGCGCCGAGGAGGTTGCGCAGGCGGGCGCCCCGGCTGAGGAGGGTCTGTTTCTCGGTGGGGCGGATCCGCTTCAGGCAGGGGAGGATGGGGAGGCGCTGGCGTTTGCCCAAGACCCGGCTCAGCTCTTCCGCCTGGTTGAAGCCCCGGTCCCGTCGCCGGACGGGATGGAGGGGGACGAAGACGAGACCGTCCCACCGCTCGCCGGCGGCGAATTGGCGGAAGCCGTCCTCGAGCCAATCGGCGAGGAGGCCGAGCTGGTGGAAGTGGTGGCGGTATTTGAAATCGTGGATGGTTTCGCGGACCGGCCCCTCGGCGCGGTAGGCGGCGCGGGCCCATTTCAGGGTCCATTCGCGTTCCTGGCAATTCGGACAGAGGAAATAGCCGAAGATGGCTCCTTCGTAGGGTTCGCCGCATTGGGCGCAGAAGGGGGGGACGACCCGCCGGGTGGTGTTCTCGACCGGCGGCGGGGGTGGGAAGGCGAGGCCGAGGCCGACTTGGGCCCACTCGCTCAGTTGATGGAGAAGCGAGGGCATTTCCAGAGGAGGAGGGCGACGAGGGCGAGGGCGGCGAAGCTGAGGGGGTCGGCGGTGAAGTCGCCGGACGCCCAGTGGTTGGGGATTCCGGCGGTGAGGCAGCCACCGAGCTTGGCGCCGATGATCCAGCCGGCGTGGAGGCCGATGGGGAGCCAGAGCCGCCCGGTGCGCCAGGCGGCGAGGCCGAGGACGCCGCCGACGGAGGCGAGGAGGAGGAAGCGGGTGGCGATGGCGTGGAAATCGGCAAAGGGGGCGAAGGCCAGGCCGAGGGCGGTGAAGCCGCTGCCGGCGGTCACGGGGTCGGGGGTGAAATCGGAGGGGACCTTGATGAAGTGGACGAGGGCGAAGAAGAGGCTGGTGAGGACGATGCCCACCAGCGGCCCCGTTCCCCGGATCAGGACGGTCTGGATGATGCCGCGGAAGAGGAGTTCTTCCAGGGGGGCGACGAGGGCGGCGGCGAGGAGGAGGGTGCCGAGGCTACCCCAGCCCGCCGAGCCTTCCAGGATCCGACCGCCCGCCGCGATGGCGATGGCGAGGGTGACGAACGTCGAGAGGAGGGCGATTGCCAGGCCGATGGCGAGGCCGATTTTTGCCTCGGGTTTCACGCCGATCTCCTGCCAGGAGGCGATGTCGAAGCGGCGCCAGAAAAGGGGGATGGCGGCGAGGGCGGCCAACATCAGGGAGCGGTCGACGTAGCTATGGAAGGGGTAGGCGAGGTGAGGATGGAGGAGGCGGTAGGCCCAGGGGGAGAGGAGGGCGGCGGCAATGAAGACGAGGAGGACGCAGAGGCTGAGGGCGGCGGTCCCCTTGGTGGTCCCTTTCAGTTTCACGCCGGGGAGCATGGCGGTGGCGCGGGGGTGGGAAAAGAAAATTAGCCGGGGGTGTTTGGAGCCTTTCGTATTCAAGTAAACTCAAGACGTAGCTCCCATAGGGGTTACAGATCGAATGCCTGCGCGATAGCGCAATAATCCCCCTGGGAAACTAACTAGCATGGCCGGGAGGCAATCCGTTGCGACACTCAAGGAGCGAGCAACGCCGAGGGAGAGCCCTTTGCGGCTCAACGCGGCCCTTTCTGAATGTCGATTCAGCCTAGCCGGGGGCCAAGGGGAGGAGGGGCGGCTGGCTGGCCAGGTGGTAGGCGAGGGCGAAGCTGACGGCGTCGAAGGCGGTGTGGGCGATGGCGGCTTCCCAGTAGGACTTGCGCCAGACGAGGATCGAGCCGAGGCCGAGGCCGAGGACGAAGGTGACGGCGACGCCCATCCCGCCCTGGTAGAGATGGCCGAGGCCGAAGAAGGCCGCCGTGACCACGATCATGCCGAAGGTGCCGATCCGGGAGGAGAAGGCCCGGGGGAGAAGGCGCTGTAATCCCGCCAGGAAGCCGGCCCGCCAGAGTTCTTCGAGGAAGCCGGCCATCAGCGCGAGGGTGCCGTAGATGATCAGGGTCTGGAGGGGGCGGCCGGCGAGGTTTTCGAGGTTGAGGACTTCGGACATCCGTTCGGAGAAGGCCTGGAGGCCCTGGGCTCCGATGAATTTCGAGGCGAGGAAGGCGACGGGGAGGAGGGAGAGGCGGATGGCGACCGACCAGAGGAGGCCAATGGCGATGGTCTTGGTCCAGGAGGCGTGGGGGAGGTGGAGTTCGGCGTCGGTGACTTCGGAGATGAGGAAGCCGAGGCCGAGGCAGGAGGCCCAGATGACGAGATGGGCGGCGAGGAAGGTGGGGAGCTGGGTGAGCTTGCCGGGGATGAGGTGGACGGCCTCGCCGCTGGGGTGGTAGCCGCAGAGGGCGAGCAGGAGGGGGACGGAGATCAGGAGGAGATGAAATTCCCAGCGCCGTTTCGGCGGCATGCGTTCGACCCATTCCTTGACCATGTGGGGGGCAGGGTCGCCTTTTTCGGGGAGTAAGACAACTGAACTTTCCAGGGCTAAAAATTAATGGGAGTTAAGTTTACTGAAAAATCCCGATTGTCAGCGGGGCCGGAGGATGGCAAAACAGGCCGTTCCGATGAGTGACAAGCCTTCCGCACCCGCCATCACGCCCCTGGAGTTCGAGAAGCCGGTGGTGGAGCTGGAAAAGAAGCTGGCCGAACTGAAGCTCAGCGCCGAGGGGCACGAGGTCGATTTCAGCGACGAGATAAAGAGTCTGCAGGCAAAGATCGAGGAGGCCCGCGCCGAAATCTACGCCAAGCTCACTCCCTGGCAGCGGGTCCAGATCGTCCGCCATCCCCGCCGTCCCTATTTCCTCGATTATCTCCAGCGGATCACCACCGATTTCGTCGAATTGAGCGGTGACCGCCTTTACGGCAACGACCGGGCGATTGTCGGCGGGTTTGCGACCTTCGAGGGGGAGAAGGTGGTGATCATCGGCCAGCAGAAGGGGCGCGATGTGAAGGAGAATATCCTCCGCAATTTCGGCAGCCCCCATCCCGAGGGGTACCGCAAGGCGCTCCGGTTGATGGAATTGGCCGATAAGTTCAATCTCCCCATCCTTTGCTTCATCGATACCCCGGGCGCCTATCCCGGCCTCGGCTCCGAGGAGCGGCACATCGGTGCGGCGATCGCGGTGAATCTCCGCGAGATGTTCAAGCTGCGGGTGCCGATCATCGCGACGGTCCTCGGCGAGGGCGGGAGCGGCGGGGCGCTCGGCATCGGCATTGCCGACCGGGTCCTTCTTTTGGAAAATGCCTATTATTCGGTGATCTCGCCGGAAGGGTGTGCGGCGATTCTCTGGGGCAGCGCCTCCAACGCGCCGAAGGCCGCCGAGGCGCTGAAGATGAACGCCGCCGATCTCCTCAAGATGAAGCTGATCGAGGAGGTCATCCCCGAGCCGCAGGGCGGGGCGCACCGCGATTGGGAGGCGGCGGCCAATGGAGTAAAGACCGCTATTCTCAAGCATCTCCGGCAGCTCCGCAAGCTGGAGGTGGCCACGCTCCGTGAGCGCCGGTATGACAAGTTCCGCCAATACGGCGAGTTCGAGGAGCAGGTGGTTAAGAAAGCCGCCTAGTCGCTCGAAGCCCGCCGATCTCGGACGAATCTTCGTCCGGCTTTTCCTTTTTTTCATGAACGAACTCGAAACGATTCGCCATTCGGCTGCCCACGTCCTCGCCACCGCCCTGCTCGAACTCTGGCCGGAGGCCCAGTTTGCCGCCGGGCCGCCGGTGGAGCAGGGATTCTACTATGATGTCGAGCTGCCGCATCGGATCAGCCCGGACGACTTCGCGAAGATCGAGGAGAAGGTGGCGGCGATCCAGAAGGCGCGGCAGCCGTTTGTCCGTTCCGAGGTGAGCCGGGCCGAGGCGGAGGTGTTGGCGAAGGCGGGGCGGCTGGCGGCGCTGGGCAACCGGCCCGAGGCGAGCAAGTTCAAGCTCGATATTTTGCAGCGCATTCCCGACGGCGAGACGATCAGCCTGTTTACCAACGGCTCCTTCGTCGATCTTTGCGCCGGACCCCACGTTCCCGATACCGGCAAGATCGGGGCGTTCAAGCTGACCCATGTCGCCAGCGCCTATTACAAGGGCGACGAGCGGAATCCGCAGCTGCAGCGGATCTATGGGATCGCTTTTGCCACCCAGAAGGAGCTCGACGAGCACTTCGCGATGATCGAGGAGGCGAAGAAGCGCGATCACCGCAAGCTGGGCAAGGAGCTGCAGCTCTTCACCTTCGATGAGGATGTCGGCCCCGGGCTTCCATTATGGCTCCCTAAAGGCGGAGTCCTCATCGAGGAGTTGGAACGGCTGGCGAAGGAGACCGAATTTGCCGCCGGGTATCAGCGGGTGCGGACGCCGCATATCGCGCGGGAGATGCTTTATAAGACGAGCGGGCATCTGCCTTATTACGCGGAGAGTATGTTTCCCCCGATGGAGCTGGAGGAGGAGAAGGGCGGCGAGAAAGTCGTCTATTACCTCAAGGCGATGAACTGCCCGCACCATCACAAGATTTTCGGCGCGCTGCCCCGCAGCTACCGCGAGCTGCCGCTCCGCTTCGCCGAGTACGGCACCTGCTACCGCTATGAGCAATCGGGCGAGCTGCTCGGACTGATGCGGGTCCGCTGCATGCAGATGAACGACGCCCACATCTATTGCACCGAGGAGCAGTTCGCCGCCGAGTTCCGGGCGGTGAACGAGATGTATCTGAAGTATTTCAAGATCTTCGGGATCGAGAAGTTCCGGATGCGGTTCTCCACCCACGATCCGGCGAAGCTGGGCGAGAAGTATGTCAATGAGCCGGAGCTCTGGCTCAAGACCGAAGACATGGTTCGCCGCGTTCTGGTCGAGAGCGGGATCGATTTCGTCGAGGTGCCGAACGAAGGGGCCTTTTACGGGCCGAAGATCGATGTGCAGGTCTGGAGCGCGATCGGGCGGGAATTTACCCTGGCGACGAATCAGGTCGACTTCGCGGTGCCGCGCCGTTTCGGCCTCGAATATACCACCTCCGCGAACACCAAGGAGACGCCGCTTTGCATCCATCGGGCTCCGCTGGGGACCCATGAGCGGTTCATCGGCTTCCTCATCGAGCACTTCGCCGGGTCGTTCCCGACCTGGCTTTCGCCCGAGCAGGTGCGGATTCTCCCGATCACCGAGGAGCAGGTTCCCTTTGCCGAGGAACTGGCCGCCGAGCTGCGGGCGAAGATGATCCGGGTCTCGGTCGACGGGAGCCGGGAGAAGCTGGGGGCGAAAATTCGCCTTGCGCAGGTCGAAAAAACGCCTTACATGGTGGTGCTTGGAAAAAATGAGGTTTCAAACGGGCAGCTTTCGGTGCGTAGCCGCAAGCGCGGCGATGTCGGCGGCGATCTTGGCTTAATGGATCGCGCCACCTTCCTTGCGCGAATCGAATCTGAAATTCGCGAGCGTTCGATAGCTTCTTAGCCCTCTTTTTTAGCCCTCCTCCAGTTCTTCCCTTCAACCCCTACCTCTAGTCCTCCTCCGTCCCTACCTCCCTACCTGTGGCCCGCCCTCCGAGAAATTTCAATAGTGGTCGCTTCAGCAACCACACCTTCCGCGCCAATAACTTCATCCGCGCCCGCGAAGTCTTCGTGATCGGTTCCGACGGCAAGCCGCTCGGGAACATGCAGACGCTCGACGCGATCGCGCAGGCGCGGCGCGAGGGCCTCGACCTGGTCGAGATCTCGCCCAACGCCAATCCGCCGGTCTGCAAGATCGCCGACCGCGGCAAGATGCAGTACGAGCAGGCCAAGAAGGAAAAGGATTCCAAGAAGAACAGCGGCGCCTCCAAGGCGACCAAGGTGAAGGAGATGCAGTTCCACCTGAACATCGATCCGCACGACTACGGCATCAAGCTGCGGCGGGCCGAGGGCTTCATGTGGAAGGGGATGAAGGTGAAGTTCTCCCTCTTCCTGCGCGGCCGGGAAAACCTCCACAAGGACCGCGCCGAGGTGCTGATGCGCCAGGTC
>Ga0302314_10006163_pt1 | contig 21770 bp, 22 predicted proteins | sample III_Palsa_N2_3_FD_200533 | JGI IMG/M metagenome (GOLD analysis project Ga0302314, IMG submission 200533) | Peat permafrost microbial communities from Stordalen Mire near Abisko, Sweden - III_Palsa_N2_3 | ecosystem: Environmental > Terrestrial > Soil > Palsa > Peat permafrost | place: Sweden...
GTCCCGGGTGACGTCCGGGGAGTGCCGGGAAGGCTGCTGGCCGGGACGGGCCTCCGGGACGGCGATGACGCGGCGGGCAGCGTCCGGGGCGCCAGGTAGCTTCCCATCACGAGGCCGGGCCGCGCGGCCGGGGTGACCCCGGCTCCGGCCGGGGTGACCCTGGCTCCGGGCCGGGGCGCGGGACGTCCCGCCGTCTTGGTGATTACGGCGCCGTGGTGGCGTGCGTGGTTGTAGACCGCGACTGTCGCGGTCGTGAGGACCGCGCTCGCGAGGAGACCGCCGAGGATCACCAGGATCAGGGTCACGATGCCGACCTCGGGCAGGGTCTCCCGGATCCGGCGGCGGCGGCGGGCCTTCGCCGTGGGCGGCGGCGGTCCCTGCCACACCGGAACCTGGTGAAGCTGGTCGAGGGTGTCGGCGTACCCGGCGGGCAGGCCGTAGCTCTCGCCGTCGTCCACGGCGCCGGGCTGGGTAGCGGGGGGATCAGGCATGTCGTCGTCTCCGCGTGGGGGGGCGCCAGCGGTCGTCATAGGGGGTGGTGTTCCTTCAGTCAGGTGATGCGCCTGGCCTCGTCGGGTGAGGCCGGGTCGCGGGCTGGGCGGGAATCGGACCCCGCTCTCGTACTGCCGTCAGTCCTTCCTTTGGTCGGGCTCATCAGTGCGGTCTAACCCGCGGGAGGTAGTTGGCATGATCGCATTATTGGAAAAGACGTCGATAGCAACTTGAAAACGCGGCTTCCGATTACGTGCGATATATACCTTTTTGTCACGCGCAGACTGCAGGAGCCATTGATCTCGTATCTTCCTGGTGGCAGGAAGTCTCTGTCGAAATCGCTGTATCCATATTGCCAAGCCTACTGGCGCGCAGCGTTTACTCCAATTCTCATAATAATTCAGGCAGCGTTAAATTCCGGAAATCGAACGGTCGGCTCCGTCGCGACGAGGCGTCGCATGCACCACTGTTATCATCCCGGCGCAGCCGAACCTTCAGTCACAGATTTCCTCGTTATTATAACTATGCGGCGACGAATTATCCTTAGCTTGGCGTCCAGCAGAATTGGCTGCGTGCACGGGTTCAGACCGCAATACCACTGCCCGTTCAGGCTAACTAAAGTTTCTTTTTCCCAAACGAGCCGTGCTGCTTGTCTCAGGCGATCAGCCACCAGCCGCTCCGGGCGATTCCGCCGCAGCTGACGTCCGATGCAGGAGGCGCGGGCCCTTGGTATTACCGAGCCTTGTCGACGTATTCGACGGTATGCCGGGCCGTCGGCGATCGGCCATGATGGGGTGGTGGAGCTTGAGCCGTACCGGGGTGAGCTGGTGGCGTACTGCTACCGGATGCTGGGCTCGTTCCACGAGGCCGAGGACCTGGTGCAGGAGACGATGCTGCGGGCGTGGAAGGCGCGTGACCGGTACGACCCCGCCCGGCGCGATGAGAACGGCCGGCCCCGCCGGTATGTACCGGTGAGCATCCACCGGAGGGAGATCCATCGTGAGCGTCATCGTCATCGAGTTCATCACCCTGGACGGGATCGTGTCCGACCCGGACGGGTCCGGCGGCACTCCGGCCGGCGGCTGGGCCTTCCGGCACGGCCCCGAAACGGTCGCCGGTGACAAGTTCCGGCTCGGCCGCACGCTGGACGAGGGTGTCCTGCTGCTGGGCCGCAGCACCTGGCAGTTGTTCTCGCGGCTGTGGCCGGGGCGCGACGACCCGTTCTCCGCGCGGATGAACGCCGTGCCGAAGCTGGTCGCCTCCCGCACCCTGACCGGAACGTCGGCCTGGGCGAACTCCCGCGTCATCGACGGCGACCTCGTCCAGGCCGTCAAGAACGAGCCGCGCGACGTGATCATCACCGGCAGCCTGAGCGTCGTGCACGCGCTGATGGCCGCGGACCTGATCGACGAGTACCGCCTGCTGACCTTCCCCACCATCGTCGGCGCCGGTGACCGGCTGTTTCCCCCGGGCAGGCCGCCCGCCTACCTGGAGGTCCTGTCCACCGAGCAGGCCGGCGCCGCCGTCCTCACCCGGTACGGCCGGGCACGATGACAGCCCGCCACCCTGACCCTGCTGGATCACGGCCGTGCTGGCCTGGGCTGGGGTGCCGCCAAGTAGACTGACAGTCGTACTCTTACGTACAACGATGTACAATTCTGTCATGGTATCGATGACCGTCTCCGAAGCCCGGGCTGCCCTCCCCCAACTCCTCTCCAGAGTCGAGGGGGGTGAGGAAATCACGATCACCAGGCACGGCCACCCGGTGGCCGTCCTGGTCCGGCCCGACGCGCTGCGTAGCCGCCGGGCGGATGCCGCGTTGGAGGACGCCGGCCGGATCCATGAGCTGCTCACCCAGGCGGCGGGAGAGCCATTGCCGGATAGCCGGGGGCTGACCGCGCAGCGGGCCGAGGAGCTAGTCACCGCGATCAGGGCCGGGCGAGATACCCGGTAATGGATGCCTTCGACGCCGATGTACTCATCTACGCCGCTGTGCCCGGTCATCCGCTGGGCGAGCAGGTGGCTGCCCTGTTCCGGTCCGCAGCTCCGGCGACGTCGGCGGGCCTTGGTTCGGTCCTGCTGCTTCCGGAGGTCCTCAGCAGGCCGCTGCGCGACGGTGCCGTCGACGAGGTCCGCATTCTCGCCGGCCTGCTGGCCAGGCTGGACCTGCGTCCGGTCGACCGGGCCACCGCCGAACTCGCGACCGCCCTGTCCAGCCGGTACCGGCTGAAAGCCGCGGACGCTACCCACCTGGCCACCGCGGTGAGCATGGGCGCCGACCGGTTCATCACCAGCAACAAGCGCGATTTCCCGCCCGCGATCACGGAGATCCAGGTGACCTACCCGGCGGGTTCCGCCTCGGCCCCCGGCACCTGGCCGGACAGCCCATGAGCCGGGCGGAGGCCCTGGCGATGCGCGGCGCCCACGCCATCAATGAGCCGTCGGCCGATTGAAGTTCGCTTCATCGGCTTCTACTAGCTGCGGCGCGGTGCGCTAAAACGCGTCTGGTGGCTTGTAAACGCCGTATACCTCGCGGAACGCATCGCACACTTCACCGACAGTGGCACGGGCGCGGAGTGCCTCGCGCATCGGGTAGAGGAGGTTGCGGTCACCAGTGGCCGCCTCCTTCAGGTCATCTAGCGCGATGCGGTGAGCGGCTTTGTCACGGGAAGCCCGGAGCAGTGCGAGCCGCTGTGCTTGCTCACTCTCGATTGCCGGGTCCATATGGAGAGGCTTGTAGTGCTCCTCGGAGTCGACCTGGAACCTGTTGACACCCACGACGATCCTGTCGCCTGCCTCTGTCTGCTGCGTGACCTGGTACGCCGAGCGTTCGATCTCCGCCTTCTGGAAGCCCGCCTCGATACCGGCGACCGCGCCGCCGAGTTCCTCGACGCGCGCGATCAGCGCCCCGGCCGCCTCTTCGATTTCGTTGGTCATCGACTCGATCGCGTACGAGCCAGCGAACGGGTCGACCGTCGCGGTCAGGTCAGTCTCGTGTGCGAGCACCTGCTGCGTACGCACCGCCAGCCGCGCGGCCTTCTCGCTGGGCAGCGCTATCGCCTCGTCATAGGAATTGGCGTGCAGTGACTGCGTGCCGCCGAGCACCGCCGCGAGCGCCTGGATGGTGACCCGGGCCATGTTCACCTCGGGCTGCTGCGCGGTTAGCTGCACACCCGCGGTCTGGGTGTGGAATCGCAGCATCTGCGAGCGCGGGTGGACGGAGCCGAATTCCTCCCGCATGATGCGCGCCCAGAGCCGGCGTGCCGCACGGAATTTCGCTACCTCCTCCAACAGCGTGGTCCGCGCCACGAAGAAGAACGACAGGCGTGGCGCGAACTCATCGACCCCGAGACCGGAGCTGATCGCTGCGCGCACGTACTCGATGGCGTTGGCGAGCGTGAACGCGATCTCCTGCACCGGCGTCGCGCCCGCCTCCGCCATGTGGTAGCCGGAGATGGAGATCATGTTCCAATGGGGGATCTCCTTCATGCAGTAGGCGAACGAGTCCGCGACCAGGCGCATGGAGGGTTGCGGCGGGTAGATGTAGGTGCCGCGGGCAATGTACTCCTTGAGGATGTCGTTCTGGATCGTCCCGGTGAGCTGGTCCGCGCTCACGCCCTGCTCCTGGGCCACGAGCTGGTAGAGGAGCAGAAGCGCGGCCGCCGGCGCGTTGATCGTCATCGACGTGGACACCTCGGCGAGCGGGATGCGGTCAAGCAGCAGGCGCATGTCATCGATCGAGTCGATGGCCACCCCGACCCTTCCCACCTCGCCGAGCGCCATGGCCGCGTCGGAATCGAAGCCCATCTGGGTGGGCAGGTCGAATGCCACCGAGAGGCCTGTGGTACCCGCCTGGATGAGCTGGTGGTAACGGCGGTTGGATTCCGCGGCGGTGGCGAAGCCGGCGTACTGGCGCATCGTCCATGGGTGCTCGACGTACATGGAAGCGTGCACGCCGCGGGTGAACGGATACTCACCTGGCTCGCCCAGACGCTGCTGCGGGTCGAACCCTGTGAGCGATCCCGGCCCGTACACGGGCTCGATCGGCAGCCCGGACTCCGACTCTCGCGCCATGCCCTTCATATGCCCAAGCCTCGCGTAACCAAAGCACCAGCCTGCCCCGGAATCCCGCGTTGGTGAATCGCGAATGGTCACGGTCGACGACCTATCAGTGTTGGCTCAGCCGCCGCTCCTGCCATACGTCACTGACAAACAGGGCCGAGGACCCTCTTGGCAGGGGACCAAGGGCTCTTTCAGCGCCCGGCGCTGCGGCCGAGAGTCGCGGGCAGACGTTCCCGCAGTGCAGGTGCTTCCCGGCAGTGCAGGTGGACAGAGTCGAGGAAGGGCCGATATCCGATGATGAACATTCGTTCGGGCCCGTCGGCCCTGTCAGTCCGGCCAGCAGGGGCCGTGCCGTTGCGTGCGCGCCTGTTGACCGTCCCTGCCGGGGTCATCCGGCAGCGAGCAACCGGCTAGGCTGCGCGATGAGCCAGGCAGCCGCCAGGCCGGAAGATCACGCTGGCGGAGCGGCTCGGGGCAAGGCGCTGCTGGACCGTATGGATCGGCTGCCGGGGTGGCCGCTACCCCGCTTCGACCTTTTCGTGCTGGGGCTGGCGTACTTCTTCGTCTTCTACGACATCACCGACATCGGCTTCGGGTTGCCGGCCATCGTCAAGCAGTTCGCCCTGACCACCAACGACGTGAAGTTCGTAGCGATAGCCATCGGGCTGGTCGGCTACATCGTGGGGTCGAACCTCATCGGGGCGCTCGCGGACTGGCGGGGCCGCAAGCTCGCGTTCCTTATCTCGTTGCTCGTCTCCGGCCTGGGGTCCCTCGGCACCGCGTTCGCGACCGGGATCGTGACGCTGTCGATCTGGCGTTTCCTGACCGGTATGGGCGTCGGCGCGGCCCTCAACCTGGCGTCGACGTATGTGGGGGAGCTCTCTCCTCCCTCGCAGCGAGGCCGTATCTCGGTGACGATGTTCATGATCGGCATCATTGGCCAGGCCGTCACGCCGTTCGTGGCCCTCGCCCTGGTGCCGCACTTCTATACCGGCTGGCGGATCCTGTTCGCCATCGGCGCGTTCATCGGGCTGGCGGGCGTGCTGTTCGGGATGCGGCTGCCGGAATCACCCCGATGGCTGATCCAGCACGGCCGCCTCGATGCGGCCGAGGTAATGGTCGGGTCGATGGAGCAGCGCTTCGACCCGGCAGACCTGGCGGTGTCCGCGGCGCCGCTCTCCGGTGGGCCGGGGGGCACCATACGGACCGGCGCCGATGAGGATCCGGGCAGCATCCTGCACGAGCTGACGCACGGACGGTATGGCCTAGCGGTCCTGGCCATGACCACCATGTGGTTCCTGTGGTACATCGGCAACTACGGGTTCCTGGGGGACGCCGCGACCCTGCTCTCCGGGCACGGCCTGGGGATCGGCAGCTCGATCCTGTACCTGGCGGTCGGTGCGATCGGGTACCCGGTGGGGGCGGGGATCATGATCGTCACGGCCGACAAGATCGAGCGCAAGCACCTGATCTTCGGCGCCACCGTGGTCTGGCTGATCGGGATGCTGCTGATCGGGACCCTGGCCAACGGCGCGGTCGTGACCGCCGGCTCGTTCCTGGCATCGCTGGCGTTGGGCTCCTACCTCCAGGTGGCCTACACCTTCACCGCCGAGAACTTCCCGACCCGCCTGCGCTCCCGCGGGTTCGCCCTGGCTGACGGAGGCGGGCACCTGGGCGGGGCGGTGGGCGCCCTCCTGCTGCCCACGCTGGTGACCGGCACCACGTTCTTCCTCGGGTTCGCCGTCATCGGAATCACCGGGCTGCTGGCGGGCCTGATCGCCCTGGGCGGCCCGAAGACCAGCGGCCGCTCACTCGAGAAGGTCACACAATGACATGCGTGCGGCTCGCCGGGAACGACCTCACACGGCCTGGGGATGACACCGTCGGCGTAGCCTGGTCCAGGAAATGGAGGTACCGGTCGTGGAGACGTCAGCAGTCCTGGCCACCGCCGAGGATCGAGTAGTCGAGGAAGCTGCTGCCACGCTCGAGCAACGCCATCAGGCACACCACCACGCAGTCAGCCCGGAGGAGCGCCGTCGCAACGTGCGGGATCTGTTCGAGCTGGTCGTCCAGTGCGTGCACGAGGGCCGTACCGAGCCGATCATCGCGTCGTCCCAGCAGATCGCGGCGAACCGCTTCGAGGCGGGCTTCGACATCGCCGAGATCCAGGGAACATTCAACGTCCTGGAAGAGGTGCTCTGGCGCCATGTAGCGAGCAGCTTCGCAGCCGACCAGCGGATCGAGGCACTCGGGCTGCTGAACACCATCCTCGGGGCGGGGAAAGATGCGCTGGCCCGAACCTATGTGACCCTGGCCAGCCGGGGAGCCGGTCCGCTGGAGCAGCAGCTCGCGGTGTCGCGGGGCGATGGCGAGGCAGGCGGCCCGGCTGGGGCTGCTGGCCTCGCGGGCGGTGCCGTCCGGACCGATAAACGCGGCCAAGTGGGCGTCATCTCCCTTGACAACCAGCACACGCGCAACGCCCTCAGCGCCCAGACGGCCAACGGCATCGTCGCCGCGCTTGAGAGCCTGCGAGCCGAGGGCGTGCGCGCCGTTGTGATCCGCGCGGCGGCCGGACAGCGCGTCTGGTCCGCCGGCCATGACATTGACGAACTTCCCCGTGGTCGGCGCGACCCGCTGGGCTACAACGATCCGCTCGAACAACTGCTCCGCGCCGTCCGCACCTTCCCGTTTCCGGTCATCGCCATGGTGCACGGCTCGGTATGGGGCGGAGCGTTCGATCTGGTGCTCAGCTGCGACCTGATCGTCGCCGACGAGACGGCGACGTTCGCCATCACTCCCGCGAACCTGGGACTGCCGTACAACACCGCCGGACTGCTCCACTTCCTCGGGCGGCTGCCCATCAACCTCATCAAGGAGATGTTCTTCACCGCTGCGCCCGTCGACGCCCAGAAGGCCAAGGACTGGCTCGTGGTCAACCACCTGGTGGAGTCCGCCGAACTCGAAGAGTTCACCCTCGATCTGGCCGCCGGCATGGCGTCGAAGTCGCCTATGGCCATAGCCGTCATCAAGGAGCAGCTCCGTGTCCTCATGGACTACCAGCCCATTGCGGCTCTGGTGTACGAACGCATCCAGGGGCTGCGACGGGAGGCATACGACAGCAGTGACTATCTCGAGGGTCTCAAGGCCTTTTCCGAGAAACGCCCGCCGATCTTCCGGGGCATCTGACGCCGTCAAGCCGGAGCGGTTCAGAACACCGGCAGGGACAATAGCATCACGGCCCGTCCGGAATAATCCAGATCTCTATTGACCGAACGAACCTGCTGCTTGCCCCGGTGACCCCGCGCGCCCACCTGGGCAGGCCTCCCATCCTGGGGGAACGCCGATCCAGGGACGGTGCCCGCCCCGGCATCCGGCTGGCCATAGCAGCAGCAGCGGCGGCCGCAGCAGAAGCTCACGTCCGATCGGGGTGGTGCGGGCCGTGATATTACCGAGCTTGGGACCATTCCCCGTAACTATAGCGTTTGCTATAGTTACGGGGTGGGCCAGTGGGAGATCTACCAGACCGATGAGGTCGCCGACTGGGTGGGGAACCTGCGTCGTACTGATCCGGGGGCGGCCGATCAGGTTGAGGCTGCTGTCGACGTGCTCTCTGAGTACGGGCCGACGCTGGGGCGGCCCCTGGTGATACGCTCACCGGCTCGAAGATCGCGAATCTGAAGGAGTTGCGGCCCCGGCAGACGATGATCCGGCTGCTGTTCGTCTTTGACCCGTGGCGGTCGGCGATCCTTCTGACCGGAGGCGACAAAACAGGGCAGTGGAAGACATGGTACGAGCGGGCGATTCCGCATGCCGAGAAGTTGTACGCGGTTTATTTGAAGGAACGGACAGAGGAGGAAGGCCAGTGAGCAGCTTCACGAAGTGGGACCGGGATGCCTATCGTCGCCGAGTCGGTGAGGAGGAATCCGCTCGTCGTCGTGGTGCGATCATGGCGGAGCAGTGGGGTTATCAGCTGGCTGAGGAGCGGAAACGGCTGGGCTTCACCCAGGCGGGGCTGGCGGAGATCATGGGGGTCAGCCCAGGGCGGGTGTCGCAGATCGAGCGTGGCGAGGTCGCGACCGTTGAGGCGCTTGCCACGTACGTTGCCGCACTTGGCGGGAAGCTGGAGTTGGTGGCGGACATCGGCGGGCATCTGCTGAAGATGCCCGCCAACCCAGCGGCCTGACCTTGCTGCCGTAGCCAACACCAAAGGGCGCGAGGGCATCACGCAGACCGACCACCTGCGGCCCCATCACCGGCGTCCGGGACGCGCTGAGCGGCTATCAAGACGGATGCTGCGCCTACTGCCACACCCCGTTCACCGACATCGGAACCAGCCGGGTGGCCGTCGATCACGTGCTCCCGTGGGTTCTGACGACCCGGGAATGGCAAGACGGTGACCTGCACCAGGTCTGGAATCTCGTCCTGCGCGTCCCCGTGCCGAACGTCATTACCGGGGACTCGCAGGTGCCGGTGCCATGGGGTGCCTGGCGGAGAAGGACTTCCGGAGCGCCCAGGTCGGTCACCTCGCCATCGCGGGGAACTGCCCACACCGGATGCTCCCGGGCGTAGTGCCCGATGGCCAGGGCGAGCTTCGGCTCGCTTCCGGGTCCGCCGTGCTGACGGCTGCGGGCGAACTCAAGGAACCTCGCTGTGAGCCGCCTCATAACCGGCCTGGTCCAGGACCCCGGGTGACGGGCCGACGCCCGTCGGCCCGCGATGATCGCCGGGATCTGATCCCGGACGAGCCAGGACGCGGCCCCGACCCCAGCGGGGGACTGGCGGCATATCGTCCGCTTCGGCCGGAACGTGGCCAGCTACAAGTTCGCCCTGGGCCAGGCGCTGCTGGAGCTAGCCGCGCAGCAGCAGACGTTCGTTCCGCTCCCGGAACTAGCGGTTCCTTACGCGGCCGCCCTCTGCGAGCACCTGCAGGTCGAGGACCGGCAGAGCACCTCGGCCTAGAGCCAGTTCCTGGACGCCTGCCGGTCTCGCGACCGCGGCGATCTGGATCCCGAACAGCGGTGCTCGCCCCCGGTCAGCCTTGTTGTTCCCCGCCGCATGCACCACTGGTCTCATCCCAGCGCAGGTGAACCTTCAGTCACAGATATCCTGGTTATCATAACAATGCGGCGACGAATTATCCTTAGCTTGGCGTTCAGCAGAATAGGCCGCGTGCACGGGCTCAGACCGCAATACCACTGCCCGCTCAAGCTAACTTAAAATTTCTTTTCCCAAACGAGTTGTAGTGCTTGTCTCAGGCGGCAGCAACCTCCGGCCGAATACGGCGAGCCCGGAGACGCGCGTCAGCCCGTTATCCAGGGACGGAGTTTATCGGGGTTGCGTACTACCCAGATGTGCCTGATCCGGCCGCCTGCGACGTCGAACGCGAACACCGTCACGGTGACGCCGTCTTGCTGAGCCACAAGACCGGGCTGGCCGTTGACCATGCGTTCCAGGAACGTCATGTTGCTGGTCGCCCGGTTGGCGATTTCGACCCAGGCGCGTGCGATCTGCTCGGCGCCTTCGATGGGGCGCACGAAGGTAGTGGCGAGGCCGCCGCCGTCGGCGATCGCTCTGGCGTCGGGGTCGAGCAGGCCGATCAGAGCATCGATGTCCTTAGCCTCCCATGCCGCCTTGAAGGCCCTGACGATGTCGGCCTGGCGGGCTGTGGAAGTCGCGGGGTCCTGCGACGCGCGAACGCGGCGGCGGGCTGAGGAGGCTAGCTGACGGCTCGCCGCCGTGGTACGGCCGACGATCTGAGCTACTTCGGCGAAGGAGTAGCGGAAGACATCGTGCAGGATGAACGCGACGCGCTCGGCCGGGGTCATCGATTCGAGCACGACGAGGAAGGCCATGCTGACCGACTCATCCAGGGTGACCCGGTCGGCCGGGTCGGTGGTGGTGCCGCCCGGCCGCCCGCTGATCCACTCGGTATGTTCGGGCAGCGGCTCGGGGATCCATTCGCCCACGTAGCTCTCTCGCCGGGCCCGCGCCGAGCCGAGCAGGTTGAGGCAGATGCGGCTGGCCACCGTCGTCAGCCAGGCGCCGGGGGATTGGATGGCGTCCTGCTGCTGCCGGGACATGGCGTACCAGCGGGCGTAGGTCTCCTGGACGGCATCCTCAGCCTCGGCCAGGGAACCCAGGAGCCGGTACGTGACATTGATCAGCTGACGCCGCTCGCTCATGATCGCGTCCAGGCCCGGATCGGGCCGGCCGCGTCCTGGCTTGGATTGGGTGGTCATGGTACCGACGGCTCCCTCGGTCGCAGTTGCCCTCACCAGTTCGACCAGACAGCGCACCGGAATGTGAGGCGGGCGCGTCGCCTCACATTCCGGCCGGTTGCGTTGTCGTACTGCTGAGACGAACACATCATCCACCGAGCCAGGAGGCACTATGACTACCCCGATTCCGGCTACACCATTCGCGGGCCCGGCACCCGCGCCGCGCCTGGAGCGGGCCGCCGCCACGCTGACGGCACACGGTTTCGCCGTTGAAATCCTCGACGACGCCGCCGCCGCGCGTACCCGCATCAAGGATCTGATACCCGAGGGCGCCAGCGTGTTTACCGGGGCCAGCGAGACCCTGCGCCTGTCCGGCATCGATGAGGACATCAACACCAGCGGGCGCTACCAGGCCGTCAGGCCACGCGTCCTGGCCATGGACCGCGTCACCGGCGCCGACGACATCCGGCGGCTGCTCGCCAGCCCCGACGTCGTCGTGGGCAGCGTCGCCGCGCTCACCGAAACCGGCTCCCTCGTGGTCGCCTCGGCCAGCGGAAGCCAGCTACCCAGCTACGCCGGCGGCGCCGCCCGCGCCATCTGGATCGTCGGGGCACAGAAGGTAGTAGCCGACCTGAGCACCGCGCTGCGCCGCGTTGAAGACCACTGCCTCCCGCTGGAAAGCGCCCGCGCCCAGGTGGCCTACGGATGGCCCAGCGCCATCAACCGCCTTCTCATCCTCAACACAGAACCCCGCCCCGGGCGCGGCACCATCCTGCTGCTCCGCGAAGCCATCGGATTCTGAAACCACCGGGAGCCGCCCTGAATCTCCGGGTCAACAGCGAGAGTCGGAGCAGGAACGGAGGCAGGGGCCTCCATTCCTTCTCCGTCTACCTGAGTCCGATGCGGTCATCATGTGCTGACCGCTCCCGGGAAGATGGCAGGATTGACTCCGTGCGCCTGCCGCGGACGACGCCGAGGTCCTCATGACACGGACGCGAGTGCATCCGGTGCTCGTCACCGGAGCGACCGGCCGGGTCGGGCGTGCCGTCATCGACCAGCTAGTAGACGCGGGCGTGCCGGTCCGCGCCCTCACGCATCGCTCCGAGGCGGCGGCCACGCCGGCTGCGCCGCGGCCCCCGCGGCCCCCGCGACGCCTGCCGGTGGCTACCAGAACACTCGGGTCGGCGCGGCAACCCCGGCGGTGTTCCAGTCCTCACCAGGCTGCCAGTCGGCGAAAGTTGAAATTCTTTTTTGCCGAACGAACGGTGGCGCTTGCCCTCGTTATCTGATCCGCGCCGGGCCCTGAGATGTACTCGTCATGGTGGCGAATCCAGGTCTGGAACGCGTCGCCCCCGTCGCGCTCAACGGCATCAAGCCCGCAGTGGTTATTGGATTCATTTCGGCATTGCCCGGGTGGAAATTCTTCGCCGGAAACGGTGCTCTTGCTGTGGTGCACCGGCTGGAAAACATTCGTCTTCCCGTTGGGGTCGGTGAACTCGATCTCCCCGTTGGCCACCGGGTCCAGTACCTGAGTGGTGCAGGTTGTCGCGGACCAGTTCCCGGTGCCGTCCGGGACGACAGCGAGGCGAGCAATCCCTTCCTCGGTGTCGTAATAGCACGGCACGCCAGGCCGATCGCATATCAACACACGTCTGCCTCCCTCGGCGAAGTGGTGGGGTCAAACCCCTGCCATGCCGAGGGAGGCAGACACTTCTAGTTACCGTAGTCCAGCTAGAAATCCAGATTTGTATCCTTGTTCGAGTGACTCGCGGGCGTGACCCCGGCTCAGTGGCCGGCCGAGATCGGCGTGGTCACGTTCGCGAACCCGTTGTTCCGCAGCCCGGCCGCCGTCACCGCCTTGCTGAGCCAGATGCCGATCGCGTTGTCGGCGATCTGGTTGCGGGTGATCGTGGTGGTGACGCGCGTGCCGCCTGAGAACACCAGGACCCCGGTGGTCTTCGTGTCCTTGGGCGAGGCGGGGGAGTCCAGCGGGTCACCGTCGACGTTGTTCTTGCCGATGAAGTTGCTGATCACGTCGTTGCCGCTGAGGTCCTCGAACAGGCCGGGTTTGATGGTGTGGGCGTGCATCGTCACGCCAGACAGCCCGTTCCCGGCGATGTAGTTGTTCTCGACCAGGTTGTCGTACGAGGCGGTGCCCGCCGTCGCGTTGGCGAACAGGACCCCGGCGCCGTCGCCCTTCACGCCGTTGTTGGTTACCGTGTTGCCGCGGATGACGTTGTCGTAGACGCCCGCCACCGCCGGCTGCGGCTGGCCCTTGGCGTTGAGCGCTCCCGGGTTGTGCCCGGGGACGGTGATTCCGCAGTCGGTGGAGTTGCCGGTGACGACATTGCCGGCCACCAGGTTGTGGTGGGTGGGCCCGGTGTCGTCGGTCAGCAGGATCCCGCCGGTGTTGTACCCGATCAAGCTCCCCGTGATGGCCGAGTAGGCGACGGCAGTGAAGTGAACGCCCTCGCCGCAGTCACCGGGCTCCTGTCCCTCCACCGCGCACTCGAAGTAGCGAGAGTTCTTGACGGCGAAGCCGAGGTCGTTGTGCACCACCCTGCTGTCGCTGATCGAGATGCCGTACAGGACCCTGCCCAGCCCCGCGGCCAGGATGCCCTCGCCCTGGGCGTGGGTGACCGTGAAGCCGCTGAACCGGATGTCGGAGCTGATCATCACCACGGCGGCGAAGATGGTCTGCGTGCCGAAAGGAGGCGGCAGGTGCACCTGGAATGTCGGCTTGACGCCTGTTTCGTCGATGGTCGCCCTCTGCCCCTCCAGCGACACCGGCTTGTTCAGCACGACCTGCTCGTGATAGGTGCCCGGGCAGACCACCACAGCGCTTCCCGGGCCGGCCGCGTTGACGGCCGACTGGATGGTATGGAACCTGGCCGAATAGCAGGACAGGTCGGACGCCCGCGACGAGGCGTGAGGCGAGACGTACAGGGTCGTGTGCGAGTCATTAGCCGTGGTAGCGGCTGATGCCGCCCCTGACTGCGCGGCCACCGCGCCGGCCACCAGCAGCGGCCCGAGCATCCAGCCCGCGATTCTCCGGATCCGTCTTGATGTCATTTCTCCCCCTCCAGGAGCGTTGCCCGCGTCCAGGGAACGGGTTGCTCCCCCTAGGCCACCGCGGGCACATCGGACGTCTCAGCCGCCGGGTCGGCGCACATGGCGCACGGAAAACCGCATGTTCGCTCAGGGTCTGCGCAGGACCGCGCGCCGCGCGGGACACAGATCTGCGCGGCCCTACGGTTCTGGGGACCCCCCCCACCACCTGAGATGCAGAATAACCACATTACCGACCAAAGCACCACACAGGCAAGCGGTCCCGGATCCCCAGATTTCCCAACTCATTAATTAATTAGGTCCGATGCTCCGCGATCGCGAGCATCGCCGCCGGACACCGAAGGCGCCCTGCGTGCCCGGTACCTGGGAATCAGCATGGTAATCAAGGCCACGGCTGCTGGCCCCAGCGACTGCCATAGACAACGCCAGAAATGAATATTCTGCACCGCCCGGTTGCGGCGATTTGATGCTCAATCGCCAGCGCCGAATCGGCAGGGATGATGTACTCGCCGGGCAGGCTGTCCAGCCGATCCCGGCCGATGCCGTCCAGAGTGGCGGGGTCCGACCGGACCTGGGTCCGTGCTCGGCCACCGCAGCCTGCAAGGCCCGGCGGGCCTGACCGTCGGGGTCAGTCGCCGATTGGCTGGAGAACCTGCGTCACGCTGATCCGGAGGCGGCCGATCGGGTGGAGGCTGCTGTCGACGTGCTCTCTAAGTACGGGCCGACGCTGGGTCGGCCCCCGGTGGATAGGCTACCGGCTCGAAGATCGGGAATCTGAAGGAATTGCGGCCCCGGCAGACGATGATCCGCCTTCTGTTCGTCTTTGACCCGTGGCGGTCGGCCATCCTTCTGACCGAGGGCGACAAAACGGGGCAGTGGAAGACATGGTATGAGCGGGCAATTCCGCATGCCGAGGAGTTGTACGCGGTTTATTTGAAGGAACGGGCAAAGGAGGAAGGCCGGTGAGCAGCTTCACTAAGTGGGACCAGGATGCGTACCGCCGCCGAGTCGGCGTTCATGACCAAGCGTCACCGCCGGGGCCGTCAGGGAACTCAGCGATCTCTCACCCCTATTCCGACTACGGGCCCGCCGGGAGATCCTCAGAAAATAAGTAATCGTTATACTGAGGAGGTGCGGTGGAGATCCTGCTCCTGGAGCCCGTCAACGACTGGTTCCTCGGTCTGTGCAAGAACGCGCCCGCCGTAGCAGACAAGGTCGAGCAGGCCATCGACGAACTAGCCATCGGGGCCCGCAGCTCGGCAGGCCCCTGGTCGACAGGATTCATGGGAGCAAGGTCCATAATCTCAACGAACTCCGCCCGCGGGTGGGCGGCGCCAGCGAGGTCCGCCTGCTATTCGTGTTCGACGCCGCCCGCGAGGCGATCATCCTGGTCGCCGGAGACAAGGCGGGACACTGGAGCGGGTGGAACGCGGAAGCGATCCCGCTCGCGGAGGAACGCTACGCGGTGCATCAACTTCAGAACCGCGAAAAGGAGCAGTGATGAAGGCAGTCCGCTGGGAGGACGCCAAGCGGGAGATCCGGGAGCTTGAACCCGGCTGGGATAGTCCCGACCGCGTCGCAGAGCGGGAGCGGAGCCGGACGGAGATGCGCGCCGGGCAGCGCGGTTATCAGCTCGCGCAACTGCGGAAGAACGCCGGGCTTACCCAGGCGCAGGTCGCTGCCCTGATGGGCGTCACACAGGCGCGGGTCTCCCAGATCGAGCACGGCAAGATCACCGAGGTGGACGCCATCCGCGGGTACCTTGAGGCCCTCGGCGGCACCGTCGATGTCATCGCTCGCGTCGGCGACTGGACGATCAAGGTCGCCTGAGCACGACTCCGGTAGTTCGTGGCGCCAGTCCCTGTGTGCCTGCCACGACCTTGGGCCCGCTCCGCCCCGGCCGCCTGGTCGAGAGCAGCGGTGGCCTCATCCTTGCGCTCGGACCAGTTATCGTCGTCCGGCACGCCGAACTCACCACATGCCGTTTCGAATGCGTATAGGCGGTAGCCCTCGCAGTCAAGGCGACCTGCATCACTGCTCGAGGTGACCAGTCTCCGGTCGCTTCGGATAATTCTCAGCTCACGTCCGACCCCCACGATGAGCACAACGCTCCAGTTCAGGCCGATCCGGATCCCGCTTATCCGCCCCAGGCTGAAGCTCTGTCCCATAACGTCTCTGCGCTACGCGTGCGTCTTGTCTGTTCGGTACCAGCCTGCTCGTCGGCACACGCTCCAGCCGTGCCGGGTCCCCCTTGCTCGGACCGTAGAACCACGTCCCGTTCGGAATGATTGAATTTGGCCGAACGGACCGTGGTTCTCGCTATCCGGCCCTCGCTCAGGCCGCCGCGGCCGAGACGTGCCAGGTCCACTTAATTACCCTGGGCCGGGAGAGCGGGTGCTGCTCACCACCAGGGAACGAGCTCGTGATGACGCAACGATCACATCGCTGGAGTGGCGGCCATCGCGGTCCAGGGCACGGTCCGGCAGGCGGGCGCGACCTCCGGTTCAAGGACCTTTACCGGGCCAGCAAGGAGTTCGAACTCATGGAACGGGCCATGGGCTTCGCTGCCCTGGCCATCCTCACCGTGATCCCGCTGCTCATCGTCGTCGCCGCCGCCAACTCTGCCAGTTCGGGCGCTGGTTCCACGACGCCAGGCTGCAGGCCTGGCGGACAGCCGCCGGGGCCGCGGGGATGAGGGCGAGCAGGGACCCGGGAGTCACAGCACGCCGCCCGGGTAGGAGGGAATCCTGCAGCTTGCGGGTGTGTAACGGTCATGGTCAAGCCCACTGGATCGACTTGGACCTGCCGGACACGATCGAGCTGCGCCGCAGGTTCTTCGCCGATTCCGGCCGCCGCCGCATGGTGGCTGCGTCGGTGCTAGACCAGGACTGGATACCTGCTGTCCAGGAAAGCCCAGAGCCGTATTTCTTCGCGGCCGAGGGCGTACTTGCCTACCTGGACCAGGCTCCGCAGGTCATCGCCCTCATCGCCCGGACGTTCCCCGGGGCGCTGATCGCCTTCGACACCTATAGCCAGCGGACGCTCGAGCAGCAGCACAAGCTGGCGGCCAGGAAGAATATGGATGCGCGCTGGGCATGGTCCTGCGATGATCCGCGCACGCTGGAATCCCTTGGCCTGGAAGTTGTGCAGCAGGCTGCCGTCACGCGGCCGCCCCCCGGACTGTGCGCACGGCTGCCGCGCCGGTACCGGTACGCGCTCCCGCCGGCTCGGCGGATCGCGGGTGACCTGGCCACCGTCACGCTCTTCCGGGCCCGCTGACGCCGGCGATTACTACGCCTGGCTCGACCTAGCTGGCGAAGTCAATCGCGTAGGCGGGCGCGATATTACCGAGCTTGGTCGACGTATTCGAGGAAGATCCGGTGGTCGAAGCCGCCCCGCTCGGCGCGCTTGCGGCTCGCTTCCGACACGACATCCTCCCAGCTCATGTCATGAGCCGCGGCGAGAGCCTTGAGTACTTCCAGGACGTCGGCCAGTTCCGATGCCAGCTACCGCTCGTCCGCCTACCGTCGGCGGTAGGCCCGTGGCGGCCTCCTCTCGGCATCGGGCGGCCAGGTGACCATGAACCTTGCGGCCAGATGTCCACAAGGTAGGCGGCGAGATGTCCGCGCTGGTGAACCGGCGGTTCCACCGCCTGGCATGACACTGGTGATTCGTGAGGGATGCTCGGACAGGAGAACCGCGTCCCGTTCGGGATGATTGAAATTTCTTTAGCCGAACGGACCGTGGTTCTGCCATCGGGCCTCGGTCAGCGCCTCCCCGACTGGAGCGCCTAACCCGGGACACCGTCTCCGGCGGCACTGTCCACCAGGGCGGGGCTGGCCGTCAGGGCGGGGCTGGCCGCCGGCGCGGCACCGGCCGTGGGCTCTGTGTTCCGCATCTGCTCTAGCCTGCGTCTGGACGGCAGCAGAAGGACCGCCGCCAGCGCGCCGACGCCGAACAGTGCCGCGGACACCGCGAAGGCCACGGTGTAGCCGTGCACCGCGGCCGTAGCCGGGGCCAGCCGTCCGGCGTGGTGCGCGGCCAGGTAGCTAGCCGTCGCCGTGAGCGCCACCGTGCTCAGCGCCGCGGTCCCGATCGAACCGCCCACCTGCTGCATGGTGTTGACCAGCGCCGAGGCCACGCCTGAGTCGCGCCGGGCGACTCCGGCGGTAGCGGTGTTGATGGCGGGGGAGAAGATCATGCCGAAGCCCAGCCCCATGACCGCCAGTGTCGGCAGGATGCTCACTGCGTAACTGGAGGTCACCGTGAGCTGGGTCAGGTAGGCCATCGCGCCGCCACCGAGCAGCATGCCGGTGGTGATGAGGGCCCGCGGCCCGACCCGCGGCAGCAGCACGATGCTGGAGAGGTTCGAGGACAGCAGGATGCAGGCGATCATCGGCAGGAAGGCCAGCCCGCTGGTGACCGGGCTGTAGCCCTTGACGTCCTGCAGGTAGTACGTGAGGAACAGGAAGATGCCGAAGACCGCGATCCCCGTCAGCCCGACCGCGATGTAGGAACCGCCCCTGGCCCGGTCCAGGATTACCCGCAGCGGCAGCAGGGGCTGCCTGACCCGGCTCTCAGCGAATGCGAATGCGGTCAGCAGGATCACTCCGCCGACGAGCGAGCCGATGGTCAGGGGGGCGGCCCAGCCGGCCAGTTCGGCATGGGAGAACCCGAAGACGAGTGCGAACAGCCCGGTCGAGGCGAGGACGGTTCCCGCCCAGTCCATCCGCGGACGGGTGTCCGGCCGGTTGGTCCGCATGTAGACCACGGCGCCGGCCGCGGCGACCGCGGCGGGGATCAGGTTGACGTACAGGGTCCAGCGCCAGGAGAAGTACTGAGTGAGGACGCCGCCGAGAATGAGGCCCACGGCACCGCCGCCACCGGCGACGGACCCGAAGACGCCGAACGCCCGGCCGCGCTCACGTGGGTCGCGGAAGGTGCTGACCAAGGTGCCCAGGGCCGCAGGTGCGAGAATGGCGCCGAACGCGCCCTGAAGGGTCCGGGCCGCCACGAGCATGCCGAACGACGTGGCGGCGCCGCCGAGCGCGGATGACAGGGCGAACCCGGCGAGCCCTGTGATGAAGACCCGCTTGCGGCTGAACATGTCACCCAGCCGGCCGCCGAGCAGCAGCAGGCTGCCGAACGCCAGAGCGTAAGCGGTCACCACCCACTGCCGGTCACTGTTGGGGAAGTCCAGGGCTCGCTGAGCCGACGGCAGGGCGATGTTCACGACGGTGGAATCCAGCACCACCATGAGCTGGGCGATGGCCACGATGACCAAGATCAGCCACCGATGGTCGCTTTCTGCGGGACGCTGCCTGCCGGTGACAGGTGTGACGGATGACATAACGAGTTGTACCCCCGGTGAGAAAAGTAAGTGGCTTTAGCTGTACTGGTGCGAAGGGATCCGGCGGTCATGCCGAGACCGTCACTACGTCCGGGGCCGATGCAGAGATCAGCCTCCGGGCTGCGTCGTCGAGGCCGTCGAGCAGGCGCAGGAACGTCGTCCGGTCCGCCTCGCTCAGCGCCCCGAAGATCTCCTTGAGCAGCCGCTCCCGGGTAGCGTTCGCCACGGCAAGGCCGGCCTCGCCCGCGTCGGTGATCGCGACAAGCTTGGCCCGGCGATCCGTGGGGTCCGGCCGGCGCTCGGCCAGGCCATGGCGCTCCAGCCCGTCGACGAGGTCGGTAATGGAGTGCGGAGACAGCCCGAAATCGGTTGCCAGCACGTTCTGCCTGGTCGGCCCCTGCTCATGGAGCCGCCGGAGCATCTTGGTGCGGGCCATCGACAAACCGCATCCAAGCATCTCATCGTTGACGGCCCGGAGCATCCGGTGATGGACAGCGAGATACCGTTCACCAACCTGCTCAGGTGTAACCATCGCTGGCCTTTCTGCCACGCACTGACGCTGACCCGTCTCACGCTGACGATCCTCACGTTGACATCCATCATAATGAGGAGCCTCACGATTTTATTTCCGGTCACCCAGACGGGTACGGTCATCCGCGGCAACCTGGGCCGGGCGATGCCGGTCCTGCTACCGGTCTGCCACCGTCCGGGCACCCGGCCCGCCACCTCCGCCCCATAACTTCAGCTTTACCGAGTAGGCAAGACCGGGGAAAACGGGGACGAAGATGAACAGCATCGCGGATGGAAATGTGAAGCGGGCCACGATGAGTAACCTCGCCGGCCGCCGGATCACGAAAATCGCCGCTGCGCTCATCACGGCCGGCCTGGTCACCGGGATCGCCACTCCGGCGTTCGCCAGCACCGCGCCCGGAACGTCTGTCTCCTTCACGGTTTCCGCCGCCCCGGTCACCGTCTCAGGCGGCCCGGGAATCGTCGTGACCAACGTCTGGTCTGACGGCGTCCTGACCATCAGTGCCGACTAACTACTGGGACTGAAGCCGCTCCAGCCCGGTTCATCGGAATCGCGGCGTGGAGACCCCGGCCTTGAGGCCGGGGAGGAAACGCCGCTTCACCTCCCCTGAAATGTCGGTGCTGGATGGTATATTCGAATTGTCCGCGACAGCCAAGCGGGCACATGCACGACCCAGCATGAAACCGCGGCAGGGCATGCCGTGGCTGCGCGGGGAGGCGACGGGACTGCCCGGCCTGCGAACCGCGAACCTACAGCGCGACCACCGGTCGCGGCTGGAATCCTGGCCCTTTAGGGCGATGGAGGATGTCAAAGCGCTTGGGCCGTGACTAGCCAGGCCGCGCCGGGCATGATCACGCCATCTGGCGATGCGTACGCCACCAGGCAGTCCCGGACCTGTCTGGCCAGCCCGGCGGCTTGTGCCGGGCTGAGCCCGGCCAGAATCTCGGTGGCGCCCGGAGAGGCACGCTCGTACTCGAGCACGTCGGCTACGTCGCGGCCGATGAGCATCGGCTCGTCCGCCTTGGCGAACTCGATGCCGCCGAACCCCGCGCCGCTCAGCAACGCACCCACCCGGCCGCTGTCGGCGAGGGAGAAAGCAGCAGCCGGCCCGGTCAGCTCGCGGAGGCCGAGAACGGCCGCGGCCTCGGCGAACCCGATGGTGAAGAAGGGGTTCTCCTCGCGGGCGCGCCAGCACAGGAACGCCAGCCTGCCGCCGCGCCGTAGCGCCTTCCTCAGGTTGGCGAACGCCGCCGCCGGGTCATCGAAGAACATGACACCGAAGTTGCTCAGCACCACGTCGAAGTTCCCGGCCTGGAACAGTTGCACCTGGACATCGGCGACCTCGAACCTGGCGTTAGTGACGCCAGCCGCGGCGGCGAGCCTGCGCGCTTCGGCTACCTGGATCCGGGACAGGTCCGCGCCGAGAGCGTGCCCACTGCCGGCGGCGCGTGCCGCGAGGATGGTCACATCACCGCAGCCGCACCCGATGTCGAGAACGTTCTCCCCGTCCTGGATCTGCGCGGCGGCCAGCAACCGCGCCGTCAGCCCGCCCCGCATTCGCTCATGCCGCTCACGCTGCTCGATGAAGTGCCGCCCGCTGGCTCCGTTCCAGGCCTCGGACTGCTCCGCATTCACCGCCACGAAGGCCACGCTACATCGCCCCGCATCCACAACCTCAAGGAACTCCGACCGCGGGTGGGCGGTACCAGCGAGGTACGCCTGCTCTTCGTGTTCGCCGCCGACCACGGCGGCAAGACCAGGTCCCAGGTACTGCAACTCGCCATCGACCGGCTGGCGAGCTGAAGGACCAGAGCCCCGACGCCGTCGACGTCTCCGACCTGAAGGCGGCCCAGGACGTAGGCACCCAGCTTAAAGCCGAGCGCCGGATCATCGACATGGAGCGCAGGCGCCTCCCCTTGGGAACGCCACTGCCAGCCGCCAGTGACTAGTGAAGATCCTGCAGACTCCCGCCGGGCTCGGGACGCCATCGAATAGCTAGAATTATGGCTATGGAGACCCTGTCGATTACCGAGGCGAAGAACCGGTT
>Ga0302314_10006164_pt1 | contig 21769 bp, 18 predicted proteins | sample III_Palsa_N2_3_FD_200533 | JGI IMG/M metagenome (GOLD analysis project Ga0302314, IMG submission 200533) | Peat permafrost microbial communities from Stordalen Mire near Abisko, Sweden - III_Palsa_N2_3 | ecosystem: Environmental > Terrestrial > Soil > Palsa > Peat permafrost | place: Sweden...
CCGGGTAACCCGAGTGACGGTAGTACTTCTTGTCCGTGGACTTGTTGCCCGTGACACGGAGCTTGCCGGCGTTGATAACGATGATGAAATCACCGGTGTCGACGTGCGGAGTGAATTCTGGCTTGTGCTTGCCGCGAAGACGGTGTGCCACTTCGCTGGCGACACGCCCGAGAACCTTATCCGTCGCGTCAATCACGTACCATTCGCGCGTAACCTCATGGGCCTTTGCGGAAAATGTCTTCATGATCGATCCAAAAATAATTGCTGCGCCCTGTGTTTTTTCCTGCTTGTAATGTGCGCATCGAGGCGCGTGCAGGCTCTCCCTGTTCTTCCTCCGCGGGCACGAATGCGGAAAAGCTCTGAATTATAAAGGAAATTCCCGACACGAGTCAAAATTTGCGGCGCGGGGCGAGACCGGGGATCGGGAAACTGGTCGAAAGTGGCATTTTTGGCCATTCGCCCGGGCTTTGACGAGCGGGCCGTAGCCGAACGCCCTGCCCCAAGGCAACGATTCGCGAAAGACGACCGCCTGGTCGCAAGAGGCGAAAAAAAACCCGAACGAGCGGTTCGGGTTTAATCCACCAAAGGAGGAGGGTGGAGGAGACATGCGGAGGTTGCCGAACTGCGACAACCAATGGAGACGATTATATGAGGCGACCTTGTGCGACGCAAGATTATTTGCATTGTGAAATTCGATTTCACAATATGACAATTAGCCCAACGTCTCACAAAACCAACAAAGCTTTTTAAAATCAAATACCTACCAGCGATCCGGCGCGTTTTTACCGTGTAAAAACTAGAGTAAAACCCCTAACCGCATCAGGGCAATCCCGCACACCGCCAACCATGCCGCACCGCAACACGCAAGGCGTCGAAGAGCATAACGGCGCGCCGGAGCGCCCTCGGGCGAACGCGCAGGCGTCGGGCTACAATGACATTTCGAATACAAGTATGCGAGCTGGGGTATAGGCATGGAATGCAAAGTAAGCTGGATGGGGCAAGACGGCATGGCGTTCGCCGCCGAAACGGGTAGCGGCCACCTCGTCGCGATGGACGGCGCGCCTGAAGGCGGCGGCCGCAATCTGGCCCCGCGGCCCATGGAAATGGTTCTGCTCGGCACCGGTGGATGCACCGCGTACGACGTGGTGATGATCCTGAAGAAGAGCCGCCAGGAAATCGCCGGCTGCTCGGTGACGCTGAAGGCCGAGCGCGCCAGCGAAGATCCGAAAGTGTTCACGAAGATCCACTTCCATTTCACCGTGACCGGCAAGAATCTCAACCCGGCTACTGTCGAGCGCGCCATCAACCTGTCGCACGACAAGTATTGCTCAGCGTCGATCATGATCGCCAAGACCGCCGAACTGACGCACTCGTTCGATATCGTCGCGGGCTGATTGCCGCGGCGTGGGTCAACTGCGGTCAACCAGCGCCTGCATCACGCGGAAATTCACGCACCAATAAGCGCGGCACAAAAGGAAATGCCGGCATCCTCACGGACGCCGGCATCTTTCTATTCAGCGGCAAAGCAGGTCGATAAGCCGGATTCTGTGCACACGCCGCGCCGAAGCGCCGCGCGCGTGGCAGCCATTCCTCTAGGCGCGCCATTACTGACGCGCTCAAGCTTCCTACCCGCAGACGTGACGGGGGCCCCATCCTGCATCTCGAAGATGCTAGCCTGCCTACTTGGAATTGCTCCGGGTGGAGGTTACCGTGCCGGTCTGCCTCGCAGCAGCCGCGGTGCGCTCTTACCGCACCGTTTCACCCTTACCTGATCCCGGCTTGCGCCGGGCCATCGGCGGTTTGCTTTCTGTTGCCCTGTTCCGCGTGTCGCCACGGATGGCCGTTAGCCATCACCCTGCCCTATGGAGTCCGGACTTTCCTCGCCCTCTTTGACCGAAGCCGCAGAGGCCGCGACTGCCTGACCTGCTTTGCTGGCGGGGATTTTAACACCTGCGGGTCGGCGAGGCGGCGCGCAAGGCCGAAATAGAAAGCTGGAGGCCTGGCCGGCGCGCAGCCGCCCTTTCAGCCAGTCAGCAAGACTGACGTCGTCCGGCGCGAAATACGGCGGGGTCGTCGTAGAAAGAGACTGCCTCGTTGGCGGGCCACCAGCCGGGGATGCCCAGCACCGGCAGCGGCGCGAACAAACGGGTTGTCAGATCCTGCGCGGATGACAGCTCGCGGCTGATCGCATCGTCGAGCCATGCATCGCGAGCCGCACGCGGCCACGAGAAGTACTCGTCCGGAACGTCGACCATCCACGCATGTCCGGTGCATGCCTTATAAGGCGAAATCAGCTTTTCCAGCAGTGCGTGACCGAAGCAGCGCACCTCGCACCGTTCGCCCCACGCGGCGCGGTTTGCAACGAATAACGTCGACCAGTCGAAGCCGCGTAACGCACGACTGAGTTCCGGGTCGGCGCACGCGAACAACAGCGCGTTCTCATCGAACAGGGTCAAGGCGTCGCGCACGCCGCCGCGCGTTGGGCCGACGCCCAGGAGATCGATCGCCGCCGACTGCCGCGCATTCAGCGCCGCCTTGATGCGCGGAAACGCAAACCACACCGAAGCGTTGAAGAAGTCGTGCAGGTTATGACGGGTGGGTACGCAACCGGTCGAGGCAATGTGAGCCTCGTAGGCCGCCCCTGGCGGGAGCTCATCCTGCGCAATGAAGGCAAGCCGCCGGTCACGGCCGGTGGTCTGCCGTGATTGCTGCGCGTCGGCGTTCATGTCGGCGAGCAGCGCGGCGTAGCTAATCAGTGCGGCCTGCTGCCAGCGAATGCCCCGCGCGCTGAACTGCGCGAACCACGGCAGCGACCAGTTGATATCGGCAAAACCGGGCTTGCCGATATGGGTAGCCGTGTTTAACGTGGCCACTGCGCTCGAGCCCGTCACCCCATCTTGCCCCGCCACGCCCCTACCTCAGACCAGCCGCCAGCCAATCGTCTCGCCGCCGCGCAACGGCACGACCGGCGTATCGCCAACCGGCAGTTCGGCCGGCAGCGTCCACTGCTCGCGGCGCAGCGTGACCTTCTCACCACTGCGCGGCAGACCATAAAAGTCCGCCCCGAAAAAGCTCGCAAACCCTTCGAGCTTGTCCAGCGCGCCAGCCTGATCGAACGCTTCCGCGTACAGCTCCAGCGCATGCAGCGCCGTGTAGCAGCCTGCGCAACCGCATGCATGCTCCTTCAGCCCCTTCGGATGCGGCGCACTGTCCGTGCCGAGGAAGAAACGCGGGTTGCCCGAGGTCGCCGCCTCGACCAGCGCCACGCGGTGCGTCTCACGCTTCAGCACCGGCAGGCAGTAGTAATGCGGACGAATGCCGCCCTGGAAAATCGCGTTGCGGTTGTACAGCAGATGGTGGGCGGTGATCGTCGCGCCGAGCAGCCCCGGTTCGACGCCGGCCTCGCGGATGTAGTCCACCGCGTCTTTCGTCGTGATGTGCTCGAACACCACTTTCAGCGCCGGAAACGCGCGGCGCAATGGCGTCATCACGCGGTCGATGAACACCTTCTCGCGGTCGAACAGATCAATGGAGGAGTCCGTCACTTCGCCGTGCACCAGCAGCGGCATGCCGGTTTCCTGCATGACTTCAAGCGTCTTCGCGCATTTCATGATGTCGGTGACGCCCGCGTCCGAATTGGTCGTGGCACCCGCCGGATACAGCTTTACACCATGTACGAAGCCACTTTCGCGCGCGCGGCGAATCTCGTCGGGCGGCGTGTTGTCGGTCAGGTACAGCGTCATCAGCGGCTCGAACTTCACGCCAGCCGGAATCGCCGCGACGACGCGCTCGCGGTAGGCCTGCGCCATCGCCGTGGTCGTGACCGGCGGCTTCAGGTTCGGCATGATGATCGCGCGGCCGAACTGGCGCGCGGTGTCCGGCAGCACGGCCGCCAGCATGGCGCCGTCGCGCACGTGCAGATGCCAGTCGTCGGGGCGGGCAAACGTCAGGGAATCGATCGAAACAGTGGAGGCAGTCATGGCGTGAAGTTGACGAACCCGGCGCCCCAGCAGCATTGACGTGGGCAAACCGCAACGTTGCGGCCTGAACACCGGTCAAATTAGCTATTTGACGCGCCTGGCTCGGTGATATGCTTGGAAAATCATCATTGTAACGGGTCGCCCCGTTAAGACGCTCCGCCTTAGCAACATGTGCCAACTTCTTGGAATGAACTGCGCCGCGCCGACGGACGTCACGTTCTCGTTCACCGGCTTTGCGGCGCGCGGCGGCGTCACCGATCACCATGCAGACGGCTGGGGCATCGCCTTCTTCGAAGACAAGGCCTGCCGCCTCTTCATCGACCATCAATCGTCGGCCACCTCGCCGATCGCCGAAATGGTCAAGCGCTATCCGATCAAGTCGAAGAACACCATTGCGCACATCCGCAAGGCGACTCAAGGCCATATCCAGTTGGAGAACTGCCACCCGTTCATGCGCGAACTGTGGGGGCGTCACTGGATCTTCGCGCACAACGGCGACCTCAAGGACTATTCACCATTCCTGACGGGCGTCTACCAGCCAGTCGGCACCACCGACAGCGAACTCGCGTTCTGCGCCCTGCTGCAAGGTCTGCGAAAGGCCTTCCCTACCACGCAGCCGCCGCTCGACGAACTGTTTGCAGTACTCGGCACGCTCACGCGCGAGATCACGCAGTTCGGCGTGTTCAACTTTTTGATGTCGAATGGCCAGGCGCTGTTCACGCATTGCTCGACCAATCTGCATTACATCGTGCGCCGCTGGCCGTTCTCGACCGCGCATCTGGTCGACGCAGATGTGTCGATCGATTTCGCCAAGTACACCACGCCGGAAGACCGCGTCGCGGTCATCGCCACCCAGCCGCTGACCGACAACGAAGTGTGGACCGCGTTCAAGCCCGGCGACCTGCTGATGTTCCAGCATGGCGATGTAGCAGGCCGCGTGAATGTGCCAGTGCCGCCGTGCGTGCTCGAGAAGCTGCGCAATCCGGCCCTGGATGCGTCGGCGTCGGCATCGATGGCGACTGCTGCGTCCATTCATCCCGCGTCGGCACTTGAGTCCGTCACGCTCGACGTCGAAGCCGCGGATGACGCCGCAGCGTTTGAGTCCTGAGGCGAGCAGCGCCGTTTAACCGGCGCCCGGCTTCATACGAGATACGTACGAGTCACATACGAAAAGGCCGCTCAAAGAGCGGCCTTTTCTCGTCCAGCACGGCGTCTGGCGCCGGTGGCAGCCCTCAGTGCAAAATCTTCGCCAGAAAATCCTTCGCCCGATCCGACTTCGGATTGGCAAAGAAATCTTCCTTGCGGTCGTCTTCCACGATCAACCCCTTGTCCATAAAGATCACGCGGTGCGCGACCTTCTTCGCGAAGCCCATTTCGTGCGTCACGCACATCATGGTCATGCCTTCCTGCGCCAGTTCAACCATCACGTCGAGCACTTCGTTGATCATCTCCGGATCGAGCGCCGAGGTCGGTTCGTCGAACAGCATGGCGATCGGGTCCATGGACAGCGCGCGGGCAATCGCCACACGCTGCTGCTGACCGCCCGATAGTTGCCCCGGAAACTTGTCCGCATGGGCACGCAGGCCGACTCGATCCAGCAGCTTCAGCGCCTTCGCCGCGGCTTCGTCTTTCGAACGGCCCAGCACCTTGATCTGTGCGAGCGTCAGATTTTCCGTGATCGACAGATGCGGGAACAGTTCGAAGTGCTGGAACACCATGCCGACTTTCGCGCGCAGCTTCGACAGGTTGGTCTTCTTGTCGCCGACCGATTGACCATCAATGGTGATTTCGCCTTTCTGGAATGGTTCGAGGCCGTTCACCGTCTTGATGAGGGTCGACTTGCCCGAGCCCGACGGGCCGCACACCACCACCACTTCGCCCTTTTTGACTTCCGTCGTGCAGTCGGTCAGCACCTGAAACTGACCGTACCACTTTGAGACGTTCTTGAGAGAAATCATCTTGCTACCTTTTTCCGAAGACCTTTAACGAGGCTTGAGGCATTTCACGCAGACCGCGAAATAACACGCGCTCGCGAACAGTACCATTTCGACATTCCTGCCGTCACCGTCGTCAATATTCGCGGCGGCGCGAAAAAACCGGCGAGGCGCCGCCCCGGCTTCCGGCTAGTTTATAGCCAGCTAGTCGATCGGTTTGTCATTCGGGCTCTTGAAAAGCGCCTTGATGGCGTCGTTTTCCGGGAAGTTCAGGTTCAGGCCATTGGGTGGAATCGGCGATTGGAACCACTTCTGGTAGATCTGATCGGCTTCACCCGAGGTTTCTATCCTCGTGATTGCACCGTCAACCACCTTCTTAAACTCCGGGTCGTTCTTGCGCATCATGCAGCCATACGCCTCTTCCGACTGCGGCGCCCCGACGATCACGAATTGACCGGGATTGCCCCACTTGGCGCGCTCGCCGGCGAGCAGCGCGTCGTCCATCATGAACGCAGCAGCGCGGCCGCTGGCGAGCGTCTGGAACGCCTCCCCGTGATCCTTCGCGCTGATGATGTTCATGCCCATGCCCTTCTCCTGGTTCATCCTGCGCAGGAGACGCTCGGAGGTGGTGCCGGCCGTCGTCACAACCGTCTTGCCCTTGAGGTCGGGCCAGCCTTTGATGCCCGAATCTCTCCTCGTCATCAGACGGGTTCCGATCACGAAGATCGTGTTCGAAAACGCGACCTGCTGGGCGCGCTCGGTGTTGTTCGTGGTCGAGCCGCACTCGATGTCGACGGTGCCGTTCTGCACCAGCGGGATGCGGTTTTGCGGCGTGACCGGGGTTTGTCTGATCTTCAGGTCAGGCGTGTTGAGCCTCTGCTTGACTGCGTCCACGATCTTCATCATGAACTCGTGCGAGTAGCCAATGACGTTCTGCTGGTCGTCGTAGTACGAAAACGGAATCGATGATTCGCGATAACCCAGAGAAATGACGCCCGTATCCTTGATCTTTTTTAGCGTACCGGCGTCCTGCGCATGCGCGCCCGCGGCAAACAGCCCGAGCGTCGCGACCAGCAGCGCAGCTTTCCTAACCTTCATAGATGATCTCCTGTCGACCAGAGTTAGCGCTTCAGCGGTTACTCTGGTCCCATGCAAAGCCCGGCAAAGAACCCCTACCGCTCAGAACTGTAATTAAATTGAAACCATTGCTGCAGCCCAAGTGCTGACAGGTTACCTCGCCCGGACTTTTGCGCACACCCATGCGTGCCAGTTCGATGAACCAATTAAAAAAACGGGCGACATCGCTATGATGCCGCCCGCCGAGGAGACCCGCGGCCTTTTGGACCGCGCTAACCACAAGGGAAACTGAAGGGAATCTGAAACTACCCGATCACGGATACAGGCCGCGCAGTTCGCGCGCTTCGAGGATGCGCTTACAGGCGACGATAAAGGCTGCCGTACGCACCGAGACCTTCTGTTCGCTCGACACTTGCCACACAGCGGCAAATGCTTCGCGCATCACGCGCTCGAGACGCTGATTGATCTCGTCTTCGGTCCAGAAGAAGCTCGAGAAGTCCTGCACCCATTCGAAGTACGACACGGTTACGCCGCCGGCATTTGCCACCACGTCCGGGATCACGAGGATGCCCTTGTCATGCAGGATGTCATCCGCCGCGGTCGTGGTCGGACCGTTTGCGCCTTCCACGACGATCTTCGTCTTGATCTTGCCGGCGTTCTTTTCGGTGATCTGATTTTCCAGTGCAGCCGGGATCAGGATGTCCGATTCGACCGTCCAGAAATCGTCATTCGCAATCGCGTCCGCTTCGGGGAAGCCGCCCACGCCGCCGGTCTTCGCCACGTGTGCAAACAGTGCGACTGCGTCGATACCCGTCGATTTGAAAATCGTACCCGTATGGTCTTGCACGGCGACGACCTTCGCGCCGGCTTCCTGGAACAGGCGTGCGGCGATGCCGCCCACGTTACCGAAACCTTGCACAGCGATGCGTGCGCCTTCGATGTCGACGCCAATGCGACGTGCGGCTTCCGAGGCCACCACGAACACGCCACGGCCCGTTGCTTCCCGACGGCCGAGTGAACCGCCGAGCGCGATCGGCTTGCCGGTCACAACGCCCGTAGCCGTTTGGCCCTGGTTCATGGAGTACGTGTCCATCATCCACGCCATGATCTGCTCGTTCGTGTTCACGTCAGGCGCGGGAATGTCGGTGTTCGGTCCGATGATGATGCCGATTTCGCTGGTATAGCGGCGCGTGACGCGCTCGAGCTCACCCCGCGAGAGCGTACGCGGATCGACGCGGATACCGCCCTTTGCACCGCCGTACGGCACGTTCACGGCTGCGTTCTTGACCGACATCCATGCGGACAGTGCCATCACTTCCGACAGCGTCACGTCCTGGTGGTAACGCACACCACCCTTGCCCGGACCGCGCGAGACGTTGTGCTGCACGCGATAGCCTTCGAAGTGAGCGACGGTGCCGTTATCGAGTTCGATAGGTACGTCGACGATGAGAATGCGCTTCGGGCGCTTGAGGGTTTCGAGCCAGCGCGACAGCGAGCCGAGATACGGCGCGACGCGGTCGACCTGACGCAGGTAGTTGCCCCAAGGGCCGAGGTTGTCGCTATTCAGATAGGACGGGACGGATTGCAACGACGATGCGGACTGCGGTTGGGATGACATGAACGCTCCAAGCGTTTTGACCGAATGACGCCATTGTCGAAAAACGCCAATTTGAAATCCAATGCTGTTTGATCATCCCGTTATGTCTTTTGTGCATAACGTTAAAAATCCGCAAAAAGCTGTCGCAAGGGTCGCAACAATGCGCTCGAGGTGTGTGCTTGTCAGCACCGCGCGCTACGCCGACGCAGCTTCTGAAGCGCTTACGCTGCTGCGCCCTGGGCGAGCTCTCCGGTCACCGCGTCCCAGAGCTGCCGTACCAGAACCTGGCGCGGATCTTCGCCCTGCGCCGCCAGCTTGTCGCGGTACAGGCGAATCTCCATGGTCAGCGTGTACTGTCCTTCCGGGGTGCCGCGTGCGGCGCGATCGAGACGGATCAGCTTGCCCTCCGCAACGGCATCTTCGACGGCGCTATGCGGCAGGAATGCAATGCCGTGACCGGCCAGCGCCATCGCTTTCAGACCTTCGGCCATGTCCGTCTCGTAGATCTGATCCAGATACAGCCGGCCCGGCGCGTTCGCGATGATCACCTCGGTCATGCGGCCCAGATACGCGTTCGGCGTGTATGACAGATACGGCGCCGGTTCGTCCGGCGTGCCCGGCAACGTAAAGCGCGCGCGTCCGGCGCGGCCCGGCGCGGAGAACGGGCTGATCGGCTCGATGCCGAGCGTCAGCATGTCGTAGCGGGCGGGATCGAGCGCCACCGGATGGCTCGGATGGTGGTAGCCCATCACCAGATCGCAGCCGCCTTCCACCAGCGAAAGCACCGCGTCGTGTACGTTCAGCGCGCGCAGGCGGGTGTGGACCGGTCCGAGCTGCGCCTCGATGCGTTGCAGCCAGCGCGGGAAATACGTCAGCGAGAGCGTGTGCGGCACCGCGAACTCGATGGTCGCGGCGGGTGTCGCCATGTGGCCGCGCAGCAGCGTGCGCGCTTCGTGGAACTGCGAGAGCATCGCGAGCGCCTGCTCGTAGAAGATCTGCCCCGCCGCCGTGAGACGCGTCGGATAAACCGAACGGTCGATCAGTTCCGTGCCGAGCCACGCTTCCAGCGCCTGAATGCGGCGCGAAAACGCGGGCTGGGTGACATGCCGCAACTCCGCGGAACGGCTAAAACTGCGGGTTTCCGCGAGCGAAACGAAGTCTTCGAGCCATTTCAGTTCCATGCGGACCCTGCGACGAGCGGGAGAGAAGAAGTCAGCATTCTAGCCGGGCGAGCCGGCCACGCAGCCAGTCGAATCAGGACCCAGGCCCGTCCAGTGGTAAAATTCGCGGTTCCCTCCGTTTCCGATCTGCTCACCGAGCTGTCACGCCTCCATCATGTCCGACACCCGCCCCGATACCCTGTTCGCGCTGACCGCGCTCTCCCCGCTCGACGGCCGCTATGCGTCGAAAACCGAAGCCCTGCGCGAGTGGCTCTCGGAAGCCGCGTTCATGCGCCATCGCGTGACGGTCGAAATCCATTGGCTGATCGCGCTCTCGCACGCCGGTTTCGCCGAAGTGCCGCGCTTTTCCGAGGCGTCCGAACAATTCCTGCTGCAACTGGCCGAGCGCTTCACCGCGCACGACGCCGCGCGCATCAAGGACATCGAGCGCGTCACGAACCATGACGTGAAGGCGGTCGAATACTGGCTCAAGGAATCGGTGAAGGGTCAGCCGGAACTGGAACGTGCGAGCGAATTCATCCACTTCGCGTGCACTTCGGAAGACATCAACAACACCTCGCACGGTCTGATGCTGGCCGGCGCGCGCGAGCACGTGATCGTGCCGGCACTGCGCTCGGTGCATGCGCGCCTCGTCGCCCTGGCCCACGCGCAAGCTGCGCAGCCGATGCTGTCGCGCACGCATGGTCAGCCGGCCAGCCCGACCACGCTCGGCAAGGAAATCGCCAACGTCGCGGCGCGTCTCGCGCGTGCGATCGAGCGGATCGAAAAGGTTGAACTGCTCGGCAAGATGAACGGTGCAGTGGGCAACTTCAACGCGCATCTGTCTGCGTATCCGGAGTTCGATTGGGAAGCGTTTTCGCGCGAAGTGGTTGAGAAGCGTCTGAAGCTCAAGTTCAATCCGTACACGATCCAGATCGAACCGCACGACTACATGGCTGAACTGTTCGACGCCGTCTCGCGTGCCAACACGATCCTGCTGGATCTGGATCGCGACGTGTGGGGCTACATCTCGCTCGGCTACTTCAAGCAGCGTCTGAAGGCCGGCGAAATCGGTTCGTCGACGATGCCGCACAAGGTCAATCCGATCGACTTCGAAAACTCGGAAGGCAACCTTGGGCTCGCGAACGCAACGCTGCGCCATCTGGCCGACAAGCTACCTATTTCGCGCTGGCAGCGTGATTTGACCGACTCGACGGTGCTGCGCAATATCGGTGTCGCGTTTGGTTATTCGCTGCTTTCGTACGATGCACTGATCCGCGGTCTGGACAAGCTCGAAGTGAACCCGGCACGTCTGAACGAAGATCTGGATAACTGCTGGGAAGTGCTGGCTGAGCCGGTGCAGACCGTGATGCGCCGATTTGGCATCGAGAATCCGTATGAGCAGTTGAAGGAACTCACGCGCGGCAAGGGTATTACGCGCGAAGCGCTGCAGACTTTCATTGGCGGGTTGAATATTCCTGCTGATGCAAAAGAGCGCTTGCTCGCGATGACGCCGGCTTCGTATGTGGGTAAGGCGATTGAGCTGGCGAAGCGAATTGCTTAAGCGGCGTAACGCTCTACCCGCTAGCACCGTCTAGCAGACACAAAAATGGCGCTCCGAGGAGCGCCATTTTTGTTTTCAAGGTGCCCTTAAAGTCGTGGGACTCAACGTGCCTTCATCTGCACCAACACCTCATCCACAATCGCATCCGGCGACAGTTCGATACTCACCGTAATCGCCTCGTCCGCACCCGGCTCTTCCAGTGTATCCAACTGGCTCGTCAATAGCGAAGGATCGAAGAAGTGTCCGGTGCGCGTCTGCAAACGCTCATGCAGCACTTCGTACGAGCCCTTCAGATACACAAACACCACGTCCTTGTCACCGCCGCGCAGGATGTCGCGATACGAACGCTTCAGCGACGAGCACGTAAACACCGCCTCCTCATGTGCACGCTGCTTTTCCTCAATCGCGGCGCGAATCGTTTTGAGCCACGGCCAGCGGTCCTCGTCGGTCAGCGGAATGCCTTTGTGCATCTTTTCCTTGTTGGCCGCGCTGTGAAATGCGTCGCCGTCAGTGAAGGCGCATTGCAGGCGCTCCGCCAGCATTTCACCAATCCGGGTCTTGCCGGCGCCCGACACGCCCATTGCGATCAGAATCATTTGGATACTCCTTACAGGACCGTCGCCAGCGCGAAGGTCAAACCCAAACCCATCAAGGAAATGATCGTTTCGAGCAGCGACCACGTCTTGAACGTCTGCCCCACCGTCATTCCAAAGTACTCCTTGATCAGCCAGAAGCCGCCGTCGTTGACGTGCGAGAAGATCAGCGAACCCGAACCCGTGGCCAACACCAGCAGCTCCGGGCGCACCTGCACAGCACCTGCCGCGGCAATGGGGGCGACGATGCCACAAGCCGTTGTCATTGCGACCGTCGCTGAGCCGGTCGCGAGACGAATCAATGCAGCCACAGCCCACGCAAACAACAGCGGCGACAGATGCGCCGCAGTGGCCGCATTGACGATTTCCTTCGAAATGCCGCTATCCATCAAGACGCGTCCGAAGCCGCCGCCTGCACCCACGATCAACGTAATGCCGGCGATTGGCGCCAGACATTCACCGCAAAATTTCTGGATCTGCTCGCGGTTAAAGCCGCGCTTCGCACCGAACGTCCAGAAACTAACCAGCACTGCAATCAGCAACGCCACGTCCGAATTGCCCACGAAACGCAGCAGGTCATTCGGTAAGGTGTTCGGCGCAAACACGAGGTCCGCCCAACTGCCGATCAACATCAGAATCACCGGCAGCAAAATCGTGAACAGCGTAATGCCAAAGCTCGGCAACTCACGTTTCGTTTCCTTCGCCTTGTCTTCCGCTGCCGAACCGAGAAACTGCGCCGCCAGTGGATTGTGCTCGGGCAGCTTGATGTAACGGCTGACCAGCAGCGCGAACAGCGGCCCGGCGACAATCGCGCATGGCACGCCGACGATCAGGCCAAACGTGATTGTCTTGCCGATATCCGCGTGATATGCCTGCACCGCGAGCATCGCCGCAGGGTGCGGCGGAATCAACCCGTGCACGACGGACAAACCGGCGATCATCGGCAAGCCGATCAGCAACAGCGACTTGCCGGTGCGCTTCGCGACGTTGAACGCGATCGGAATCAGCAGCACGAAGCCCACTTCAAAGAACACCGGCAAACCGACGATGATCGCGACCACCATCATCGCCCAGTGGATATGCTTCTCGCCGAACTTATCGATCAGGGTCGTGGCAATGCGTTCGGCCCCGCCGGATTCGGCCATCATCTTGCCAAGCATGGTGCCAAGGCCCACCACGATCGCAATGTGGCCGAGCGTGTTGCCATTACCGGTTTCGAACGACTTGACGATGGTACCCATCGGCATGCCGGCCACAAGTCCAAGGAGCAGTGAGACGATGATCAGGACGATGAACGGATAGACCTTGTAGCGCGTGATCAACAGGATCAGCGCGGCGATAGCGATCACCGCGTAAAGCAGCAGCAAGCTGCCATGGCTAGCTCCCATGGAGCTCCTCCTTTTTTGCATTGTTGGTTATGAGCGCCCCCAAACCTGCCGCGCTGCTGTCTCTACGCCTCACGCGAAACCGGAGTATCCCGGGCAATCGCGTGGCCGTTGAATTTTACTGTTTGTTTGCATGATGAGCGCGCGAAACGCTCACCGCAGATAAAAAAGAAGCCTCGCTGTCGCAGCCTGAACGGCTGCAACGGAGAGGCTCCCTGGGCTTCAGCCCGACCCTGACGTCGCTGGTCGGGTTCATGAGTCACTTACACGAACGCTGGCCGTGCTACCGCCGGTGTCGCGGGACTCAAGTCGGTCCCGACTCAGTGCGCCGGCGCGGCAAGCTGGCTCGCCGCGCGCGCGAGACGCGTGACTTCGTCCCAATTCTGCGCCGCCAGCGCCGCCTTCGGTGTGAGCCACGAGCCGCCCACGCACACAACGTTCGGCAGTGCGAGGAAATTGGGGGCGGTTTCAGCGGTGATGCCGCCGGTCGGGCAGAACTTCAGCGCCGGGAACGGGCCGTAAAATGCTTGCAGCATCGGCACACCGCCCGCCTGCTGCGCCGGGAAGAACTTGACGATCTCGTAGCCCAGTTCCAGTGCGATGATGATGTCGCTCGGCGTCATTACGCCCGGCAGCAGCGGCAGACCGGCGTCCTGTGCGGCCTTGTGCATGTCCTTCGTGAGGCCCGGCGAGACGCCGAACTGCGCGCCCGCCTTCTTCGCCTGCGCGCAATGTTCCGGCTTCGTGATCGTGCCGACGCCGACGACGATGTCTTCCGCCAGTTGGCTCGCGCGTTCGATCGCTTCAAGACCTGCTGCGGTACGCAGCGTGATTTCCAGCACCTTCACGCCGCCCGCATGCAACGCACGCGACACGTTCTCACCCTGCTCCGCCGAGTCGAACGCCAGCACCGGAATCACCGGGCCAAGGCGCACGATGTCGCTTACTTTCTTTGCCGTCATAGTCAGACTCCTTGTTTCTGCAGCGCGTGGCTTGCGTGAACTTCACCCACCATCGGACCAAATACCGAAGCGCCCAACTCCGCCGGCGCAGCAGCCGCACGGAAGACGCCGAACAGTTCGCGGCCGAAACCGACTTCGTTTTCCGCCTGATGCTGCGGCACAGCTTCCGGACGCGACGCCCATTCCGCTGCATCGATTTCGATGTCGAGCACACCGGCTTCGGCGTCGATCACCAGCATATCGCCCGTGCGCACCTTGCCGATTGGCCCTTCCAGCAAGGCTTCCGGCGACACGTGAATGACGGCCGGCACTTTGCCCGAGGCCCCCGACATACGCCCATCGGTGACGAGCGCGACATGGAAACCCTGATCCTGCAACACACCGAGCAGCGGCGTCAAACGGTGCAGTTCAGGCATGCCGTTTGCGCGGGCGCCCTGGAAGCGCACCACGGCCACAAAATCGCGCTTCAGTTCGCCCTTATCGAAGGCTTCCTGCACCGCTTCCTGTGAGTCGAACACGATAGCTGGCGCCGTCACCTTGCGATGTTGCGCTGCAACCGCCGAAATCTTGATAACGCCACGCCCGAGCTTGCCCTGCATCAGACGCAGGCCGCCGTCCGGCTGGAACGGCTCGCTGATGCCGCGCAGCACCGCCGTTTCCTGGCTCTCCGTCACGCCCGGCACCCAGGTCAGCTTACCGTCGAGCAGTTTGGGCTCTTCGGTGTAGTGATGCAGTCCCTTGCCCGCCACCGTGTTGACGTCTTCGTGCAGCAAACCGCCTTCCAGCAGATTGCGCACCAGGAACGCCACGCCGCCCGCCGCGTGGAAGTGGTTCACGTCCGCCTTGCCGTTCGGGTAGATCTTCGCGAGCAGCGGCACGTTTTGCGAGAGTTGATCGAAGTCGTCCCAGTCGATCACGATGCCCGCTGCACGCGCAATTGCCACAAGGTGCAGCGTGTGATTGGTCGATCCGCCCGTCGCCAGCAGCGCGACGATGCCGTTGACGATCGCCTTTTCGTCGACCACGTGGCCGATCGGCGTGTAGTTGCCGCGCTCCACCGTCAGGTCAAGGACCCGGCGCGCAGCCTGCGCGGTGAGCGCATCGCGCAGCGGCGTGTGCGGATGCACAAATGCCGAGCCCGGCAAATGCAGACCCATCACCTCCATCAGCATCTGGTTGCTGTTGGCGGTGCCGTAGAACGTGCAGGTGCCGTGGCTGTGATAGGCCGCGGCTTCCGCTTCGAGCAGCGCGCCCCGGTCACAGTGACCGGTCGCGAACTGTTGGCGGACCTTCGCCTTGTCGTCGTTGCCCAGACCGCTCGTCATCGGGCCGGCCGGGACAAAAATGGTGGGGATATGACCGAACTGCAGCGCGCCAATCAGCAAGCCAGGGACGATCTTGTCGCAGATGCCGAGGCACAGCGCCGCGTCGAACATGTTGTGCGTCAGCGCGACCGCCGTACTCATCGCGATGACTTCACGCGAGAACAGCGACAGTTCCATGCCCGCATTCCCTTGCGTGACGCCGTCGCACATGGCCGGCACACCGCCCGCGAACTGCGCCACGCCGCCGTTTTCACGGGCGGCGAGCTTGATGATGTCGGGATAATTCTTGAACGGCGCGTGCGCGGACAACATCTCGTTGTACGAGGACACGATGCCGATGTTCGGCTCGCGGATCTGCTTGATCACGAGCTTGTCGTTGCCTTCGAGGCCAGCAAAACCGTGGGCGAGATTTGCGCACGACAGCGCGCCGCGCGCCGGAAACTTGCCTTGGGCTTTATCGATGCGGGCCAGATACGCCGCGCGGGTGGGCTTGCTGCGTTCGATCACGCGTTGCGTAACCTTGAGCAATTGCGAATGCGGGGAAACCATCGAAGCTCCTTCGTCGCTGGCTGAGGCGAAAAAGCGCGCAGGGCCAGGTGGGGATCGCGGGGATGCCGGACTGAACCGACCACCCGAGTTTAGTAGAAAAACTACACGATCGCAACGTCCGCAACCCCAACACCCTCACTATCGATCATTCGCCGCAACGCACCATTGGACGCCATCTCGGGCTGAAACAGGCTGAACCTAGGGAATACACCTACAGCAAGATATGTAGTTTTTGTACACCTCTGACAATCAGCTATAGTCCACGCATTCTTCAGCATAGTGCGAGTTTTCCGATGATGCTGTCCCAAGTGGAAGCGATGCGCGATCAGTTGCGCCCTTCTGAGCGCAAGCTGGCCGACTACGTGATCGAAGCGCCGCGCGAGGTGCTCGATCTGTCGATGAACGAGGTGGCCGCCCGCGCCGGTGTGAGCCAGCCGACGATTGCGCGCTTTTGTCACGCGCTCGGCTTTTCCGGCTTCCGTGAGTTCAAGATCCGCCTGGCGCAAGGGATCGCCGCCGAGGTGCCCGTCGTTTATCGCGACGTGCGTCCCGACGAGCCGGCGCCGGGCGTGGCCGCCAAGGTGCTGGACCGCACCATCGGCGCGCTGATTCAGGTGCGCAACAATCTGTCGTCGGACAGCGTCGCGGCGGCGATCAAGCTGCTGTCACAGGCACGGCGCATTGAGTTCTACGGCGCGGGAGGCTCCGGCATCGCCGCGCTCGATGTACAGCACAAGTTCTTTCGGCTGGGCATGCCGAGCGTGGCGTATTCGGACCCGCATACGTTTCTGATGTCCGCGGCGCTGCTCGGTGAAGGCGACGTGGTGGTGGCAATTTCGAACACGGGACGCACGCGCGATATCGTCGACGCGGTGAAATCGGCGCTGGCTGCGGGCGCAAAGGTGATTGCGATCACGCATGGCAATTCGCCACTCGCGCGGCTCGCGACGGTCGGGCTGTTTGCCAATGTGGATGAGGATACGGATATCTTCTCGCCGATGACCTCGCGCGTCTCACATCTAGCGATTGGCGACATTCTGGCGGTGGGGGTGGCACTGAGCCGTGGGCCGGAACTGGTCGAGAAGCTCGCGCAGGCGAAAGATATTCTCAACCGCCGAAGGATCGACCCGCACGGGTAGTGCGGCACAGGGGCGTCCCCACTGCGTGTCCCTGAGCCCAAGGCCAGACGAACGCACAAAATCAACATGGCCATGACGGAACGCAAGCGCACAAAATGAATCGGGCTCCCCAAAGGGAGCCCGATTCATTTCATTTGACCTGCTTAAACCAGCTTTGCGAGAAGCGTCCCAACCGGCCCGCGCCTCGCAAATTCGCACTTCGAGGGGACAGCGAAATAGAACAAACGAGACGCGACTAACGAGACGCAATTCGCACAGCAGCAGATACCGCGCAAATTAACCAAACCCGATTAACCACCGTAAACAGGACAATTCCTATCTATCAAAACGGCTTCAGAATCACCAGAGCCACCGCCGCCAGCATCCCCAGCACCGGAAGCTCATTAAACATGCGATACCACTTGTGCGAACGACGGTTCTCACCCCGCTCGAACGTCGCCAGCAGCCGCCCGCAATAAAAGTGATAGACAATCAGCAGCACCACCACGCCGAGCTTCGCATGCAGCCAGCCCTGCCCACGTCCGATGCCGATCACGAGCCACAACCACAGCCCGCAGGCGAGCGCCGGGAACGCGATAAACGTCATGAAGCGATACAGCTTGCGCGCCATGATGAGCAGGCGCGCCGTGGCGGCGGGTTCCGTCTCCATGGCCAGATTGACGAAAATGCGCGGCAGGTAGAACAGGCCGGCAAACCACGCAGCAATCAGAACAATGTGAAACGTCTTCACCCAAAGCATCGGCAGTCCTAGCACGACTCGTTGACCTTATTGTTGGCTATCAAGTGACGTCGCGGCGGCCTTATTGCCGCCCCTCGCCATGCCCAAGCACGATGTATTTCAGCGACGTCAGCCCGTCCAGCCCCACCGGCCCGCGCGCGTGCAGCTTGTCGTTGGAGATGCCGATTTCCGCGCCCAGGCCGAATTCAAACCCGTCCGCGAAACGCGTCGACGCATTGACCATCACGCTCGCCGAATCCACTTCGCGCAGGAAGCGCATCGCGCGGTCGTGGTCTTCGGTGACGATCGCGTCGGTGTGCTGCGAGCTGTAGGTGTTGATGTGCTCCACCGCTTCGTCGATGCCGTCCACCACCTTGATCGCCAGTACCGGCGCCAGATATTCGGTGCGCCAGTCTTCTTCGGTCGCATCGACGAGCGGCCCCACGCCCGCATCCGCTAACACGGCGCGCGCCGCCGGGTCGACACGCAACTCCACCTCCTTGCCGCGGTACAGCTTGCCCAGCGGCGGCAGCACTTCAGACGCAATGCCGCGCGCCACCAGCAGCGTTTCCATCGTGTTGCAGGTACCGTAGCGGTGCGTCTTGGCGTTGTCGCAGACGGTCAGCGCCTTGGTCAGATCTGCCCGGTCGTCCACGTAGACGTGGCAGATGCCGTCCAGATGCTTGATCATCGGCACACGCGCTTCTTCCATCAGCCGTGCAATCAGGCTCTTGCCGCCGCGCGGCACGATCACGTCCACGTACTCCGCCATCGTGATCAGCTTGCCGACCGCCGCGCGATCCGACGTGCCCACCACCTGCACCGCGTCTTGCGGCAGACCGGCCGCTTCGAGACCCTCGCCGATCAGCTTCGCGAGCGCCGTGTTGCATTCCAGCGCTTCCGAACCACCACGCAGGATCGTCGCATTACCGGACTTCAGACACAGCGCTGCGGCGTCGATCGTCACGTTCGGACGGGATTCATAGATGATGCCGATCACACCCAGCGGTACCCGCATCTGCCCGACCTGGATGCCACTCGGCCGGTACTTGAGGTTGCTGATCTCACCGATCGGATCCGGCAGCGCCGCGACCTGGCGCAGACCTTCGACCATCGTCTTCAAGGCTTTGTCGGACAGCGTCAGACGGTCGATAAAAGCCGCGTCGTGCCCCTTGTCCCGCGCCTTGGCCAAATCTCGTGCATTAGCCTCTTTCAGTTGCACGGCCTCGCGTTCGATTGCGCATGCCACGGCATCGAGCGCGGCATTCTTTGCTGCCGTCGACGCGCGCGCCATCGCACGCGAAGCGTGACGGGCGCGGCGACCGAGGTCGGTCATGTACTGGTCGATATCCATGGTGAGTCTCGTGGTGCCGCAGCTTCAGGCGCGGCGGACAGGCAAAATTAGCGAATGATCAAACGATTGTAAGCCGGGTTGCGGCGGCTTGCTCGCTCAAGCAGTCCGGCGAGCGGGCGCTGCGGAACCTGGTCTGACTGGCGGCGGCCTGGGCGAGGTCTTCGCAGGCGCGGCCACCGTCATCGCCAGTTCAAAGAGCCCGTCCCATGGATCGGGCGGTGGATCGTTGCGATGATTGCCAGGCGTGCCGCCGGACAAACCTTTCACCTGACGGTCCAGCTTCGCGGCAAGCGCAAGGCCCTTCTCCAGGGCCGCTTCGGTCACGCGCGACAAGGCCGGCCCGATCAGCCGCTCGCGCGGTCCCCACACACGGTTTTCCCGGGTCAGCATGGCGAGCGGTTTGCCTGCCGCGACACCGCGCTTGATCCGCAAAAGCGTGCGGACTTCTTCGACCACCGCCCACAGCACGAGCACAGCAGCTTCACCTTCGCCGCGCAGGCCGTCGAGCATCCGCGCAAGCCGGCCAACGTCGCCCGCCAGCATGGCCTCGTTCAGCTTGAACACGTCGTAGCGCGCCACATTGAGCACGGCGTCCTGAACCTGCTCGAAGCTCAGCACTCCGGCCGGATACAGCAACCCAAGCTTCTGGATCTCCTGATGCGCCGCCAGCAGATTGCCTTCCACCCGCTCCGCGATGAACTGCAACGCGCGCCGGCCTTCTTCACCGGCCGCGACACGCTGACCCTGTAGCGTCAAACGCTGACCCACCCAGTTCGGCAACTGCGCCCGCTCCACCGGATCGATTTTCAACGCGACGCCCGCCTCGGAGAGCGCGGTGAACCATGCTGCCTTCTGCGTGGCTGCGTCGAGCCGCGGCAGCGACACCATCGTCAGCACGTCCGGATTCACTGCCGCAGCGAGCGCTTTCAGCGCATCCGCGCCTTCCTTGCCGGGCTTGCCCGACGGAATCCGCAGTTCGACCAGTTGCCGGTCGCCGAACAGCGACATGGACTGGCTCGCCCCCAGCAGCGAGCTCCAGTCGAAGCCACGCTCCACCGTGAACACCGAGCGGTCGGTATAGCCCGCCGCGCGCGCGGTCGCCCGGATGCGGTCGCACGCTTCCTGCGCGAGCAGATGTTCGTCGCCGTACACGACGTACAGGCCGGCGAGTCCCTTCGCAAGGTGCGCGTCGAGCGCGTCAAGTCGCAGTTGCATGGCTACGGATCAACAAGTTTGGCAAAGCACGGCAATGCAAGGCGCCGATCAAAGCGGCGGCGGCGGCAGCGGCGCGCGCGGCGAGACGGCGGGTACTTCCTGGCCTGGCGCCGGATGCAGCGAATGCACCACGCCAAGCCGGCGCGTCAACTGATCGACGGCGTCGCTGCGCATGTCTGCGTACAGCAGGTCCGCTTCCGAGCTCTTCGATTGCGAGAACTGGTCGCTGTAGGTCATCGCACGATTCAGCGAGATCACGCTGCCCGGAATCAGCACCGTGCCGTCGGCACCGACGAGCGTGTACGTGAGCGAGTAGCTCAGGGCATACTCCTCGACGACGCCCAGTGAATTCATCGCCAACACGCTATTGCCGAGACTTTCGGTCACGCGCAGGATGGCGTCGGCATTGGCCGGCGAGCTGACGATCACGGTGTCGCTACCGCCCTGCACAATGCGGCTAAAACGGCCCAGGAATGCGGGTGGCGCGCCCACCAGAGCAAGCCGTTTAAATGGATAGTCCTGCTGGCCTTGTAGCTGGAAACCACAGGCGGACAGCACCATCACCCCGCAAGCCAGCGTCAAAAACGATCTGCGAGTCACATTGGCTCCTGGTTCGCAGTAAATCCCGTACCCCATTCGTGGGCCGCGGCAGTTCGCGGCGGCACACTGCTCATTCCCGGCTGCACCGTCAAACGACGATGTTCACGAGACGTCCCGGCACGACGATGATCTTCTTCGGCGCATTGCCTTCAGCGAACTTGGCGAACATCTCGTGCGCGAGCGCGGCCTGCTCGATCGCGTCACGCGGGGCGTCCTTGGCCACCTTCACCGCGCCGCGCACCTTGCCGTTCACCTGCAGCACGAGTTCGATTTCGGCCTGTTCGAGCGCCTTCTCATCAACCTTCGGCCACGGCGCGTCGAGCAGTGTGCCGAACTCGTCGGCATAGCCAAGTTCTTGCCACAGTTGATACGTGGCGTGCGGCACGACCGGGTACAGCACGCGCAGCAGGACACCGTAGCATTCGCGCAGCACCGCGGGCTGGGCGCCCTTGGCGCTGTCGAGCGCGTTGAGCATCTTCATCGCCGCCGACACCACCGTGTTGTACTGCAGACGCTGGTAGTCGAAGTCGGCCTGCTTCAGCACGCTGTAGATCTCGCGGCGCAGCACCTTGTCCGTTTCGGCGAGTTGCGCCGCGTCGAACGAGCCGCGCTCGCGC
>Ga0302314_10006165_pt1 | contig 21769 bp, 14 predicted proteins | sample III_Palsa_N2_3_FD_200533 | JGI IMG/M metagenome (GOLD analysis project Ga0302314, IMG submission 200533) | Peat permafrost microbial communities from Stordalen Mire near Abisko, Sweden - III_Palsa_N2_3 | ecosystem: Environmental > Terrestrial > Soil > Palsa > Peat permafrost | place: Sweden...
TTGTAAGCCTCAGCTTGTTTCGCCTGGAGTTCTTGCTCGGTCTTCTGTTCCGTGGCGAGCGCGGCCAAGTAGGTTTCCTTGGCCTGCAGTTCGATGCGACCCTGCTCTGCGGTGAGCTGCCTGGTCATTTCGTTGATCTGGTCCAGGAGCGCCTTCGCCTGAGGATGGTTCGGCCCCAGGGTGGACATCAATTGTTGATAATTGGCTTTGGCCGTCGCGAGTTGTGCACGCAGCGCGTTCAACTCGATGGGCACGGTTCCGGGCGTGGTCTCGATCGATCCTTCAACCGTGGTCGGATCCATGCCGGCGACCATGCGGTAGCGCGATTCGGCGGTGATGCGGGCGATCTTGGCCGAACCTTCCGCGGCAACGAGAGCTTCCAGCGACGACTCCAGCGTGTTGTGCGACGAATCGTAACCCAGCGAACCCAGCTTCTGCTGCAGTTCCATCATTTGTTGCTGATACCGCTCAACTTGCAGCTTCAGCTGGTCCAACTGCAGAGACAGCCAATCGGAGATCGTCTTGGTCCGTGTGTAAGGCGCGTTATATGCCCGCTGGATGTAGTCTTTGACCACCATGTTGACGATGGTGGCGGACAGCTGCGGGCTTAGGCTCGAGTAGCTGATCTGCATCATCTCGGTCCGTGGAATTACGGTCACCATCAGGTTGCTTCTCAGCGCGCCGACAACGAATTCATGAACCGGCGGGTCGTTGAGGGAAAGATGCGTCTTCGGAGCGGTCCCACCGTTAAAATCGGGATTGTTGGCAAGGTCGAGGTCGCGCGCGACTTCAGTGAGCAGCGTATCGCTTTCCAGGATGAACACTTCAGTGTTCATCTTCGTCTGCGAATCGTCGCCGAAGTCGTATGCCTGATCCAACCTGTACTGATTTGAGGCTCCGCTGTGCACCTGGATGGTGCTGGTCGCCTTGTACAGCCTGGGCTGCGTGATCGCGGTGTAGAACCCGTAGGACAAGCCAAGCACAAGGGCCAGGATGAGGATCCAGAGCCGCTTGCGCAGTGTTGCCACCGCCTCCGACAAGGATGTGTCGCTGACACCCGAACCCGCCCCCGGCCGCTGCGGATCGATCGCGCCGTCAGCGGGGGGCAACTGCGTTTTCTGTGGACCCATTCCATTTAGTCTACCCGACATACCTCATTGCACGGAAGTCGGAAGCCGGCGGGTCACCGCGGCCAACGTTATGGATCACGAGTGAGGTGGCAGCCATCCCCAGCGCTCTCGCCTGGGCCGCCTGCGGGGGATTTCTGGGCAAAGAAGGGTTTTATCTTTGGCCGGAAGTCCGCTAGACTTCAAGGAAGCGCCAGACCAAGGATATGTTTTTCAGAACACTATGAGCAAAGCCATTCAAATTGCCGTCGTTGGCTCGGGCTATGTCGGCCTGGTCGCGGCCGTGTGTTTTGCGGAAATCGGCCATGACGTCGTCTGCGTCGATAACGACGAGAGCAAGGTAGCCGCCCTTGAAATGGGAGACACGCTGATCCACGAGAAGTACCTCCCGGAGCTTCTCCACCGCTACCGCAATACCAGGATTCGTTTCACGACGGATCTCGCGGAGGCTACGCGCGACTGCGAGGCAATCTTCATCGCGGTTGGGACGCCTCAGTCGGAGAATGGCGATGCCGATCTCTCGTATGTCGAGGCGGTTGCGTGCGAGATTGCGCGTTCGCTTACGAGCTACAAGGTGATCGTGGAAAAAAGCACTGTGCCGGTCTACACCAACGAGTGGATTCGCCGGGCCATCGAGCGCAACGGAGTGGCGCGAGGGCTGTTCGACGTGGTGTCGAACCCCGAGTTTCTGCGCGAGGGTACGGCGGTGGTGGACTTCCTGCATCCCGATCGGATCGTGGTTGGCGCAGACAGCGATGCGGCGGCAACGCTGCTGTCCGCCATCTACGCCCCGCTCACCAGCGGGGCCTATTACCAGAGGCCGGACGCCATCGCCGGCTCGTGCTCGACTGCGCAGCCTCCGCCTCTTTTGAATACCTCAACCAAGTCGGCTGAGATTATCAAGCACGCCTCAAATGCTTTCCTCGCGCTCAAGATCTCGTTCATTAACGCCGTGTCGAATCTGTGCGAGGCAACCGATGCGAACATTGAACAGGTGGCGCGCGGCATGGGACTCGACAGCAGAATTGGGCCACGATTCCTGCGGCCCGGAATCGGGTACGGCGGTTCCTGCTTCCCCAAAGACGTCGCCGCCTTCCGCTCGGTCGCCGACCAACTCGGTATCGACTTCAACCTGCTCAGCGAGGTTGAGAAGATCAACATCCAGCAGAAGAAGCGTTTTCTCTCGAAGGTGCGCACGGCGCTGTGGACCCTGCGTGGCAAGCGGCTCGGGGTGCTTGGCCTGGCGTTCAAGGGCGAGACCGACGACATCCGCGAATCGCCCGCCATCGATTTGGTCGAGATGCTGCTGGCGGAGGGCTGCTCGATTGCGGCGTACGATCCCGCCGCGATGAAGCGCGCCGAGCAGGAACTCGCGTCGGGGCCGCAGCTCCGATATGTTGAAAATGCTTATGCCGCAGCCACCGATGCGGATGCGCTGCTAATCCTCACCGACTGGGCCGATTTCGGCGCACTCGATCTCGAGCGGATCTACACCCTGATGCGTTACCCCATTGTGGTCGATGGCCGCAATCTTTTTGAGCCCAAGGTGATGCACGACCTCGGATTCACCTACATCAGCATCGGACGACCTGCCGTGTATCCCACGCGCGACGTCGAGGTTGCAACCCCTGCAGCCGTCTAGAACTAACGATTGGATACGGACCATGATTCCCAGGAAGACCCTTGTAACGGGAGCCGCAGGATTTCTCGGCTCGCACTTGACCGACGCGCTGCTGGCGCAGGGCCACTCGGTCGTCGCGGTCGATAGCCTTGCAACCGGCAGCATGGCCAACCTCGCGCACCTGAGCGGCGAGCCTCGCTTCAGTTTCCTGAAGCAGGACATCTGCGAAGCCTTCGACCCCGGCCAGGTTGACTTCATCTTCAACTTCGCTTCGCCGGCCAGCCCGGTGGACTACGACCGTCTCGGACCGGAGACGCTTCTGGTCGGCTCGGCGGGAACCATCAACACCCTCAACCTCGCGCGCAAGTACAAGGCGGGCTACTTGCACGCCTCGACGTCAGAGTGTTACGGAGACCCCGAAGTGCATCCGCAGGTGGAGACGTACTGGGGCAATGTCAATCCGATCGGGCCGCGCTCGGTCTATGACGAGGCGAAGCGCTTCTCCGAGGCAGCGGTGACCGCATGGCAACGGTACTACGGGGTGAACACGCACCTGGTCCGCATCTTCAACACCTATGGCCCGCGCCTGCAGGCGAACGATGGCCGCGTCATCTCGAACTTCATGATGCAGGCGTTGTTGGGCAAGCCTATTACGGTTTATGGCGACGGACTGCAGACGCGGAGCTTCTGCTACGTTTCGGACCTGATTGACGGGATCGTTCGTCTCGCTGAATCGAGCGAACATACGCCGGTGAATATCGGGAATCCGGGTGAGTTCACCATGATCGAGTGCGCGAGGGAGGTGCTGGCGGTGACGGGGTCCAAATCGCCGATTGTGTTCCAGCCCCTGCCCCAGGACGACCCCACTCGCCGGCGCCCGGACATCACCAAGGCGCGGACGCTACTGGGGTGGGAGCCGAAGATCTCGCTCCATGAAGGCCTGGAGAAATCGCTGGCCTACTTCAAGTCCTGTGCAGCCGTGCAATCCAGCTAGTCCTACTTCGCGGTGGTTTTCAACTTGGGAAAGAACGTGACCTGGACCGTGAATGTGTTGTTGGACTGCACTCCGGGCAGGTAGATGGGCGCGACCCAGCGTTCGTGCTGAAACCAACTATTGACCTCGATATCCGGCCCGATGCGCTTAACTACATCGACGCGGAATTGGTTCTGCGTGGTGCCGCCGGGGATGAAGTCTGTCGGCGTCTGTTTGTGCATGTACTGCACATCAACCCACTCATCGGCAGAAAGGTGATACGTCATCCAAGCCTGGCCACCCTTGGCCTCGCGCCCAATCCAGTCGCCCATGATATATCCCTTGTTGGTGTAGGCCTGCTTCTGGATGGTTTCGGTGTAGTCGGGGTTTCCGAACTGGCAGGCCAGCGTGGAGCAGTCGGTCGAGACACCCTCGACTCTGAGATCCAGCCGCTTGATTCCGGGGACGTGCGAAAGATAGATTCCCGGACGATACGCGGCACGGCGCGGCGCCGAGATCGGTGTTAGGTCGTCGTGCGTCTCGGAGTCCGCGTACAGGGTGATGGACTTGCGGACCCACGGCAACCGGTAGGAGAAGTTGAAGGCCGAGAAGCGCGCCCCCGGATCGCTTCGCGAAAACTTGACTCCTGCGTTCGTATCATTGGTGTCGAAGAAGCCCTTCAGGAACGTGTGCAACGTGACCGGCTCATGGCCCTCGCCACCAAAGACGATGGTGCGCTGGAAGCCGAACTGGAAGTCCCGGGTAGGCTGGAACGAGAACATATCCGAGTGGACGTAGTCGTCATTCGGGTAGGTGTGTCCTTTCAGGCTGCCGTAAAAGAAGTCGTACCGCACCGGTCCAAGAAGCTTCGAGAGGTACTTGATGCGGAGTGGCTCGACCCGGTTGATGCGGAACGAGTAGATATTCTCGGCGTTGTTCGACCAATCCATCGCGCCGCCCATGCCGGGCCCGAGCCACGCGTCGGACTTTCCGCCGGAGATCTCGTGGCCCAGAATGTGGTACGACAGTGTCGCCTCCACCAGCCGGAACGGATTTTGCGCCGCGATCGGCCCGGTGGGAATAGTTGGCTGCGGATCGTTATATCCGGAAAACGTGATTTGATCGATGAGCGATATCTGCGACGACAGCGCCTGTGAGTAGCCCGGTTCGCCTGGTGCGTGCTGGTACTCGCCGCGCACATAGAGCGAGAATGGCCCTTGCTCATTCAGCGTCGAGAAGCCCGTGATGTTGTTAAAGCCAGGCTCCTTGGGGCGGCCATAGTCGTTGTAAAACGTTTGGCCGAGGTGGAAGCTGTCCTGCAGGATAGGGCCCGATATCCCCATCACCCGCGTGTACACCGACTGCACGCCGTACACGCTGCCCCGGGTCGGCCCGGAGATCTTCGTGTTGGTGATGCCTTCGTCGGTCAGCTCGCTCAACAGTGAGGACAGAATTTCCTGCGCCTGCTCGTCGTCGCCGGAGAGAATCTCGTCCTCCGATCCCTGCAGGATGTGCAGCGCACTGCGCCGCGTGTACGGCCGCATCGACAGGAACATCGTGTCCAGATAGCCCATGGAGTAGAGCCGCACCATCGCCGGATACACCCAGCTATCGACCGGGATGTAGGCGCTGCCGAGCGGATCGCCGGGCGTACGCCCCGGCTTCTCCGGCGTTCCCTCGGGAGCGTAGGCCGGCATCGCGGTGTAGGGAGTCTGCGGAGTGGGAGGCGCGGGTGTTACCACCGGCGGAGGCGCCGGTTGTGGCGCGGGCATGGATTGCGGGGCTGCCGGTTGCTGTGTCGCTGCTGGCTGTGGCTCCTGCCCAGGCTGATGCAGATACGCCGGCCGGTTCTCGATCTGGTCCTGGCTCTCCGGAGTCGGTGTGGGAGCGGCAGCGGGCGGCGTGGTCGACGGAGTTGGTGCGGGCGCGGTCGCGGGCTGGGTTGTGGCTTGCGGTGCTGCCTGCGCGGTCCCCAGACTCAGGCCCAGAGCTGCAACGCCAACAAACAATAGAGGAATTCCTGTCCGCACTCGCACCTCGAAACTCCGGTCCAACACCCTCTCCAGTGTAACTGCGCGACCGGCAGTTGTTTGGATTGCATCGCTCGTCGTCGGGGCAAGGCTAGCCCGCACATCGAGCCTGGCGCGATTCCTTACTTGGATGCAGCCTTTGCGGTGGCAATCCGCCTGGCGAAGGCCTTTGCCTCCCGATCCATCCAGGCGCGGGTCGCAACGCGACGGTGCAGGATGTAGTGCTGCAGCCCGGCGATTGCGTCAGCTGCGGGGGAGCGCTTGCCCGGCGCTTTGGCGAACACGAACGGCACGCACTCCATCACAGCCGTGCCGCCGCCGATGCGTGCGTGCCCGATGGACTCCTGGGCCACGCGATAGATGGCCACGGCGTCGTCTGCGTCGACAGGGATTCCCGGCAGGCCGCAGCTCAGGGCCAGCGCACTGACTCGTGCCAGTTTCGGCGAGAGCACCGGCTTGCTTCCACTCGGGCGCTCGGGCAACACCACAAACACCACAGGAAGCTCCTGCTCGCGCGCGAAGGTTAGCGCTTTGCGCCAGAGCGCAGCCGGGATCTCGTTGGGCAGCGCGTAGATCACCACGACGCCGGCCTGCTTCGGTGTTGAGCCCGCAACCTTGGCCTCAGTCGCGGCGCGTGCGGTCTCAGCTTTCAACGCGGCTGCCGCGCCGAGTGCCAACCAGATTCGCTCCGCACTCCCGCTTGGCCGGGGCAGAAGCGCTGCCGCGCCGCAATTTGCGGTAGCTCCACGCTTCTTCGCCGCTTCGGCTGGCTTCAACACCGTCGCGAGCGTCGCGCCGCGGAGAAAGCCCATGGCGGGTCCGGCAAACGCATCGCTCACCAGATCCCCCGGGCCCAGATCGACGGCGGGACTCGCGAGGCACGCCTCAAGCCCTACTATGCCTTTGCTGTTGGATGAAGCAGGCAGCGCGCGTGCCAGCGTCCGCGCCTGCACCATCGCCAGATAGACTTGTCGCAATCTGGCGTTCGGAATCAACGGATTTTCCCACGCGGCCACGGCACTCTCAGCCATCATGCCCGTGCCGGGTCCCGGGCCTCAACATCGAGCCCTAACTCAGCCAGTGCCGCCTGAGCCTTCTTGCCTTTGATTTTGCCGTCGCGCGCCAGGCGAGACAGCGTCGCGCCAACGATCGACTCGGCGTCCACTTCGAAGTGACGGCGCAGATGTTCGCGGTTATCGCTGCGTCCGAAGCCGTCCGTTCCCAGAGTCACCAGCCGGCACTTACCGTCCGCCTGAAGCCACGGTGCCAGCACGTCGGGCAGAGACTTCATGTAGTCGCTGGCCGCGACGATCGGTCCCTTCGCGCCCGCCAGCGCCGTCTCGATGTAGGTCTTCTTCTCTGGCTCGGCAGGATGCAGCCGGTTCCAGCGTTCGGTCGCAATGGCCTCGCGGCGCAACTCGGTATAGCTGGTCAAGCTCCACACATCGGCAGCAATCTGGTACTTCTCCGCCAGCATCTCCTGCGCGCGCAGCACCTCGTTCAGGATCGGCCCCGACCCGAAGAGTTGCACCGTTGCCTCGCCATTTGAAGCGGCGCGGAATTTGTAGATGCCCTTCAAAATCCCCTCCGCGCACCCTTCCGGCATCGCGGGCATGGCGTAGTCCTCGTTGTACATGGTGATGTAGAAGAAGCAATCTTCCATGTCCTCGTACATCCGCTTGATGCCGCTCTGCAGCACCACTGCGAGCTCATACACGAACGCGGGATCGTAGCTGACGCACGTCGGGATGGTGCTCGCCAGAATGTGACTATGCCCATCCTGATGCTGCAGTCCTTCGCCGAGCATCGTCGTGCGTCCGGCCGTCCCGCCCATCAGGAAACCCTTGCCGCGCGCATCCGCAAACGCCCACGCCATGTCCCCGATCCGCTGGAACCCGAACATCGAGTAGTACATGTAGAAGGGAATCATCGGAATCTTGTAGGTCGAGTACGACTGGCCCGCAGCCGTGAATGACGCCATCGATCCAGCTTCGGTGATTCCTTCCTCCAGGATCTGCCCATCCTGCTCCTCGCGGTAGAAGAGCAGCATATCCTTATCGTGCGGAGTGTAGCGCTGGCCCTCGGGCGCATAGATGCCCACCTGCCGGATCACGGATTCGAGCCCGAATGTGCGGCCCTCGTCGGGAACGATCGGCACCACCAGCTTGCCGATAGCTGGATCCTTGAGCAGTCCGCGCAGGATGGAGATGAATCCCATCGTGGTCGATACAGCGCGCCCGCCCGAGCCGTCTGTCCACTCCTTGAAGAAGCTGAGCTCCGGCGCCTTCACTGTGCTCGGCGGCACCGACCGCGACGGCAGGTATCCGCCCAGTTCAGTGCGCCTCTGCTGCATGTATACAATCTCCGGCGAGTCCTGCGACGGCCGGTACGGCGTGGCGTTGACGGCCGACTCCTCGGGAATCGGAATGTCGAAGGTCTTCACAAACGCAGCCAGCGCGTCGTCACCCAGCTTCTTCTCGCTGTGCGTGGCGTTGCGCGCCTGTGCCGATCCGAGGCCGTAGCCCTTCACCGTCATCGCGAGGACAACCGAGGGTCCGCCCTTGTGCTCGGCCGCGCGCTTGTAGGCGTTGTACACCTTCACCGGATCGTGCCCGCCGCGATGCAAATGAATCAACTGGTCGTCGGTATAGTCCTTCACCAGTTCCAGCAGCTCGGGATACTTGCCGAAGAAATGTTTGCGCAGATACGCGCCGTCCTTCGCCTTGTAGGTCTGGAAGTCGCCATCCACGCACTCTTCCATCCGGCGCAGCAGCAGCCCGCTGTGATCGCGCGCGAACAGCTCATCCCAGTCCGAGCCCCAGATCACCTTAATGACATTCCACCCAGCGCCGAGGAACGTACTCTCCAACTCATCGATCACCCGTCCGTTTCCACGCACCGGCCCATCCAGACGCTGCAGGTTGCAGTTCACGATGAAGATCAGGTTATCGAGCTTCTCGCGCGCGCCCAGCGAGATTGCGCCCAGCGTGTCCACCTCGTCCGTCTCGCCGTCGCCCAGGAAGGCCCAGATCTTGCGCTGTGTTTTCTTGATCAACCCGCGGTTCTCAAGGTAGCGCATGAACCGCGCCTGGTAGATCGCATTCAGCGGGCCGATGCCCATCGATACGGTGGGGAAGTTCCAGAACTCCGGCATCAGCCACGGGTGCGGATAGCTCGATAGCCCCGGCTTGTCGCGCAGTTCGTGGCGGAAGTTCTTCAGATGGTCGTCGTTCAGCCGTCCCAGCAGGTACGACCGCGCATACACGCCCGGCGAGGCGTGCCCCTGGTGATAGATAAAATCGCCCGGCTGCTCGCTGCCGTCTTCGGCGACGTATTTGGCGCGGAAGAAGTGGTTGTAGCCCACCTCCTGCAGCGTCGCCTGCGAGGAGTACGTCGAAATATGCCCGCCAATGCCGGGGTCCTTCTTGTTCTGCCCGTGCACCATGGCCATCGCGTTCCAGCGGATCAGGGCCTCAATGCGCTTTTCCAACTTGCGGTCGCCGGGGTAAGGAACCTCGTCGTACTTGGGGATCGTGTTGCGGAAAGGCGTCGCAAACTCGCCTGGCATGGCCACACCGGCCTCGCGCGCCCGCTGCCGCAGAGCCTTCAGCAGGTCTGCGCCGTTCTCCCACTCCGCGGCGACGACATCGTCGAACGCCTCAATCCACTCCGCCAGTTCGGCAGAAAACTCAGCCTTTGCGGGAACTTCAGTCTTCGTCGTCATACGCTGTCCGGCTCTCTCTTCGTCGCAAAAATGATCGTGTGCAGTTGGGTTCGATCGAAACGTTGCGGGGCTTTGTGACAGACCCCTCTCTAACCATAATTGCACTGCGCGGAAACGTCACCTTGCTTCGCGAACTATCCTGCCTGCAACGGCTCAGAGATCGCCCGGGGAAATTTGTCGGGCGCGTCATTCGCTTACTTGGACCCTTTATCCACCGCCCAACCCGCGCATCTATTGACACCCTGCATATAATTAAAACAGGAGCAAATACCATGCGACAGCGTCGTGCCTGAAGTAGATTCAGGCCGGACCTGAAGCAGGGATTCGCCCAGGATTTCGCCGTAACCAGCAGGGCTGCTTCGCAATTCCGAGCGGCGCGAGTTGGGGCAACAGCCGAAGCGGGGCGCACGAGGGGGAAACAGTGAAGTATGTGAGGACGTGCAAAGAATCTGGGAAGAAATTCTCCGCGTCCAAAGCTCGTCAACGAGTTACTTCAGGCCTTATGCACGAAGGGATGGCTGCAATTGCACCATCCGCTCTTCACCAGCTAGACGTCCGCCCGGGCAGCAACCCGGTCCGGCTCTTCTGGACTTGGTCCGGACCTAAGCTCTTTGGACGGGATACTTTAGGACTTAAGTATGGGGGGGCGGAGGCACGGGGCGCGGGGTACTTCATGTCTCACCCTCTCGACGACCACCCCGCCGCCCCGGTCAGACCTCCCCGGGCCTGCTCCGGACCTAAGCCATTTAGGCGGGATACTTTAGGACTTAAGTATGGGGGGGAGGGGGTGTGGGGGGGCTGGCACCGGGTGCGCCCGTCATGAACATCCTCCTCATCGACACTTGCGGAGCAACCGGAAGCATCGCGCTGTGCGACACGGAATTGAAGCCCGCGATGGTGGGTAGGGCGAGCCTTCCCGGCCGCACCGCGTCCGAGCGCCTGGTGGGCGCGATCAAGGACCTCACCACAGGCACGACCGTCGGGCTGCATTCGCTTGATGCTGTGGCAGTGGTGCGTGGCCCCGGCTCGTTCACCGGGGTACGCGTGGGGTTAAGCGCCGCCAAGGGCCTGTGCGACGCGCTGGGATTGCCGCTGGTGGCGATTTCTCGGCTCGCGGTTCTGTCTCATCTTGCAGGGGCGCCGGCCGGCGTGCGCGTGTGCGCGGTCTTCGACGCAGGACGCGGTGAGTATTATTTCGGCGAATACCTCGACGGAATCTGCCTGCGCGAAGCCTTGCTGACGCGAGACGAGTTGATCGGTGCTGTCCCGGCCAGGAGTGTCGCGGCGGGCAGCGCGAAGCCGCCGGTGGTGGTGGCGTGCGAGCCGTCTGTCGCGCAAGCTGTCGCCGAACTCGCACCTCAACTCGTCGCAGAGCCAGTCGCGGAAGATGCGTTGCCGCTCGCACTTCGCCGAATCGAGGCAGGGGATTTCGACGACGCAGCAACCATCGACGCGAACTATCTTCGGCGCACCGACGCAGAGATTTTTGCGAAGCCTACTTCGGCGGCTGTTTCAGGTGTAGCGCGACCACGGCCTGAGACGCCCACTCAATGACGCTGCCGCAGGTTCAACTGCGAGCGGCTCGCGCATCGGACCTCGACGCGATCGTCGCGCTCGAACGCGCTACGGAACACGCCCCGCACTGGCCTCCCGCGGCGTACGCGGCGAATTTGGATTCGACGGCACCGCAGCGCTGCCTGATCGTCGCCGAAACGGACGCGGAAATCGCAGGCTTTGCCGCCGGGCTGATGCATCCGGCGCTGCAGGATTCGCCGCAGCGCGTGGCCGAGTTGGAGAGCGTCGTCGTAGCCGCGAGCGCACGGCGTGCGGGCATCGGCCGCGCTGTATGCAACGCCGTGATCGAGTGGTGTCGAACGCACGGCGCGACAGAGATGGTCCTCGAAGTGCGCGCGACCAGCACCGGCGCAATCGCCCTTTATACGGGGTTGGGATTTACCCAGACGGGCCGCAGGCCGCGTTACTATCGCGACCCCGAGGACGATGCAGTAGTGATGCGCCTCGAACCTGCCTAGCTCTCGGCCGGTCCGGGCAGTTTCGGCGGCCAGAATGTCGCGATGCCGTCGGTTACGACCACTGGCTTGGAGGCGAGCTGCAATTGCGCCGGCTTCAGCCCGTCGCGCTTGGCGGTGACAGTGATTGTGCCGGCAATCCGCGTCGAGCGTACAGCGACGCGGTTGATGCCGAGCTCGGTGTTGAGGTAGAGATTGTTGGTCGAATCGACTTTGCCGCTGTTGTAGCCGCCGCGCCAGATGCCTGGTCCGTCGCAAGTAAAGTCGACGCGCGCATCGTCAGTTGGGCAACGCTGGCCCTTCGCGTCGACCACCTCGACATCGATCAGCGCAACGTCTTCACCGTCGGCCTGGTATCCCTTCGGGCCAACCATGGGCGTGAGCTTGATCGCCGCGGGAGCGCCTGCGGTCGTCAACTCCTGTTGCGCGACGATCTTCGCGCCGTTCTTGCCAATGGCCTTGAGGCTGCCTGGCGCGAACTCGATCGCGGGAAAGGAGAAGATCCAGCCGCTGTCGGGCTTCGAATTTACGCCCGCCGATTTGCCGTTGACAATGAGTTCGACGGACTCCGTGTTGGCGATGACGTAGATCGTCTTCGCGGTCTTGGATCCGTCCGGCTGCGTCGCAGGATAAGTCCAGTGGCCCAGAATGTGCAGATCGGGCTGGTCGTTCTGGATGACGCGGTGCGCGTAGTAAATCTCTTTAGGCAGGCGCATCGCGTCGACCTTGCCGCTGACGCGCGCGACTTCGCTCGAGTCCTGGCGTCCATCCGCGTCCTCGTCCGTGAAGTAGATAGAGCAGCAGCCGGACCAGCGTGAGTGTGCCGGATCGGTATTGGAGATGCGGTTCGACCAGTAGTCCCAGTAGCGCTTAACGCCGCCGAGTGCAAAGCTCTCCGACGTAAACATATAGTCGGACTTGTACATGTAGGTATCGTTCGGGCCTTTCTTGGGGTTGTAGTACGGGGGCGAGAATGGATCCCAGAAGCGGCGCGCGCCTTCCTCGCGGTAGTCTTCTGCTTCGATAAGCGGAGCACGATCGCGACGCTCGGCTGAGTACGCGCGGAACATGGCCGTTGGACTGATGAGCTTCTCCACCTGCGGGTCCTGGCCAATCATTACGCCGTAATATTCGGCAATTGGAGTGACGGCGGTGTTGGCCGCGTCGTCGCCATTGCCGCGGCCGCCTATGACGCGGCCGTCGTCGGGGTCCCACTGCTTGCGCAGGGCGACCATCTCTTTCATGTGGTCGACAGTGACCACGGTGTTGCCCGTTTCCCAGAAGAGAATGCTGGGATTGTTGCGGAAATAGATCATCGAGATGCGCATCACTTCCACACGCTGATCCCATTGCCGTCCCTGCTTGTCGCCTTCCTTGTCGCCGGCCGGACATATCTGAACGATGCCGAAGCGCGCGAAGGAGTCGGCGTCGACCTTTTGCGGCGAGATGTGCATCCAGCGCATGTAATTGCCATGGCAGTCTCGGATCATCTTGGCGGTGTAGTCGTGCATCCAGTCGGGATAGCCGGCTCCGACTCCGGCCCATTCGTCGGCCGAGCGCTGTGCGAATCCATTGAGGTAGACGAATTTGTCGTTGATGTAGACACCGCCGGTGCCCGCGCCGCCTTTGAACTCAGCTTTGCGGAAGCCGGTTTCGAGGCGGTTGACGTCGACTACCTTTCCATCGACTTTGAGGATGGTGTAGACGTCGTAGAGATACGGGTCGTCGGTGCTCCAGAAGTGCGCGCTTTTCAGGGTTCCTGTGGCGATCTGCACGCTCTTCTCGCTGTCGACCATGTCCACGGGGTCGCCATCGAAGGATGCGCAGACGCGTCCGGTATGGTCGACGATGACTACGGATAAGCCGACGGTAGCGCGATCTCCTGAGGCATTATGTACCTCGGATTCCACGGTGATGTCGGCTGTTTTTTTCGCGATGTCGAAGTTGTTGGCGTGGACGTAGACACCCTGGCTTTGCAGACCGTAGTAGAGCGGCAGAGTCTGGTGAATCTTTCCGGCGACATGCAGCCAGACACGCCGGTTGATGCCGCCGTGATCGGGGTTGAAGTCGTTCGAGTTCCACTCGTAGCCAGTTGGAGTGCAGTCGGAGCCGTCGGTGTTCTTCGGATTAGCCGCGCAGAAAGCGCGCTCCAGGTAGCGAGTGGAATTGTCCACCTTGACCGCGAGTATGTTTTCCTGCGTACCCAGATGCAATGCGTCGGTGATGTCGATTCCGTACGCGGTGATGCCATTCTCGTAGAGGCCGACCTGCTTGCCGTTGAGATAGATGTCGCCGGCCTGGCGCATGCCCTCGAACTCAAGGAAGACCTTCTGGCCGGCTAGCTCCGCAGGCAGCTTGAAATGCTTGCGATACCAGGAGAGCCCCTTGTAGGTGCCGCCGTCCCCTCCGCCGTGGGAGATGATCTTGCGGAACGAGTCGACGTCGTTGAAGCTGTGCGGCGTGGCGACCGTGGTCCACTTGGAGTCGTCGAAGGCGGGAGCTTCGGCTCCCGATACATCTTCCTTGATGAACTTCCAGTCGTAATTGAAGTTCAATGTGGCGCGCGAAGACTTTGGCGGAGCGTAGGGCGCGCCCGTTTGCGGAGCGGCGGCGAAGGCGGGATAGGAGCGACCCAGGACGACCGGCAAGCCTAAAGCCAGAAAGGTCGAGGTTCCAACAAATTCACGGCGAGACACTTTTCGAGTTGACATACGTACTGGATGCCTTTCGGGGCTAAGGTTCGGGGAATAGCCGACGCAAGCGGCGGCGCGCGGGGTCTACGATATCCCATTGACGGATGAGCCGTCCATTTTGGCTCAGCGAGGTTCCGCGCGACGGGTGCCGAGTGGGGTCCAGGCTTGGAGGTAGTTCCGGTGTCCGTCCGCTCGCGATTAGCTAAGATTCGATAAACAAATGGGTTGGACAGAGCTGAGCGGCTCCTGCAAGGGGAACCAGGTGCCAATTCAGCTGGCGCCGGGCGGTGACTCGTTGCAGTTCTGAGCTGCTGCGGCCTCCTAAGTGATTCAAAACAAATGTTCAGGCCGCAGATGCAACCAAGCTCAGGCGCGGATTCCGAGAAGCAGGGTTAGGGAACACGGGAGGGCGGCCGAACGGGTATTCGGCCGAGCGACTTCTGTGCTGCGGGGGGCTACGGTTCTTTGGAGCCAGAATCGAGATTTGGCTTGATTCAATAAGTTGTTTAGATTCAATAAGTGTGTACTTAGGTGAGTCCGGGATGAGGCAGCGGAAATTCACTTTTTAGAATTGTGGTATTTTAAAAATACATTTTGCGGGATTCTCAAGCAACTTATTCCCGTTGAATGCGTCTGATTGACTGTAACAAACAATATGTCGGGCTAGCAGTTCCCACAGTTCCGGCTTCCCCTATCCGCACGACCACTCCCCACCTATACGTAAGGCTCCCAGAACACCGGGAGCCTTCACTCCTTAAAGCAGCAAGTCAGCGAGTCAGCGGGGTGGGTACGTACTGGTCGAGGAAGCGGCTGAGAGCTTTCTGGAAGTTGGCGTCGTCGCGGCGGGGCGGGAGGGTGACGCTGAAGTGCGGGCTGGCGGTGTGCTGAAAAAGGATCTGGATGGCCTGAACGTCGCTGCGGGAGTTGAGACCGCCAGCGATGAACAGCTTCGGCGTGGCGAGCGAAGCCAGCGGCTTCGTGATATTGAACTGGTCGCCGAAGAGGAACCGGACCGGGAGGATTTTTGAGGGATGGGCAGCGGCGGCAACGGCTGCGGGATCGGGGACCGGATTGTCGAGGATGACGGCGGGCAGATCGGAATGGGTATGGGCGAGGTTTGCGGCGAGCGATGCGCCGATGCCAGTTCCGTAGGGAATGATGTTGCCGGCAGAGAGGTGGCGGGTCGAGGTGAGGTATTGGAGCGCGGCGGAAGCGTCTTCGGTCATGCGATCCTGGGACGGGTGAATGGACGCGTCGCTGGAGCCGAAGCCGCGATAGTCGAAGGCGAAGACGTTGAGGCCGGCGGCGTGCAGGCGCGCGAGCATGGGGACGGTGTCGGATAGGGAGCCTGAGCCGTCGTGGAGGTAGAGGACGGTGAAGGCGGCGTATCGGGGGGCGAATCCGGCTTGGGGCTGGTCAGGCGGTTGGGCGGGAATCCACCAGCCGGTGAGGCGGGGCTGGCCTGTTTCGGAGGCATCGAAGCGGACATCGCTGAAGGCTAGGCCAGCGCTGGTGGGGGTGCGGTCGATGGTGTGGGTGGGATGCAGAACGAGCTGCCACTCGCCCTGGTAGACGAGAAAACATGCGGTAAGCCAGGCGCAGACGAGCGCGGCGGCAAGGGTGAGAATGAGAGCCTTGAGGAGCCAGACCGGATCAACGACTTCAGGCGGACTATTGCGGGTAGGTGGGAGAGTGTTGCGCGGAGCTGGCGGCTTTGCGGCGGGCATTTGAAGAGTGTTCCTCGCATTGAGTCTAAATTCCCCGGCGATGCGCGCGGTCGAAGCAAGACAGGGCGGAGGCCGAATTGGGTCTTGTCCGGCCCGGCCCGGCAGTTGTGCCCTGCGTCACATGGGAGTTGGTTGGCGTACCCCTAAGATCGATCTTGCCAGAGCTCCGCAACTGGCTTCGCGTGGGCCCAGAGGGCAGCGCGGGCATTGCGGGCTTTGGTGGAAATACTTTGGGGAGCGAGAGTAGAACGGGATGCAGGATGCATGAGCTTTCTATCGCGGAGTCGATATTGGAGGCGGTGCGCAAGGAGATTGCGGATCGTCCCGGAACTCGTCCGATTCGGGTTGGCTTGAGGATTGGGGAACTCACGGCGGTCGACGTGGATTCGCTTACCTTCTGCTTCGAGGCGGTGCTGAAGGGGACGGATTGGGAGAGCTTGCGACTGGATGCAAGGGTTTGTCTGCTGCGCCGAACTTGTAACGATTGCAGCAATGAGTTTGCCGTGGTTGACTACAACGTGAACTGCCCGACGTGCGGCGGCGGAAGCACCAAGCTGAGCAGCGGGGACGAATTGGATTTCGATTACCTGGAGGTAGAGACCGATGGAACGCCTGCCGTTAAAGTCGAAGGTGCTGAATGAGAATCAGATTGTTGCCGAGTCGCTGCGGGAACGGTTTCGCGAGCACGGAGTGCTTTGCCTGAACCTGATCAGCGGGCCTGGCTCGGGCAAGACGGCGCTGCTGGAACGCACGCTGGCGAGCCTCGATCGCGCCACGCGAGTGTGCGTGCTGACCGGCGATATCCAGACCGACAACGACGCGCGCAGGCTGGCACAGTACGGCTTTCCGGTCCAGCAGATTACGACTGGAGGGACGTGCCACCTCGACGGCCGGATGATCGAGAAGCATCTGGCGGCGTGGGATCTCGATGAGATCGACCTGCTGTTTATTGAGAACGTCGGCAACCTGGTTTGCCCGTCGAGCTACGATCTGGGCGAGGCGTCGAAGATTGTGCTGTTGAGCGTGACCGAGGGCGAGGACAAGCCGCTGAAGTATCCTTCGATCTTCTTCAAGTCGGACCTGTTTGTGCTCACCAAGATCGATCTGCTGCCGTATGTCCCGTTCAACGCCGACGTTGCGGAGGCAAATGCGCGACTGGTGCATCCGGGCATCGAGATTGTCCGGGCCTCATCGACAGCCGAGGGCGGGTTGGACGCGTGGTTGGCGTGGCTGAAGCAGCGCATGGCGCAGGCGCGGCAGGATACGCTGGCCCCGGCAGGCGCGTAGAGTTCCGGTAGCCGTGGAAGCGGTTTTATCCCAGGGCTTGCGGCACTTGAAGCTGCTGCTCGGGATACTCCTCAAGGCTGGTTTGTGAAGCGCCGGCAAAGGGCAGGAAGACGGAGATTGCGGTGGTGCTCGACTGCGCGTCCTGTGAGCTCCAGGCGTGGACGTGTCCGCGGTGACGCTCGACCAACTGCGCGACTACCCACATGCCGAGGCCGGTACCAGTTTCGGGCTTGGTGGTGAAGAAGGGCTCGAACATGCGGCCCATGGTGGCGCGGTCCATGCCGGTGCCCGAGTCGCAGAAGGTGATGCGCATGCCGCGATTCTTCGGGTTGCGCCAATCGCGCGAGGGCCTCAGCCGGATGACCAGGCGACCGCCGCGCGGCATGGCGTCGATGGCATTCGAGATGAGGTTGGCGAAGATCTGCTGAATTTCGCCGGGCATGCAGGCGACGCTCTCTTCGCGGTCGGCGCGCACTTCGACCTCGATCTGGGATGAGCGCAGGCGCCCGCGGAAAAGTGCCAGGACGGTCTGGATGACTTCGGAGAGCGTGGTGATCTTCGGCGAGCCTGCCTGGCGGTGGAACTTCAAGGTCTGCTGGGTGATGAGGGAGACGCGCATCAGTTCTTCCAGCGCCTGCTGCGCCAGCGGTTGCGCGGCTTCGATGGTGTTGGAGTGGGCGATGAGGTACAGCAGATTCGCCACGGCTTCCAGCGGATTGTTGATCTCGTGCGCGACGGATGCGGCGAGGCGTCCGGCGACCGCGAGCTTTTCGGCGCGCAGCATGGCCTCTTCGGAGAGCTTGCGGCTGGTGATGTCCGCCAATACCCCCGCGATGCGGGTCACGTGGCCTTGCCCATCATGCTGAGACTTGCCCCGCGATTCAACCCAGCGCACGGTTCCGTCCGGCAACAGGATGCGGTGTTGCTGATGGTATTCCGCGGCGACTCGGGCCTGCATCACGGCTGTTCTGACGGCTTCCGCATCTTCTGGATGGACGAAGGCCAGCCAGGTCTCAGTGGTGGGCTCGACCGATCCTGGCTCCCGGCCGGCGATGCGGTAGACCTCGTCGGACCATTGGACAATGTCCTGTTGGCTGTCCCAGACCCACAGGCCCATACCATTTGCCCGCAGCGCGATCTGGAGCACATCGTCCCGGTCGCGCAATGCTTCGCTGGCGCGGGCACGTTCCTCGGCGAGCTGGCGTTCCGCATCTGCGATGAGAAGCTGTTGTTGCAACTCGTGCGTCACCAACAGAGAGCGTTGCTGGGCCAGTCGCCGAATTGCCCAGCCGAGCATGATCGATAGAAGAAGAAAGATGGCGAGGCGAATCTCCTCGCGCACGAATCGAATCGAGAATTGGAGCTCCGTCCTGGTGAGGAACCTGTCGACCAGCACCGCTTCAGTGAGGCCGCAGAAGACGCCGCCCCACATGCCCAAATACCACGAGGCAAGGACGACGGTAGGGAATGCGAGCAGCAGGGGAAAGGCTCGCAACGGGGTGACCCCATACGTGACGGCTATGGCGGCAGCGGCTGCGCAGCATCCCAGCAAGGCGCGCAGCGCCCATGGCCATCGTTCCATGGCGGTAGCACTGGCAAGCTTTCTGAGGTCAATTCCGCGCATGGTTGTGGGACCCGAATTCAACTGAAATGTACGATAACACCGATAGTTAGCGGCAGATACGGTTGGCGTGCGGAGATCGGGTCAGGAGGGGGATCTCGCAGACGCGCGAGCGATGAGCACCGCGGTATAGGCGGCGCCGAATCCGTTATCGATGTTGACCACGGTGACGTTGGGGCTGCACGAGTTGAGCATGCCGAGCAGTGCGGCCGCGCCGGCAAAGGACGCACCGTAGCCGACGGACGTGGGCACGGCGATGACCGGCACAGAGACAAGACCGCCGACGACGGAGGGAAGCGCACCCTCCATGCCGGCACAGACGACGATGGCGTGAGCCTGTTTCAGCTCGTCGCGGACAGCGAGCAGGCGGTGGAGACCGGCGACGCCTACGTCATACAGGCGGCAGACGCGGGAGCCGAAGGTTTCGGCTGCGATGGCGGCCTCTTCGGCGACGGGGATGTCGCTGGTGCCGGCGCAGACGACGGCGATCCGTCCCTGGGGTTCGGAGGACGCGGGCGATTGACGCAGGGCGATGGTGCGGGCGACGGAGTTATGGGTTGCGGCCGGATGGCGCGCGAGGACTGCTTGAGCGGCGGCGGAGTCGGCGCGGGTGACGAGAACGTCCACGCCGTCGGCGACCAGGCTGGAGACGATGTCGGCGACCTGTTCAGGCGTTTTGCCGGCGGCGAAGACGACTTCGGGCAGGCTGGTGCGGAGGCTGCGATGATGATCGACGCGGGCGTGGCCGAGGTCTTCGAAGGGGAGGATCGCGAGGCGGTCGGCGGCGGCCTCGGGAGTGATGGAGCCGTGTTCAACTTCGGCTAAGAGTTTGAGCAGCGCGGATGGGGTCATGACTTGCTTCCGCCTGCAGGGTGATTTTGGAGGTATGCCGCTATGGCGGCCTGCTGCACCTGCTTGACGGGGACGTGGTGTTGGGCAGCGGCTGTGCGGCAGTCTTCGAACTCCGGCGCAACGTTGAGAGTTTCGTCGGCGAGCGAGCCGATCTTGATCCGGATGTCGCCGTAAGGTGTGGAAACGGTGGCGTGGCTGCGGTCGAGGCAGGCGCGACGATCCTGGCGGATGCGGATGCCGAGCGTGCTGGTCTCGGTGAGGATGAGGCGCTCGAGCGCGGGGCTGTCGGATGGATTGCAAAGAACGGTGAGCAGCGTGCCAGGACGGCCCTTCTTCATGATGACGGGCGTTAGCATGACGTCGAGCGCGCCGGTGGCGAGTGCAGTGTCTGCGACGTGAGCGAGGACCTGTGGCGATAGGTCGTCGAGCGCGGTCTCGAGCACGGTGACCACATCGGCGGAATGGTTGTGCGACATGCGGGGCTTCGCGACGGCATCGGTTGCTTCGCCGATGCTGAGGCGGACTACGTTTGGGAGTGCTCTTGAGTTGCGCGTGCCTGCGCCGTAGCCGATGTGCTCCACGCGCATGGAGGGTTGCGGGCCGAAGCTGGGTGAGAGGGCGCGGAGGAGCGCCGCACCCGTGGGCGTGACCAGTTCCATCTGGACATGGGCAGAGTAGGTGGGCAGGCCCCGGAGCAGGTCGGCGGTTGCGGGCGCGGGGACGGGGAAGGTTCCATGGGCGCAGACGATGGTGCCGCTGCCGACGTTGATGGGCGAGCAATGCCAGGCGTCGATTCGCAGGTGGTGGATGCCTGCGCTGGCGGCGACGATGTCGACGATGGCGTCTACTGCGCCGACCTCGTGGAAGTGGATGTCGTCGATGGGGACGTTGTGGATCTTGGCTTCGGATGCGCCGAGGAGTTCGAAGACCCGGATGGCGAAGTGTTTGACGGGGTTCGCGAGCGGGGCTTGATGGATTAGGGCGCGGATGGCGGTGAGTGAGCGACCATGGGAGTGGGTGTGTTCGTCGGGCGTTTGCGTCGCTACGTCTGCGGTCTCGTGATCCGCTTCGTGCTCGTGAGTGTGGGCGTGGCCGATTTTGTGCTGGTGTTGCTGCTCGGGCTGGCGGGTGAAGGGTTCGTCGGCGATGTGGCCGCCTTCGAGGACGTGGACCTTGGCGGCGGAGATGCCGCTGCGATCGACCTTTTCGATTTTGAGAGACGCGCCCAGGTTGAGGGCTGCGGTTGCATCCTCAAGAACCTTCGGTGGGACGCCGGCGTCGATGAGCGCGCCGAGGAACATATCGCCTGCGATGCCGGCGAAGCAGTCGATATAGGCAATGCGCATCAGGAGGTCTCTCTGGCTAGCTGAGGCCGTTCGGTTGCGGCGTCGGTGGATGGCTCGTGAGCGCGGGCGATGGCGGACACGGGAAGTACGTCGAGCATGTCGTTCATAGAGCCGGAACGGTAGCCTTGAGTGTCGAGCGTGATGTAAACGAAACCGAGCGGGCGCAGGACTGCGGTGATCTGGTCGAGCATGGCGAGGGTGAGAGCTCGGGGCAGGTCGGGGCGGGCGATCTCGATGCGGGCGAGCTCGCCGTGGTGGCGGACGCGGACCTGGGGAAAGCCGAGGGCGTGGAGGGCCTCTTCGGCGCGTTCGATCTGGCTGAGGTTTTCGGCGGTTACGGCGCGGCCGTACTCGATGCGCGAGGAGAGGCAGGCGCTGGCGGGCTTGTCAGCGATGGCGAGGCCCGCTTCGCGGGCGAGGGTGCGGATTTCCTGCTTGGTGAGGTTGGCGGCGGCGAGGGGCGCGAGGGCGTTATGGAGTGCGGCGGCCTTCTGGCCCGGACGGAATTCGCTGCGGTCGTCTGTGTTCATGCCGTAGGCGAGGTGGGCGAAGCCAAGTTGGATGCGCGTGGCTTCCATCTGGATGAAGAGCTCGTCCTTGCAGTGGAAGCAGCGGTTGCCGTCGTTGCGCGTGTAGTTAGGATTGTCGAGCTCGCGGGTTTGCAGGATGTGGGTGGGGATGTTGTGTGCGGCGGCGAAGGCGAGCGCGGCGGCAAGTTCCTGGCGCGGCAGGGAGGGC
>Ga0302314_10006166_pt1 | contig 21768 bp, 18 predicted proteins | sample III_Palsa_N2_3_FD_200533 | JGI IMG/M metagenome (GOLD analysis project Ga0302314, IMG submission 200533) | Peat permafrost microbial communities from Stordalen Mire near Abisko, Sweden - III_Palsa_N2_3 | ecosystem: Environmental > Terrestrial > Soil > Palsa > Peat permafrost | place: Sweden...
CGCCGCTGGCCTGGTGGCGGCCATTATCGGGCTTCGTTACCTCACCAAATACCGACAATTGCGCGTACGGATGGATGGCAGACGCATTCGCTTCAGCATCGACAACGGCGAAGCGTTGAGCGAGTCAATCAGCGGGGCTATTTGAAAAGGCGGGACGATACAAAGTCGACGAACACTCGGATCTTTGGCGACAGCTGATGGCTTGACGGCCAGAGTACCGAGAATTGCCCTTCGTCTTTTGGCAGCTCCAGCGGAATGCGCTCAAGCAGCCCTTCCTCGATCGCATCGCTGGCGAGAAAGTCCGGCATGTAACCCAGGCCAAGACCTTCGATCGCCAGCGCACGAATCGCCTCCATATTGCTGCAGGTGAGCAACGACGACTGACTTCGCTGCGGCGATCGCGTTTCATCCGGAAATGGCCAACCTCGAATTTTTCCGCTAGTCGGGAAACGGAACTGCAGGCAGGAGTGGTCGCCCAAGTCCACGATATTTTTTGGCGTGCCGTGTTTCGCAATGTAATGCGGAGCAGCGCAAAGCACGAAGTGGAATGGTCCCAGTCGTTTGGACATCAATCGCGAATCCGCCAAGTCGCCACTGCGGATCACAGCGTCAAAACCATCGTCGATAATGTCGACCAGCCGGTCGCTGAAGTCGAGGTCGAGTTTGATCTCCGGATAGAGCCGATGAAATTCGGCGAGATGAGGCACCAGGAAGCGATAGCCGATGGTCGGCAAACTCACGCGCAGTCGTCCCCGCGGTTGCTCGGACGATTGCAAGAGCATCGCCTCGGCATCATGCAAATCATCGAGCACCTTGCGGCAGCACTCGTAGAAAAGCTCGCCTTCGGTCGTGAGGCGGACGGTTCTCGTGCTGCGCTGGAACAGTCGCACACCCAGCGTCTGTTCCAGTCTGGCGACGGTCTTGCCGACGGCAGATGCCGAAACACCCAAGACCCGACTCGCACCCACAAAGCTGAGGCTCTCGGCGGTCTGCACAAAGGCCGCAACGCTGCCGAGGCTTTCGATTGATTTATTCGAGCGTTTCATTCCGTAGTACCCGGAAATTTGAGCTGATTATTGATCATTAGTGCATCTATAGCATGGCAATGGCTGCTAGGTGACCAATCACCGCCGTCTTTCCACAGTCCGGAATATCGCCATGTCCAGTCAACCGAACAATCTTTCGCAGAAAGCTTCGCTGCTTATTCTCGCTGCCATCTGCCTGGCTGCCCTGATTCTGCCGCTGAGTTTTTCAGCCGGCGCAGTCGCCACACCCATCATTGGCAGGCAGCTCGGGGGAAGCACCACCAGCCTGATCTGGATTACTAACGCTTTCATGCTGGCCTTTGGCAGCTCGTTGATGGCTGCCGGCGCCTTGGCTGACGCCTATGGGCGAAAGAGGCTTTTTGCCACTGGCGTGGGCGCATTTGCGCTGCTATCGCTGATGCTGGCCGCCGCTCCGTCGGTATTCTGGATTGACGTGCTGCGTGCACTGCAAGGCCTTGCCGCGGCGGCGGCACTTTCGGGCGGATCGGCAGCGCTTGCTCAAGTCTTTGAAGGTCAAGCGCGCACACGTGCCTTCAGCATGCTCGGCACGAGTTTCGGCACGGGGCTGGCCTTTGGTCCGCTACTCGCGGGTTTTCTTATCGAGCATTGGGGATGGCGTTCGATCTTTCTGTTTATCGCCATAGTGGCGATAGCGGCACTCCTTTTCGGCGTACCGCGCATGCACGAATCGCGTGATCCGCAAGCATCCGGGCTGGACCTTCCGGGCGCGGCCACTTTCACCATGACCTTGGTTTTGCTTACCAGTGGCATCGTTGAAGCAACCGATCATCGTTGGAACAGCGCCCTCGTACTGAGCCTGCTGATCGCTTCAGCCATTTTTGCAGCGCTTTTCGTGATCGTCGAGCGTCGAGTAAAACGGCCGATGCTCGATCTGGCGCTATTCCGCTATCCGCGATTTATCGGCGTGCAAGTGCTTCCGATTGGCACCTGCTACTGCTACATCGTGCTGCTCGTGCTGCTGCCACTTCGATTTATTGGCGTGAACGGCCTTAGTGAAATAGATGCCGGCATACTCATGCTTGCTTTGTCGGCACCGATGCTGGTCGTTCCATCACTCGCCTCGTGGCTCACCCGCTGGCTTTCCCCCGGCGTACTTTCCGGCACCGGACTGCTTATCGCCGCAGCAGGGCTTTATCTGCTTGGCCGCGTAGGCATTCGCGAGACAGGAAGCGCACTCGTGTTGCCGATGTTGATGATCGGATGCGGCACCGGATTACCCTGGGGTCTGATGGATGGACTATCGGTAAGCGTAGTGCCGAAAGATCGCGCAGGCATGGCGACCGGCATTTTCAGCACGACCCGCGTTGCGGGAGAGGGCATCGCGCTGGCCATCGTCACTGTCGTCCTCGCTGCATTGACGCAATCCAGGCTCAGTCAACTATTGACAGACGAAAACGCGCGCGCCGGCGCATCAATCTGTGAGGCGAGCGCAAGCCTGTCGTCAGGCAATCTTGCGCATGCCGTTCTGCAGCTACCCGGCATCAGCCGCGCGATCATGGTCACGCAATACGGAGAGGCGTTCAAAACACTTCTCCACCTGCTTGTGGCAATCACCCTGATATCGTCGCTTGTGGTGTTCGCATTACTCGCAAAGCCCGGAAGATCTGGCGCTATAGTCGAATCAGGCGCGACACTGGTATCGACGAGCGATTGAGGGCATCAGCGCCTGAGCAGGCTGCCGAAAACTGCTCGCTGACCCGCAGGCAGGGGGCCCAACCAGATCTCCGGACGTGGCACACTCCGGCATCAATCAGCGGCATAGCTAGCCAGGGGAAGTATGAGTAATCGTTACGTCGCAACGATAGTCTCTTTGCTGTGCTTGGCTATCGCGAGCCAAGCACATGCTCAAGACGCACCCAAGAGCCCCTTGGTTACCGATCCTGTCTATACAAAACCCCAGCATCTCGTCGACGTGGACCATGGGCGACGCTTGAATCTTTACTGTCGAGGATCAGGTTCGCCGACTATCATTTTCGACGCTGGCCTTGGCGAATCGACTAGCACCTGGGGCCTGGTGCAACCTCGTCTAGCGAAGAAAACGCGGACTTGCTCTTACGACCGCGCGGGACTCGGCTTTAGCGACCCTACGGATCATCCGGGTACAACGCTAAACATTGCCGATGATCTTCACCGCCTGCTCCAAGCAGCACATATTGCGCCTCCCTACATTCTGGTTGGCCACTCATCTGCCGGAATGAACGTGCGCGTTTTTGCTGATCGCTACCCCACGGAGGTGGTTGGACTTGTGTTGATCGATCCGTCACACGAAGACCAGTCCCAGCGCTCGTGGAAAATTGATAGCGACAATTGGAATGGATACGCACAATGGGAGGCATCGCTAAAGCAAGCCCGGCTCTGCGTCGACGAAGCAAAGGAAGGGTTCGTCAAAGGCACGCCAGCCTATAAAACATGCATCCCTGACCCCAACCCATACATGAGCCAAGCCATCAATGACGTGAAAATCCGGATCAGCACGACACCTGGATGGCAAAGTGCAGTCTTATCCGAGAAGGAAAACATCTTTTACAAGAGCGCGGACGAGACCCGGGCAACCCGTCGCAGTTTCGGTGATATGCCGATCATAGTCATGACGCATACGCCGTTCCCCAAGGGAAAGGATGAGACCCAGGAGATAAGAAATCAGCGCACCCTGATTTGGGAACAAATGCATAATGAAGTTGCCGCCATGTCGACACGCGGCGTCAACGAGTTAGTCCCGAACACGGGGCACTTCATTCAGCTGGATCGCCCGCAAGCAGTCATCGATGCCGTTGATCAGGTGATCGCCATCTCGCGAGATCGAATGCCTTACGCTCGCTAATGTCAACCCACTCCAGATAGCGACGTTTGGACTTACAAGTCGTAACAAGCGAGTCAGCCCGAGACGTTTAATGTTGGTGCGTCACGACGTCACCCCCCATTTTGCACTGACCGCCTCCCAATATCCGGACAGCCAATGCCACGCTGATCTGGATCAGCCATTGCCCTCTCACAGCAGATCGTCGTGAAAACCTCGCCACCTATTCAAACTTCTCCCCGCGCGCGGCATGTGCTGCCTCCTTCGGCAACCACCGTCGCCGATGATTCGTTGAAATACACGCGTGTCGCAATGCTGTTGCACTGGTCGATTGCGCTATTGATCCTTGCCAATATCGCCCTGGGGCTGAGTGCCGCATTGCTGCCAACGTCGGTGCTGTCGGATACTGATGCGCGCTTTGTCATCGATACACACAAGTCCATCGGCATCACCGTGCTTGGGCTCGCTATCGCGCGCGTCTTGTGGCGATTCACACATCGGCCGCCGCCGCTACCTGCTGTGTTTCCCGGCTGGGAGAAAACGGCCGCGCATGCGGCACATATCGCGCTCTACGTGCTGATTTTCGCGCTGCCGCTGACCGGTTGGATGCATGATTCGGCGTGGAGCGCCGCCGCGACGCATCCGATGCATCTGTTCGGGCTCGTGCCGTGGCCGCGCCTTGGCTTTCTGATGCATCTCGATCCGGCGCTAAAGGACCAACTGCATACCCAGTTGGGCACGCTGCATACATGGTGCGGCTATGCGCTTTATGTGGTGCTGGCTTTGCACATCGCCGGTGCGCTCAAGCATCAGTGGATCGATCGCCACCCGGTGCTGGGACGGATGTTGCCGTAACCGCGGCATGGCGGCCGACGTATATGTCATAACGCAACAGCGACATCCGATGCCGACATGGCCGGTTGGCATCGAATACTGCTATCGATTCTTTAAGGATGTTGATGGACACGCCCTTTTCTATTCTTGATCGCGCGCGGGCGCTTGCCTCGCCGCGTATCTCGCCCGTGCGCACACCGGCCATCAGCGTGCTGATACACGGAGGTGTGATGGCGCTGTGGTTGGTGTTGTTCGCGCGGGCATTCTTTCTGCATGGCGTCGCCGCGTGGTCTACCGGCATTGCTTATGTAATCTATGACACCCTGCTGCTGATCTTCGTCGCATGGAAATCTTTGTCGCTGATGAAGCCGTTGCCGCATGTTGCGGCCAGCCGCCCACCGCCGACGCTCGGCGTGATCGTCGCCGCGCATAACGAAGCGGCTGTACTGCCGATCACGCTCAATGCGCTGCTCACTCAGACCAGCCTGCCAGCGCAAATTGTCATCGCCGACGATGGTTCAACAGATGGCACGGCGGCGTTGCTCGCGAGCCGCTACGGCCTGATCGATCCTGGCGAAGGCAAGCTTAGCGAACCGAGCCCCTCCCACCCCATACTGCGCTGGTTGCGCCTGCCGCATGGCGGCAAGGCGCGCGCCCTGAATGCAGCGATGCTCGTAATGACGACCGAGACAGTGATGACGGTTGATGCGGACACGCTGCTCGAGCCGGAAGCCTGTGCCGCGATGTCCCATGCGTTCGCTGTGTTGCCACAGATGGTTGTAGCGGCCGGGTTATTATCGCCGGTCTGCAGCCAGACGCTAAGCGGCCGTTTTTTCCAGTGGTTCCAGACCTATGAGTACATACGAAATTTCGTTTCCCGCTACGCCTGGATGCGCACACATAGCCTGCTGCTGATCTCTGGCGCTTTCGCCTGCTTCCGGCGCGACGCCGTGTTGGCGGTGGGCGGCTTCGATCCGGAATGTCTGGTCGAGGATTACGAGCTGATTCACCGACTACGCCGCTATTCGTTCGATCGGGACTTGGGCTGGGACGTACGCGTCATCGGTACCGCGAAGGCGCGCACCGACGCACCAAGCACGCTGGGCAGTTTTCTGCGGCAGCGGCGGCGTTGGTTCGCCGGGTTCCTGCAGACGCAATACTGGTATCGCAGCATGATTGGCAACCGACGCTACGGCACGCTCGGCACGCTGATGCTGCCGGTCAAGGCGTTCGATACCGTGCAGCCGCTCTACGGACTGGCTGCGTTCGGCCTGCTGCTCGCCTTCCTGTTTGGCGGTCGGTTCACGATCGTGCTGCCTGTGCTGGCGATCATCCTCGCCAAGATCGCCATCGATCTGGCGTTTCAATCCTGGTCGCTGCATCTATACCGGCGTTGGAGTGGTGACCGCACCAGTTCGAGCTTTGGCATGGCACTACTCGCCTCGATAGTCGAGCCGTTCTCATTTCAGCTGATGCGTCATGGCGGCGCGACGCTCGGCTGGTTGTACTTCCTGCTCCGACGTAACGAATGGGGCGCACAACATCGGGAAGGCCTGAATTCAGCGAGCAAACTCTGAGCTGCAGGGCATCGCGATGCCGCCGAAGTATCGGCAAGCCATGTAATTTGAGCGTTCGTCAGAAATAGTCTTTCGCTTTGACTTGCCGAATGCCGCCGCTTTCCATGGTGAACACGATCGTGGTCTCCTTGGTGGCAAACCGCAGATTGGTAAGCTCGGCCTGAGTCCAGGCCGCCGCTGCCTTTTGATCGATCATGGCAATCCGTTCGCCGGCTTTAAAACCGGCTGTCTGCGCCGGACTGTCTGGAGAAACGAAATCCACCACAAAAGTGGTGCCTTGTTTGCTCAGGTACAGGCCTAACCGATCCTTGGCGAACGGCACGCTTTCGGTATCGATGTTGGGCACCGCATAAAGGCGATCGTGGGGATAGTCGACGATCAACCGAAACCGGGCGAGCAACTCCAGGCCAATATTGCCCGAGACGAGAGGGGAGCCGCTCCCACGCACCGTGTTGGATGGGAACACGCTCGGCACCTGATTGAAACTTACGCCGGCAAACTGGACACGACTCAAAGTCGCGACGGGTTCTTGCGGATGCTGACCGTTGAGGCCACCACCAAGCCTTATGGAGGTAGGTCTGTTCTGCAACAGTTTGTGCGTTTCATAGTAAGGCTGATACACCGTGATGGGGGCCGGGTCGCCCAAGAACCATTCAAACGGTACGGGCGCCGCGCCCTCGACCGAGATGGGGACCGTTCGTGCATCCAGGTACCGGATGAGTGGAATTTCCACTGCACCGCTTGGCAGTTTGATCGCGGCATGGGGATCTTGAAAAGCCACCCGGTGATGCGCGAAATCAATGTCGACCACCACTTGATTGAACAAGTCGTCACTCAGGATAAACGGAGCAAACAAAGGGTCGGTACGTTTGGCGCCCAGGTCTGCGGTCGATGTCTTGACACGCCGCAGAGTGAGTTCACCCAGCTGAACCTGCACATTGACATCACCAAATGTTTTGGTCGCAGTGGGCGGTTGAAATCCAATGGAAGCCGCAAAATCCTTGTCGATGTAAGAGGTTTCATCGCCGTCAATGAGCTTGACCCATACACTCTGGCCGTTAACCTTCGCCGGAACCAAAATGCTTCTGCCATCTGCGAAGTTGAAGTCGATCCATCCCGTCGACGACACACCATCCTTAAAGCTTGCTGCATGAGCCGGCACAGATCGAATCAATGTCGGTTTATCAGTGACCGGCGTGGAAACTGCACTGCTGGTTAGCAACAACCCGACAAGACAGATGAGAAGGCTCATAGGCTGGAAGTGCTTACGATCTGCAGGGCAGTCCAGGGGCTTCATCACAGTGACCTATTCAAGGGGGACACCTATCTCTCCCCAAAGCGTACTGCCCAAAGCCCATCTGAGTATGTGAAGGTTGTCATTGCCGACAATGGGTAGCCGCCAGGAACCGCTTCTTGCCGCAAACGATCGTTGCAGCCGGGGCGACTCGACGGCATGCTTGTAGTGACCGCACCCAAGGCAGACACCATCTATTGGCCTCCTCTAGAAACTGATCGACTTGTGCCATACATTCTTGCCGGACAACAATCCAAACCCCAAAGGAACTGCCATGAGCGCAACGGGCGCTGTGAACTCTGACTCCAATAACGCGGCGACTTCTGAAGCCGTCAATTCACCGACAGGCATGCATCGCCCCGGACACAGCGAATTAGACACTGAAGAAACGGCTTGCCTGGACGAAGTGCTGCACGAGGCCGCGCTACGCGACTCTATGCTGCGCCCGCCTCGCTAGACAGTGGCATGTTGACGTTTCAAAAACGAAGTTCATGAATGGGTCGATGTTGATCAAGCTAATCCCATCTGCCAGATCAACGCAAAACGCGGAGTCCGCTTCTGACGGCGACCGAAAGCGGACACTCCATTCAACCCGCTCCAAGAAACCGATAACCCACTCCGGGCTCGGTTTTCAGCCAGCGCGGTGTGGTTGCATCGTCGCCGAGTTTTTGGCGGAGCTTACCGAGCACGATGCGCAGGTAATGAGTGTCCTGCACATGAGTGGCACCCCAGAGTTCGCGTAATACCTGTTGCTGGGTGACGACACGGCCAGCGTGGTGCAGCAGCATGGCGAGCACGGCGTATTCCTTGCGAGTGAGCGACAGCAGGACGCCGTCGAGATGCACCTCTCGCCGGGCCAGATCGATGACCAGATGACCATCGTCGTAGCGCTGCTGGGTCGCCGGCTCGCCGGGGCGGCTGCGCAGCAGTACGCGCAATCGGGCCATCAGCTCCTGGATGCCGAAGGGCTTGGTGACATAGTCGTTGGCGCCACCATCGAGCGCACGTACTTTTTCGCTTTCGGCATCGCGCACGGTCAGCATCATCACCGGCACCTGTGTCCACTGGCGCAGCTCGGCCAGCACGTCGTGGCCTTCGCGATCGGGCAGGCCGATGTCGAGAATGACCAGATCGGGCGATTGCGTCACCGCAAGCGCCAGGCCGTCCGCCGCGTTGGCGGCCAGAAACACCTCGTAGCCTTCTGCCCGCAGGCCAATGTCGAGAAAGCGCCGGATCTGCGCCTCGTCGTCGATCACCAGAATGCGTGGGGAAGCCGAGGTCATGAAGGTTTCATCGTGTTGAAGGTCAGGATGGTGCAGCCCGAAACCGGCATCATGCATCACGCATTACGATCACATGATCACGGATCAGAGCCGGGTGGCGCCGGCAACGGCAGGCTGATGCGGATGGTGGTACCGATGCCGTCACCTGGCAAGGCCTCGACGCTGCCGCCGTGCGCGCCGATCATGCCACGGCAGATGGCCAGGCCGAGGCCGGTGCCTTGCGGCGCGCGGTCCCCGCGCGAGACGGAATAGAACATGTCGAAGATTTGCGCACGCTCGGCTTCGGGAATGCCGGGGCCGCGATCGCTGACGTCGATCAGCAGACGCTCCTCCTTGCTCTGTACCGTAACGCGCACGGCTTCGTCGGCCGGCGAGAAGCGCGCGGCGTTTTCCAGAATGTTGAATAGCGCCTGCTCGATCAGCGCCGGATGCACGTAGAGGAGAATCGGCTCTTGTGGCGCCACCGTCTCCACGCGGAGATCGGGAAACAATTTACGCAGTCGCGTGACAGCGGCCGCGATGATCTCGCTGCTATCGGTCCAGTCGCGGCTGAGCTTGAGCGTACCGTGGCCAAGCCGGGTCATGTCGAGCAGATTCTGGATATAGCGATCCAGCCGCTGGCCTTCGCCGAGAATCGATTGCAGCAGCTCGGTCCGCTCAGCCTGTGGCAGTTTGGCTTCGTAGCTGATCAGCGTGCCGGCGGCCCCTATCATCGAAGCCAGCGGCGAACGCAGATCGTGCGAGACGGAAGACAGCAATGCGTTGCGCAGGCGCTCGGTTTCGCCCTGCACACGCGCGCCCTCCAGTTCGTCGGACAAACGCGCGCGTTCCAGCGCCTGACCGATATCCTGCGCCATCGCCAGCGCCAGGCTACGCCGGTCGGCATCGGGCTCGCCCTCTGCCGGATCAAAACGCAATCCAATGGCGCCCAGCGGACGGGTATCGCTGCCCAGCGGAAGGATCCAGCATGGCGCAGCGTTCAAAGTGTCAGTGAAACGACCGGCCTGCTCTCCGTGGCGATCGCTCCAGTCGGCGGCGGCCAAGTCCTGCGCAGTAAATACGCGATCAGTCGGCTCACTGGCGACCACTTGAAGCACCTGATCGGCGTCACGCGCCAACATCGACGCGTCGCAGTGCAACGCGCGCGCTAGCGCCCTGCTACCGGCAGCACGAATGCCGTCGGCGTCGGTGCTGGTACTCAGCTGCTGACCCAGCGTCAGCAGCGCGCGGGTCTGCGCGTGTGACGCCCGCAGCGATTCCACCTGACTCGCGAGCCGCGTAGCCAGTCGGCTACAGACCAGGGCCGCAACCAGGAACAGCGTAACTGCCAGCACGTCGTCAAAATTGGCAATTTCCAGCGTGTAACGCGGTGGCGCAAAGAAAAAGTTGTAGCCGATAAAACATAAAATGGCCGTATAGACGGCTACGGTCATGCGCGTTCGAACGGCCACTACCAGCACGGCGGTGAGGAAGATCAACGACAGGTTGGCGACGGAGAGATAACGGTCGGCAATGAAGGCCAACCCGAAAGCCACCAACGTGGCCAGCGTGGCGTAGACGTATTCGCTGCGGCTGCCACGATCACGTGGCAATCTCAGCCGTCGGCGCGCCTTGGCCCGTTCGGCCGGCGTGGCGATGATGGTCAACTCCATGTGGGCGCCGCGACGCAGCAGCATCTGCGTCAACGAGCGACCCAGCATACGCGCGATCAGCCGTTCGCGCGTGCGGCCCAGGATGATCTGGCCAACGCCTTCGCGATCGGCGTGCGCCAGCAATTCGTCGGCGATCGAGTGGCCGCGCAGAATGATGGTTTCACCGCCGAGCCGGCGTGCCAGCCGCATGGCCGCATCGCGCTGCTCACGACGCACCGGATCGAGCCGGGCGCCCGTGTCGACATACGCAACGCTCCACGGCGCACCACGACGCTCGGCAATGCGCCGCGCCACGCGCACCAGGTAATCGCTTTGCGCGTGACCATCGATCGCGGCCAGCACGCGCCGACGTACCGTCATGGCGCTGCCGCGCGCCAACATGTGTTCGCGCAGATCGCTGTCGACGTGATCGGCGATGGTGCCTACCGCCAGCTCGCGCAACGCGGCCAAGTTGGTCGGCGAAAAGAACGCGTTCAACGCAGCGGCCGCGGTTTCCGGCACGTAGACCTTGCCCTGCTTCAACCGTGCGATCAGCTCGCGCGGCGGCAGATCGATCAGCACGATGTCGCGTGCGTGATCGAGAAACGCATCGGGCACGGTCTCGCGCACGGTGATGCCGGTGATGCGTTGCACCTGGTCGTTGAGGCTTTCCAGATGCTGCACGTTGAGCGCGGTGTAGACCTCGATGCCGGCATCCAGCAATTCGGCGATATCCTGCCAACGCCGCTCGTGGCGGCCGCCCGGCAGATTGCGATGGGCCAACTCATCGACCAGCAGCACGGTTGGCTTGCGCGCGAGCGCAGCGTCGAGATCGAATTCGCTGAACTCGCGATCGCCGCCGTTGAACGACTCGTAGCGTACTGGCCGACGCGGCAGCACTTCCATGCCTTCCAACAACACGGCGGTTTCAGCACGGCCGTGCGTTTCAACCAGGCCGACCACGACGTCAACACCTTGCCGCTTCAGCTCGCGCGCGGCGGAAAGCATCGCGTAAGTTTTACCCACGCCTGGTGCGGCACCGAGAAAAATCTTCAGCCGGCGGTTGTGCTCTTCATGCGCGGTGTTGAGCAGCGCATCGGCACGGGCTTCACGGGAAGATTCGGTCATGCGGCGCAACTCCGGTCAAGGGCGTCCCGTAAAACATCCAGGTGTCCGCACAGCCAGGCAGTGGTCTGCGCTATCAAGCATGCCAGTGCGTGCGTCATAAAACGAGGGCTATAGAACTCGTGACCACAACACAAAACGGCAGAGCGGAAGCCGAGAATCCGGCTTCCGCTCTGCAACCTCCCCAAGTGCTTGCCACACTAATCCCATCGCCCAATAGCATCAGCTTCCGTGTTGCGGCGCATCCAGTGCCAAGTTGAGTTTGAGCACGTTGACGCGGGGTTCGCCGAGGATGCCCAGCGTGCGGCCGCTGGTGTATTCACTAACCAGAGCCTGCACCTGCGACGCACTCAGCTTGCGTGCCTGCGCCACGCGCGCCACCTGATACTGTGCCGCCGCTGGTGAGATTTCCGGATCCAGACCGCTGGCCGAAGCCGTGACCAGATCGACCGGCACCGGCGCGTTGTTCGTCGGATCGACCGCGTGCAGCGCATCGATACGCTGCTTGACCGCATCGACCAGCGCCGGATTGGTCGGACCGGTGTTGGAACCGGATGACGATGCCGCATTGTTCGGATTCGGCGTCGTGGCCGACGGACGACCCCAGAAGTACCTAGCATCGGTGAACGACTGACCGATCAGCGTGGAACCGATCGGCTTGCCGTTCTTGACGATCAGACTGCCGTTGGCCTGCCCAGGAAAAATCACCTGAGCCAGCCCGGTAGCGACCAGTGGGTAGAGCACGCCGGTAATCAACGTCATCAGCAGCAACATCATTAATGAATTACGTATCAACCTGCTCATAGCATCACCACCAATTGGGAAATCAAAAGAGCTAACGGATAAAAGGCTCTGTATCGCAAACAGCCATGCTTAAAAATGAAAGATGATGTCACTAGAGAAAATCGTCTCGCGGGACTTGTTCGGAGCAATGCCCGCGTTCGAATTTCCGTTGAACGCATCGCCGTTCAGAGAATGGTACGTAGCGATTTCAGGCCGCACTTCGAGTTGCGGCGAGAAGAAGTGTTGCCAACCAAACGCGAAGTTCACATAACGAGTTGCCACGCCCGTCCGTTGGCCATTCTTGTCCCAGTAGTACTCGGGCCGGAACGAAAAGTTGTCCATAGGATCTGGGCTGTAGTTGAGATAGGCAACGGTGGCCAGTGTGGTGGCCCGGCACGTCAACTCCGTAGCGTTGCGGCAGACGGCCAGATCGGGGGCGTTGTACTGGATGAATCGTGACGAGAACGGCGCTCCCCCGTTGGCATAGATGGTTTGCACATCGCTATTGAGTGAGTTGGGAACGCGGTTCTCAAAAAGGTCATAGGCCTCATAAGAAACATGCCAATGCGCATCGAACGTATGGTAGAACGTGAAGCCATACCACTGCAGATTGTTGTAACCATATCTGCCCGAGTTGATTGCATCCGCGCATGGCATGATGGCGGTCTTGCCATCGTCGCTGAGATAGCGAACGCATGCCGACACCGACGGCATGGAACCCGGATCTTTTTTGAAGGTCGCGTTCGGATAGAGCGGGTTGTATCCAACGTCGCCGGGGCCAGTGCCTGGGACGTTCGGATACGGGTTGTTCTCCCGCTGATTTAAGTGCGTCGGAAATGCCTCGGTACCGTCCGTCACGCCGAGTAGCACGGTCCAGTTCTTGTTGACAGCCACGGTACCTTCCAGGCCGGTATTCGTATAGTTATCGAACGAATAAGCCATCGAATGCGTGTACATGTAGTTGTTTGGCGCGAGCTGCGCTTCGATATCCGGTATGGAAATGAAGCGTCCGAAACGCAACATCAGACCGTCGGCGACCCAGGGGATGTAGATTTCGCCATACATCATCGGGAAGTCGTAGCCATTGACCTTGTTTTCGTTCAGCAATTGGTAGCTGGCCAACCCATACGACGTGGTATAGCGGTAGTTTTCGCCATACAACACCGAAAGACGCATGCCCCAATCGATGTGGTCGGTCTGCACCGTGTCGGGGAAACGGTCCAGATACAGCACAGCCTGGTCAAATTCGAATGTATTGGGCGTATACGCATACGCCGCTGGCGCATTGCCACCGGGCTTCGTCGTACTCGTGCTCAGGTTGCCGCCACCATTGACCCAGCCATAGAGCTGGAAATTGTTCCGAGTGAGCCAATCGCCGAAAGCGGTGTTGCCCAGTGCGGTCATCAACGGACTGTCGACCGAATTCGGGCGCGTCACACCGAGCGATGTGGTTCCGCCGTAGGGCCATTCGGTAAACGGCATCGGGGGTGTTGTCTGCGCGGCCGCCGGCCAATCTGCCCGCCTCGATGCAGGTGCCTTCGGGTCCGTGGGAGCTGCTGCCTGGCCCCACTCGAGCTTGTAGTAGTTTGTCAGGCGTCCCCAGAAACTCGTTCCCAGGTAGTCATTGAGGCAGTCGAAATTCTTGTAGGGGTCGCAAGCGCCACTGGGTCCGAGGGCGGGCGCCGAAGACGCCGCCGGCGCGGTAAGCACCGACTGCGGGTCAGCCGTAATGTCAGCACCATAAGACGGCGTGGCCGCAGCCATGGCCTGGCCGACTGGCATCATCGCAACGAGAATCGCACTGGAAATAAGTTTCTTGTACTGCATAAAAGTAAAAGCCCCTGCAACTGTGGCCCGTGCCGGACCAGACTGGTGGTGAAAGAAGTAGTGGAAGAAATATTTTTGTGATGTCAGATACCGGCGTAACCGCCAAGCTCGTATTCGTCGTTGACCGCGCTGAGCGGGTTGACGCTGACGACCGTGGGTTTGACCAGATCGACGCGTGTACCCGTGGGCAGCGCGATGACGACTTCGCAGTCCGAATCATTGGCCGACAGGCGCAGCTCCATATCGGGATGAGTGGCATCGGGTAGCGAGACGGAAAGCTTCAGGGTTTGCATATCACAGACTCCAGAGAAGTAGGCCTGCATGCCGGTCAACGTCGGCACGAAGGCAGAGACGTAATCAGGCCGATTTCAATCAGGCCATCCCGAACACAACGAGCAACATGTCGATGATCTTGATGCCGATGAAAGGCACCACGATGCCACCCAGGCCGTACACCAGCAGATTGCGACGCAGCAGCGCACCCGCTCCCAGCGCGCGGTACTTCACACCCTTCAGCGCCAGCGGAATCAAGAAGATGATGATCAGCGCATTGAAGATCACCGCCGACAGAATGGCGCTCTGCGGTGTGGCAAGGTGCATCACGTTGAGCGCATTCAGTGCTGGATAGGTGGTGGCAAACGCGGCCGGAATGATCGCGAAGTACTTGGCGATATCGTTGGAGATCGAGAACGTGGTCAGCGCGCCGCGGGTGATCAGCATCTGCTTGCCGATGGCCACCACCTCGATCAACTTGGTCGGGTTGGAATCCAGGTCGACCATGTTGCCGGCTTCCTTGGCCGCTTGCGTACCGGTATTCATCGCCACCGCCACATCGGCCTGCGCCAGCGCAGGGGCGTCGTTGGTACCGTCGCCACACATCGCGACCAGGCGGTTCTCCGCCTGCATGTCGCGAATCAGTTTCAGCTTCGCTTCCGGCGTGGCTTCGGCGAGGAAATCATCGACGCCGGCCTCGGCCGCAATAGCCGCCGCGGTGAGCGGGTTGTCACCGGTGATCATGATGGTCTTGATGCCCATCTTGCGCATCTCGGCAAAACGCTCCTTGATGCCGATCTTGACGATGTCCTTCAGCTCGATCACGCCGAGCGCACGTGCGCCTTCAGTGACGATCAGCGGCGTGGCACCGCGACGGGCGATGTCTTCGGCCATGCGTTTGACCAACGGCGGCAGGTGGCTGCTCTGCGCTTCCAAATGCTTTTCCACGGCATCGAGTGCACCCTTGCGGATCTGCCGCGAACCGATGTCGACACCGCTCATGCGGGTTTGCGCAGTGAACGGCACAAACTGCGCTTCACCTTCGGCCAGCTCGGGCTCGCTCAGGCCATGCTTCTCTCTGGCCAGCACGATCACACTGCGGCCTTCCGGCGTTTCGTCGGCCAGCGAAGCCAGCTGCGCCGCCTCGGCAACGATGTGGTCGGCAATGCCTGGCGCCGGATGAAACTGCACGGCCTGACGGTTGCCCAGCGTGATGGTGCCGGTCTTGTCCAGCAGCAACACATCGACATCGCCGGCAGCTTCCACCGCACGGCCTGAGGTGGCGATCACGTTGGCGCGGATCATCCGATCCATGCCGGCGATGCCGATCGCCGACAGCAACGCACCGATCGTGGTGGGTATCAGGCAGACCAGCAGTGCAATCAGCACGGTCAGCGTGATCGGATGGCCGAGCCCGGCGGCTTTGACGCTGTAGAGCGAATACGGCAGCAGCGTGGCGCAGGCCAGTAAAAAGATCAGCGTGAACTTGGCCAGCAAAATCGTCAGCGCGATTTCGTTCGGCGTCTTGCGGCGCTTGGAGCCCTCCACCATCGCGATCATGCGATCGAGAAAGCTTTCGCCTGGGTTACTGGTGATACGCACCACCACCCAGTCGGACAGCACCTTGGTGCCGCCGGTGACCGCGCTGCGATCACCGCCGGATTCGCGGATCACCGGCGCGGACTCGCCAGTGATCGCGCTCTCGTCGACGCTGGCTGCGCCAATGACCACTTCACCGTCGCCGGGAATCGCCTCACCCGCTTCCACCAATACGTGATGACCGGTACGCAGCTCGTTCGACGGCGTGAAGACGATCTCGGCGTTGCGATCGGCGCTGGCAAGCTTCTTGGCGATCACGTCCTTGCGCGAGCTGCGCAGGGCATCGGCCTGGGCCTTGCCGCGACCTTCGGCCAGCGCTTCGGCAAAGTTGGCGAACAGCAGGGTGAACCACAGCCACAGGCTGACCCAGAAGATGAAGGCCGTCGGCGCTTCACCGTGGCCGGCCAGCGCCTGCACCCAGAGCAACGTGGTCAGCACGCTGCAGACGAATACCACGAACATCACCGGATTGCGGAACTGCAGCCGCGGCGACAGCTTGCGGAAGGAATCGCCGAGCGCGGCAACGACCAGCGTGCGGTTGAAATTGCCGACAGGTGGGTTGCCCATCGTTTCAGTGTGCGAAGTCATATTCAGTGTCCAGAATGAATCAATGTCAGGATTTAATGACGCATGCGTCAGTGGACAGACATCAGGTATTCGGCGATCGGCCCCAGGGCCAGGGCCGGCAGGAAGGTCAGCGCGCCGATCACGATCACCACGCAGGCCAGCAACGTAACGAACAGCGGCGTATGCGTCGGCAGCGTGCCGGCCGAGTTGGGCACGTGGCGCTTGGCTGCCAACGCACCGGCCATCGCCAGCATCGCAATGATCAGCGGGAAGCGGGCGAGGAACATGCAGATACCCAGCAACACGTTCCAGAACGGTGTATTGGCTGACAGGCCAGCGAATGCGCTACCGTTGTTGTTGGACGCCGAACTCAGCGCGTAGAGCATTTCGGTGAAGCCATGCGCACCGGGGTTGGCCACACCGGCATAGCCGGCCGGCACCATCACCGCAATCGCCGTACCGATCACCACCAGCGCGCACGGCAGCAACACCGCGAGGCTGGCCATCTTCATCTCGTAGGCTTCGATTTTCTTGCCCAGATATTCCGGCGTACGACCGACCATCAGTCCGGCAATGAATACCGCCACCACCGCAAAGGCGAGCATGCCGTAAAGGCCACTGCCGACGCCGCCGAAGATCACTTCACCGAGCTGGATCAGCCACATCGGGATCAGGCCACCGAGCGGAGTGAACGAGTCATGCATTGCATTGACCGAGCCGTTCGACGCTGCCGTAGTCGCCGTCGCCCACAGCGTGGAGTTGACGATGCCGAAGCGCGTCTCCTTGCCTTCCATATTGCCGCCCGCCTGCAGCGCGGACGCGGTCTGGTCGACATGCAGCGCGTTGAACGCGGGGTTGCCCGCCTGCTCGGCCGAGGTACAGGCGATCAATAGCGGCACGAAGATCACCAGCATCACCGCCAGCAGCGCCCAGCCCTGCCGCTTGTCTTTCACCAGCTCACCAAACGTATAGCAGAGCGCCGCCGGGATTAGCAGGATCGACAGCAGCTCCAGGAAATTGCTGAACGGAGTGGGATTTTCGAACGGATGCGCCGAGTTGACGTTGAAAAAGCCGCCGCCGTTGGTGCCCAACTGTTTGATCGCAATCTGCGAAGCCGCCGGCCCCATCGGCAGGGTCTGCGTGGAAACGTCGGTCGGCTTCATCACCGGGTTGCCGGCCTTGTCCTTGACCGCGGCGCCCGAGGCGTCCAGTACCGGCTCGCTTACCGTCGTGGTTTGCACGACCGGCACATCCACATACGACTTGAAGTTCTGCACCACGCCCTGCGATACCAGCAGCATGGTCAGCAGCAGCGACAGCGGCATCAGCACGTACAGCGTGCTGCGCGTCATGTCGACCCAGAAGTTGCCCAGGCCCTGCGCGCTGCGACGACTGAAGCCACGAATGATCGCAATGAGCACTGCGATACCGGTCGCGGCGGACAGGAAGTTCTGCACCGCCAGACCCAGCATCTGGGTGAGGTAGCTCATCGTCGACTCGCCGCCGTAGCCCTGCCAGTTGGTGTTGCTGGCAAAACTGATCGCGGTGTTGAGCGCGGAATCTGGCGTTACCGCCGAAAAGTGCTGCGGGTTGAGCGGCAGCCACTGCTGCAGACGCTGCAGTGCGTAAACCACCAGCAGGCCAAGGATGTTGAAGATCAGCAGCGCCAGCGCATAGCGCTTCCAGCCCATGTCCTCGTCCTGGCGGATGCCGCACAGCCGATAGATCAAGCGCTCAACGCCGCCACCAAAGCGCGTGACGCGATTGGGCGTATCGGAGAACACGTTGGCCATGTATCCGCCGAGCGGCTTGACCAGCAGCAACAGGATGACCAGGAAAAATCCGATCTGGACAAAGTCATTCGTGGTCATTCGAACCACTCCGGCTTGAGAAGTGCCACGCAGAGGTAGCCGGTCAGCGCCACAGCGATCAGCCCGGCGAGGACATAAAGGACATTCATGAGATAAGACTCAATAACGTTGCTGGAGAAAGCCGCCTCGGATGCGGCGAAACGGCGGATTCAGTCCGGAGTTGACCGGCGATCAAGCTATTTGCGCGGGCTGAGGCGATCGCAGATCAGCAGGAGACCCAGCGTGGCCGCGCAAAGCACAATCAAAAGCAGGAGATAGACGAAATCCATCGGCGCAGACTCGGTAAAGTAAGGTGCGCACTGTAGGAATTGCCGCATAACAAAGGGGTAGCGATTCGGCTCCCACGCGTAAACAACGCGTAAATTTCTTCGCAAGACCCTGCGGCGCGGGGCACGACATATACTCGCGACCTCATGTCACGGCGTAAATGAGCTCTCGCCCCTATAATCGCCGATCACGCCGATTTGAAGCCTTCATGAACTCGATGCCAGCCCACGCCAGCCGCCCCGCCGATTTCACCCAGGTGCGCGATCTGGCAGCCTCAGATATGCAGCGCGTCGACGCGTTGATCCGCCAGCGGCTATCGTCCGATGTGGTGCTGATCAACCAGATCGCCGATCACATCATCGCCAGCGGCGGCAAACGGCTGCGCCCGATGCTGCACGTACTGGCTGCCGGTGCAGCCGGCTACCGCGGCGACCAACATACCAAGCTGGCGGCCATCATCGAGTTCATCCACACCTCGACCCTGCTGCACGACGATGTGGTCGACGAATCCGACCTTCGTCGCGGTCGCAAGACGGCCAACGCGCTGTGGGGCAATGCGGCCAGCGTGCTGGTCGGCGACTTTCTCTATTCGCGCTCGTTCCAGTTGATGGTGGAACTGGACGACATGCGCATCATGCGCATCCTTGCCGACACCACCAACACCATCGCCGAGGGTGAGGTGCTGCAACTGCTGAACATCGGCAATGCAGATGTCAGCGAAGCGTCTTACCTGGCTGTGATCGAGCGCAAAACCGCCGTACTGTTTGCCGCCGCTACGGAATTGGGCGGCATTCTCGGCGGCCTGCCGGAAAGCCAGATCGCGGCCTTGCGCGAGTACGGCATGCAGCTGGGCTATGCGTTCCAGATTGCCGATGACCTGCTGGACTATGTGTCAGACGCCGACACACTGGGCAAGAACATCGGCGATGATCTGGCCGAAGGCAAGCCGACACTACCGGTGATCTACGCGCTCGAAAAATCGAGTCCGGAACAGGCGCAATCACTGCGTCACGCCATCGAACACGGCGGCCTAGATTCACTGGATCGCATCATTGCGGCAATACGCGACTCTGGCGCGCTTGAGCGCACGCATCAGCGAGCGGTGTTTCATTCAGATGCCGCCTGCGCCGCGCTGGACGCGCTGCCGGATTCAATCCATCGCGACGCACTGCTGACGCTGGCTGCGTATGCGGTCGAACGGACACACTAAAGTGGGGAACTGGGCGCATCCAGCTTAGCCGCTGCTCTTTGCCGCTGTCTTTGTCCGCGTGCCCTGCTCTTTCTCTTCCGGTCAGCCCTGATCCAGCAGCACGTACTTACGGCAATGCTCCAGGTAACCGCGCTCGTGCTCGGCGACCAGGTCTACCACGCTCGACCATAGCCACGACGGCGCATCAAGCGTCTTCGAGCGGTTGCGCTGCAGCTCCTTGCGCCACGCGCCTCGTGTCTTTGCATCCATCTGCCGACAGTGCGCGTGGCCGACGACGCTGGCCAGGAATCGCGCGACCTTGATCGCCTCCTCTCGATCCAACTGCTCGATCTCCAACTTCAGATCCTGCGGCAGCAGTTCGCGAATGATCACCGGCTTGTCGAGCAGCGTGGCGCTGCGCATGCGATCGCCCAGGGCCGGCGAAAGATGCCGCGCACCTTCCACCACCCGTCGCGCCTGATCGCGCGGCATCACCGCGCCGGCCGCATGCGGTGCGGCAGCCTTGTTAGCTTCCTTGATGTCGATCAAGCAAAGATCCTCGCCATTGACGTTGCCGCCATCGACATCCAGCAGCACGGCATAGCGCAGCCGGCCCAGCGAGCTGCAACCCTTGCGCCAGTAAGCCGCGTCGACCACCTTGATACGCGGCGTATCGGCGCGGCTGTTGATCTGCGTGACCAGTTCGGCCAGCGCAGGCGCGCTGAACAGCGAGTCGATCGCCTTGCGCTCTTCTCGCGCCAGCGGCCAGAAGCGCTTGCCCAGCGGAATGACCGGATCGGTATCGACGATGCGCTCCCGCGCCAGCTGTTTCCAGGTGCGCTTCATCGCCTTCTTCATCACCAGCTTCACCGCCTTCGGTTTTTCCGGATGCGGCTCGTCGTTCTCGGGGAAGGCGGATTCGTAACCTTCCATCAGTGTCTCGATCATCCGCACCGTGGTGATGCCCGGCAGATCCGAGCCACGGGCGGCGGTGGCCAGTGACAGGCCGAGGCGGATCAGATCGTGCGCAGGATTGCCGATCACGGTCTGATCCAGATCGCGGATCTGCACCTGCACATGGCCTTCCGTATCAGCGATAGGGCCGAGATTGCCCAGATGGCAGTCGCCGCAGATCCAGATGGCCGGCCCCTGCGGAATCGACCAGCTGTGGTTCGCTTCCAGCCATTCGTAGAAGCGTACGGTGGCACCGCGCACATACGCGTGGGCAGACGCTGCCATCTTGGCGTTCTGTAACGCGCGCAGCACCGCTGCGCGATCTTGCACCCGTACCGCGCCTTTGCTGGCTTTCATCAATGATTCCGAAAAATCGACGCATTGGCCGATGGGATGAGCGGGACGCGTTCACACGCCGAGAAAAGCATGATCCGAACAGGGCATGACCCGATCAGAACGCTGCGATCAGGGCTTGCTCGCAAAAGACTCGTGCAGCCAGTCGTGCATCAGGCGATAGCTGCGTTGGGCCACTTTTTCGTCGTAGCGACAGCCGGGTGAGTTCTCGCCTTTTTCAGTGAAGCAATGCACGGCGTGACCGATCACCACGAACTGCCAGTCCGCCGGGCTGCCGCGCATCTCATCCATGAACTTGTCGGCATCCGGCATCGTGCTTTTGTCGTCTGCGCCGTTCATCGCCAGCACCCGTGCCTTGATGTTTTTGCCCAGCGCAGGGTTGTCGGTCGCAAGACCACCATGGAATGACACCACCGCTTTGACATCAGCGCCGCTGCGCGCCAGATCGAGCACCGCCGAGCCACCGAAACAGAAAC